>Ga0187888_1003360_pt1 | contig 12614 bp, 9 predicted proteins | sample June2016WEW_7_40_FD_132987 | JGI IMG/M metagenome (GOLD analysis project Ga0187888, IMG submission 132987) | Peatland microbial communities from SPRUCE experiment site at the Marcell Experimental Forest, Minnesota, USA - June2016WEW_7_40 | ecosystem: Environmental > Terrestrial > Soil > Wetlands... | reverse complement strand
GGAAGCGAGCGAAGCGGCATGAAGGCTCCCGCGAAAACTTTCGGCTCCCCCGAGGGGGAGCCGAACACAACAACCAACAGTCCTACGCCTCAACAAATGTGCGAAAAACTCTGGACACTACCCCTGAGAACTTCTGTAAAAGGGAAAATCAAGAAAAACGCTTCGCCTACGACCAGATTGTTTTTGCCTTTGCTCTAAAACTTAATCAAATCCAGTTTCGGGACGGCAAATGACCATAGTTCTACGGAGATGAATCTTTGCTGCTCGTCTTATTGAGAAATCCAGGCCGATTGCGACTTGCGCCTGCTAGCTGAGTTTAGCCGCGTGCTTGCGGATCTGAGGCAAGCGGTACCAAAGCAGATAGACGCCGATATAAATAAACACAAACCATACGAGTCCAAAGAAGCCCAAGAAGGGCAAACCGATCCACGGGGTAGCATAGGGAGTGATGAGCACCCCTTGAGAAGGCAAAGAGGGTTTGGGGCGGGAGCCGAAGTCTACGGAAGTCACCGCGTGAGCAGCAGCGAATTGGTCGCCGCCATTATAGGTGGCTTCGACCGGATATGTTCCATACCGCCGGTCCTGCAATGAAAATTGAGCTTTGCCCTCGGGGTTCGTTGCGCGGTTTCCGTAGTCCAGCTTGCCAAAGGACGTTTTCAGTGAGAGACCGACCACCTGATAGGGGAGTGGCTGACCTTTGGCATCGAGCAGCGTCGCGGTTATAACGAACGTGGGAGGAAGGGCCTGGGCGCGATCCTTGGATTCGACTGGAAGCCACCCGAACAGGCGGCCATAGAGTCTGTCCACGCCAGATGCCTCGGGCGCGCTGGGTTGTGTCTGTTCAGCTCCACCGCTCGTTGGGGCGGGAGTCGCCACTTGCTTCCACTCCAGTGACAACGTAGTCGCCTCCGGCTGCTTCGCCTGTCGTTTCTGATCCGCCCGGGCGTGGGCGGCACCGAAAAGAAAGCATGCGATCAAAATGATGGTCGTGGTCGCGATTGAGCCTAACCGTTGAGGAGCAGGCTGAGGCGCCGGCGCCACGGCGGGTTCCACCTGAGCTTCATCGTGACGCGTCTCCCAGATGGAAACCATCGGAAATAGCTTGGTGAACAGCATGTACATGAGCAAGAAAGCAGCCGATCCTCCAAGGGTGATGGACCATTCCACCCAGGTGGGACGATAGTGGACCCAACTGAACGGGAGGGGTGGATTGAACGGGATGTCGCCTCTGTTTGTTTTCGGCAAAAAGGGAGCGGTAAGCGTGGGAACGACGATGAGATAGCGCTTGGCCCCGGCAGCAAGGACAATCAAGACGGACGCCAGCGCCACTACCGAGGGAGTGAACCTCCGGAGTCGTTTCAAAGTCAGGACGCCCGCGATCATGAGCAACGGAATAACGATGAACGTAGCCTGGGTTACCCACATCATCACAGCGTAGTCACCGAAGAACAGCTGATGCAACAACACTCTGTCCGGCGCTTCGACCTTATATACCGAGGTCAGATACTCGTTGATGGTGAAATAGAGATATAGCAAAGCGAATGTGACGAGCAGCATTCCCAGATTCCGGAAGTGGACGGGCTTGAGATAATCTTCCAAGTGAAGCACGCGCAGAAGGATGTACATCGAAAGCACAACGGCCGCCGTCCCAGAGTAGATTGCACCCATGACGAAGTAGGGGCCAAAAATGCTGCTGTTCCAGCCCGGTCGCAACGTCATCGCGAAGATCCACGAAACAACGGTATGCACCGAAACCGCCAGCATGATCATGAGGATCGCCATCCGCGAAATGCATTTCTCAAGCAGCTGTTGTTCCGCGGCGCTGCCGGTCCATCCGAACGTCAGCGTGCGATATAGCTTCCGGCGCCAAGCCGAAAGCTCCTGTCGCTCAGACAGCAGAGCCAGATCCGGAATCATGGGAAGATAGAGATAAAGGGCGCAGCCGGCCAGATACGTACTTATCGCAATCACGTCCCAGAGGATCGCGGATTGGATGCGTCCGTGGATGAACAAATACCCCATCCTATCCGGACGGCCCAGATCGATGATCACCATGGGCCCGCCGACGCACAAAGCGAACACGGTGATGGCTTCAGACAACCGGGTGATCGGATGGCGCCACCCGGAATCGGTAACCCGAAGAATGGCTGAGATCAGAGTTCCCCCGTAACTGATCCCGGTGAAGAAGACAAAGTTCGCGATGTACAAGCCCCAGGAAATTTGGTCGCGCATTCCGGTGACGATCAGGCCATAGCGAAGCTGCTCTATGTAACCGTAAAGCCCCCAGAGCGCGACAACGGAAAATATTCCGAAACACACATAAAATCGCCACGACGTATGAGTAAGGACGCGCAGCAAATTGGCTTCTCGGTCGGAACTCATGCCTTTTACTCCTCATCCTTCGGACTTGGGTTCACCTGGCGCAGCATACTTGCGATTGACGGGAGGCAAGTAGTAGACACGCGGGTCCGTGCCCAGTTCTTCGAGCAGGCGGAAGCCTGCACCTTGTTTGGTGACCTGAGAGAACTGGATGGTTTCGCCCTTGCTGTTTGTGACGGCGTCCTCATATTCGTCGCCACAATAAACGGCGCCCATGGGACATCCCTCGGCGCAGGCCGTCAGTCTTCCCGCGCGCAACATCTCCGGGCAGAAGTCGCACTTCTCGACAACGCCCTTGCGATGGGGCCATCCCTCTTCCATCGAATACTTATGCGAAAGCTCTTCCGGCGTGTGGGGCGGTTCGCTCCAGTTGAAGGAACGCGCTCCGTACGGGCACTGGGCGATGCAGTTCCGGCAACCGATACAACGATCCTGATCCATCATGACAAGCCCATCGGTGCGCTTGAAGGTAGCTCCCACGGGGCATCCACGCACGCAAGGAGGGTTGTCGCAGTGCATGCAGGGCCGAGCCACGTAATAGGGCCCGGCTTCCGGGTTGTCCACCACCTCATAGACCCTGATCCATTGCTGCATCGGGGGGACAAAATGCATCGCATTGCAGGCCTGCGTGCATTTCCCGCACCCGTCGCATTTGGCCAGGTCGATCACCATCACCCACTTCTGATTGGTGGGCGCGACCGAGCGGCTCGGCAGCACCTGGTCAAAAGGCTGCGCGAGAACATCTTTCGCGATCAGCGCGCCTGCGCCTCCCGCCAGTAGCGTCCTGAAGAGACCTCGACGTGATATCGACATGTCGCCTCCTCACTGCGTCACGATCATCTTCATATTCATGTCATCGTGACCTTTGCCACATTTGGAAAGACATTCGATCAGATATTCGCCCGGCTTGCTCGGCGCAACCAGGACAAATTGATTCATCCCTTCCTTCAGGCAAACGTCCCAACCCTGATCCTTCAGTCCCTTGACGCTGAAGGAGTGAACGCAGCCGGGATATTTCGGGTCGGTCTCCGTTCCCTTTTGCGCGGTGATTTGAAACTTAATCACCTCGTTCGCTTTCACCGTGATGACGGGCTCCTTCTGCCCGGGAACCTTAAACTTGTTATCGTGTGTGGCGGTTATTTGGATCACGCGAGGCGCCTGCGCGAGTGTGTAGACCGACGGAACGATCATCGCGAACAGCAGGAACAGCGAAACGCAGGAAGCGAGTTGATACCGCCTTCCGAGCCGCGCAAGCGATGTGATTTCTGTACTGCATCCTTCAGTTCGAGTTTTCTTGGTTTCCATCACCGCATTCCTCCCTAAGTCATGTAGTTAATTCGGTTCACGCTGATATGCTCGTTCATTAAGCAATCTGGTGCAGTGCGTGAAGGCACAATTCATTGTGATGCGCATCACGGGCTGGATAGTACTCGTCAAAAGGAGTCACGATTTCCGATAGCGGATCAATTTCAAAAAAGCACCTTGTATCCACGCGGTTGTTTTTGTGACGGCCGCCCGCTTTTTGGGCGGCAGCCGTCTTCTCCCACCAGAACCACAGTGACCCGGATCGAGCATCCGTGAAGCTGTCTCTCAAGAAATCGAGCTGTACCATGCGGCTCCAACCTAAAACGAATACGGAAGGGCAAGCGTTACGTTGTTCACATTAAAGTCTTGCCCTCGAAACGAAGATGCATCCTGATTTTGGAGCCACCACATCATTTCAGAAGATATAGCGAACCGAGAAGGTCGCGGTACTACCGTTGAAATCTGGCGCCCCTATCGGCTCAAGCGCATAAGTCCCGCCGGTGATGGGAACACTGGTATTTGTCGGCGTTTTGGAGTTGTATCCGTAATAATTCCACTCGGCCTTGTAGCTCAGGCCCCTGTAAGCGTCGAATTGGATCGAAGCGAACGGCTTCTGGTAATTGAATGCCAGCGTGCCGCCGGGTTGCAGCGGATCCAAGGGCAGGAGCCCGGGCCCCACCACCGGATTGAGAATCCCCGAGCCGCCGCCGACGAATGTCGCGGCATATCCGAGGCTCATTGTGACTCGCTTCACCGGTTTGAACATCACGTCGCTGTACGCGTAATGCTGCTTACTGGAATAGAACTCCGTTCCACCCTGAAGGTTATCCGGCGTAGTATTGCCGAGGGCGCACGACCCCGGTCCCGTCGACGGAAACATTGGCAGCCCGATTCCACTATTAAGGTTCGTCATCGACCCGAAACCGTCGTTGAAACAAACGTAGTTCTGCAACTGGAGATCGGTGAAATTATATCCGACAGTGAAGGCAAACTTGGAATCCGGCTTCGCCAGCATCAGGGAAATACTGTACGTCCGGCCGTGCTCGAGGTCGTTGACTTGATAGACGTTGTCGCGGTTCTCGTGAATATCAGCCGCAGCGTCGATGGTCGCCCACGTCCGCGGTCTATAATTCACGTGAACCTTGTAGCTCTGGATTTGCCGCGGCCAAATTCGCGTGTAGGAGTAACTGTTATATCCGAATTGGAAATCGCTATTGATTCGCAGCGTATCCATCGGCCGCCACGTCAGGCCAACGAGAGCTACGTGCTCGTCGATCGTGAATACCTGGCGAGGCACATTAAGAGCCGAACTTATCGTAGCAGCAGAAGCAGCCCATGTAACTGAGCCGTCCGCATTTTGGGTGCACGTACCACCCGTGGTGTTAGTCGCCCCCGTGACGAGGTATGCGCAATTTCCGCGGGCGGCAAAATAGTGATTTGCCGCCGTGCCGCCGGCCCCGCCGGGGTAATAGATATCATCCAGCGTTTGACTGCCAAAGGATTGGCTGATTCGGTTATTCTCGTACATATAACCGATTCGACCGGTGATGCGGTTTGTCAAATCGGCTTCGAGTTGGATGGTGTTCGATAGCCGTCTTTGTCCCAAGAAGTTCTCCGACACGGTGGTTGCAGCGTCAGCGGCCGCGGTCGAGGGCGAGGTCGCACTGACGCTACCGGACGAACTGTAGCTCTGGTGCTGCGGGCAGGTCGGCGAAAGGTAGATGGGCGCCGTCGCCGTGCCGGTGTTCGGGCAGATAGTGGCAAATGTCGGCACTGTCGGCCCGGGAGCAATCCCCGGGAGCGCAAACTGTGCTATTGGCAGCAGTATGCCACTCTGGCCGGCCACCGAGAGTTGCGCGGCGAATAGATCCGTGGTCGTCTGGGGATTGACTCCAGGATTTTGCCATTGGTCATAATGAACGGAATCGAGGAGCCGAAGTTTTTGGGTGAACGAATAAATGGCAGACCAATTCGCGTGCGCGAAGATTTCGTTGGCGCTTGCCGGACCTGAAACGATGGAGTCGCGAACCTGACTTGTCGCGGAGGCCGTCCATTCGTTTATGGAATCGTAGAGGTTCGCGGCTCTATTGGTGCTGTTGCTGTAGCTGACCGAACCCGACATCTCAAGCTTTGGGACATATGTGGACTGAAAGCTCAGCCGCTCCGTGGGCATGAAATTCCGCGTGGGGGCAGTCCTCGTATACGACTGGACCATCTTGCAACCCACGTTTGCCGCTGTGAGACCGCCCGCGGCGACTGCGTTGCTTCCGGTTGCGTTGTTTACGTAACCTGTGGACAGGAACGGCGTGGCGCAAGGGACGGCCGCTAGGGTAGCGCCGGCAGGCGCGCCAGTACTAGTAAGAGTGGTCCCAGCAGCAGTCCCCGTAGGGGCGTAGTACCAGTTGACGCCCATGTTCACGGGCATCGTGCCGGGGAATTGACTTGATTGGACTAGAAATGGCGTGTTGGCAAGCGAGTCGCTGGTATCGTACTTGTTCCATTCAAGGAACTGATCGTAGGAAATCGTGGTCTTCGGCAGGACATTGAAATCCACGCCCATACGATACGCGTTCGTCGTCTCTTCGAAATTCTGCGCCATCGGGATTTCGACGGTGGCGTCTTCCGTAGTGAGCGAAGGCCCCTCCTCCACATGGCGCGAATATCCGAGCCGGAAGCGCACGCGGGATTGCGGCAGCAGCGTCAAATCGTAATCCTGCATGCGATGCACGAGATCGAGTGAATGCGGCGAATTCGTAGAGGCGAACGAGGGATTGGTGATCGCGAACGTGGAAGGGGCGCCCGCCGGGGCGATCGGGACCGGGTTTAATGGATTCGCCAGCAGGTTGTAATCCCAGAAATACTTGTCGCGGCGGAACACCAGCGAAAATTCATACCACTTATTCTTTTCGATCCGCAGGCGCGAGACGTCGTTCGGATCGCCGCCATAGCCGAAGTTGCTGAAGTTGAGGTTGTCGAAGAGGAGCCCCTGGTGGTTGAGGGACCTCATGTTCAGGGTGTAATCGAGCAAACGCGGGCCGGAAGCCAGATCCACGAACGTGTCATACGTATCCTGGTTTCCGTTGATCCAGCTTCCCCGATAGCCAAGCTCAACCGTCTGCTGGACGTTATAGTTACCAGAGTCGACTCCCTTGACTTCCTCGGAGTTATCCTGGGCGCGAGAAGCAGGCGAGAAGAAAAGCGCTGCAACCACTACCAGCAGGCCGAGCGGTCTAATACCGAAGCGATCTCTCATGATTTTTCACCCCGCCGATTGAGACTTGTGATTTCTGTCAGGGAGTTCCATGACTTGACTTGCTGCGCCTCCCACATTGGCAAATATTCTCCTGTTCAACCTATCGGAAATATATATCGCTAAAGTTGGATCCGTGGATTTGCGTGTGGCATTCTGTGCACGCCTGTATGTAGATAGCGTTGTTCGGAACCGGACCATTCATCACCGCAAAACCAGTTGGCTTGCCGTTGTTGCTTGCCTCCTGCGCCGGCGTATTGAAGGGTCCGAAGTGGGCTGCGGTGTGGCATTGCAGGCAGAGCAGGTTGACGTTGCTGTACTTCAACATGTGAGTATTTGCCCCACCGTGCGGGATATGGCAGGTCGCGCATCCTTCCAACTTCACGGAACAGTGTGGGAACACGAAGGGCCCCTGCTTGTCCTTATGGCACTTGAAACAGACGGCATCCCCGTTATCTGAGGTTCCGACTTGCCGCACCAAATGGTCTGACTCCCAAACTCCAGCCGTTCCGTGCTGTTGGTGACAGTCGGTGCACTGGATGAGGCCCTCATTTACACGATGGTGAAATGGCATATTGAATTGGGATTTCTGCTGCAGATGGCAGCCGTAGCAAAGTTCCGGCTGCGCCTTGATCAGTAACTTTTCTTTCGTTGCCGCGTGGTGCGGCGAGTGGCAGTTAATGCAGCTTACGTCGTTCTGCCGGTGGAAGGAATTCGGGCTGTTGAGGTGACTTGGACTGGAAGCATGGCAGGTGAGGCAGCGTTCGTTTACCATCTCCGGGGTTGTGTTTTTCGATTCGAAGTCGAAAATCAGCTTCTTCGCCTCGGGATTTTTCGTATCGGTGCGCTCCGCTTCCAATTCTGCGTCGGCGTGGGCTTTGCCCGAACCGTGACACCCATCGCAACCGGTGCTGGCACTCGTTTTGGGTACCCCTTGAGGGACCTCATCGTACGTGCCCGAGTGGACGGTTTTCATAACGTGCTCACTCGATTCCTTGTGGCAATGAAGACAAGCCTGAGTTCCTGTCAACGTGCTCGTATCGGCCTGGGCGGCCGCTTGCCCGGAAACGGACGTGGCTACCGCTGCGGCCGGCTCCTGTTGGGCGAAAGCAACACCGGCTCCCAATTGCAACAGGGGCAGAGCCAGCAGCCAAACCCACCTGCGGAGCTTCTTAGGACACTTTGTCATTGGCTCACCCTTTTTCGTCATTCGGGGTTACCTCTCATCCCGGCTATATACCAACAAGACCTGATAAAATCCAGACATCTTCACGACAAACTGTACGCCTCTTCTTAAACCAGAGCCTTGCAGATCCGGGCCCGAAACAAAAAGCTTCAGCCGTGCCCACCCACGACCCACCTGACGACTTCGAACAAAAGCGCAACTGCCATCACGGCAGCCAATAGCCACAACCAGAATCTCTTCTGCCCATTCGAGCCAGTCTGATCGTCGTTTGTGTTCGGATTGCTCAAACTGCAGCCCCCGTCACCCGCAATAAGGCATACACGAGAGGGGCCACAATCACTCGATGAGTTAATCCCGATCTAACTTACTGTGCCGGCGTGGGTTATTGCGTTGTGACTTACACTGAGCAGGCTGGGAATCTTGTTGCCCTCTTGTGCCAAAACTGCACAGGTGGACGCGCAACCCAGCCAAGTGATTCAAAAAGAAGGGGAAACGGCGGAACTGCCCGGGTGTTCAATTTTTGAACAGAAATCTGTTTCGGGAGCTTCAGTTTAGAGCTCGCCCTTCATCGCTACGCAGCGGTTCAGTCTCCAAACCGTGTTCCCGCAACTTGCGGTAGAGTGAGCCTCGTGACAATCCCAATAGTTCGGCCGCTTGCGATTTGTTGCCGCTAGCAATCCTCAACGCTTGGCGGATCGCAAATTTCTCCATGCTCACTAGAGAGCAATCGGCAGCAACCCCGACGGACGCGGCAGCCGGCGGTGCCTGTGCGCGCAATAGCGGGCTAATATCGCGTTCTTTGATCACCTGAGGATTCTCTGTTGAAACAGCCACAGCGCTTTCGAGAATGTGAGAGAGTTCACGGACATTGCCGGGGAAGGAATAGTCCAATAGTGCATCTACTGCGCCTCGGTCTAGCGAAATATTCCGGCCATACCGTTGGGTAAATTGTTGCAGAAAATGTTCGCTCAACAAGTACAAGTCTTCACGTCGCTCCCTGAGAGGAGGCACTTGAATCACGATGGTCGAAACCCGAAAGAATAGGTCCTCTCGTAAGCCGCTGCCCGCGACTTCGGCCAGAGGCCGATTGCAAGCAGAGATAGTCCTCACGTCCACGTGCAGGGCGTTTGTCCCTCCCACCTGGCGGACCTCTCCGCCTTCCAGCACCCGCAGGAGTTTTGCTTGCGCTCCGAACGGCAAATCAACGATTTCATCCAGAAAAATCGTGCCGCCATGTGCCGCCTGGAAGAGCCCGACGTGGTCCGCCACCGCGCCGGTGAATGCACCCTTGCGATGACCGAACAATTCGCTTTCCGCAAGCTCGTGGGGAATTGCCGCACAGTTCACGGGAATGAAGGGTCGCGCTTTCCGAGGGCTGGAACGATGGATCGCTCTGGCGAGCAATTCCTTTCCTGTTCCTGTCTCCCCCACGAGCAGCACCGGGGCCGCACTCTGCGCCGCCACCTGAGCGCGCCCGAGAACACCTCGCATTCCAGACGACCCCGCAACGATCTCCTCGAAGGGTGACCCGCTCCCATTATGTCCTTCGAGGTGTGCGACCCGTTCCTTAAGCTCGTAAAGCTCCATTAGCCGCGAGACCCTCTTGAGTATTGTTTCGCTATCAAAGGGCTTCGTAATGTAGTCTTCCGCTCCGCGTTTAATGGCCTCAACCGCCGTTTCAATGGTTCCGAATCCTGTCATGAGGATTACACTGACGTCTGGACGGGATTGGCGGACATAATCCAAGACACCAAGCCCGTCCACGACCGGCATTACCAAGTCCACTAGCGCGACGCGAATCTGTTTTTCGCGAGATAGCACAGCTATGGCTTCCGTGCCGGAGAGCGCCGCGTGTACAGAGGGGTACCGCTGTCGCAGAATCTTGGCAAGACTCGTCGCCAGAACTTCGTCGTCGTCAACTACCAGGATTCCAAGAGTTTCTTCGACAAATGGCGTGCTCATGTGTGCACCTCCGTGGCCAAGGTGCTAACCGTGGAGCCTTCCCTAAGGAGGGGGATTCGTACCGTCACCCGCAGCCCTCCCTCCTTTCGATTCTGAAGCTGGATGGTGCCATTGTGTTCTTCAACAATGTTCTGTGCGATGGCAAGCCCGAGGCCTGTGCCTTTTCCGGCAGGCTTGGTGGTGAAGAAAGGCTCAAAGATCCGCGGCCAGAGCAAGTCGGCTATTCCGGGGCCGTTGTCGTCCAGGTTGATTTCAGCGACGCGGTCGGCTTGGACATGGCCGCGGATGTGAATCCGTCCTCCGGTGGGAATTGCATCCGCGGCATTACTCAGTAGAGCAGAAAACATAGCTTCAAGGTGATTTGGGTCGCCGAGGATTCGAGAGGAGCCGAGTTCCTCACATTCCGATTGTAAGGTTGCGCGTTTCAAGTTCAAACTCGGTCGAAAGAGCGTCAGCACCGCCTCGATCACTTCGTCGAGCGCGATGGGTTTCTGCTGCAAGCGAGGCCGACGGCCGAACTGGAGCAGGTTCTGCACGAAAACTTGGCAAAAACGGATGCGCTGCTCGATGGTCGCCAGTTCCTCAATTGGACCGACCTCTCGCATCTGCTCGCGCAGGATCTCCACCTGAAGCAACATCGCTGTGAGCGGCGTGTTGAGGTGATGAGCAGCGCCAGCAGCCATCTGTCCCATCAAGGTGAGCTTTTCCAGCTCCAGGAGTTTGTCGCGCATCTGCAATCGAGGCCGAATGTCCTGAACAACTTCGACATAGAATTGTGGTCGGTTTGCCACTGGTGGGATGCATGAATAACTGGCAGCCACAGGAATCTGCTGACCCTGAGCGGTGCACCTTTCGGTCTCGTAGTCGAGAACCTTTTGGTCCGTTTTCAGGCGATCTAGAATCTCCCGAAGTTCCGCCCACCGCCCAGCGGGAATGTTTGGAAGAGGTCGTCCGAGCGCTTGTTGCTGGTCGAAACCAAAGAGACGCTCAGCGGCCTCGTTCCATTCCACCACCTGATAGGCTTCGTCAAACAGAGCCACAGCTTCCGGCATGTGGTTGAGAATGGAGCGATAGTACTCGTAAGATTGTTCCAGTTCCTCTTCTCGTCGGCGGCGTTCACGCAATACGAACCAGGCAGCCCAGATCCCGGTAAGAAGCGCAGTAGCAATACCACGTGTGATATACAGATAGTGGATGGTGACGTAGTTGAGATCACGAAAATACCGGTGCTCGATCAACTCCCAGAGAGAAAAGACGAGCGCAAGCAGCGTGAGGCAAGACAACCCCAGCGTCACCAAAAACCAAGCCTGGCTCGCGGGCCTCACACCGGTTTTCACGTTACTCGTTCGATGCATTCGCCAACGCTTTCGGGACAGGAGCCTTCATCCAGAACTGCCGGACAGTATGAATCCGAAGTGCTCGGTTACGACGTGATGTTCGTCACACACGGGTGTGATGCAGCGCGAAGGTCGAGCAAAGGACTTGATCTGGGCGCAAGTCCTTATAAGTTCTGTAAAAAGGAAAGTCAAAAACAAAACACTTTGCCTACGACAAGAACTCGATGCGATTTCAAAAGAGCCCGTATTGTTTCTCTGCAGGAATTCGTCGATGGCTGGAAGGCAGGTGAATTATGTTGGATATCTAGCTGATATGTAGTCCTGGAGGTGCTCGATAGTTTCTTCCTGCTCCGAGACAACCCATTTCACCAGGTCACCGATTGAGACAACTCCAAGCACCTTGTTGTCGTCCATAACTGGAAGGTGACGTATGCGGTTTCTTGTTATGATTTCCATACACTCGTCCACGGCTTTGTCAGGAGTCACGAAAACCACTGGGCTCGTCATGATCTCGTTGACCGAGGTCGTCTTCGAAGATTTTCCCTTGAGGATAACTTTTCTGGTGTAATCGCGTTCCGAGACAATGCCAACGAGCTTGCCCGCTGAAATTACGAGCAATGCTCCCACTCCCTTGTCGGCCATTCTTTCAATGGCCTCGTAGACTGTCTGATCTGGCGCGACAAACCAGACTTCGCTGCCTTTCCGTTCCAGAACTGAGCCGACTCCACCGCTCAGTTTGATCACATATTGTCCGGGCCAGAGGGCCTTTAAGTCTCGTACGAGCTGCACGGCCTGTTCAAGCTCGTCGCGGCATGCTACGTGTAGGGATTCGTCATTCCCAAATTTCCTGAACACGCGATACACGGCACCAAGCACCTCATTTCTTCGTGGTTGAGGCAGGCTAACCAAAACAAACTACTGCCGCTCGCTGCATGTGACGGTGATGGAGATCACGGCTCTGGGTGACCGGGAACACATCACGCATTTGAGAGAACGAATAAAAAAGAGCTCAACGGAGGAAGTCAGCATTCAACAAAAGTCAGTGAGCAGGAGGGGCACCGGGAAGAATTAACAGCTTGTTGAAAAACTCATTTCTTCTGCAACTTTAAATAAACAAACTCGTCTGATGTAAGGAAAGCCGAGGAGGCGAGTGAAATGCGCGGAGACGATAACCAGCAAGAAGGGATGTTCAGTT
>Ga0187888_1003358_pt1 | contig 12620 bp, 8 predicted proteins | sample June2016WEW_7_40_FD_132987 | JGI IMG/M metagenome (GOLD analysis project Ga0187888, IMG submission 132987) | Peatland microbial communities from SPRUCE experiment site at the Marcell Experimental Forest, Minnesota, USA - June2016WEW_7_40 | ecosystem: Environmental > Terrestrial > Soil > Wetlands... | reverse complement strand
CCTTCCTCGATCAGGGGCAGGAGGCCCGGCCCGCCTTTCTTCTGGCACTTGCCCTTGGCGTCGCTGCCAACTCGATAGCTGCAACAAACGAGAATGACCATGTTCGGTTTCAAAATGACTGTAGCTCGCATCGAGTCTTGCACGTTCGGTCAAAAAACATGGATCGCGGCGCTTAGCCGCAGCCCGTGCCCTGTCCGGCACAGGCATCGCCGCATCGGAAGGCCCGCCGCGGCGGCGTCGCGGGACGTCCCTGGTAAACCTCGGCGACGGCATCGGCCACCAGGCCCTCGGTGAGCCGGACCGGCACGCCCAGATCGGTCAGGAGCCGACTCGGGGTCTCCCCCGCGCCGCTGGTGAGCACGGCCCGACAATCGTTCAGCCGCGCTGCCATTTCCTGCCATCGCTGCGCGCCACGTCCCGCGGGAGGTGCGGGCCGGGTGGCAACTTGCTGGCCGTGTGCATCGAAGATCAACAGTTCGTCGGCCTCGCCAAGATGCAAGTTCACCAGCATTCCCTCGGCGCTGGCGACGGCCACGTAGGGACGGCTCTCGGCTTGCGGCGAGCGGGCCGCTTGCAGGCAGTCGAAAATCTCCTGGGTCATGGCTTCGCCGAGCTTGCCCACGGCATCGGCCCGGCAGCGGGTACAGTGGCTCATCTGGGGAAGGTAATTCAGCGCCTCGTGCCGCGCCTTGGCCACCACGCTTCCCGACGGCTGCTCGAGTTCTCCAAACAGCGTTCCGGCCACGGGATAAAGGGGAATGCAGTTGAGCACGTCAGCCCCCAGGCCCGCTGTGATTCGGGCGATCTCGGGCACGTGGTCTTCATTGACGCCGGGAATCAGGATCGTGTTGATCTTGACCGTGATACCCCGTTCCTTGAGGCCGCGCACGGCCTCGAGCTGCCGGCCCAGCAACAGCCTGGCGGCTTCCAGGCCGCGGACGACCCGCGTGCCGTCGCGCATCCAGGCATACACCTGCTGGCCGATGAACGGGTCGACGGCATTGATCGTCACGGTTACGTGGCTGACCTTGAGCTCGGCCAGGCCGTCGAGATGCGGACCGACCATCAGCCCGTTCGTGGCCACGCAGAGCAAGACATCCGGATCTTCCTGGCGAATCAGCGTGAGCGTTTCCATCGTCTCCGGGGCGTTGGCGAACGGATCTCCCGGGCCGGCGATTCCCACGACGGCCAGGCCGGGAACGCGCTGGCGTACCTGCTTGTAGTACTCGAGGGCCTGCTTTGGAGTCAGCACGGTGCTGGTAACGCCGGGACGGCTCTCGTTGCAACAATCGTACTGGCGATCGCAGTAGTTGCACTGGATGTTGCACTTCGGAGCCACCGGAAGATGGACCCGCCCGAACTCGTGGCGCGCCTTGGGATCAAAACAGGGATGTTTGGATCGGTCCAGAGCCATGCTAACCTCACATGTTCATGTATCCGTTGGGGTCGCCGTCCTGGATTGCAGCGATCCGCGTGTTGGTAATTCTGTCCAGCAAGTCGTGCGAGCCTCGATACCCCAGATGAAGAATGCGGTTGGCCCCGATGCGATCGTGGATCGGGAAGCCGACCCGTACCAGCGGCTTGCCCAGCTTGCGGGCCATGGGATAACCCTTGCTGCTGCCAATCATGATGTCGCAGGCGAGTTCCCCGGCCGCGTCCTCGAGTTCCAGGAAATCGACTCCGCTGAGCACGACAGCCTCGGGCGCGAACTGCTTGACCGCGGGGCCCAGCCGCCCGCTCCGTCCTCCCGAGCCGCAGAGCGCGGGCTTGATCCCGAGCTCGCTCAGAAAGGCGGCCAGACCGACAACGAGATCTTCTTCGCCGTAGATCAAGGCCCGGGTGTGCGCCAGGTACTTGTGAGCGTCGATGTAGGCATCGACGAGCCGGCCGCGTTCGGCCGCGTGCTTCGCCGGCACGGGGCGACCCGAGCAGGCCGAAAGCATGTCGAAAAACGCATCGGTCTGGCGGATTCCCATGGGCAGGCCGAGTCCATGGCGGGGAACGGCATGGCGATCCCGCAAAGCGCAACCGGCTGTCTTGGACGTGTCTTGGGTTGAGCCGAACTCGATCGTGGCGGCTGCCCGGCCCATCTTGCGAATCGCTGCGATGGTCGTCCCGCCGGAAGGCAGGCGCTCGTAGTCGGCCCAGGTGCCACCGTCGAGCGAGTCTGAATAATCGGGCAGCACCACGGCCGGCAGGTCGAAGTCGGCGGCGACCTCTTTGAGATAGCGCAGGTCGGCGGGAGAGACCATCCCCGGCAAGAGGTTCACCAGCCGCTCCGGGGGGCCGCTCTGAGCCAGCGTCTCGACCACTGCCCTGACAGCGGCATGAAATCCCTCGGCGTGGGTGTCACGATAGCTGGGAGTCGAGACGTGAACGAGCTGGGGCAGCACGCGGTCCGGCCGATCGCGGCGAAACTCCTTGACGTAGAGGTTGATGTCATCGCCGATCGTTTCCGAGAGGCAAGTCGAGGCGATCCCGATCAGCTCGGGAGCATACTGGCGGATCACGTTCTCCAGCCCTTGGTGGAGAATCTGCCGGCCGCCGTGCACGGCCGCCGATTCGCTGAAATTGGAGGACGCGATATCCACCGGCTCGCGAAAGTGGCCGATCAGGTAGCGCCTGATGTACGTCGAGCAACCCTGCGAGCCGTGGAGCAAGGGGATGGCCCGCTCGATGCCCCGAAAGACAAGGCAGGCGCCCAGCGGCGTGCACACGTTGCAGGCATTCCGGGTGGCCGCAAAGCCACGAGGCGGATCGTCCACTAATGGCAGTGGCTGCATGAGGGTCCTCCCTGGCACGCGACCGTGCCCGCCTGGCAAGCTTCATTCGATAGGACGTCCAGGGTCAACGGTGGCTCGATCAGGGTCAACGGTGGCTCGGGAACGATGGGTCGGGCTGCCCGCCGGGGGGCGAACTGCCAGACGGGGCTGGTCGCGGAGGCATGGACCTCGGCCGCGAAGTTGACCATGCCCTCGAAGCCGGCCAGCGGCTGTTTCCGTTCGTGGTTATGATCGCAGAACGCGACGCCCAGCTTGTAAGCCAGCGGCCGTTCCTTGACCCCGCCAATGAACAGGTCGACCTGCTTCTCCTTCATGAACGCCGCCAGCTCGACCGGGTTGGTGTCATCGACCAGGATCGTCCCCGGGTCGCTGATCTCTCGAAGCTCGTCGTAATCGTCGGGGCTACCCGTCTGTGAGCCCACGACCACGGTCTCCATGCCGATGGTCCGCAGCGCCCGGATCAGCGAAAAGGCCTTGAACGCTCCCCCGGTGTAGATCGCGGCACGCTTGCCTGTGAGCTCGGCCTTGTACTCCCGGAGCCGGGGCAGGATGCGCGCGACCTCCTCGCGAACCAGTTCACGCGTCCGGCCGATCATGCTCGGTTCGCGCTCCTTGAAGAACTCGGCCACGTCGTAGAGGGCCCGGGACGTGTCCTCGATTCCGAAGTACGACACACGGATGAACGGAATGCCATACTTTTCCTCCATCATCTTCGCGAGATGGACCATCGATCCCGAGCACTGCACCACGTTCAGCGCGGCGCCGTGGCAGCGGCGAATGTCGTCGACGCGTCCATCCCCGGTGATGGTCGCCACGACCTCGACACCCATCTGCTCGTAATAGCGACGGATCATCCAGGCTTCGCCGGCAAGATTGAACTCTCCCAGGATGTTGATGCTGAGCGGCGAGATCTGCTCCGTGCTCCCCGTGCCGACGAGCTGGAAGAGTGCCTGGCAGGCCGCCTTGTAACCGTCCTTCTTCGTTCCTTTGAAGCCCTCCGACTGCACGGGGAGAACCGGAATCCCGGTCTCGGAGGCAACCTTGCGGCAAACCGCATCCACGTCGTCGCCGATCAGACCGACGATGCAGGTGCTGTAGACGAAGGCCGCCTTGGGTTTGTAATGGTCAATCAGCTCGCGCAGGGCCCGGCCCAGCTTGGGCTCGCCGCCGAAGATGACATCCTTCTCGCGAAGGTCGGTGGAGAAGCTCAGGCGGTGGAGCTGAGGTCCCGACGACAGCGATCCCCGGATGTCCCAGGTGTAAGCCGCGCAACCGATTGGCCCGTGGACCAGGTGGACGGCGTCGGCGATCGGGTAGAGGACCACGCGCGAGCCGCAGAAGACGCACGCACGCTGGCTGACCGAGCCGGCCACGCTGTGCTTCTCGCACGTCATGGCAAACGGCTCCTCGCCGGCGCGGTGGATCTGAGCTTTGCGGGTGTCGAGAATCTCGGTCATGGTCCTGTACCTCGGCCTTGGTTCGAGCAAGGTGGCGGCGGAGCCGGTCTTTGCAACACGTCGGAGAATCCGGCGCGGGATGGCGACTGCCACCTCGGGGAACGTTCAGAGCACCAGCTCGAATTTCTCCTCGGGCGCGTCGCGGTCCTTGCGGTCAAGGAACAGGTCGAGCATCTTCTCCAGCAACCGCATGGCGCCACGGTAGCCGACGGTGGGGAAGTAGGTATGGCCGCAACGGTCGATGATCGGGAATCCGAATCGGAGGAACGGAAGATCCTCGTCGCGGGCGATATACTTGCCGTGGGTGGTGCCGATCAGAAGGTCGGGCCGGTCATTCTTGATGAGCTGGTGCAGGTAAAACTGGTCGGCGCCGAAGCCTTGCTTGAAGATGACCTGGTCGGCCAGATCGCCAAGCACCGCGGAGATTCGCTCGTCGAAGTTCTTGCCCGGCGTGCCGGTAATGATGTAGATGGGAACCATGTCGAGGTCGACCAGAAACTCGGTCATCGCGACGAGCTGGTCGGGGTCGCCGAAGAGGGCGACGCGCTTGCCATGAAAGTACTGGTGCATGTCGGTGATGATGTCGAGGACCCGGCCCCGCTCATCGATGATCGAGTCAGGAACGTACCGGCCGTTGAAGTGACGGAGCGCGGCGATGAAGCGGTCGGTCGCCCGCAGACCGATAGGCAGCTCGAGCAACTGGCCGGGAACCTTACATTTGGCCTCCAGCGCCTCGGTGGCCAGGCCAGAGGCAGTGGGGCCCAGGCCGATGGTCGCCTCGCTGTTGCCAGCGGCCTTGATCAGGGGAACTGTCACTCCTCCCTTGGGATACATGTTCATCTTGCCCGTCTGAGGCGTGTCGAACACGTCGGACTGGTCGGGGAAGGTGATGCACTCGAGCATCATCTCAGCGACCAGGCGCTTGAGCTCGCGGATGTCGGACGGCTCGACCCAGCCCGGGATCAGGTTGATCGTTTCGTTGCGGGTGCCGTCGTGTTCCGCGTAGTAGTCGACCATGGCCTTGGTCATCCGGGCGAACCCGGTGACGTGCGACCCGACATAGCTGGGAGTGTTGGCGTGGAAGACATACTTCCCCTCGGGGATCTTGCCGTCGTCCTGCGCCTTGATGATGATCTGGTTCAGATCATCGCCGATGGTCTCGGAGAGGCACGTGGTGTGGACTCCGATCACCTGCGGGTTGTAGATCGTGAAGATGTTCTCGATGGCGGCCAGCAGATTCGCCTGGCCGCCGAAAACGCTGGACCCCTCGGTGAACGAGCTGGTGGCGGCCATGACCGGCTCCCGGACATGTCGCGTCAGCATGCTGCGGTGATAGGCACAACAGCCCTGGGACCCGTGGCTGTGAGGCAAGCAGGCATGAACGCCCAGTGCCGCGTACATTGCCCCGATCGGCATGCACGTCTTGGCCGGGTTGATCGACAGGGCGGTGCGTTCTGCAACCGCCTCGGGGGTATGCTTCATCAGCATGGGAACCTCTCCTCGGAAAGCTCTTTGAAATCGATCGAGATCGTCCGACGGTAGCGGAGGAGGAAAGGAGAGAGGCCCCCGCTCACGATGAGGGTTTAATCGTCCTCGGGTGCCAGGCGGGAGAGATGCGCTAGATGGTGTGGCCCGCGCGCGGCGAGGGGCGGGCCGGACTCGCCGTTCTTCTTCTCCAGCCAGGGCGGGGTGATCATCTTCCAGATCCGGGTGTTGACCAGGCGGTCGATCTCGCGGTAGAAGTTGGCCGCTCCCTCGAATCCTGCGTAGGGGCCGCCGATGTCGTAGTTGTGGAGCTGCTTGCAGGGCACGCCCATCTTCTGGACGACATATTTTTCCTTGATGCCCGCACAGAAGACGTCGGGCTTGTAGAGCTCGATCATCTTCTCCGACTCGTAGTGATTGATATCATCGATGACGAGAGCGTTCTTGTCCATCTGGGGCATCATGCCCTCGTAATCGCCCAGCAGCACGCCCGCCTCGGCCAGCCGTGCCTTTTCTTCCTCGGTTTTGCGCAGTCGGAAAGCCGCAGGGTCGCGCAGGACTTCGATCTCCTCGATGTTGCGGCTGTCGGCGTCGACCTTGATGGTCGGGATGACGTTGCGCCCCTCGTAATCGTCGCGGTGGGCGAACTCATACCCGGCCGAGATCACCCGCATGCCCATGTCAGTGAACAGGTCCTGGTAGTGGTGAGCGCGCGAGCCGCCGACGAAGAGCATCGCCAGCTTCCCCTCGCAGCGCCCTCGAACCTCGGCCTGGACTGGAGTGAGCTTGGCCAGTTCCTCGGCGATCACCGCCTCGGTCCGGTCGATCAGCCCGGCGTCGCCGAAATAGTTCGCCATCTTCCGCAGGGCCTTGGCCGTGGACTTGGCGCCGATGAAGTTGACCTTCATCCAGGGGATGCCATACTTCGTCTCCATCATCTGGGCCATGTAGTTGATCGAGCGATAGCACTGCACCAGGTCGAGGTCGGCTTGCTGGCTGCTGGCCATGTCCTCGTAGCAGGCGTTGCCGCTGAAGGTCGCTACCAGGGTGAACCCGCAACGTTGGAAAAGATCTTCGATGACGAACGAGTCGCCGCCGATGTTGTACTCGCCCAGCATGTTGATCTTGAATTTGCCCTCGACCGTCCGCTCGGACTGGCCGACGACGTGCTTGAAGAACTGGTTGTTGGCGATGTGGTGTCCGGCCGACTGGCTGACGCCCTTGTAGCCCTCGCAACTGAAGCCGAAGACATTGATGCCCAGCGTCTCCTTCATCTCGCGGGCCACGGCATGGACGTCGTCGCCGATCAGTCCGACCGGACAGGTGGAGCAGATCGCGATCGCCCGGGGCTTGAAGATCTCGTAGGCCTCAAGGATGGCCTGCTTGAGCTTCTTCTCGCCGCCGAAGATGATCTCCTGTTCCTGCATGTCGGTGGACAACGAATACGTCATGTAGTTTTCGGGGCCCAGCTCATCGGGCACGGTCTGGTTGCGCCGCGTCAACCAGCTATAATAGCCGCAGCCGATTGGCCCGTGGGTGATCTGGAGGATGTCGCGCGTGGGCCCGAGCACCACGCCCTTGCAGCCGGCATAAGCGCAGCCGCGCTGGGTGATGATGCCTGGAATGGTCCGGGAATTGGCGCCGATTACTGGCGGCGCCTCGGGATCATTGGCGAGGATCTGGGTCTCACGCTTGCGGCGCACTTTTTTCGGATAGATCTCCAGCAGTTCCTGCTTCGCCTCCGCGGCGGTGGGGACAAGCTCATTCACGGCTCGGGCTCCTGGGGTGGCCTGGGTTTGGGGGTTTTCCGCTTTCGTCGGCGGGCCGGTCCAGCGGGGTTCACGCCGCCACTTCCTCCACTTCCTCCACTTCCTCCGCCACTTCCTCGCCCAGAAGGCCGTACTCGACCAAGAGCGTCTCGAGCTCATCCATGTCTATGGGCTTGGGAATCACGAACAGCGAATTGGCGTCGATCTTGCGGGCCAGCGCGCGGTACTCGTCGGCCTGGGGAGCATAGGGGTTCCACTCGATGACCGTTTTGCGCTTGATCTCGGCACGCTGGACGTCGTTGTCGCGGGGGAGGAAGTGGATCATCTTCGTTCCCAGCCGGCGGGCGAACTCCTCGATCATCTCGCGTTCGTTGTCGACTTTGCGGCTGTTGCAGATCAGGCCCCCGAGGCGGACGCCGCCGGCCTCGGCGAACTTCACGATTCCCTTGCAGATGTTGTTGGCCGCATACATCGCCATCATCTCGCCGGAACAGACGATGTAAATTTCCTGGGCCTTGCCCTCGCGCATGGGCATCGCGAATCCGCCGCAGACGACGTCGCCCAGCACGTCGTAGAAGACGTAATCCAGGTTCTTCTCCTCGTCGTAGGCGCCGAGCTGCTCGAGCAGGTTGATCGAGGTGATGATACCCCGGCCGGCGCAGCCGACTCCCGGCTCGGGGCCGCCCGACTCGGTGCACATCGTCGCGCCCCAGCCGGGGCGAAGAACGTCGTCGAGATCGACATCCTCACCCTCTTCTCGAAGTGTGTCCAGGACCGTTTTCTGGCCCAGTCCGCCCATCAAGAGCCGCGTCGAGTCGGCCTTGGGGTCGCAGCCGACCACCATGACCTTGCGGCCCATCTCCGCCAGCGCCGCGACCGTGTTCTGAGTCGTTGTCGACTTGCCAATGCCGCCCTTGCCGTAAACCGCCACCTTACGCATCGATTGCTCCTCTCGCGAAGTTGGCCTGTGCATCACCCGAGTGATCCACGTGGTCAATCTGTTCCGTCTCGACACGCGTCGAGCTGTTCCCCACGAGTACAAGGTGAGAGCGGAGCTTGGGGAACCATAAGCTCACGCGTCCGGATTTGATGAACCAGAAAGGATGAGTGGGAGAGTCCCATTCCAGAAGGTTCAACTGTCGCTGCTTGAATCCCGAATTATCAGGGACCAATTGCCTGAGCATAGAAGCAAGTTGAATGCCAAAGCCGGCAACGCGCCCTGTGCCTCGACACCGGCCCCGTGCCGATCGATCACGGCATGTCGTTGAAATTGCCGTTTTTTCCAGGGATTTTGCCGATTTCGTGGCTCCGGCACACGACGGCGGCCGGAAATAATCTTCGCGAAAATCTCACAGAGAAGGTCTAAAGCTCGGTCCCTTCGAGAGAGCAGTCTCTTCCCTGAAACACCCGTCGCCGCCGGGAGCTGTCGTGGAGGAACAGACGCAAAGATAGACGGAGCGAGGGCTTACAGAGCGGCAATACAATTCTGTCACGCCATCGGGGCTGTTGTGACAAAAATGTTGCGTCAGTCGTCGCCCGGGCGGGGAAAGCGACGCGATCGGCAGGCGCGGCAAGTCAACCCTGACGAATGGGCGCTCATTAAGTTTGACGTGATGTTTACCGCTTTGCGCGGCGATGGGCCGGGGTGTTTACTGCTCCGTGCCGCCCCGGCCCCGCTTGAACAGGCTCTGGTAATCGATGTCCAGATTCTGGACCTTGTAACGGACCATGCGGGGAGAGATGCCGAGGTCGCGCGCCGCGGCGTTGATGTTTCCCTCCGTCCGCTTGAGGGCGTCGGTGATCAGGTCTCGCTCGAAGCTGGTCGTGAGCAGCTTGAAGCTGCCGGACGCGGTGCGGTCCGAGCTGTCGGGCATCTGCAAGGTCGGCGGTAGATGATGTCCGGCGATCACGCCATCATCGCTGAGCAACACGGCGTGCTCGATGCAGTTTTCCAGCTCACGCACGTTTCCGGGCCAGTGGTAGGCGATCATCATGTTGATGGCCGGCGTGCTGATCCGATGAATCGGCTTGTTCATCTGCTTGGCGTACTTCTGGACGAAGTAATTGGCCAGCAGCAAGATGTCGTCGCGGCGCTCGCGCAGCGGGGGAAGCCAGATGGTGAACACGTTGATCCGGTAGTACAGATCCTGTCGGAAGCTGCCGTTCTTGACTGCCGTCTCCAGATCGCGATTGGTGGCCGTGATGATCCGGACATCGATGGTCTGGGTATTATTGCTGCCTACTCGCTCGAACTGCCGCTCCTGCAAGACGCGCAACAGCTTCACCTGGACCGTGGGAGAGAAGTCGCCGATCTCATCAAGAAACAGCGTTCCTCCATTCGCCTCCTCGAACCGGCCAATTCGTGAGTTCACTGCTCCGCTGAACGCCCCTCGCTCGTGGCCGAAGAGCTCGCTTTCGAGCAGTGTGTCGGATAGTGTGGCGCAGTTCACCTTGATGAACGGTCCATCCCGGCGGGAACTGTGAAAATGGATCGCGGTGGCGACGAGCTCCTTACCGGTCCCCGATTCACCGCGAATCAGGCAGGTGGTGTTCGCGCCGGCAACCTGGTTGATCCGCCGGTAGACCTCGCGGGCCGCTGTCGAGTTGCCAACCATGTTGGCGGGCCGGATGTTTTCCTCGAGGGCGTCACGGAGCTTGAGGTTCTCGCTCTCGAGAGCTTCGCGCTGAAGCTGGGCCATGCGCCGCGCCTTGACATCGTGGGCGATCATGCCGGCCACGATGGCCAGGAGCTGCTCCTGGTCCTCGAGCTCGGCGAGATCACGGCAGGCGAGGTCCGCGGCCAGCGAGCCGACGACCTGACTGCCCACGATCACGGGTACGCAGATGAAGCTCAGCCGAGTCTTCTCGCTCTGATCCCGTGCATGAATCCGGTCCTGGAACCGTGGCTCCGCCGAGATCTGGGGGACAATGATCGATGTCCCGGTTCGCAGGACCTCACCGGTGATGCCCTCACCCACACGGTACCGGAGCTTGCCTCGCTCGTCCTCGTCGACGCCGGTCGCCGCGGCAAGCCGCAGCTCGGAACCATCCGGCGACACGAGCATGACCGTTCCTCGAGTCATGCCCAGCTCGGTCTCGAGCGTCTGGAGAATCCTGAGCAGCATCTCCTCCTGGCCGGAACCGGCGGCCAGGACCTCGGCGATGGCGTGAAGCGCCCGGATATCACGATGCGGAGAACAAGAGCGGTCCACGCATCGAAGTGGGGAAACCTCGTCCCCGTCGAGCAAGTCCATGCATCGTCTCCCGATTCCTCGACAAGGGGAACGCGCCGTGGGGATGGTTCCGTGGGGGAGAATTTCTGGAGGACGCAGTCTGCAGCCGCGGAGAGGTATCGCCTGAAGACCGTCTTGAAAGCCAGGAGCCGATCCAGGAATCGCTCCTGGCGGCTTCACTCGGTCAAACATTCCAGAAGCGGGACCTGTGCATCGATCAACTACGATTCTCAACCGGCACATACTTGCGCCGGGTTGGCCCTGTGTAAACCTGTCGGGGCCGGCCGATTCGCCGGTCGGGGTCGCGGTATAGCTCGTACCAGTGGGCGATCCATCCCGGGATCCGCCCGATAGAAAACATCACCGTGAACATGTTGACCGGGATGCCGATCGCGCGGAGGATGATTCCCGAGTAGAAATCGATATTGGGATAGAGCTTGCGCTCCAGGAAATACTCATCCGTCAGCGCGATCGAGGCCAGCTCCTCGGCGATCTCCAGGAGCGGGTCGGCCACGCCCAGCGTGGACAGCAAGCCTTCGGCCGTTTTCTCCAGGATCTTGGCCCGAGGATCGAAGTTCTTGTAGACCCGGTGGCCAAACCCCATCAGCCGGAACTTCTTGGCCTTCACCTTCTCGACGATCGACTTCGGATTCTCGCCACCCTTGTGAATCGTCTCGAGCATCTTGATCACGGCCATGTTGGCGCCGCCATGCGATGGTCCCCAGAGAGCACAAACCCCGGAAGCCACCGACGCGAACACATTGGCCCCCGACGACCCGACCATGCGGACGGTCGATGTCGAGCAGTTCTGCTCGTGGTCCGCGTGCAAGATCAGGAAGCGGCTCAGCGCCTTCACCACCTGGAGCGTGGGCTCGTATCGTGAGTGAGGCTTCGAGAACATCATGTGCAAGAAGTTGCGGCAGTAGCTCAGTGCCGGGTCGGGATACTCAACCCGCTGGCCAAGCGTCATCTTGTAGCTGAATGCCGCAATGGTGCGGACCTTGCTCATGAGAATGGCCACGGCTGTCAGGAACCGATCCTGGTCGAGATCGGTGTCGAGCAGCTCCGGGTGATAGCAGCCGCACGCGTTGATCATGGCCGAGAGCATTGCCATGGGATGCCCGTGTGGCGGAAACCCCTCGAAATGGTTGCGCATCCCTTCGTGCAGCAATTGCTGCTCGGTCAAGAGCTCGCGGAACCGGGCAAGCTGGGCCCCGGTTGGCAGTTCGCCGTAGATGAGCAGCCAGGCCGTCTCCACGAAAGTGCTGTGCTCGGCAAGCTCCTCGATGGGATAACCACGATAGCGCAGGACCCCGCTCTCACCGTCGATGAACGTGATCTTACTCTCGCAAGCCCCTGTATTGCCGTAACCGGGATCAACCGTGATGTAACCGGTCTCGTCGCGCAGCGAGGTGATGTCGATGGCCTGCTCGTCCTCGGTTCCCGAGATGATCGGGAGCTTGATCTCCTCTCCGGGAAGCTGCAGGACGGCGGTCTTGAGCTGAGAATCTTGCCGGCAGTTCTGTGTCGAGAACAACATGATGAGAAGCTCGCCCGTGAATCCTGATCAAGACCCGGTCTTCGATCCCGCCAGCCTTGATGTGCCGACGAGGACCCGGGACCCCAACCAGAATCCGGTGAAAATGCGTGTGTGAATTTATACTTCTTGCGTGGTCGATAACCCAGAACATGGCTCGGGCCATCACCGCCGGAGCATGGTCAACCAGACACTGCAAGTTTTTCAAGCACGACATGCACGAGCAAATAGCGCGCCGGGATCAAGCCAAAGGTCGCGTTGCTTTGACCCGAGCCCTGCACACGCTACGTCACCAGGGCCGGGAACCCGCCCGCCCGGCTTGCTAGATCTTATAGAAGCGATTGCGCTTGCGGAGT
>Ga0187888_1003357_pt1 | contig 12622 bp, 10 predicted proteins | sample June2016WEW_7_40_FD_132987 | JGI IMG/M metagenome (GOLD analysis project Ga0187888, IMG submission 132987) | Peatland microbial communities from SPRUCE experiment site at the Marcell Experimental Forest, Minnesota, USA - June2016WEW_7_40 | ecosystem: Environmental > Terrestrial > Soil > Wetlands... | reverse complement strand
CTCCAGGATGCGCTGGGCCGCTTTACCTATGACGAAGGCGCGCCCGCTGTGAGCGTGGAGACCGTCTACGACGTGGCCAGCCTCACCAAGGTGGCAGCCACTACGGCCGGGGCCATGCTGCTCTACCAGCGCGGCCTGCTCGACCTGGACACTCCCCTGGGCGAGTTGCTGCCGGGGTTTGTGGTGGGCCGCGCTCCCGGTGAACGTGCTCGCTATGTGACGCTGCGCCACCTGCTGGCGCACAACTCCGGACTACCGGGCTACGTGGGGCTCTTTCGCACCGCCGCCACGCCGTCCGAGCTGCTGCGCGCCTGCCTGGAATTGCCCCTCGAGGCCGAGCCGGGCGCGCGCGCCGAGTACTCCGATCCGGGCTTCATTCTGCTCGGCAAGGCATTGGAGGTGTGCACGCGCGAGTCCCTCGCAAGCCTGGCTCGCTACGAGGTCTTTGAGCCGCTGGGGATGCGCGCCACAGGATTCTCGCCGCCGCCCGAAGCGCGGCCTTCGATTCCGCCCACGGAAGAGGACGCCACACTGCACCAGCGGCGCACACAGATTCGAGTCCAGGGCGAGGTGCAGGACGAAAACGCGTGGGTGCTCAAAGGCATCAGCGGCCACGCCGGACTCTTCTCCAACGTCCCTGACCTGCTGCGCCTGGCCGGCGAGATCCTCAATGCCGGACGCGCAGCGAAGACCGCGACAGAAAAGCCCGGCCTGTTCAACGCGGCGACGGTGGAACTGTTTTCCCAGCGGCAGATCCCGGAGGGCAGCTCGCGTGCGCTCGGCTGGGATACGCCTTCAGAGAACTCCTCCTCCGGCCGTCACTTTTCGCCGCGCTCGATCGGGCATCTTGGCTTCAGCGGTTGCTCGCTTTGGATTGACCTGGAGGCCCGCGTTGCCGTTGCGTTGCTCACCAACCGCACCTGGCCCGATCGGCAGAGCCAGTTGATTCAAGAGGTTCGGCCTGCTTTTCACGACGCCGTTCGAGAGGCGCTGTAACAATTCATTCATCTGCGCTTCCCCGGCGGGTCAGGTCATCAGAATTCCGACAGAGGAACAGTTTATAAAAAGTCATCCCTCAGGGGCTAAAGCCCGGTTGATTTATAGCATTGAAGAATGTACGGGCTGAAGCCCATACCCTTCACCTGAAGCCCGTACCCTTCACCTAAAGCCCGTACCCTTCACACCGATCCACCATCAGAATTCTTTCTTGGTTGACTGATTTCCAGATATAATAAAAACTTGGGGACTGACGCGATGCTTACCAGCTCGACTTTGCAGGAGACGGCCGGCACCCAAATGGACGAACCAAAGAAAGATCATGCCACCCTGCTTCAGCAATTGACGACCGAAAGTCAAAACGAGGCCTCTCAAGGCTTCGACACCAAATCCGCGCTGGAGATCGCGCGCATCATCAATCATGAGGATGCGAAGGTGGCGGCAGCGGTGAAAAAGGCGATACCTGAGATTGCGCAGGTCATCGACCAGGTGGCTCGCTGCCTACGCGATGGCGGCCGGCTGATCTACGTCGGCGCCGGCTCCAGCGGCCGCATTGCCGCGCTGGACGCCTCCGAATGCCCACCCACCTACTCCACGGCTCCGGGACAGGTGCAGTACATCATGGCCGGCGGACCCAAGGCGCTGGCCTCCGCCGTCGAGGTCAACGAGGACTCTGAAGAGCTTGGCCAGCAGGACATGGCCCGGCGCCGCCCCACGCGCAAGGCCATCGTGGTTGGGGTCTCCGCTTGCGGGCGCACTCCCTACGTGGTGGCGGCCGTGGCCTATGCCCGGGCTCGCGGCGCCCACACCGCTGCCGTTACCTGCAACCAGGAGACGCCTCTGGCCGCGGCCGCCGATATCGCCATCGTTGCCGACGCCGGCCCTGAAGTCAACTCCGGCTCCACGCGCATGAAGGCCGGCACCGCCCAGAAGATGGTGCTGAACATGATCACCACGGGCGCCATGACCCGGCTGGGCTACGTGTATGAAAACCTGATGGTCAACGTACACATGCAGAACTCGAAACTTGTCGAACGCGGTATCCGCATCCTGATGGGCGCCTGCAAGATCGACCGGCACACCGCGGTGCATACCATCAAGAGCGCCGGCCGCAGCGTCCCGGTGGCGCTGGTGATGCTCAAGGCCAAGGTCGACAAGCCGGAGGCCGTGCGGCGGCTGGCAAAATCCGACGGCAACGTGCGGCTGGCCATCGAAGATAATGTGATGGCACTGTAGAAGCGCAACGGCTCAGCCGAGTCGATACTGACGGCTCCCCTGCCCCGTCGAGCCCCGGATTTACACTGGAAGGGTCAGGAGCCGGCCATTCTTCATGGATAAATTTGTCATTCGCGGCGGCAATCCGCTGGTGGGTACGATTCGCGTTTCGGGAGCCAAGAACTCGGCGCTTCCCTGCATGGCCGCGGCGATTCTGACCGAGGACGAGGTTACTCTCGAAAACATTCCCCAGGTGCGGGACATCGAGACCGAGCGGCGGCTGCTGGCGTCGATGGGTGCCGAGGTCGAGCTGGGCTATGGGCGCGCGCAGCATCGCACCACCATCAGTTGCCGCACACTCTCCGACCCGGAGGCCAAGTACGAGATCGTGAAGACCATGCGTGCCAGCTCCCTGGTGCTGGGCCCGCTGGTGGCTCGCGCCGGAATGGCTCGCGTGGCCATGCCCGGCGGGTGCGCCATCGGCGGCCGGCCGATCGATCTGCACATCAAGGGCCTGGAAAAGATGGGCGCCACCATCACCCAGGAGCACGGGTACCTAGAGGCGCGGACAGATCGATTAAGGGGCGCGCACCTGGTCTTCGACAGGATTACCGTGACCGGCACGGAGGACCTGCTGATGGCCGCCGTACTGGCCGAGGGCGAGACGCTGATGGAGAACTGCGCGCGCGAGCCCGAGGTGGCCGACCTGGCCGCCCTGCTGACCGCCATGGGCGCGAAGATCGCCGGAGCCGGCACCTCCACGATCCGCGTGCAGGGCGTGAGCCGGCTCCATGGCGCGCGCCACCGCATCAACCCCGATCGCATTGAGGCGGGGACATATCTGGTGGCCGGGGCCATCACGGGCGGCGACCTGATTGTGGCCAACTGCAACACAACTCACCTGAGCGCCGTGATCGCCAAACTGCAGGAAACCGGCGCCCGCGTGGAGGTGCTGGGTCCGGATACGGTGCGCGTGCGTACCGACGGACGGCTGCGCGCCGCCGACATCTCCACCGAGGAGTACCCCGGTTACCCGACCGATATGCAGGCGCAGTACATGGCGCTGGCCACGCAGGCCGAGGGAGTGAGCACGGTGACGGAAAACATCTTCGAGAACCGCTTCATGCACGTGCAGGAGATGGTGCGGATGGGCGCCAACATCAAGGTGGACGGAAGCACGGCCACCGTGCGCGGGCCGGCCAGGCTTTCCGCGGCAGCCGTCATGTGTTCTGACCTGCGGGCTTCAGCTTCGCTGGTGCTGGCCGCGCTGGTAGCCGACGGAGAATCCATCCTGGACCGCGTTTATCACATCGATCGCGGCTATGAGCGCTTCGAGGAGAAGCTGCGTGGCGTGGGCGCGCAGATCCGGCGCATGAGAAATGTCTTTGCGCCCAAAGAGGACGAGGTGATCGCGGGATGACTCTAGCGCCAGCTAACGGCTACGTGCCAGCGTAGTCCGTGCTGGGCAGTCTTGCGCAGCACACACTCATACTCGCGGAGTTCGGCGAGAGCCGGCTGCGTATCGGAGCCCAGGGTGGCGGGCGACTCGGCAAGGTAATCGATCATTGCGCGAACTGTGAGCAGGCCTTCCGTGGCATCGTACCATTGCGGTTGTGGCAGGGGCAGGGGCCAATTGGGGTTTTCAGCGCCCTGCTCCAGCAGCAAGGCCATCGAATTCTCATCGGCGGAGAAGAATTCAAGCAGAGAAGCCACATGCAGCCGCTCGGCCAACCGCTCCAGGGCATCTTCGTTGCGGGCCAGGGCATGGCCGTTCACAAAGATGTCGAATCCAGGGTCCTCGCCTTCGACGACGATGTACAAACTGGCAGCCATCATTCTGAGTTTACAGGAGATAAATGCAGGAAACACAAAAATATTTGTTGCCGTCATACAACTTATCAGCGGTGCGCTTTGATGGCCTGAGGCTACGCAGGTTTACCTCGAAGTTTTCAACTGTGCTACAAAAGAGCTAAGACAATAGCTACCAAATCGACGACCGCTATTCCATGGCGGCCATTCTGCTTCGAACTGAGCGCAGTTTTTTAAGGTGACGCAGTGAATTGGAATGAACTTCCGGACCTTGCAGCAGTTGTCCTGTTGGCGGGGGCCTTCGCTTCCATATCGCGACGCTGCCATACACATATATCGAGGATTTGGCTGACCGGCTGGGTGATGATCGTGCTGCACTTTGCCGCATTCCTGTTCACCAACGCTCCCGGCATTTGGGGAACTTTGGCAGAGGCTGTCGGTTTGACTGCACTGGCATGGGGGGGGACGCTCTTTATGTGGGCCTCGGTTCCCTACCAACAGGAGAGCTCCAGCCGGTGGATGCTGGCGGCGCTGCTGGGCGCGAACACACTCTACATTTCCCTTCTTGTCGCCGGTACGGCGCCAGCCTGGGCATTGAACCTGGCCGCGGCTCTCTTTGGAGTCTTGCCGCTTGCAGCAGCGCTCTCAACGATACACAAATTCAACCCCTCGCTGCGCTGGGTGAACGTCATCCAGTATTGTGCGCTCTCGATCTTCCTGCTTCTTTCCCAGCATCGGCCCGGCAATGGAACTGCTCTGGCTTTGAACGCCGTCCTGTTCACCGTCTATTTCGGCTGCTGTATCCATTTCTGGTACGCCTACCGCCGCGCCACGGCCGGCGCATTCATCACCATCGCCGGATTCCTGGCGTGGTCGCTGGTGTTTGTGGTGGTGCCGTTGATGACGGTATTGTGGCCCGCGGTCCACATCGAGAGCCAGGTGTGGAGTCTGCCCAAATTGGGGTATTATGTGGTGGCCGTAGGCATGATCCTGCTGCTGCTTGAAGACCAGATTGAGTACAACAAGACTCTGGCGCTGCACGACGAATTGACCGGACTGGCCAACCGCCGGCTCTACCAGGACCGGTTGGCCAGCGCCATGGAGCGCGGCCGCCGCAATGGAACACAGGTAGCCCTGCTGATGGTCGACCTGGACCACTTCAAGCAGGTGAATGACTCCCTGGGACACCATGCAGGCGATCTGGCTCTGAAGCAAGTGGCTGCGATTCTTAGCAAACGGGTCCGCCGCTCCGATACGGTAGCCCGAACGGGCGGCGACGAATTTTCTGTGATTCTGGAGGAGCCCACCAGCCGTAGCGCTGCCGAGCTCGTACGCCATTCTCTGCTGCAACTTCTGAATGACACCCTGCAACTGGAAGGACACACAGTGCGCATCGGGGCCAGCATAGGCATTGCGCTCTTCCCCGAAGACGCACGCGACATGGAGTCCCTGTACATCGCAGCAGATCAGCGCATGTACGACGCCAAGCGTGTCTCTGAGAATGAGAAGATGGAGGAACAAGCGGCCTCTTCAGCAGCTTCGCCGCTCCCTGCGCTTAAGCCCCAGGCACAGGCGATCGATGACACGTAACGGATGAACCGATGACAACTGACGCAGACAGAAAAGCCCGGACCTCGAGTCCGGGTTTTTCTGTTGCTTCGGATCGTGCCGGCTGTCAGCCCTGACCGCCTGATCCGCGGCTGCCGCCAGGACCGCCGGGTCTGCGGCGCCGCCGGCGGCGATTGTTGTTGGCCGGAGGACGGCCCGCGCCCACTGCCTGGCCGGCTGGGACCGGCGCACCCTCTACGCGGTTGAAGTTCGGTTCGCTCTCTTCGTCGAACTCCTCGCCGGGTTCGTCTTCGAAGTCGTCACCACCCTCGATGAGGATTGTGCTCTGGTTGGATTTCGGCTGACGCTCGTCGAACTCGTTGCGGGGCGGGGCGCCCTTTGGGCCCGGCGCGGCGTGTGCGACGGGAGCGGCTGGAGAACTGGATGCGCCAATCTCCCCCTCGTCCGTCTCCACCGGCGCAGCGGGCGCCAGCTTTGCCTTCTGTTCCTTGATGAGCGCCTTGCGGCTGAGCTTGATGCGATTTCCCTCAATGGCCAGAACCTTGACCATCACCTGATCGCCTTCGCGCAACTCGTCCTTCACTTCCTTCACGCGATGCTCGGCGATCTCGGAGATGTGCAACAGGCCATCGGTGCCGGGGAATAGCTCGACGAAAGCGCCGAACTCGGCCAGCCGCACTACCTTGCCCAGATAAACCTTGCCCACTTCCGGCACAGCGGTGATGTTGCCGATGATCTCGAGCGCCTTCTTCAGCCCCTCGGCGTCGCAAGAGGCGACGCTGACCCGGCCGGTGTCGTCCACATCGATCTTGGCGCCGGTCTGCTCGATGATGCCGCGGATGGTGGCGCCGCCCTTTCCGATCAGATCGCGAATCTTGTCGGTGGGAATCATCACGGTTTCGATGCGCGGCGCATATTGCGAACGCTCGGTGCGCGGCCCGTCGAGCACGGCGTCCATCTTGTCGAGCAGAAAGAGCCGTCCGCGGCGCGCCTGCTCCATGGCCTGCTCAAGAATCTCGCGGGTCAGGCCGCCGATCTTGATGTCCATCTGCAGCGCGGTAATGCCCTTGCGGGTGCCGGCTACCTTGAAGTCCATATCGCCGTAGTGGTCTTCCGCGCCGGCAATGTCGGTAAGGATGGCGTAGTCGTCGCCTTCCTTGACCAGTCCCATGGCCACGCCGGCAACCGCGCCCTTGAGGGCGATGCCGGCGTCAAAGAGCGCCAGGCTCGCGCCGCAGACTGTGGCCATCGACGATGAGCCGTTGGACTCGAGAATGTCGCTGACGATGCGGATGGTGTAAGGCGACTCTTCCGGGCTGGGCAGAACCGCGGTAATGGCGCGCTCGGCCAGTGCTCCGTGGCCGATTTCGCGGCGGCCAGTGCCAGTCATGCGCCCGGTTTCACCCACGCAGAAGGGCGGGAAGTTGTAGTGGAGCATGAAGGGCTTCTTCTTCTCGCCTTCATAGCTCTCCAAACGCTGGCCGTCGTCGGTGGTGCCCAGCGTGGCCGTAACCAGGGCCTGGGTTTCGCCGCGGGTAAAGAGCGCCGAGCCGTGCACGCGGGGCAGAACGCTGGTCTCAATGGTGATTTGGCGAATCTCGTCGAAGGCGCGGCGATCGGGCCGGACGCGCTCATGGGTCACCTGTTCGCGGAAGATGCGCTCGCGCAGATGCTCGTAGTAGTGCGCCAGCTTCTTCTTGGCCGCAAGATCGTCGGCCGGCAGCTCGGCCGCCAGCTCGTCCTTGATCTCCTTGATCAGGAGCTGGCTTTCCGTCTTGCCGTGGGTCCTGGTGTCCAGCGCATCCTTGAGCCGGTCGCCGATTTTGGCTTTCAGCTCAGCGTAGTAAGCCTCATCGAACTCCGGCGCGGTAAAGGCCCGCTTGGGCTTGCCGGCCAGGGCGACCAATTCGTCGATGGCGGCGACGATCTTCTTGATCTCACCATGGGCAAACTCGATGGCGGCCAGAATGACCTCTTCGGTCTCCTCCTTGGCGCCCGACTCGATCATTACGATGCCGTCTTTGTGGCCGACGACCATGATGTTGACGGTGGTGGCGGCGCGCTCTTCGTAGGTGGGGTTGATGACGAACTGGCCATCGACGCGGCCCACTCGCACGGCGCCGACGGTGGCGCTGAAGGGAATGTCGGAGAGAGCCAATGCGCAAGCGGCGGCGTTGATGCCGACCACGTCGGGATCGTTCTCCTTGTCGGCGGAGAAGACCAGCGCAATCACCTGGGTCTCGTTGCGGAAACCGTCGGGAAAGAGCGGGCGAATGGGACGGTCGATCTGCCGGCAGGTCAGGACTTCTTTTTCGCTGGGCCGGCCTTCACGCTTGATGAAGCCTCCGGGGATGCGGCCGCCGGCGTAGGTGTACTCGCGGTAATCGACGGTGAGGGGGAAAAAGTCGATGCCTTCGCGGGCTTCTGGAGAGGCGACCGCGGTGGCCAGAACGACGGTTTCGCCCGTGGTGACCAGTGCGGCGCCAGAGGCTTGCTTGGCCATGCGGCCGGTCTCAAAGGCCAGCCGCTTGCCGCCGGCGAGCTCGACGGTTACTTCATGCTTGGTAGACATAGTATCCTCGTTTCGTTTTGATCACTTGGGAATCTTGTGGGGGGCATGCGCCGGAGGATGCGGGAAAGCCGGCGATGGTCAGGGCTGAACAAGCTGCTGAAAAACGCTGATTCGTGCCAGGGCACGACTTCAGTCGTGCCGCAAGTGCTCCAAAATCAACGTGGAGTCCGCCGCGGCGGACCCCTGAGGAATGTATTTCGGGGTTATCGCACCGCACTCCCCGTTTTTCTGCAGACTGTGACGCCTGAGCCGCGCTCAGCCGATAGCTGTGCGCAATCCCTGGCAGCGGGTGCAGTTCGCCAGGTACACCATAGCCCCAGGTTCTGGATGGAACGGGGGCCGTGACCATTCCTCGGTCTGGGCGCTTCCGGGTCAAAGTGTGCTTTCCGATTACTTGCGGATACCGAGTTTGCCGATTACGTCGCGATAGCGGTCGGAATCATGCGTCTTCAGGTAATCCAGCAGGCGGCGGCGCTTGCTGACCAGCATCAAAAGTCCACGCCGCGAGGCATGGTCCTTCTTGTGCATCTTGAAGTGCTCGGTCAGTTCGCCGATCCGCTCACTCAGAATCGCGATTTGGACTTCCGGCGAACCGGTGTCCGTATCGTGGGTGCGGAAGCGTTCAATCAGGGTTGTTTTCTTAGCAGTCGCCAGCACGGCGTGTGTTACTCCTCATGTTCTCTCAGGTCCACTCTTAAGTGTCTACTGTGAGATTACCATGAATGCGCGGCCCTGCGCTATTCGCCGGGCTGACCGGTACCTACATGGAAACCCTGCACTGCTCAGCGCGTGCCGAAACGGAAGAGACGATTGTCGAAGCGCTCCTGGATAACCTCGGCAACCTGTACCTGTTTAGCGTCGGGATGCTCGGGATTGAGGAGGTAGTTCCAGGTGTGGGGAGCAATGGCGGAAGGAACGCGTGCCAACGGCGTTTCAAGAGATGCAAGCCATGCATCGCCCATTCGCCGGGTTAGTTCCAGGTCTTGCTTCCATTCGTCCCCGGCTGGTGGATCGAGCAGCTTAACGACAAGGCCATCAGGGACGGAAATCTTAAGCAGTGTGTAAAAATCCGGTGTGTCTTCGCTGTCCACGTCGAGATGCACTAGAGTTTCAACGAGTGCCGCCATTGGGGACTCTGCAAGGTAGACAATTCTCGAGCCGGCGTTATGCCATCGGGCACTGAATTTGCGACCGCCCTTGCCACTCAGATCAATGTGGTTGCTGATACGCCAGAGGGTTTTCAGTCCAGTATCGGCCATTTGTTTGTATTCCCCTTTGCTGACAGCGTAGCCTCATCGATACAGCGGGCAGGTTAGAACTCGATAATTGGGGAACGGCGGAGAGTTTGGTGTGCAAAGAGTTCCATGGGCGTGGGATAGTAGCTACCGCAGCAGTTCTCTCAAGATCGCGGCAACGATTCCTGCGGTAAGGCCGAAAGCCCATAGCGCGCCAAATACGGTCCAGAAGATTGTTACTGCTGTGAGCGGCCTTGGCGGCGCAATCTCGGTGAAGCTCTCTAGGGTCTTTCCCTGCGCAGCTGCTAGTGCACAGTCGAGGTGCTGGTCGTCGAATAACCCGCTCCATTTTCCGCAAAATTTGCACGTCGCCATAAGGCCTCTTGCTTCCTGATCGGCGGCGGGCGACCGCATCACCCTGAATCCATAACAGCCGTCAAACAGCCCTGATGTCCTTGCCCAGAGCCATCCTGGGGTAATATGGGAAGCTGCTTGTTTACAAACTGTTAGACAAACATCCCTTCATCGATCTGAATCAGCATCTCTTCCACGCTGCGCCCGCCGAGTTCCGTGCGCATCATGGAAAGTGGAGAACGCTCCTCAAATCGAATCTTGGGCTTCGACAGCCATCGCCGCGCTTTGTCCGCATCGCCGAATACTCGAACGGCCAATTTGTAGAGTCGCGCCACCCTCGCCAGGCGGTCTGACTCGTCCAGGCTCAGCGGTTCCTGCCGTTGACGGCGATGTTTGAGCGTCCGGGCAGGAATCACGACTTCCAGCATATCCTTCACGGCAAAGCCGGAATAGGCGGCGAAGTCCTCCAATGCGGAAAGAGGTACGCCTTGATTCGCAGCCGCCCAATCCAGATGAAAGACTGGTGGCGGAGAAACGGGATTGGCAACAGCTTGACCCATAAGGACATTATGCCATAGTTTGCGCGGCATTTTGTATATGGAGAGCAATAATGTTCCAAATACAACATTCTGTTCAGTTTTCTCTACTCTGGTTCCTCTACGGTTCCTGCGTCAGCCAGTAGTTGGCCCGGGCCACGATGCGGGCGCCGTAGTCCTGCGCGGTCCGCACCCGGATGGTATGCAGGCCGGGAGTGGGATTGGAGGGGCTGAAGGTGAGCAGATACCGGTTGCGCGTGTGTTTGGCCGCATCCAAAATACGCTGCTCAAAGCGCTTGTTGCTGGAGAAGGTTTCGTACTCCCCGCCGCTCATCAGGGCAACTTCTTTGGATACGTTTTTCTTGAGAGCCTGCACGACCAGGAACAGCGCCGAAATCATGTTCATGGTGCGCTGGTCGCCGGAGTCCTTGGTGTCGTGGCTCAACTCAGCGAGCGCGGGAGTAAACGAGACGCTCAGCACCAGCACATCGGATTGGCCGATCTTCCGGACCAACTGCTCTTCCTTGGTGTGCTTGCTGCCGTGGTCGCGCTCTTCGCTGATGAGGAGCAGAACGCGGCGATACTCCTTGGGCTGTGACTCGAGCAGATCGACGGCATAGCTCACGGAATCCAGAATCGCATCGCCGCCGTCGCCGGGTCTGAGATGCTTGAGGGCCTGGTTGATTTCATCGCCGGTGTGGGTGTAGTCGCGAATGAGATGGGGTTTGGAGTCGAAGCCGACCAGCGCCGCCTGGCTCCGGTCGTCCGCAAGGAAGAGATCGAGAAGCGGGCCGAGCTTGGCCAGCTTGTCGAATTCGAGCACGCTCACGCCGCCCATCTCGACGGCCACTACGAGGGAAACCGGCGCGGTATCCATCTCCTCCTGCACGCGAATCTTCTGCGGCACGCCGTTATCTTCGAGCACAAAATCTTCCGGCTTGAGGCCGTAGACGATGCCGCCGTCGCGCTTCTCCACCAGCGTGGGCACCAGTACCTCATTGGCCGTCACGCGCAGGGTGGGAGAGTCAGGATGCGCCGAGGGCAGCGGTTGAGGAGGCTCGATGGGGGGCAACTGCTGCACCCCGGCTGCCGTCGCGAGGATTGCGGCGAGCGCAAAGCAGTACGAGCGGAAAAAGCCAAATCTCATGCGGGCAGGAACTCCAGATCAGTGGTCAGTGAACAGTGGTCAGTGGTCAGTTTTCGTTCCCAAGCTCAATGTACTGATTGAAGCAAACAAAAGTGACAAATCCCCTTGACGCTGCACATCCATTTGCATACTGTCATTTGACCACTGACCACTGACCACTGACCACTGTTCACTGATCTCACACCTGCCTGCGCACTTCGCGGTCCATGCGGCCGATCCAGACGAGGAAGGCCAAAAGCTCCCAGCGGGAGGCCCAGACAAAACCCATGATGTCCCTGGTGGTCATGGTTTCTGCCTTCATGCCGGAGTAGGTCTCCACGCGCCAGCGCAGGTACTCGCTCCGCCAGGGAGCCAGCCGATGGCCGCGCGTTGCATTCCACAGGAAACGAAGCGGGGCGAGCAAGGGATCTCCTATGCCTTCAGTATAGACGGCTCGGCCCCGCGGCGAGGCATCACTGAGGCAGCTTGCTGAACAGGTCGTTCGAGGTGGAATTCAGTTGCGCGATCACATCTTCGAGGGCCGTCTGCTGGGTTTCAGAGAGGGAAAGCTGCGTGGCGACCTGCGCCACATCGGCTTGCATCAGGTTGGTCTGCGCGGCGGTCAGCTGGGTCTGGTTGGCGGTCATTGCGTCGGAGGCCGCAGTGAGCTGAGTAATGGAGTTATCGACGGTCACGCGCTGCTGGGAGACAAAGTTCAACGCTGTGCCCAACGCCTCCGTATCGCTGACGGCCTGGCTGGTATTGACGGCGCCGCTGGAATAGTCGGCCACCAGATTGTTCAGAGCGCCAAAGACGCTGTTCGCGCCGCTCGCCAGGAAGATCTGGTCGCCGGGCACATTCAACTGGATCTTCTGGCCGTTGGGCGTCTCCAGGTAGTTGATATCTTCGTCGCCGTTGTAGGTGGTGGTGGCCGGCGATGTGCCGGCCGAGGCGGTGAAAGGAGTGGTGGACGTCTGGCCGCCGGCAAAGATGTACTGGCCCTGATAACTGGTGTTGGCCAGCGAGGTGACTTCGTCGAGAATGCCGGAGATCTGATTCCCGATGGACTTCACGTCGCTTGCATTCATGGTGCCGTTATTGGCGCTGGTGGCCAGCGAAATGGCCGAGGTCAGCTCGCTCACCACGCTGCCCAAAGCCGAATCGGCCACCTGTAATTGGCCCGTAACCTCGGTGGAACTCGTCGTGAAGG
>Ga0187888_1003356_pt1 | contig 12624 bp, 8 predicted proteins | sample June2016WEW_7_40_FD_132987 | JGI IMG/M metagenome (GOLD analysis project Ga0187888, IMG submission 132987) | Peatland microbial communities from SPRUCE experiment site at the Marcell Experimental Forest, Minnesota, USA - June2016WEW_7_40 | ecosystem: Environmental > Terrestrial > Soil > Wetlands... | reverse complement strand
CCACACCGTCTACCATGGACGAAGATCTCCGAGAAACTTCTCTGTAAATACAAGCTGCGGCGGCCTTTGTTCCTTACCGTCCTATCCTAGGGGACTTCAGGAACGGCAGTGCTGACTAAAAAGCGGACACATTGATTCTTTCCACACAGGAAGTCTCCAACGCATCTTGTTGTCATTAAGCAAGTTCTCTTCGCCCATGTTGGCTTGCCGAACCTTTTCACCTTTTACTGGCTTTCAAGTAGCGAAGAGTGGCACAGTGCGCTCCAGGCATCCAAGATCTCTATTACCGAGAAGCAAGTGATGGGGCAGCAATGTACATAGTTTCTGACACGGTGCGCAGCACGCACAACCAGGATGGAGCAATTGTGCTGGATGTCCGGCAAGGTCAGATGTTCAACCTCAACTTCGTTGGATCGCGAATCCTTGAACTTCTCAAGAATGGGTCCATCGAATCAGTGATCGTCGACCAGATCAGCTGTGAGTTCAGCGTTGGCCGAGAACTAGCGGAGAACGATGTGCGCGAATTTATTCAGACCTTGAAGAAATGTCACCTTGTCGAAGAGCGGGAGCCCGGCGTGGTGGCTTGAGCTGGAACCAAGATCATGGAGTCGACGCAACAGTCCGATCAAGCGGCCTATCACGCCATTCGCTTGGGGCAGGTGGGATTGAACTGCTCACCAGTTACAGTCGGCGGTGTGAATGAGGTGTGCACCATGTCATTTCTTGTGTTGAAAGCGTACTTGAAGCTGATTCGCTTCGATCTCTGCTTGGCGCGAGGTAATTTCGCGGCGCTCTACGACAAAGTTCGCAACTATCCGGTGGGAAAGACGACGCCTGCTCCTGAGGCAGTGGAATGCATTTGTTCGGCGGTCGACATGGCTTGTATCTGGTACTGGAAAGAGGCGCTTTGTTTGCACCGCTCGGCAGCGACGAGTTGTCTCCTAAGGAGTCACGGGATATTTGCCCAAATGGTAATCGGGGCACAACAGTTGCCATTCAAGGCGCATGCCTGGGTCGAGGTGGATGGTCGCGTGGTCAACGACAAACCGTACGTGCCCGAAATGTATGCAGTCCTGGATCGATTCTGATAAACGACAGGTTGAAGACTCTGGCAAAGGCAACTATATGAGCGTCCAGTTTGGAAGATGGAATTTCGAAGGCCAGACGCCTGCCTTGGAATACATCGAGAAAGTCATTGCGGCTCTCGCTCCCTATGGCCCCGATAGTAATGAAGCCTATTCCGAAGCTGGCGTCAAGATCCTCTATCGCGCATTCCACGCCACGAAGGAATCGCATCGCGAGAAGCAGCCGCATATTTCTTCCTCTGGAGCCCTGATCACTTGGGACGGACGGTTGGACAATCGTGCTGAGCTTATCAGCGAACTGAGCGCTTCCGGGACCAATGGTTCCACGGACCTGGCTATCGTCGCAATGGCCTTCGAAAAATGGGGCACCAATTGCTTTGCAAAGCTCATCGGAGATTGGGCGCTCTCCATCTGGAACCCTCGCAACCGCTCGCTGATCCTGGCCAAAGACCCCATCGGCACGCGCCATCTCTACTACTCTTTCGACAACAATCAGGTTACCTGGAGCACGATTCTCGATCCACTCGTCCGGCTTGCCGGTAAAGCCTTCGCTCTCGAAGAAGAATATATCGCTGGGTGGTTCTCTATGTTTCCGGCCGTGGATTTAACACCCTGCGTCGGCATTCATTCCGTCCCGCCATCCTCGTTCGTGCTTCTCCGACCTGGAAAGCACACAGTCAGCACGTATTGGAATTTCGATCCCCAGAAGAAAATCCGTTACCGCACTGATGCTGAATACGAGGAGCACTTCCGCACCATCTTCGCGGAGGCGGTTCGGCGCAAACTCCGTTCCGATCGACCCGTTCTCGCCGAGCTCAGCGGTGGCAGGGACTCCTCATCCATCGTCTGCATGGCCGATACCGTCATCGCCAGCGGCACCGCTGAAACCCCGCGCCTCGATACGTTCTCAATATATGACGACTCCGAACCTAACTGGAACGAGCGCCCCTATTTCACCAAAGTGGAAGAAAAGCGCGGTCGCGTCGGCTGGCACGTCAACGTCGCCGCACAAGATCCGGAAACAATCCCCGCGCCCGAACCACCGCCCGAATCTCCTCGCCGCCGCTTTGTGTCAACTCCCGGCAACGATGGCCGCACTTCTCCGCAAATGAGGATGTGTATGACTTCGCAAGGAAATCGTGTCGTGCTTTCCGGCATCGGAGGGGACGAAGTCATGGGCGGTGTGCCCACACCCGTGCCCGAACTTGAGAATCTTCTCGCAAGGGCACAATTCGGTGCCCTTGCTCATCAGCTGAAAGTCTGGGCGCTGGAGAAGAGAAAGCCCTGGTTCCATCTGTTCTGGCAAGCCGCTCGTGGATTCTTCCCTCCCGCCTTTGTGGGTGTCCCTAAACACATGACGCCAGCCCCATGGTTGCAGTCCAGCTTTGTGAAGCGGCATTGGGCCTCCCTGACCGGCTACCCCTCCAGGACGAAGCTATTCGGTCCTCTGCCGAGCTTTCAGGAAAATGTGGGCGCATTCGACGCCTTGCGAAGACAACTGGCGCGCGCCGCCTTGCCATTCGAACCGCCTTACGAAAACCGCTAGCCCTACTTGGATCGCAGCCTGCTGGAATTCATGTTTGCGATCCCGCGAGAGCAACTCGTCCGCCCAACCCAACGACGTTCCCTCATGCGTCGCGCACTCGTTGGTATCGTGCCGGACGAGATCCTGAACAGGAAGACGAAAGCATTCGTCGTTCGGTCCCCAATGGTTGCCATCTCAAACGACTGGGCCCATTACGCGGAGATGACTCAGAACATGCTTAGCAGTTCGCTCGGAATTGTGGACTCGGAACGTATCTCGGAGGCCTTGCAGAAGGTTCGTCGGGGCGAAGAAGTCCCCATGGTGACCTTGAAGCGTACCCTCTTCCTCGAAGGTTGGCTCAAGGATCTTCGGGCCTTCGGGATTATAAACCTGGATACAACCTTGAAGCCTAAGCTGGGACGGGAGGCTTCTGTCCAAGGCTACCGCATATAAGGCTAACAAGAACGGTCGTGAGGAACATATCGAGGTCAAACGGGAAGCAAGGAAGAAAATCATGAGTGTTCAGTTTGGAAGATGGGATTTCGAAGGACTGCCGCCTCCCCCGGACTACATAGAGAAAGTCAGCACGTCTCTCGCTCCCTATGGCCCCGACAGCAACGAATCGTATTCCAAGGGCGGCATCAGGATTCTCTATCGCGCCTTCCACACCACGAAGGAATCGCGTCGGGAGAAGCAGCCATGTGTTTCTCCGTCTGGCTCTGTCATGACCTGGGACGGCCGCTTGGACAACCGCGCTAACCTGATCAGCGAACTGCGCGACTCCCTGACCGTCAATTCCACGGACGTGGCCGTTGTCGCGGCGGCGTATGAAAAGTGGGGCGTAAACTCCCTGGGCAAACTGATCGGGGATTGGGCACTGTCTATTTGGAATCCTCGGGAGCGCTCCGTGTTGCTCGCCAAAGACCCCATCGGCACGAAGCATCTTTATTATTCGTTTGACGACACACAGCTAACCTGGAGCACCATCCTCGATCCTCTCGTCCTGTTCGCGGGCAAAACCTTCGAAATCTGCGAGGAGTACATCGCCGGCTGGTTCGCAATACCTGTATTCCCTGCCGCGCACCTGACCCCTTACGTCGGCATCCATGTTGTCCCGCCGTCCTCGTTTGTGCTGCTCCGACCTGGAAAGCACATCATCAGCAAGTATTGGGATTTCGATCCCGGCAAGCGCGTCCGCTACCGCACCGACGGCGAATACGAAGAACACTTCCGCTCCGTTTTCGGCGAAGCCGTCCGCCGCCGTCTCCGCTCGGACAGCCCCGTTCTTGCTGAACTGAGCGGCGGCATGGACTCTTCCTGCATCGTCTGCGTGGCCGACACTATCATCGCTGACGGCTCCGCCGAAACCCCGCGCCTCGACACCATTTCCTGGGATGATTATTCCAATCCCAGTTTGTTTGACGAACACGCTTACTTCACCAAAGTGGAGGAAAAGCGAGGCCGCATCGGCTGCCATATCGATCTCGGTCCTCTAAGAGATATCAGCCCACAACAATCAGCCGACTTCGAATTTGAAAGCGGTCGCTTTGCGGCGACACCGTCTTCCAATCGAGAGCTCTCCGGACAGTTAAAACAATATGCGGCATACATGAAGTCCCAAGGACATCGAGTCACGCTCTCTGGAATCGGGGGAGACGAGGCCACAGGCGGTCGTGTGCCCACACCAACGCAGGAACTCCAAGATCTCCTGGCAACAGCACGATTTCCTACCCTCGCTCGTCAACTGAAAGCCTGGGCTATGAAAATGAAACAAAAACAGCTCTCTTTGCTATGGGAAGCCGTTCGAGGATTTTTCCCCAGCATAAGCGTTCCTAACACGCCTCCCTGGTTCAGTTCTGGCTTTATCCATCGTAATCGCGCGGCTCTCTGTGGTTATCCAACCAGAGTGAAGCTGTTCGGTCCCTTGCCAAGCTTTCAGGACAACATAGCTGCATTAGATGCGAATCGACGATTCTTCGCGTGCTGTGGCTCCCAGCCAGAACTGCGCCGGGATGTACGCTATCCCTATTTTGACCGGGATTTTCTCGAATTCATGTACGCCATCCCCCGAGAACAGATCGTCGGAGTGGGTAAGCGTCGTTTCCTGATGAAACGTGCCGTGGCGGGTATCGTACCGAGCGAACTCGTGAACAGAAAGCGAAAGCCACTTGTTCGGCAAAAGCCAATACAAGACACGTCGACAGCATTGTCCAACTTGCTGGAGACAGAGCAACAAATCGTCGTCAGCTCCATAGGCATCATCGATTCCAATCGATTTTTGGAAGCGTTACAGAAAGCTCGACGGAACGAAGAAGTTTCCAGCGACAGTCTGAAGCGCACACTGTTGCTTGAGTCGTGGCTACGTCACCTCACGATCCAAAGAGTCCTCACGAACTCTATGGCAACACAAAAACAAAGCTATTCCTCGGCACTTGAAGCCAAGGAACCATCAGCTTCTGTTCAGTCCAACAATTCAGCTAGCTAGCAAGCTGTGTACGTGAATCCCAGAGAAAGGAGGTGAACCATATGAAATACGAAACTCCAGAACTGACCGCATTGACGCCTGCTATCAATGCAATTCAGTCGATCACTAATAAGACTCCGGAGTTCCCGCATGATTCGGAGCCTTTGGTTAACGACGCTGTTGCTGCGTATCAAGACTGGGAGTAACTAAACGACTGCCGGAGCGCCCGCTGGAGAGTGCTCCGGCAACTAACTCCCACTCAATGTCTCTAGCTGCGCTCGGAAGGCCTGCACGAGTTCCCCTTGCCCGGCTTCGCGTTAAAGAATCGGATCAACGTGAAACAACTTGAGACCTGTTACCTCTCTTCGTTGGCTTCTTGTAATTTCCGTAACTCGTCCCAGCGCTTGTACTGCTCAACCTTTGCTGGATCGGGATCATGGTAGTCTTCCAGCCAAAACCGGAACCAGTCCACCGAGCCGCCCTGCGACGCCATGCGTACCGCCGGGTTGGTCAGAACGTGCTCGTCGGTATTCAACATAATCAAGTCTACTGGCTTATCCAAATACCGGAGTCCTGCATACGGTTCCCACATGAAGAGCACGTTGGAGCGACCCTCCGCATTTACTAATAAAGCCGCCTTCACTTTGTCGAGGTTGAAGGTCGGAGATCGCTTCAGCCATTGTTGCAGGCCTGCGCCGAATGGCTTCGCACCGATCATCGATTCCATATCGCTGAAACGGTCAGAGATCATATATTGAAGATAACTTTCCATCAACCCGCTCGTGATTGAGGCGGTTTTGAGGTGAAGCGCTCCCGTGGTAAGCATCTCCATCACGTAGATACAGGTGCGGCTGAAACCGATGATGCCGATCCTTTCCGCATCTACCACCCCTTCCGACACCAGTTGATTTGCACCAGCTTCGTAGCCAGATACGGCACAAGGTACCTCATAAGGAGTTCCGTCATATTTACAACGTCCGTCCCCCACTTGCAGCACGACGATCCCAGCTGCAGCAAGTTCGCTGGCTGCCATTGCCGTGGGAAATCCGCCGGCGGGGTCAAAATACGAGTCGCTAAAACTATGCGTTTGAATTACCAGTGGATAGCGCCGCTCTGGTGTGTAATCCGTTGGTTTATAGAGCAACCCGCTCAATTCCCGCCCTTCCTTGTCCTTCCATTTGTAAAGGCTGACCTGCCCGAGATCGATGTCTTTCAGCTGCGGGTTGGGATCCCAAATCACTTGCGATGTCTCCTTTTCCTTGGCAACTAGCAGGGGAGGCCTGTCGAATGCCTCCTCAACGTTGATTTCCATGCCGTTAGGCCCGACTTCGGAGTCTCCTTGGCTTCGTGCAACGATCTGCCATGTACCGTCGGCTGTTTTTTGATACTCTGTGTTTCCAGGTGAGGTGCCTGGAGGGGTCCAAAAGCTCACTCTGACCCGGTGCTTATCTCCCTTGATAAATTGCACACTTCTCACCGAGTGGTAGCCCTCTTCCAGACCAGTTCCCGAATGACCTTTTAACGTTTCCACACATGTGCGCGTGTTGGATTTGATATCCACAACGGCAACACAAGGACGTGACGGCAAATGTTCTTTAGAGTAAAGGAAAGTGCCTGGCAACAAGACTGCCTGACCATCCGTCGACCAGCTAGGACTACCGATCTCCGACCAACCCGTATTCCGACTCGCCGGCGCATCCGTCAAGGATTTCACCGAACCGGTCTGCAGATTGATCAGAGCGTACTGAACCAAATAGCCGCGACTAGATAGGAATCGGTAAGAATAAGGGTAGGATGAGTATGGCGGCGGGTATAGGGTTTCCCAAGACGAAGGCACCTCGGGTACCACTAGCTGGGCGACCAAGGATTGGCCGTCGGGCGACAGTGCCAGATCTCTCCAAGAAAGAACCGAACGAACTAGTGATTGCCCATTCTCCTTCACCTCGCGGCGCTTACCAGAAACAACCGCCCAGAGACGACTGGGAGCAGAAAAGGTTTGGACTGTTATTGGTTCGTTGGGAAATATCAACTCATATAGCGACCGTCCGGTACCGACAATTGCTGCTGGCTGACGCTCCTCCTCAGGCATTTTCTGCACAGGGGTCGTACCAGCCGTGGTGTAAACGTAGTGTTGACGGTCACGCATATCATAGTCCTTGACCGTTTCTCTTGCCGAGGTCAAGGTTTCGGTTTTCCTCTTCCGGAGATCGGCAAGAACGAGGTGGCGACTACCAACCACGCCCTCTAGGAAAGTCACCCCGCTGGAGTCAGGTAGCCAGCGCCAGTCTTTGATGATCGGCCCTTCCTTGTCAAAGCGATTCAAAATCCACACAGGTGATGGTGGCTGTGATTCATTAGAATGCTTCAAGAAGTCCGCTACGTCCTGGGTGCGGTAGAAACGCAACGAATCCTCAAGGCGGTTCAGACCTAAACGTCCCCGCTCCGAATAAACAGCAAAGTAGTCACCGTCTGGAGAAAATCCAACACTTTTTGGCGGTTCCCCTACCGTGCGAAAGAGTGTTATCCCTATATCGTCCGCGACCGTGAACGGTTTCTTTGTTTGCTGCGCCGATGCGATCGGGGAAGCGGTGCCGATAAGGGATACAACGACAATGATTGCTCCAAAATAGCAAGTGGCTAGTGACCGTTCGCTTAAGGCGCTCTGAGTAAACAAGCAGCCCTTCGCGAACAACGCTCTGGGGAAACGATTGGCCCTTCGCGAACAACGCTCTGGGGAAACGAGTGACCAAAAGGCAGTGATTGGTGATTTGCGACTGGTGACTCGTGAAAACAGATTGCTCATTATTGCAAGCCTCTTTGGGAGTAACATCAACACGTGACCCGTGATCCCTGGGTGATGATTGAAGAAACATGCTCCTTCCGCGTCCTGGGAAACGGGCCGGAAGGGGCGCAACATAAACGGAGAAAAGCCAGACGCTGCGCGATCTGCTTGGGCGGGCCCGCCTTTAACTCTTAACTTTCAACTCTCAACTGGTTTCACAAAATCAATTTGAGCGCGAACTGCATCGAGCGACTCCCGCCCATCTGGTAGAGCGGACTCAGAACACCCAACGAACTCGCCAGCGTGGCGCTAGCCTGCCCGAACGTTTTCTGGCCGATCAATGGATTAATTGTTCCGAAATTCGGGTGATTAAAGATGTTGAAGGCTTCGGCGCGGAATTGCAGCTTCAGTCTTTCATGGATCGGAAAATCCCGCCGCACAGCCAAGTCCATCTGCACGGCGTCAAAACCTCTCGCAAAGTTGCGCGGCGCATCACCGAGACCGGAATTTGCAGGAGTAAAGGCATTGGGATTAATCGCCCGGCCTCCCGGACACCCCTGTCCTGGTTGAAGATCTCCCAGTCCCTGAAGCACGGACGCACAATTGGCGCCGTAGAGATAGACCGGTTCGTTCTGAACAAGGTTTAGTCCTCCATAATAGATCTGCCCATTCGGCTGCAGTAGCCCGTTTCCATAAAAAGTTACCGGGAAGGCTGTGCGGGCGGTAAAGCGATCATCGAATCCCCAGTGGTCTAAAACTTTCTTCAGGAACCCGCTTTGCCCGATGTTCGGCACATCATAGGAGAGTGCAGTAGAAAGATTATGCCGAACGTCAAAGGCGCAATTTCCCCTCTGATAGCCCAAGTCGTAGTTCGACGAGCCATAGTCAATACAATGAGACCAAGTGTAAGAAGCCAAGGCCGTCAATCCTCGGCTCAGTCTCCGCTGAAACTGGGTCTGCAACGCGCCGTAGTCCGATGTCAAACCGTTTTCGAAGAAGAGAAATGCAAGCGAGTTTGGATTGGTGAAAGCAAAAAATTCATCCTCTTCGAACAATCTAGCCGCATGTGAACCAACGTAGGAGACGGTGAGGGCCTGAGACTTACCAAGCGCCTGCTCAATGCTGGCATTCCATTGAAGCGTGTATGGTAGTTGCAGGTGCGTGGCAAAGCCAATCGTAAGAAAGGTGGGATATGGAGGAACAGGCGGATTCACAATCACAGGAACCGCTGGATGCGATGGAAACGATGCAGGACTAAAATTTGTTGACGCAGCAAACCCTGGCCCATTAAATCCGAATGATCCAGCTTGTTGACCGGTGTCAAAAAAGACGCCGCCACCGGCGTGCACAACGGTTTCCCAACCTGATGCATTATGAAGAACGTACGCGGCACCCAGTCGAGGCGCAAAGTTGAACCAGGTAGTGTGCCAGAGCGGAGTGCCCTGCGGCGCCACGGCCCAGTTATCTGGACCGGTTCCTTGAATCGTATACGGCATCAACCCTTGTGTGACGCCAGGGGGCGGGTTCACGTCCCAACGCACCCCAAAGGAAAGGCTCAAAGACGGCGACACTCTCCATTCGTCCTGGGCAAAGGCCGAGAAGTTCTTGTACAACGGATAACCGGGAAGAAAAGCAGCAATTTGCCCGGACGCGCTATTAGAACTAACTGCGTCCTTACTGCTATAGACATAATCCGCCTCCGGACTTGCAAGTCCGGCGTATGGCGCTAACCGACGATAGTCCAGTCCCAACTTGAATCTGTGACGGCCTAAAGAAAGGCTCAACGTATCCACCATGTTCCATTGCCGTTGGGCGGCTCTGTTCGTCTCCTGTTCGAGTGGCAAGAAGTACCCACCATAGAGGAACGATATGCCCGAATTTGAAGCGGCACCTAAACCGGTCTGGTTTACCAAATTGACAGGCGTGCTACCACCGATCGGATCGATTGCAATCCGGCTACTCACGTCATTCGAGCTGTAATTCAGGCGGAAATCGTTATTCAGGCGGTTCGTGAAAGCACTGTTCGCCCCAGCCGTGTAAGTTCGCGTAGTGTAGGCTAGGGTTGTGTCCATTGCTGGAGTCTGAGCCGTGGCATATGTTCCCCGACTCGCGGAGCTGGAGGTCGTATCACTAAATCGAAAGAAAAGGCTTAGCTTATCGTTTACAACGTGGTCGAACCGAACACTTGTGGAATCGATCGAACTTGGATTGGACCAGGTTCCGATGAATTGAGCGAAGCCGTTCGCTGTATCATCGATCCCATTGGGGCTTTGCACGGGAAAGGCATTCAACACGGGCTGCAGAGCCGCAGGTGCACTTGCTCGCAAGGCGGCATCCGGCACATAGTTAATTGAGGCTGCCTGTGGCTGAGTGAGGCGCAGCCCCTCATAAGAGACAAAGAAGAACGTTTTGTCTTTCCCGCGATACACGCCGGGAACCTCCAGTGGGCCCCCAAACGTGCCGCCAAAATCGTTCTGTCGAAGCGCGGCTTCCGGCAATTGAAAATAGTCGTTGAACCAATCTTGAGCGTCTAAAGCGCCATTTCGCAAGTAATCATAAGCGGTGCCATGCCATTGATTGGTTCCTGATTTCGTCTCAAACGAAAATTGCCCCCCCGGGTTGCGGCCATATTCGGCCGAGTAGCTGGAACTCTGCACGCGAAACTCCTGGAGATCGTCCACGGAGACCAGAGCCTGCGTGGTCCCCAATGTAGTTGCAGCAGGAATGGATCCGCTAGCCCCCGCACCGCCAAACATGAATTGCCCCGTCGTCACCCCCACGTTGGCACTAACACCGTCCACTGTGTAGACATTTGATTCCGTCCGCTGGCCATTGACACTAAACTCGCCTGTCTGACCTAGACCGCCGCCCGTTACTGCTAGCTGAGGCGTCTGCGTCACCACCCCCGGCGTGAGGAGGATCAAATCCTGGAAGCTGCGGCCATTCAGCGGCATATTTTTCACGTACGCTTGATCCACCACGGTGCTGACCGACGCATCCGTCGTATTGATCATCGACGCGCCGCCTTCAACCGTCACGGTTTCGAAAACGGCCCCTACCGGCAGCGTAAAGTTGATAGACAGCGCGTCTTGGATGTTGAGAACAATATCGGGCTTGATGAGTGTCTTGAATCCCACCTTAGAAACCTGAAGCCGGTACGGTCCTGGCGGGAGGCCCGGCACAACATAGATACCGTCATCATTGGTCTTGCCGGGGTACTTGACGCCTGTCGCATCGTTTATTACCAGGATGTCAGCACCGGCAATTACTCCGTTTGAGGGATCAACAACACGGCCGTTGATGCTCCCATTGGGGGACTGTGCCGCAAGGGGGAGGGCTAGCGACACGGCGCAAGCGAAAAGAAAAGCGATGCGGGGGAAGCGCACGCGCACGGTGATTCTCCTGTGGCCGACGGATTCGGAAGTCCTATTCGGGTCTACGGAGAGGGGTCTCACCTGGTACCACTCCTTCCTTAATTAGTTGGAAGCTTGCTGGACCCAGGAAAGATGCAACCGCGATTAAGGATTAAGGATGATTTGGGTCGACTCGCAGGTAAGCAAAGAGGAGGGGTTTGCCGCTTGGCTTACGACTGCCGCCATTCGGCTCGATCGTAACGAACACAGCATCAATTTGTGCTAGCAGTTTAGGGTCGTCCAGCTTCAAGACCCACCGCTTCTTTGCGGCATTGTCCTCGTAGAAGATACCGAGGGGAAATGGCTGCTCACGGTCCGGTCCGCGCCGGCCCCACACCTGGAACGTGCTGGCGTTCTTCGCTACAGTCTGCTGATCCAGGTCATAGGCGTAGAAGATCAGGGACTTCCCCTTCGTATAAAACACGCGCCCATAAGGCTTCTGGGTTGCTCCGTTGCGGGCCACGTCGTACACTTCCGCGACATACAGATCCCGCGCGCCTATGAGTTCCCGAATGTCACGGTCGTGCGCGAGCAATTCCTGTTGTTGATCCACGGCAGCGTCACGCTGATGCAGCAGGTTCGTCAGCTCGCTAACTTTCGCGTCTAATGTCGCCACCTGCTTTGCTTCTTGAGAAGATTGTTCTGCAATTGAATCCAGCTTCGTCTGCAATGCCTGCGCGGTCAACTGTGCCGCATTGAACTTGTGTTCCGCCTCAGTCTGCTTCTGGATCAGTTCCTGTCGTCCAGCATCAGCGTTGCGCAGCGCAGCATCCGACTGCTCCTGCGCCGCTTTCATCTGATCCATTTTCGCCGACTGCTGTTGCAACTGCCGACGCAGGTCGGCGATCAAACTGTCACGTTGCTTGACCTCGGTGCGCGCAACCTCGCGTTCATGGCTCGCGTCACTTAACTTCTCTTCCAACGAAGCCTGACTTTGTGTGTCTGGATGGAATGCTGCAACGTTTGCGGCACTTGTCCCGCGCCGGATACCGACTTGATAAGCGCAGAAACCGAGACCGATGAAAAGCAGTATTCCGGCAGCGTAAAGGGCCCACACACTGCGCCAAGCAGCGGCGCTGGCAGGAGAAAGGACGCGACGAGCGCTATTTTGATGGCGGATTTGAATCGGCCCGTTGCGCTCGATTCCGGGCTTCCCCTCTTCCCGTGCTATGCGATCGAAAAGAGCAGACTCTGCCTGCTTCTCCGACCAACGTGGCCCTGCTTCCAGATTGTCTGGCGTCTGTTCTTCTGCCGCTATGGCTGGGATTGCATGGCGAATGATCGCTTCGTATTGCTGCAGGGCCTCACGGCAGGAGGAGCAAACGACAAGATGCTCCTGTAGTCTCCTCTGGTCT
>Ga0187888_1003351_pt1 | contig 12645 bp, 10 predicted proteins | sample June2016WEW_7_40_FD_132987 | JGI IMG/M metagenome (GOLD analysis project Ga0187888, IMG submission 132987) | Peatland microbial communities from SPRUCE experiment site at the Marcell Experimental Forest, Minnesota, USA - June2016WEW_7_40 | ecosystem: Environmental > Terrestrial > Soil > Wetlands... | reverse complement strand
GCGCCTTGCATGCCCTCGGCTTCCGGGGTGCGGGTCACCTCGGCGCCGAGGGCCCGCATGATGATGACCTTTTCCTCCGAAAATCTTTCGGGGATGAACAGCCGGACCTTATAGCCGCGACTCACGCCGACCAGAGCGAGGCCGATGCCGGTGTTTCCGGCAGTGGCTTCGATGACGGTACCACCCGGCTTCAGCTTGCCTTCGCGCTCGGCGCGCTCGATCAAGCCAATGGCGGCGCGGTCCTTCACGCTGCCGCCTGGGTTCAGGTATTCGAGCTTGGCGAAAATATCGGCCGATCCCGGAGGCGCCAGCTTCTTCATTTGCAGCATCGGCGTTTCGCCGACGAGCTTGGAGATATCGTCGCTAACGCGCAGGCGCGAGTTTGTAGTGATTGACGGCACATTCCAGAGTAAGGAACAGAAGGGGAAGCGTCAATGCGAGGAATTGGTCGAGGAATTTGCGGTTCACATTTTGTCATCCTGAGCGCAGCGAAGGACCTATGCATTGGGGCGCATTCAAATTCATAGGTCCTTCGCTTCGCTCAGGATGACAGTTGACAGTATCACTCTACTGCGCCCCGGAAGCGGGCTCGGTTCCGGCGTAGTATCCGCTTTTCGTGCGGACGGTAAGTTTGCCATAGCTGCGCGAACGGGCGTCCACTTTCACTTGACGATAGCCGCCCTGGTTTTTCGGCGTCGTCGGTTTGTATCCAATGGTGTACTGGCTGCGGATATCGTGGGCCACGCTGCGGCTGATGGCGTCGACTTCGTCCAGCGTTCTGGGGAAGAAAGCGATGCCGCCAGTTCTCTCGGACATGATTTGCAGCGCGCGTTTGGCGTGCTTCGGATGCTCTTCCTTCTCCAGGATGCCAATGGCGTAAACGGTTGGTCCATTCTCACCCTGCAGACGCCGTACAGCCTGCTCGAGAGTTTCGGCGCTCTCGTTGTCGTCTCCGTCCGTTACCACAAAAATGACTTTCTTTTCGAGCCTCGCCTCTTTCTTCAAGTGGTCAGCGGAGGCTACGACCGCATCGTAGAGCGCAGTGCCGCCGCGAGTCTCGATTTTTTCCAGCCCCTCTTTCAGCTTATTGATGTTGGAAGTGAAATCCTGATCAAGGTAGTACTCGTCGTTGAAATTGACGATGAACACCTCGTCGTTTGGGTTTGAAGACCGCACCAGATTCAGGGCCGCGGCATTCACCTTTTGCCGCTTCTCGCGCATGGAACCAGAGTTATCGACGACGATGCCCATGGCGACGGGGATGTCTTCGTGGCGGAATGAGGTAATGGTTTGGAGGCTCCCATTCTCGTAAACGTTGAAATCGCCCTTATCAAGGCTGGTGACGATGCGTTGCTTGTCGTCGATGACGGTGGCATGCAACACGACTTCTTCAACCTGCTTGCGGAAAACGAAGACGCCGCTGTCGGAGGAATCCGGATTCTGGGCAGAATTCGGAGAGACGGGCTGCCCCGCGGAAGCTGACGCAGGTGCAGGTGATTGGGAACTTGAATCCGGGGCCGCAGGCGACTGGCTCGGGGCTCCCCCTTGCGCTAGAGAGTTAGCCATGAATAAGGTTGTCAGGAGGAAGAGAAGCAGTGGACGAACGTTATTCCGTCGGCGCATAGTAACCCGTCTTGGCGTAGACCCGGAGCGGCGGCAATCCTTTTGGCGGCAAAAGCTTCACTTTTATTTTACGCCATTTGCCATCGCGCACTGGGTTCTTTGGACGGTATCCGATGACATATTGGTTGCGCAACTCGATGCCGATTTTTGTGGAAACATCCGCCAGGTCGTTCGGGTTATCAATGGTAAAAGCCCGGCCACCCGTCAGTTCGGTGACATCGCTGAGCAGGGCAGGTCCGAGCCGCTCTTCTTCGGTCGGGAAGTAATGATCGTAGATACCGATGGCATAGATGAGAATGTCGGCCTCTTTGACCATGGAACGGATCTCGCCTTCCGTATAGCGGCTATGGTTGTCACCGCCGTCGGAGATGATCAGCAAAGCCTTCTTCGGATACTTGGCCTGGCGCATTTTGGTGACGCCGAGGTAAATGGCGTCAAGCAGCGCCGTGCGGCCCCTGGGAACGGTGTAGAGGAGCCGCCCCTGTATCTCATCCACCGAACTGGTGAAATCGGCAATCTCCTCCGGCTTATCGGCGAAGGCGATCATGAAGAATTCGTCTTGCGGGTTGGCGGTCTTGAAAAACTCGACAACCGCCTCGCGGGCGCGCTCGATTTTGCTGCTCATGCTGCCGCTCATGTCAAAGATCACGCCGATCGAAACCGGAGCGTCTTCGCTGGAGAAAGTCTTAATCTCCTGCTGGTCCTTGTCTTCGAAAAGGTTGAAGTTCTCGCGGTCGAGGCCGGTGACGAGCCGGTTTAAGGGATCGGTGATCGTGACCGGCACCAGGACCATGTCGACCTGTACCTTCATGGGCTTGGTGTGGGTTTTGAACGCTGGATCAATGTCGGGCGCTTTCGGAGCCGGTGGCACGACGCGGGGCTGGATGTGGACGTCCTCAGTTGAAGTCTGGGCAAGAAGCGGAAGGGCGCCGCACACAGCAAACACCAGAAGAACAGCGAAGGAGAATCGAGCCGAGAAGTGTTTGCCGTACAACATAGGCCCCACTAAATCCGCGCCTTGGACGGGAGGCGACCCGCGCATCCCAGGGCGCCGGCCACAACAAGCTCTCTAAGCCGGATACTAGCACAGTCTCGAAAAAGTGTTGTCATCTTTTCGTCAACGACGGCGACTCTTGAGTGCAGAATTCCCAAGCTGGCTTCCGACTCTGCGCATCTTTTTTCTCTTTTTGCTCTTGGGGCCGGACTTTGGGCCGGGTCCAGATCGTCCCTGCTACAATTCTGCGTTCCCCCTATGGCAATTATTTCCCCATTTCGAGCTTGGCGCTACGACCCTGAGCGCGTGCCGATCCAGCAGGTAATGACCCAGCCCTACGACAAAATTACCCCCGCTATGCAGGAAGGCTACTATCAGGCCAGTCCTTATAACCTGGTGCGGATTATTCTCGGGAAACGCCTGCCGGGGGACGACGACGCCGAGAACGTCTATACCCGGGCGGCGGCGTCCTTCCAGAACTGGCGCCAGACAGGCGTTTTGCGGCGGGATCCAGAGCCTTCGATCTACCGCTATTCCCAGACATTTAGCGTTCCGGGAAGTCAGGCGCGCGCCGAGCGGCGGGGCTTCATCGGACTCGGCCGGATCGAGGAATATTCCGCGGGCGTCGTGTTCCGGCATGAGCAGACGCTGGCCAAGCCGAAGGCTGACCGACTGGACCTGCTGCGCGCAACTCGCGCCCACTTCGGTCAAATCTTCATGCTGTATAGCGGGGCGGGCAAAGTGGATGCCCTGCTCGATGCGACGGCAGCCAAAAACGCGGCGGCAGCCAAAAACAAAGACGCCGACATCGAGGTCACCGACGGGTATGACGTGGTGCACCGCGTCTGGAAGATCTCCGACCCCTCGGTCATTGCCTCCGTGCAGGAACAGTTCCTGGATCGGAAGCTGATCATCGCCGACGGCCATCACCGCTATGAGACTGCCTTGACTTATCGCAACCAGCGGCGAGCCGACGCCGAGACGGGGCCGGACCTTCCCGCTCCTTACGACTCGGTCATGATGACCTTCGTCGACATGGATCATTCTGATTCCGATAAAGATCGCCCGGGCCTGGTGATTCTGCCGACGCACCGGCTCGTGTTCGGCCTGCCATCTTTTTCGGCCGCACAGTTTCAAGCGGAGGCCCAGAAATTCTTCAATGTGGAAGAGGTCGATGCCGGAATCGATGCGGCGCGCGCCACCGCCATTCTGCGGCAGGCAGGGCACGCAGGAACGGCGCTGCTGGCGGTCACGGCCGGGCGCGCCTTTCTGCTGCACTCCCCGAAGGCCATTGGCACTCGCTTGTTCGGAAACCTTTCTCTGCGCCAGCAAGCGCTGGACGTCGTGCAATTGCACAAGTGCCTGCTGGAAGGCGTTCTGAAGATCTCGGAGGAAGCCATCCGCAATCAGGAAAACGTTTCGTATTGTCGTGAGGCCGCCGAAGCGCTGATGCAGGTGCAAAGTGGAAAGGCGCAAGTGGCGTTCCTCATGAATCCGGTGCGCATGGAGCAGGTTCGTGATATCGCCTTTGCCGGCGAAGTGTTGCCCCAGAAGTCCACCGATTTCTACCCCAAGTTGCTGAGTGGGCTCACGATTTATGCGCTGGAGTAGCATAAGGTGGAATGGAGAGCCGGGCGTCCCCGCCCGGCTGGACCCTTCGACTTCGCTCAGGGCAGGCTCGCGAGATGCCCGTCCTTAGGGCCCTGGCGCAAGCAGCACTGGACGGGGTAGGGTTTAGCAGAAGTGCCCTCCATCACGACGCCGACGACTTTGACAAAGAAGGCTCTCGCCATTCTGTTGGCCACCTTGACGCTTCTATCCGCGGCGCCCTCTGCGGATGAAAAACACATCTCCGTCTACTCTCCGGTTGCGATCTATACCCTCCCGGTTCTGGACCGTGACGGCCAAGAGTATGTCGGCCTCCTCGAACTTCTGGAACCGCTTGGCCGCGTAAGCAGCGAATCACAAGGGCGGCGCTGGAGGCTTCGCTATAACGCGGTGGATGCTGAGTTTGTTGGGGGAAAAACGCGGGCCAGGATTCATGGGCGCGATTTTGATTTCACGGCTCCCTTCCTGATTGAAGACTCGCGCGGATTGGTTCCGCTAAGCTCGCTGAGCGCGTTGCTGCCGCGCTTTCTCGGAACGCCGGTTAATTTTCGCGAAAGCGCGCGCCGGTTATTCGTCGGCGATGTCGGCATCCAAATCAGTTTCCAATTGGACGCGAGCAACCCGCCCCGGTTGGCGCTGAATTTTAGCGCTCCGGTGAACCCGGCGATCTCCACGGAACCGGGCAGGCTGCGCATGGTCTTTAAGCGCGACCCGGTCGTGTCCCCGGGAAGCCAGTCTATTTCTTTTGACAACAAGGTCATCACGCATGCCAGTTACTCCGAGAACAACGGTGACGCCGAATTAGACGTGGCTGCGAATCAGTCGCTGATGGCAAGTTTCAGCAACGACCGAAAGACGATCATGATTTCGACGATCATGGTTTCGGCGACGCCGAGTGGCGTTGGAACTGGACCGCAGAATCCGGCGCAGGCCCCACCGGCGGCGAACATGGCCCCGAGCAATGTCAATGTCAACGTCCATCGCATTCTGGCCGTGGTCGATCCCGCGCACGGTGGCGACGAACGCGGCGCGGCCTTGACGGATACGCTGGCCGAGAAAAATGTCACGCTGGGATTTGCGCGGCTGCTGCGACATGAACTGGAGATTCGGGGGTTCGCGGTTGCGTTGCTGCGTGACGGAGATAGCAGTTTGACTCTGGATCAGCGCGCCGCCGCGGCCAACGGCGCGCGCGCCGGAATCTACATCAGCCTGCACGCGGCTTCGCAAGGCAGCGGCGCGCGCGTGTACACCGCGCTGCTTCCGGTCGAGGGAACGAGCAAAGGAATCTTTCATGCGTGGAATGCCGCACAGGCGCCGGCTTTGCCCATCAGCCGCATCGTGTCGGCGGCAATCGTCGCCGAGATGCAGAAAAGAGCATTCCCGGTTCGAGCATCTTCCGCTTCGCTGCGGCCGCTGAACAATGTGTTCATGCCCGCGGTCGCGGTGGAACTGGCGCCCGGAGCGGACGGTGTCGCCGATTTGACCTCTGCCAATTATCAACAGCGGGCCGCGTCGGCGATTGCCGATGCGGTCGTTTCCGTCCGCGACCGCCTGGGGGTTCAACCATGAGGGTGCAACGATGATCCCTAGGCATCTTCTGATCGGTGTGGCCGCGCTGCTAGTGCTGGTGGTGGCGATGGGAATCTATCTGCGCCACATGCGGCGACAGGCTGGGGAACTGGAGTCTCCGGCGGCCGACGCGTTGCCCGTCGCTCCCCCGGCCTCCGGTCCGACGGAAACGGTGACTCTGTATGTGGCGGATGACGCCGCCGGCATGCTCCGCCCGCGATCGGCGCAGATCCCTCTTCCCGGAGGACGCCAGCAGCGAGCCGAGGAATTGTTGCGCGCGCTGCTCCGCATCTACCAGCAACCGGGCGCGGCCCATCCTCTGGCTCCGGCGGCGGACATCCGCAGCATCTACCTGGTCGCTCCGGGCGCGGCCGTCATCGATCTGAACGCTGCCTTCGCCGACCAGCACCGCTCCGGCATTCTCAGCGAGCAGCTCACCGTGAATTCGCTGGTGGAAACGCTGGCCGTCAACGTTCCGGGAATTCAGCGAGTCAACATCCTGGTCGAGGGTAAAGCGCGCGACACGCTCGCCGGACACGCGGACCTGAGCGAAACGTTCGACGTGACGACGGTTGAGCAGGCGGGCGGTCAGTAATCTCAAAATGCGACTGCATGTTTACTCTTTAGTTACTATACCTGTTTCCCTGATTTTTTTTATTTCTCGTTCCTTTAGAATCATAGGTTTAGGAGAAAATTCCCGCCAAATCTTTGAGTTTTAAGGACTTATATGCAAAATATTCCGGAATAAGGACTTATCCCGTTTGAAGCCTCCAAAAATGGTTTTGGGGCAGCTTCGAGGGCCGTCTTAGTGGACGAACCTCGAAACTGCCCCAATCGAATAATCATTGTCGCGCGCATTGGATTTTAAGTCAATGAAATTCGATCATGGATGGTATTCGGCGAAAAAATTCAAGGGCCCGGCCCGAGCGGGGCTTGGACGGCCACCCGCCCTGGCAAGTCCAACGCGTTTAGGTTTTCGCCCCGGTCTTCGTCTTAAGCTCGGCGGGTCGTTTTTCCGCTTCTGTCGCCAAGAGAGGGGCAGAATAAACGTACTCCAGAACGGCGCGTGTCAGGTCGTCGCGTCGGAATCTTCTAGCCGCCTTCTATCCGCCCCGCTCGAACTCGGTAATAACGCTGACCACCATCTCGACGCATTGGACGGGAAACTTGCCCACGGCGGTCTCTGATGCCAGAACGAGGCTATCGGCGCCGTCGTCCAGCGTGTTGTAAATGTCGTTGATCTCCGCCAGCGTCGGCACTGGGGAGCGCACCATCGATTCCAGCAAGTTGGTAGCAACGTAGACGGGACGGCCGATGGCTTTTACACGCCTGATGATGTCCTTCTGGCATGCGGGGATCTGTTGCAGCGGCACTTGCCGTGACAGATCGCCACGATCGATCAGGATCGCGTTGGAGAGCCGGGCGATCTCCTCCAAGTGGACAATACCGCTGCGCGATTCAATTTTTGAAATCAGGGTTGCATGCGGACCGATCAATTCCCGCATCTGCTGCACGTCCTCCGGCCGGTTGGCGAAGGAGAGCGCATAATGATCGACGCCCATTTCACGCCCAATCTCGATAGCCTTGCGGTCCTTGAGTGTGATGGCGGGCAGATCGATCTCGCGATGCACGTTGCACGCCTTGTTGCTGCCGACGCGGCCCGCCTTGCGAACGCGCAGAACGGCCCTCTCGCTGTCAATCTCCATGACTTCAGCCACAACCGCATGGAAATCGATGGTGATCAGGTCGCCCGGTTCCAACAAATCAATCGTGTCCGGAGGCGTGAGATTGAAATTCTTAGCATCGCCATAAACGGAATGGCGGTGAAGTTGGATGAGGCTGTCTTTTTTTAAACTAGTGGGTGCGACTTTGAACGATCCAGTCCTCACCTGCGCCCCTTCGCTGTCCAGGCAAATCGGCACAATCGAGTGTTGCTGCAGAAAAGCGATGGTGGGACCGACCCGCTCAATTGGCGTGTGAGAAAGGTTGATGCGAAACAGGTTCACGCCGAGTTCCTGAAGACGCCGTATGACCTTGGGTTTCAGCGAAGCTGGGCCGACGGTGCAGGTGACCTTAGTCTTAGTAGGAGGCGCAATACTCCGTCCCATGGTCCGACCGCCCGCGATCTCGGATCGTTCTCTCATCCCCGTAACTTGCATAATCTTCCCTTACCAAGACTGCGGCGAGTGCCTCCGCTCGCGCCCGAATTGGTCAAATAAGTCTTGCCACCATCGCTTGCGTTTCGAGGCAACATCGACCCGCACGCTCGGGTCACAAATCAAATCACAGAATTCTCAGACCGGATCAGTGAGTTCCAATCTTCCCCCGTTGACCAGTAGCCGCCCTAGGAAGGTCTTGGACTTCAGGAATAGCTTGGCGGCGAAATAGCGCGGGTAGAGGATGCGCATGAGGCTGAGCCTCGGCCCCAGCGGAGCCCGGCTGCGGCGATCCGTGGTCAGGGAGTAGCCAAATTCCTCCAGACAGTCTCCGATCAAGGCCTCCAGAGCATCCACCTCCGGTGGGGAAAGCTTATTTTTCCATCGGTCGATCGGACTGAAGGTCTCCGGGCTGGACTCTTCTTTCCACACCGTGTTCGGAGAAGCCACGCGTCCGACACTGTTCTTTTGAATGCGGCCATAGTCAAGATCGTGATCCAGAAATTCTCCAACCGCGCGCAAGGTTTTCTCGGGATCGCGAACCAGGTCTTCGTAGCGCACTTCAAGGTAATCGTTGGGAAACAGCTTTCCGCAACGTCTTCCCATCTGCACCGTCCATTGCCAAAGCAGCGCCCAGGCGTAGAGGGCGCGTTCTTGAGTCTGCCCGAGACCGTCAGCTCCATGTTGTAACTTCATCGAGAGCGCGGCATCGCGGCCGTCACGAACGACGTGCACAAACAAAGCATCAGGAACCTCTTGCTTGACGGTTTCCATATACATGATGTTGTCAATATCGTAAGAAGCCCAGCGTTGGACATTGGCCCGGCGCGCCAGCTCTCCGAGAGTAATTCGCAAAAAGTCGCCGCCGCTTTTGCATTCTTGCACAATTTTGGACCGCAGTTCTTCGGGACCGAAACCAGTTCGACGGAAGGGCTTGCTCCGCAGCCAGATTTGTACCATCCTCTCGCGATTCCTGGGCACCGACGGGTCTCCGGACATCGCGAGCAGAGTTGAATGCAAAAACGGGGAAGCGTGATAAAGCGGAAATCCACCGGCGGAAAGCAAGCTATCGTAGAGAAGAGCCGTGCCGGAACGGTGACAGCCAATCACAAACACCGGCGATTGTTTTCGTGCCGTCACGTCTATTTTGATCCTCCACGCTCGTCTGTTTTTCTCAACAAACTTTCACGTAATTTTCATCATTCCGTAACACTACTCATTTCTCTAACAAAGTCTATGAAGATACTTGTGTTTATGCAATGGTAGAAAAGTGCCCTCGCAAACTCGACCCACCTAGTGACTTTGGTAACTTTTTTTGATGCGTTCAAATCACCCGGATCGCCTTGCTGTTAACGTCAACTGAGCAGGTCTCCGTTACGTTAGTACTCTCATTTGCGCATCGTCGGTACTCTTTGCCTTCCCGCCGAACCCTTGGACAATATCAATCAAGCGCCTCAGTTCGCCTCGCAAGCTTTTGGAGCAGCCGGGGAAAGGTCTTAGAACTGCACACGGATGATCGAAGGTCCAAACAGCACGAATCGTACTTTTGCCTGGCTGCGATCTAAGAACGTTCGCGGAAAGCAAATGGTGCGCGTCATCGTAACCGTGGTAGTCACCTTGGCTCTCCTCGCGCTGTCCAAGTATGAGTTCCACGCTGATCTTCGGCTAGACCAGATCGTGTTCGTGGCCTTGGGGTGGGTCTTGGCGGTCGTGATCCATCGTTCCCAGGCCGAAGCAGTCGCCCAAGCCCCCCTCGTTCGATCCCAAGAGCTTTTGCAGCAATCCCAGAAAATGGAAGCCATCGGTCGCCTCGCCGGCGGAGTGGCCCACGATTTCAATAACTTGCTCGCAGTGATTACCGGCTACAGCGATCTGCTGTTGGAAAGTCTGGCTTCATCTGAGCCCGATCAGCGGAAGGTTGAGCAGATCAAACAAGCTGCCAACAGCGCGGCTTCCCTCACGCGCCAGCTCTTAATGTTTAGCCGCCAGCAAGTCGTTCAACCGGTGATCCTGGACATTAACCAGACCGTCGGCAATATAGAAAAGATGCTCCAGCGCCTGATCAAGGAGAACATCGAATTTACGGTTGTGCTGGATCGCCACCTGGATCGCGTAAAAGCAGATCCTGGGCAGATCGAGCAAATAGTCCTGAATCTGGTGGTCAACGCGCGCGACGCCATGCCAAACGGCGGAAAGTTGCGCATCCAGACGAGCAACGCGCATCTGGAGAAAGACTCCCCTCAGGCTGGAGCAGGCGAACCACGCGGCCGCTTCATATTGCTGGAGGTGACCGACACAGGAACAGGCATGGACCAACAAACCCAGGCGCGCATCTTCGAACCATTCTTCACTACGAAAGCAGTGGGCGAGGGCACCGGGTTGGGCCTGGCGACGGTCTATGGAATAGTAAAGCAGAGCAATGGCCATATCGAAGTCCAAAGCACGTTGGGGCACGGCTCGTCTTTCAAGATCTATCTTCCTGCTGCCGAGCAAACGGAAGCAGACCAGGAGTCGCGGAACAACAGTGCGGAAACTGCTTTTTCGGGAGAAACCGTGCTCGTCGTCGAAGATGCGAAGCCACTTCGTGGTTTGATTTGCGAAGCATTGAGCGCGTCTGGGTGCACCGTGTTATCTGCGCGGGATGGCCGGGAGGCCTTGCAAATAGTCAACGAACGGAAAGGTGTGATCGACCTGCTGTTGACGGATGTGATTATGCCCGGAATAAGCGGCCCAGCTCTCGCAAAACAGGTTCGCTCACTTCGCCCCCGGACGAAAATACTCTTCATGAGCGGATATAGCGGCGAGTTTCTCCCGGACATGTTGACACCGGGTGTGTCGTTCATCCAGAAGCCCTTCACAGTTGCCGATCTGGCGCGCAAGATTCACAAGATGCTGGCCGGCAAACCCAAAGAAACTTCGGCAAGCGCTGCCGCTCACTCGTAACCAACCGCCGCAGTTCGATCGACCTCGCTCTCACGATGAACAGCGAACTACTGCTTAGTCTCTGACGCACCTTACTTCTCTAGAAGCTGGGTCGGTATAGCTATGCTGTCCCGCCGGACATGGTGCACCCGAGCCCCGCTGGTCCCGCTGGCCGGACTGCCCCTGGTCATCCCGATGGTCCCGATCGCCGGACCGCCCCTGGGCACCCTGCGGTCCAGGGGGCCCTTGCTGCGGGCTTGTGTTGCAACCGCTAATAAATATGGCTAGCAAAATTACCACCGTAGCTAGCGATCTCTTCATTTGATTCCTCCTCATGTTCTGATGCTGCTCAATGCAATATGCCGCTACCGTAGACGATGGTACACAGCGGGAATAGTACACATGTCGTACCAGCGCGCACTGTTCTATTTTGCTCAGTTATCTAGGATGATTTTTAGCCTTCATTTAGTACAGGACTCATTATTGGGCGGGCGGGGATTTCGGTCGGGTGCGGCGTTCCACTTACCTTGGACACCGGCACACAGATGGGTTTGTGATGAAAAACGTCGGGGGCCTGAGTGCGGAAGTGGGAACGCTCGCAGCATCCCACTCATCGCAAAAAAAACGCGATGAGTGGGGCACCAGCTTGTTATACTAACCCAAAATTCCAGTTGGAGGTGTTCTTTGCGAATCCACGTTTTGCGGCTTTTGGTGTTTTTGCTGGTGTGTGTGGCGGCAGTTCCCTGCAGGGCACAGGATAAGGTGACGATCCTCTATGACGCGTTCGGGGAATCGAAGGAGTTGACGAAGGATTGGGGATATTCCGCTTTGGTTGAGCACAACGGAAAGCGAATTCTGTTCGATACGGGGAATGATGCCGCGATTTTTGAACACAACGTGAAGGCGCTAGGCATAGACCTGACGAAATTGGATTTTGTGGTGATCTCGCACCGGCACGCAGACCACACGACGGGGTTGAGATATGTGCTGAAGGTGAATCCGAACGTTACGGTGTATGTGCCTGCGGATGGGACGAATGGATTTGGGGGAGCGCCGCTTCCGAAGACGTTTTTGCGGGCAGATGAGAGCTTGCCAGTGAGAATGCGGTATTTCGGGGGAACAGAGCCGGAATATTTCACAGCGGGCAAGCTGTATGACACGGGGAATTTTGTGTTGGTGAATCAGTTGACGGAAGTATCGCCGGGGATTTTCCTGGTGCGGACAGTTTCGCAGAAGAAAGGGACGCTGGAGCTGCCGGAATTGACGCTGGCGATCAAGAGACCCAACGGATTGCTGCTCGTGGATGGTTGCTCGCACGCGGGGATTGAAGCGATTTTGGAAGCGGCAAGCGCGGTGGATCCGAGGACGGAGATTGTGTTTGGGGGATTGCACCTGGTAACGACGCCGGTGGAAGAGATTGATGTGCTGGTGGAGAATTTAAAGACGAAGTGGAAGGTGCAGAGGATTGCGCCGGGACATTGCACAGGTGAGCCGGCGTTTGCGCGACTGAAGAAGGCGTACGGGGAGAACTATTTGTATGCGGGGTTGGGAACGAAGATGGAGCAGTAAGAATGGCGCACATCCAGGAATGGGGCAATCTGCTTGTACTTGGCAGGTAACGGCTTCTGGGAAGCGAAAAACTGGGCTACGAGAGGGTGTAAATAAAACTGTGTAAACGGCCATGGGAAGAAGAAAATAGGAGGACCCCATGGCAATCGACAAGAAGTTAATCGACCAACTGCTGACCAACTACAAGAAGCCCGAGGATATCAT
>Ga0187888_1003349_pt1 | contig 12653 bp, 7 predicted proteins | sample June2016WEW_7_40_FD_132987 | JGI IMG/M metagenome (GOLD analysis project Ga0187888, IMG submission 132987) | Peatland microbial communities from SPRUCE experiment site at the Marcell Experimental Forest, Minnesota, USA - June2016WEW_7_40 | ecosystem: Environmental > Terrestrial > Soil > Wetlands... | reverse complement strand
GTAGTCGTTATGGACGCAAGTCCTGGTTTTTTTCGCAGGAGGCGTGGCTTGTTCATCCTGTGGCGTGGCTTGTTCATCCTGTGGCCTGTCCTCTTCATCCTGAAGGGGCTGGCAGTACAGGACCAATCTGGGTCCGTCCTGATGAACCTCTCCCACCTCGAATTGCTCCACGGCCTGGGGCGTCGTGGGCACCGCCACGATGATACGCCCGTCATCGCAGGGGTAATGGATGTGAACATCCTGTAGATGGTGCATGAGTTCCATCAGCATGCTGGACATCCTGGTACTCCTCTCGTGTCGTCGGTTCCTGGACGTAGCTGGAGGCAGTAAATTCGTCCAGCCAGCAAGAACGATAGGGCTCATGGCGGACTAAATCAAATGAAATCCGATTAAGAAAGCGCCCAATCATCCCCCGGATTTCAGCGCTGGTGAGCACGCTGTGGAGTCTTCTGATCCAGGCCAATGCCGTCTACCGCTCGACCAACACATCGAAAAGCCCGGTGTTTTCGTTATTCTTGTACTTTGAATGCGTTTACGATCTGACACATTTTCTGTCCTCCTCTCCTCAGGCTCGAAACTGGCTCTGGAGTCGCGCTCGGTATCAGTTGGGAAACGGCACCACGACGATCACAGAAACGGGCAGCGGCAGCGACGATCCAGAGAGCAAAGGGTATGGTAAACATGGGAAGTGAACATCCTTGCGTATGGGATCCGCAACTAACTCCACACATGGATGCCATCCCGCTCCATGTCGAGAGGGGACAGTGCCTCGGAAGGGGATTTCTCGGCGTCGCATTGACCTGTCGGTTCTTATGATGCGTCGAAATCATGAATCGGACCTCCGCAACCTTGGGGCAGTTGCGCAAGTGCAAGCTATGATTGATCTGGGACAGAAGTTCTTCGCTTCCCGACGGTCTTGCCATGCCCCCACAACGTTCGAAGGACAACGAACACGTTCTGGGCTATCGGCTGATCGAGCTGTTAGGGGCCGGTGGTTTTGGCGAGGTCTGGAAGGCCGAGGCTCCGGGCGGTTTGCTCAAGGCGATCAAGTTCATCTATGGAAGGCTCACCGATCGCCAGGCCAGCCTGGAGCTCAGAGCCCTGGAGCAGATCAAGCAGGTAAGGCACCCGTTTGTCCTGTCGCTCGAGCGCGTCGAAGTCCTCGACGGCCAGCTCATCATGGTCAGTGAGCTGGCGGACAACACCCTTCTGGACCGGTTTGAGGAATGCCGGGCCGGAGGTGGGAACGGGATTCCCCGCGAACAACTACTGCGTTATCTACTCGACGCGGCCGAAGCCCTTGACTTCATCACGATCCGGTTCAGACTTCAGCATCTGGATGTCAAACCCAGCAATCTGTTCCTCATGGGCGATCACCTCAAAGTGGGCGACTTCGGGCTGGTCCGCGAAGTTTGCCATCACAACGGGTCAAGCATGGGGGGGTTGAGTCCGGCTTATGCCTCGCCAGAGTCTTTCACCGGCGAGGCTAGTTTCTACTCGGACCAATATGGTCTGGCAATCGTGTACCAGGAGATGCTGACCGGCACCCGACCATTTCGGGGACGGACAGTCCTCCAGCTCTCCGACCAGCATCTGCATGCCCGCCCCAACCTCGCATCCCTCTCCTCGGGCGAGCAGTCCGTCATCGGCAGGGCTCTTTCCAAGAATCCCAACGACCGGTTCCCCACATGCGGTGAAATGGTCCGGGCCTTGCTGAGCGTCGAAGCCTTCGATTCCCCGGCCCTGGAACAAAGTGACTCCAACGAGTTCGAGCCAGAACCTTTCTCCCCATCAGCGCCGCTCCAGCCAGTGCTCCGGTCGCTCAACCTGGCTGACGCTGTTCTGGACGATCCGGACTCGCCGACTCGGCAAACTTGCGTTTCTTCCGAGCCCGAAGCGCGGGCGAGATCGGGGTCGAGTGGGATCACCTCGCAGATTTTCCTCAAGGGCTTTCCCGCGCCGACCTTGTTCGTCGGCATCGGCGGAATCGCGGGCAGCGTACTTTGTCAGATCAAGCATCTCTTCGAGTCCCGTAATGAAACCCGGGGAGCGAATCGGCACCTGCAATGGCTCCTCCTGGATACGGACCGGGCCACACTCCAAGAGGCTCGCTGCCCCAATCTCGCGGGCAGGCTCGGGGTCGAAGAGACCTTGCTGATGCCGCTCCACGGGCCAGACCATTACCGCCCTCAATTGAAACAACTGCTCGGCTGGCTGGCCAGGCACTGGGTTTTCCGGATACCGCGATCTCGCTGCACCGAGGGTATTCGACCCCTCGGCCGTCTTGCCTTGATCGACAATGCCGAACGCGTCCTGGAACGTCTTCGACAAGCGATCAAGCAGATGGGCACGTCAGCCCCCGATGAGGAAGGGCCCGACCAGTTCCAGGTCATCGTGATCGCCAGCATCAGCGGAGGCACGGGAGGAGGGTGTTTCGCGGACGTCGGGCTGTCGATTCGTCAGATCCTCCGGGAGGAGCGAATTGAACGAGCCTCTGTCGAGGGTGTGATGATCCTGGCCTCGGGGATGCGAAAAGAGCAGAGGGAGCTGGCCCAGGCCAATGCTTATGTCACGCTCTCGGAACTCCGCTACTACCTCGATCCAAACTGTCGATTTCCGGGAGTCAAGGCTCTGGGATTGAACGCGGCAGAAGCGGGCCTAGCGCTCTTCGATCAAGTTTACCTGGCCGATTTCGGGGATATCGTCAGCGAGGAGGGTATCGAACCCAGCTCCCACCTGCTGGCCGAACACGTTTACCTGAGGCGCGGTACGCCCTGTGGGCGGACACTCGCGACCCATCGGCTTGAATCTGAGGGAGCTGGCGACGGTCTCGAGCTCAGGAGCTTTCGCCTGGCTCGTCTAGGCTTCCCACGTGCGGAACTTCGACAGTTGGTCGTCCGAGAGGCTTGCAGGCGAATCATCAGTCGCTGGCTCCAGGGGATCCCCCGCCGGGCCGACCTGGAGGAGATGCCGGGACCAGAGCGAATCGAGGAGTCGGCCGCCCTGCGACTGCCGTCGCCTGAACTCGATGCCGATCATTTTTTCGCCCAACTGGAACTCGACGAGAAGAGGTTCCTGGAGATGTTCCTGGAACGGATGGAGCAAGCCAGGGGTTCCGATCCCCTGAAGTCCCTCCAGCGCCAGGCTCGCGACCTGCTTCAGGTCCGGGGCGGGGCAGGAGCAGGCCTAGCTCTCGTGAGGTGCTTCGACGAACTGGACGGTAGACTGGGTGCCGGATCGATCAAGAACCAGGATCATCACCCCTCATCGGCCTTGGAACAAAAGCTTCACAATGCGTTCACGCATGATAGACATGTGCTCGACCACCGGCTGGAGGCCTGGGTCAAGCAGATCGTTGAGGATCCAGCTCAGCGTCTCAAGCCGGCCCGTGATGGGCTGAACAAGCTTATCGAAAGGCTGGTCGAGCAGCTCGAGGCCACCCCTGCGCAGGTCGCAGCTGTCCGGGCGAGGAGGGACGAGATCAAAGAGCGCTATCTGGGGAAGGGAAGTGCCCCGGCGGGTGGAAACAGGCGAGCCTTCTCACACCTGCTCCGAGCACTCCCGCGCGAAGTCTCGCCACGAGAGGAGGAACTCTGCGAGTATAGTCAGCTCTTGATCCAGGAAAAAGCGCTTCACGTCCGCGCCGAGATCCTTGGCACTTTGCTTGCCAAGGCAGCGCAGGTCGGGGAGGGACTGAACCGACTCCAGCAGGGCCTGGAGAACGTGGAGCGTTCTTTCGCGGCCAAGAATCCTCGCTTCCGGAACAGCCAGCGCACAACGCTCGGCTTTTCGGCCGATCTTCTCCCCGTGCAGACGGCCAGCATGGCCGAGCTGAGGGAGACATTCGCTGGCTCGTTTTGTAGCGATCGCCGCCTTGCCGATCTGGAGAGGAGATTCCACGAGGAGGTTTTGCAACCGCATGGCGGGCTCAGCGTCGTGATGACGCGCGAGGCCTGTTTCCTGACCGAGGTGTTTCAGGAGACACTGTTCCAGCGCGTGGCCGATGCGGTCGACGATTGGCTGAGGGGCAGCGATGCGGCTTCGATCTTGTATCAACGGTATGGATCGATCGAGGGCGTGGTGAGGGAGCTGATCCAGGCCGGTAAGTCGACCCTCCTCGGCCATCCGAGGTACGCGGCTCAACGGCTCATCCTCGGCCTGCCCGACAGTCCCGCGGGCAGGAGTTTGCGGGAAAGCCTGGCGAAGTCGGCGAGCGAGCTTTCCATCTCCGACTTTGTGTCGATTCCGGATGACATCGTGTTCTGTCTGGAGATCGAAACCCTGAGCTTCTCCTCGGTCCTGGCCAAACTGGTTTCGGGGCAACCGTGGCTGACCGATCTGGCTCCCAAGCTGGTCTCCCGGGTAGACGTCGAATGGCCCGAGCTAGCGCGGACCGCTGAGATGGGGAAGCTCATCGAGGGAGGCGATGATCTGTAGGAGAGAGGTTGGGTATCCGTAGAGGAACCCCTGTCCCAGGTGGCAACCGTTTTGGAGGCAAACCTCCGCGGCCTGCTCGCTTTCGATTCCCTCGGCGATGACCCGGATGCCCTTCCCAGCGATCGCCGTCAAGAACGCCCGCACCATTTCCCGGCTCGTCTCGGAGCCCTGCATTGCTTGAACGAGATCCCGATCCAGCTTGAGAAAGTGGGGCGGACATTCGGCGATTTCCAGCAGCCTTGCCTGACCGACCCCGAAGTCGTCATAGGCGAGCTCGATTCCCAGCTCTTGCAGCTTTCGCTTGATCGATCGCAACTGGGCGACGCTGGTCTTCGATTGCTCGGATACTTCGATGACAAGTTGGTGACGCCCCCCATTTTGGCGAGAGAGCTGGTTGAGCGAATCGAGAGAATCGGACCGGGTTAACTGGGACGGGTGGAAATTGATGAAGAGTCGGAAGCGAGCGGGAAGCTTTGCCCCTATCTTCAGCGCCTGGGTTCTGAAGAGACGGCACAAATCGCCTTCCATCTCACACTTCTCGGCGAGCTGAAAGAGCTTGACGGGGCTCTGATGCAACTGGTGATGGCTTCCCCGGCCAAGGGCCTCGAAGCCGACGATCGCGTTGGTACGGAGATCGACGATGGACTGGAAGACGATGGCAACCAACTCCTCCGAAACCAGTTGTCGAAGGAAGCTGATCAGCCGAATCAAGCTTTCCTTCTCACGCGTGTCAGTTTCCTGAGTCAGCGACGCCGTGTTGTAGGAGCGCATGCCTATGGCCGGTCCCAAGCGGAAGCAGAATTCCCAGTGCGCCACGTGAATGATGTCGCCGTCGACCAGAGGGACCTTGTCGATTCGCTTGCCATTGGCGAAGGTTCCATTGGTGCTGCCGAGATCACGCACCAAGTACCGACCGGAATCCTGAGCGATGAGGGCGTGGTCTTTGGAGACCTTGTGGGAGTAGATCGTGAGGTCGGCTGTTTGGGATCGCCCGATGACGAAGGGGTTCTTGGTGATCTCCACCCGCTTGGCCGGACCGCCTTGTTCCGGGAAGTGTTCCAGATAGGCTCTCATGCGTCTCCCCACCCTGTCGGAGGCTTCAATCGACCTCAGTAAAATAAGTGTCGACGACGATGTCGAGATACTCCGGTTTCATCTCGATGGGCAGGCCGAAGTACGAGCAGTAGCTTCTCAGGTGCCGCAGCAGATCGCGGCCATGGCAGCGACGGAAGCCTCGCTTGGCCTTGACGTAGTGTTCTTGAATGAGATGTTCAACAGCAGACTCGTTGTAGTCGATCTGCATCGCCAGGGCGGAGATCTTGAAGAGCTGGCGAAACTCGTCAGCATCGGGGTCCTTCACATGGACCTTGTAGGCCAGGCGGCGCAAGAAGGCTTCGTCGACCAGGTCCCGGGGATTCAGGTTGGTCGAGAAAATGATCATCTGATCGAACGGGACCTGAATGGTCTGGCCGGAGGAGAGCGTCAGAAAGTCGTATCCCTTCTCCAGGGGAACGATCCAGCGATTTAACAATTCCGTCGGGTCCATGCGTTGACGGCCGAAATCGTCGATCAGGAGGACGCCGCAGTTACTCTTCATCTGCAGTGGCGCCTCGCTGAAGTTCTTGGCGGCCTGGTGGCGGATCTCGAGCAGTTCCATGGTCAGTTCACCGCCGGCAATCACGGTCGGGCGGCGGATCCGAGCCCATCTTCGGTCGTAGTCGTTTCCCTTCAGGACGCTGGTCTCGACATGTTCGATGGTCCTGTGGCAGGCGGGGTCGAAGAGCTTGATGATCTGCCCGTCGACGATGAGAGCGTGGGGCAGCCAGATCGCCTGTCCGAAACAGGACGCGATCCGTTCGGCCAGGGTGGTCTTACCATTGCCCGGCTCGCCGTAGAGAAAAAGGCCGGCTCCCGAGTTCACGGCCGGGCCCAGCTTGTCGAAGATTCGGGGATTCACCGAGATTCCGGCGAACGACCGTTCCAGTTGCTCTCGCTGGGGAGACTCGGCCCGAATGCTCTGAGCCTCCACCGAGGTCACGTACTCCGCCAGGGGAACCGGCGCCGGACCCACGTAGGCGCAGGCGTCAAACCAGCATTGGGCCCGTTCAATTCCTTTCTCTGTCAGCGCGTACACATAGTCGTTCAGCGTCGCGGTGGATGCATGGACCACGAGCGTACGAGTACGGAGGGCATGCAGGCGTGCTTCCATGATCCCAAAGGGCAGGCACAGGTGGTCAGCGATCGAGCGGCCGCTCGATCGCCCCCTGACGAGCAAGAGCTTGCAGACCAACGAGTCCACCAGGGCCTCGTTCAGGCCGGCGTCAACCAGGCTGAGCGGAGGTCCGGGTTGATAGATCTCCTCGTTCATCAAGGCGGCGAGGAGGCTATTTGATGGTGCCGATCCGATTACGGACATAGTTCAGTCGTCTTGTGGTAGTCATCCCTGCGGTCCGCCGGCTTTGCCATGGTGCTCACCAGCACAGTCCGGAGGTAGGCAAGGCGGGACCTTTCGCACTACGTCTGGAGTACCCGCAAGTAGTCTAGGTCGTGAACGGAAGGGAAGGCAGGGAATCGCAGACGGGGAAACCAAGCCGACAAACCCGGTTCCCCGGAAGCAGGCGTCGGGGCCAGGGCGAGTACGCTCGTCGAGAAGACGTTCTAGAATCCCTGAAGATGCCCTACGGCATGACGCCAGGCGTCAGTCCCTCGATCCTCAGCGAGTGGGCTCGGGCGACGAAACCACGACCCTCGGCTTTGCCGAACCGTCACGCAAAGGAGGTCCCCGGCACCGGGTCTGGGGCATGACGGACATCCAGCTCGACGCCCTATTTGAGCTCAGGAGGCGTGAGCGCCACAATTAGCCAGCGGGCTGACGCAGCACCCCGGCGCCTGCGTCGCCTGCCATCAACCGCGGAGAAGTACGGCGATCGTGAGGATGGCGATCAGGCCCAGTCCCAGGACGATCAGGGAAAAATGGAGCAGCCAGCGAGTGTCGTTGCTCATGCGCGAGGTACGGGGGTCGGGCTCGGGCCGGTGCCGGACCGCGGCGGCAAGCGGAGGCAGCGGTGAGCGATGACGCGGAGCCGGCGAGGGCTCGGCATCTCCCAGGTCGCGCAGCGACAGGACGCTGGGGCTGGTATCGTCGGCGATCGACAGCAAGCGCAGGTCTTCGTCGGCCAGAGGGGGCGGGGGAGGATGGAAGGATCGCGCGGCCTCGGCTTCCGCGCCCAGGATCGCGCGCAGCCGGGTGGGGTCGGTCCAACGCGCCATGTCGGCGCGCAGCTCCTTGCAGGTCTGATAGCGCTCGTCGGGCTTCTTGGCCATCAGCTTGCGGACCATGGCGGCGAAGGCCGCGGGTACACCCCGGGCGATCTTCTCGAGTGGTTCGGGGTCGTCCAGCCGCTTGCCGGAAGATCTTGTTGATCACATCGCCACCCTCGAAAGGGGGCCGGCCGGAAAGGGTGAAATAGAGGGTGCAGCCGACGCTGTAGAGGTCGCTGCGGACATCGGCCCGGGAGGCGTCGCTAAGCTGCTCCGGGCTGGCGTAATCGAGCGTTCCCAGCACGGTGTTGGCGCGCGTGATTCCCTTCTCTTCACCCATGGCCCGGGCCAGGCCAAGGTCGAGAATCTTGGCGTTGCCATCGGGCATGATCATGATGTTCGAGGGCTTGATGTCGCGATGCACCAGGCCCGCCTGGTGGGCGGCGTCCAGGCCATCGAGCACCTTCAGGAAGAGCCGGGCCGCGTCGCTGACGCGCAGCGGTCCGTACCGCTCGCTGCGGACCATGTCGAAAAGGCTCATGCCGGGAATGTATTCCAGCACGATGAAGTTGACGTCTCCCTCGGTGCCCACGGCCAGAGTCCGGGCCACGTTGGGATGATCGCAGCGCTGGGAAAGCTCCATCTCGCGGCGGAAACGGACCAGGCTACCCGCCTCCTCGATGGCTTTCCGCGGCGGCAACACCTTGATGGCGACCTTGCCAAAGGTCTGCTCGTTGACCGCCAGGAACACTTTCCCCATGCCCCCTTCGCCCAGAGGACTGAGGATCCGGCAGCCGCCCAGGAAAAAACCCCTGGTGGCGCCCGCTAACAGCTTGCGGGCCTGATAGGTGGTGAGGAATCCCTGCTGAACGAGCAGTTGTGCCAGCCGCACCGAGGCGTCGGCCGCAGGTTCCGGTTCGACCTGGGCTCGAGCCTGCGTCAGCTCAGCGGTGGGTACCAGCCCCGACAGGGCGACTTTCTCAGCGAAGTCGTCGAGCTGGAGCATTTCCACTCACCTTGCTGCTTGCTGTGGCACGGCTGGAACGCACCAGTCCATGCGCCGGCCGGCCCTCAAGCTCCAGGGCCGGGACAGTCTCATGATATCCGGGCGAGGGCCGATGAGGCGAGAATCGCGACCGGCGCTCATCGCTCACTACGCGGACAGCCCCGGGTCGCTCTGGGCCACCGCGTTGATGATCAAGCAGGTCACATTGTCCTTGGAGTCGTTGTCCAGGGCCATGTCCTTGAGCATCACGGCCGCCTGCTGGGGGTCGCTCACCGTGCAGAGCACCCTGGCCAGCTCTTCGTCGGGAACGACTCCGGTGAGTCCATCGCTGGCCAGCAGAAACCGGTCGCCGGGTCGAACGTCGAGGACCTTGAACTCCTCGGGCCCGCTGCGCGCGTCCTTGCTTCCCAGGTAGAGATAGAGCACGTTCTTGAACTTGTGTGTCGACAGCTCTTCCTTGGTAATCGTGCCCGCGTCGAGCAGGGCATCGGCCAGCGAATGATCCTTGGTCAACTGCTCGAGCTTGTGGTCACGCAGGCGGTAAGCCCGGGAATCACCGATGCCCGCGACGAAAACGCGATCCTGGCGGAACTGGGCCAGGACGACGGTCGTGCCCATGTTCGAGTATTCGGTGACCAGGCCCGAGCTTCCCAGTATCTCCGAGTTCACCTCGGCGACGGCCTGGCGAATCGACTCCTGGATCTGTCGCGGTTCTCTCTCCTCCGCGATGAGCCGTCTGGCAATTGCCCTGGGGATCAGCTCGACGGCCATGAGGCTGGCCTTCTCACCGGCTTGCTGGCCACCCATGCCGTCGGCGACGATGAACAGGTTTTCGGGCTCGAGGGTCATCGCGGGGGTCTCGGCGCCGCCGTCGGATAGGTCGGGCCGGACCGGGCGCCTGCCGGGAACGTAATAGTTGTCTTCGTTGTGCTCGCGATAGTTGCCCCGGACCGAGACGACTCCAACCTTCAGCTTCAACTGGCCGGGCAGCAGGGTGAGCGACGGCATGGTGGCGAATTCATCGGTCGAATCCACGTCCCCGCCGACAAGACGATGACTGGTCAACCACTTCCACCAGGATTTCAGATTCGAGAGTAGCTTGGATAGCAGGCTCACCGCGACCGCCTTTATTGGAGCCGAACCCGGAAGCAAGAGACTACCCGCAACGAAGAGCGCTTCAGCGGCCGGGCTGAGTTGCCGGGAGAGTACGTAACCTGCTCCGGGGCTTGGGATTGCTCACTGCCTCGCAAATCAAGGAAAAGATGGAGAGAAACGATTCACCGACTCGAACGCGAGCTCTAGCTCCGGGCATGCGCGGGGCTTGCCCATCGCATCAGGTCGTCAACTCCCACCGAACGATACGTCAGGAACAGTTCGCCCGCTTCAAACCCCGCGGTCAGGCCGTGATAACGGTTCATGGTCTCGACCGCCCGGAAGGTGCCCGCCTTGCTGGCGGGAAACTGGGTCTGGTAGGCGCGGATGGCTTCCAGCTTCACCTCCAGGGTTGGTCCGATGTCGGCCACAATGTAACCGGAAGCTTCTGGCAAGTCTAACCCATGCAAGGCGATCGGGAAACTCAATTGGTTGGAGATCACGTGGGGGCTGAGGCCGTCGAAATGCTCGTCCCACTTGGTCAGCCGGCTGTAGAAGACCGCGGCGTCGGTGATCAACATGGCCTGGTAATGGTCGGGCGAGGCGAGCACGGTCTTGCCGCCGAACCCCAGCACGACCTTGGGACGGAGCTTGCGAAAAACCTTGGCCAGGGCAACGCGAGCCTCGAACGAGTCGAAGAGCCTGCGGTTGGGCATGTTCAGGTTGATCCGGAGGGCGACTCCCAGGATGTCGGCGGCCTGGCGAGCCTCGGCAAGCCGGACGTCCGGGCCTGGAGAGTGCGGGGTCGGCTCGCCGTCGGTCAGGTCGACGATGCCAACCGCGTAGCCCTTGCGCACCAGTCGGGCGAGCGTTCCGCCGCAGGCAATCTCGACGTCGTCGGGATGCGCTCCCACTGCGATCAGATCGAGTTCCTGCTCTGCCAGTTCGGACATTCGCTTGCCTATCCCTCCGAGCGGCCACAACGCCTAAAGCATCATGAGTTAGATGATAGATCGACGGATCGCGGACTCACAATACGCGAGCCATCTCGTTTTCTGGAATGGCTCGAACATCCAGGCTCAGTGCGGTTCCAGGTGCCGGGCGCTGAGCCTGTATCGGAGGGTGCGTTGCAATTCGATTTCTCCTTGGAGTTCAATCATCGCCTTGATCCTGCTTGTTGACCGCCAGGAGGAACGTGGGAGGCACCGCCTCGAAGCGCAAGCGTTCCATCTGCTCGATACCTCGCCAGACGCCCAGGTTCCAGACCCGGACCCCGCCGGCCAGCCCTTTCAAGATCTGATACGCCGAGGCCAGGCCCTCGATGGTCGCGACGTTGACGGCGAGGCTGCCGCCGGGACAGAGCCGATGATAGGCGGCGGTGATGACGTGGTCCGGCTGGCGGCCGGTCCCGCCCACGAACACCGCGTCCGGCTCTGGCAAGCTCGCCAGCACTTCGGGCGCGCGGCCGAGTACGGGACGGACGTTGGGCACGCCGAACGACTCGGCGTTGGCCTGGATCAGCGCGATATCGGCCGGCTCGGGCTCGATGGCGTAGACCATTCCCAGGTACGCAAGCTGGGCGGCCTCGATGGACACCGATCCGGAGCCCGCGCCGATGTCCCACACGGTGCTGGTCGCGCGGATGTCGAGCTGCGCCAGCGCCACGGCGCGGACCTCTGCCTGGGTGACCAGGCACCGCCTGGGCTTGGTCTGGGCGAACGCCTCGTCGGGATTGCCGAAGAGGCGATGCTTGCTGGCCCTGCTGGCTCGATCGGGCCGGTTCGGCTGGCGCACCAGGATCAGCACGTTGAGGGCATTGAACTCCATCGTCGCCAGGTCGGCGAGCTCGGCCTGGGTGACCCGTTCGTCGGGGGAACCCAGGTTCTCGCAGACGTAAGCCCGGAAATAGTCGATTCCCCGTAGCAGCAGCTCGCGAGCCACGCGCGGGGGCGTCAGCTCGTCGCTGGAGAACAGCCCGACCTTCTCGGCCGTGCGAATCCGATCGAGGACGGCCTCGATGGGGCGCCCCGCCAGGTTGGTCAGGTAGGCGTCTTCCCAGCTCTCCTTGACCCGTGCGAATGCCAGTTGCATGCTGCTGACGTGCGGCAAGATCTCGAAGCAGTCCTTGCCCAGTCGATCGCAGAGATAGCGCGCCACGCCATAGAACAGCGGGTCGCCGCTGCTGACCAGGACCGGCTGGCGGGCGCGCAGTGACTCTTTCACCTGCTCGAGCGCCCTGGACATCTCGGGCTCGAGCACGACCTTGCGCCCCGGCAGCGATGCGAGCAGCGCCAGGATCGGCGCGGTCCCCACGATCAGGTCGGAATCCGCGAGGATTTGCCGGGCTCGGTCCGTCAACCCGCCCAGTCCCTCGTCACCGATGCCCAGGATCACCAGCTTCGATCGCTCGACTGTCAACGCCCTAGTTCCCGCACCACGAGCCGTGCCCCTTCGACGATCACCCCATCAATGCGTTCACGACCAGGCATTGTATCCCTCAATTCCGACCTCGCCAACGGCGTACGCCCGGAAATCGAGTAAATGCCGGCGATCAAGGTACTGTCTTGCGGTCGCGTACCTGCTCGTCGCAGCCGCTCTCTTCCCTCAGTAATGGCGTTCGTGGCCCAGGCCACCCAACCGGCGGGTGCTCTGTTACGCGACCGCCAAGCTGCTGCGTGACGAGGCCGAGAGCATGGTCCCGAACATCGATCCTGAACAGGTTCGCAAGCTTGCTGGCTGGGGGCTGACTCAGAACGACAGAGCCAGCTTCGTCGGCTGGAGTCCCCAGCCTTCGGCTGTGGGCCCAGTCCCTCATCAGCCTGGGTTTTTAATCGTCTTATGACTATAGGCGTCTGGC
>Ga0187888_1003337_pt1 | contig 12685 bp, 11 predicted proteins | sample June2016WEW_7_40_FD_132987 | JGI IMG/M metagenome (GOLD analysis project Ga0187888, IMG submission 132987) | Peatland microbial communities from SPRUCE experiment site at the Marcell Experimental Forest, Minnesota, USA - June2016WEW_7_40 | ecosystem: Environmental > Terrestrial > Soil > Wetlands... | reverse complement strand
TGCCCGCGTATTGGCAGGCGCCGCCCAGGGTCTCGATTGCGCGCTGGTAGGTCGCCCCCACCGCGGCGTCTTGCTCGCCCGCCTGCAACCTCGCGAAGCAGGTGCGCATGTTCTCCAGGCACTGTCCCGCCGTCTCCACAAAAGCAATTTGCTTCGGGTCGCGGGGAGTTTCGGCCTTGGGAGCACTGATGGCGATTCCCAACCGCCGCAAAAGCTCGGGATCGAGGTCGGCATGGCGGTTTTCGTCGATGCATTCGAGCAAACGCCGCATGGCCGCGGAGACGTCGAACAAGGTGTTGCCGATTTGCGTGTTGTCCACTTGGGCATTGCCCATTTGCCCGGCAGCGGAGCCGTTGCCGTCGCGCTGTTGCTCGACCAGGGCTTCGGCGGCGTGGGCCAGCTGATGCAGAAAGCGCAACGGATGTTGCGGGGCGAGATTGCCGGACTCTCCGAGCAGAAGCGCGCTGGCTCCTTTGAGGCTGTGCAGGCGGCGGAACAACTCCGCCAAATCCGAAGGCGTGGCGGCGTTTTGTCGAGCCGCAGCAGACAGTCTTCAATCGCCTGCAAGTGCTCTTCTGCTTCACAATAGAACGACTCAAAATCGCGCGACGAGACCCGAACCGGGCCCGGCCCACGGTCGTCGATTACCTGCTGGATTTCCAGGCGGCACTCGTTGGCGACAAAGACGAACACGTCGCGGATGGCCTGCTCGGAGGCTTCCGAAAGAAGGTCGATTTCCCACCAGATGTAACATTGCTCGGCATCGAGTTCCTCGAAGGCCGGCAGCGAATCCGCATGGGCAGTCAGGTGAGCGCTACCGAGTGCGCACAACTCCGTGAGCAGCACTACCGGGTCGTTGCCTGAAAACAGCATCCGCAAATCGGGTGTGTAACGGATACGGTACGACCGCTGGAGGCTGGCCGCGACCGCTGGTCCCGCCGTTTGGACGGCAGGAGCGGCTGGCGTTTCCGGCTTAACAAACGCCTTGAGCGCGGTAACCAACTGCTGCTCTGTCCCGGACTCAAGATCGGGCGTCGAGTCTGCGTCCGCGAGGAACACGCGCAGCAGGTCGCAGGCCCGCAGAGCGAGGTCGGTCAGCTCCGGCGTGACCCGCACTTTCCCGTCGCGCGCCGCTTCGAAGACCTCCTCCACCCGATGTGCAAAACGCGAGAGGCGTTCGAGGCCCACCATCGCACCCGAACCCTTGAGCGTGTGGATGGCCCGGAATACGCGGTGAATGATTTCTCCATCCGCCGGATTCGCTTCCAGTTGGAGCAGGGAGGAATCGACCTCGTTGAGCAGGTCCGCGGCTTCGACCTGAAACGCGGAGCGTAAGCTGGTGAGCATTTCTTTGTGATCCATCAGCGCATCACTTTCTGGACGGTCGCCAGCAACTGCGCGGTGTCAAACGGCTTCACGATCCAGCCGGTCGCCCCGGCGGCCTTGCCTTCCTGCTTCTTCTCGGGTGCCGATTCCGTGGTCAACAGCAGGATGGGGACGAATTTGTAATGGGCCAGGCTTCTTGCCTGGCGGATGAGCTCGATGCCGTTCATGTTGGGCATGTTCAGGTCGGTGATGATCATATCCACGTGGCGGCCGGCGATCTGCTTCAGTGCATCCACGCCGTCGACCGCCGCCAATACTTCGTATCCCGCGCCTTGCAGGGTGAACGCGACCATCTGCCGGATGGTGGCGGAATCGTCGACCGCGAGAATGGTCTTCATGGCTCTTTTCCTTCGTCTTCGCCTCCCTGCTCCTGTTTCAGCGCGGCGCGAACGTACCGCCGCATGCCGCAACGGTCAAGGGACGCGAGAAATTCCTCCGAGGGCTGCTCGATGCGAAGCTCAGGACAACAGGCCTGCAATGCCGCCAGCACCTGGACGACGGTGATATCGATGGCGCCACTATGTTCCGCTTTGACGCTGACCGCTTTGGTCTGCGCCCCTGCCGCCAGCAGTTGCTGGTGCAAATCGGCCGCTTGTTCGACCGAATTGTTTCCCTCCAGTTCCAAGGTGACGCGCTCATCCGTGCCACCGATTTGAAAAGCCATCTCGCCTCCAGAGTCGTCGCCAGGAGCCGGACGCTCGATGCGCCGCCCATCCCGCTTAGAGTGCCTTTAATATTTCACCGGCGATCTGCCACGCGGGCGCGACCACGCGAGCTCCGCCGTTCTCGATCGCCTGCCGCGGCATGCCGAAGACCACGGAGCTTTCTTCGCTCTCCGCAATAGTGTGGCCGCCGGCCTTGGTGATCGCCACCATCTGTTCCGCACCATCGTTGCCGATGCCGGTCATCAATACGCCCACCGTATTCGGTCCGTATATCTGGAGGACGGACTTCATCATCACATCGACCGAGGGAACGAATAATGTCTGGGGTTGCGTGGGGGTGCGGATCACTACATCGCCGGTGCTCTTGCGGTAGAGCGTGAGTTGGTGCTCGCCGGGCGCCACGTAACACACTCCCGGACAGACCTCGGCTCCGGCTTCGGCTTCCACCACCTCGATCTTGCAATTGTCGTTCAGCCTATCGACGAAGGTGTGAATGAAAGACCCGGGCATGTGCTGGACCAGAAACAGGGCGGCGTTGATCTCGGCGGGGAGGAGCGGCAACACCTCCATCAACGTGACCGGCCCACCCGTGGAAATGCCGATGGCCACGGCTTTGTAACCGGATGCGGCCACCGAGGCTCTGGTCTTTGGAGTTGGCGTCCACGCCAGCGGCGAGGGTCGCCTTTCGCGACGCGAGACCAGCCGCTTGAGCGTGCCGCTCACCGCCGCCGTCTTCAGCTTCGACCGTATTTCATCGGCCAGCAGAATGAGGTTGCTGGAGACCGTTCCGTCCGGCTTGCCCACAAAATCGAAAGCGCCAAGTTCCAGGCACTCGAAGGTGGTTACCGCTCCCTTTTGCGTCAGCGAACTCACCATCACGACCGGGCAAATGCGTTCGCTCATGATCAACTGCAGTACGCCGACGCCATCCAACCTGGGCATGTTGATATCCAGGCTGACGACATCGGGGCGCAGTTCCCGCGCTTTGGCGATTGCGTCTTCGCCATCGCGGGCCACGCCGGCCACTTCCAACTCCGGATCGGCTTCGACGATCTGGCGCAACTTTTGCCGCATCAAAGCGGAATCGTCGGCGATCAAAACCCGGATTTTTTCAGATCGACCCATATGTGTGTGCCCCGACCCCCAGATTCAGGACGATACGTTCATCACCATCTTCAGCGTTTCCAGCATTACTTCCGGCGAGCAGGGCTTGACGATATAAAGGTTGGCGCCCGCTTCGAATCCCTTCTTCTTGTGCTTGGGTTGGCCGTCGGTGGAGATAATGACGATCGGAATCTGCTGGTACTGCTTTTCCGCCCGCACCCGCCGGATGAATTCATAGCCGTCCATGCGCTGCATGTTGAGGTCGGTAAGCACCAGGTCGCAGCGGTTGGTGAACAGCTTCTCCAAGGCCTCCACGCCGTCGCCGGCGGTGATGACCTGAAAGCTGGCGTCCCGCAGGATGGCAGAGTGATAGTTCCTGACAAATTCCGAATCGTCCACGATCAATACGCTTCTCGTCATAGTTCCTCGATCGGGTCCTCAGTCGGGCTTCATGTACACGAGGTGCTCGCCCATTCGCCGTAAACGAAAGGCGCTCGAAATTCGTCCTACCGACTCCGAGTGCCCGAGGAAAAGGAAGCCACCAGGATTGAGGGCATTGTAAAAATGGTCTACCGCCGCTTTGCGCGACGCGTCGTCGAAGTAGATCAGCACGTTGCGGCAGAAGATGAAGTCGAAAGCGCGCATCTTGCGCATCTGCAGGCGGTCGTGCAGGTTGAGGCTCTGGATGGTTACGAGCGACCGGGTACGCGGCTTCACGCGCCAATCCGCGCCTTGAGGCGTGAAATGCCGGCCGAGGTAGTCCGCCGGAACGTTCTTCATGGAGCGCTCGCCATACACGCCGGCGACCGCCATCGCCAGTCTCAGCTCGTCAATGTCGGTAGCCACAATCTGCATGTCCCAATCGTCGATGGCGGGAAAAATCTCTTGCACTATGATGGCCAAGGTGTAGGTTTCCTCGCCCGACGAACAGCCCGCCGACCAGATGCGCAGATTGCGAGTCCCTTGCGCTTCCTTGCGCGCGACGACCTCAGGCAGGCAAGCGTTGCCGAATGCCTCCAACTGCTCGTACTCGCGAAACATGTAGGTTTCATTTGTCGTGATCAGGTTGGCCAGGGCCTGCATCTCTGACCCGGAACTGTCGCCGTAGGCCAGCCGCATGAGATAGTCGGAAGGATCTTCCAGTTGCAGGCTCTCCATGCGCACCGCCACTCGTTTGCCCAGGAAGTGGATTTTCTTATCGTCGAATGAAAGTCCCAACCGATCGTAGATGAGCCGGCACAACCTGCCGTATTGCTCGAGCGAGAGTTGCGCTGCGCTCATAGGCGGTTCGCCTGCAATGCGTCTTCGAGCGCTTGCTTGACCTCGGGCTCAGCTTCCAACCGCAGACGGGAGCGCATCGCGCACACGGCATCCTCGAACCGGTTCCTGCTCCTGCTTAGGGCTTCAATGGCTCCCAGGCGATCGACTTTGACGGGAGATTCGAGATAAGCAATGAGCGTTTCATAGACCGGCTCGAAATGCCCGAAGTGGCCGAGCAGCATCAGCAGCTGATAGCGTTCGGCATCCGCTGTGGTTTCAGGCAGTGCGGCCAGCATTTCGCGCCACCACGCGTCCGGAACATCGGCTGCGCCGTCGCGGGCGACGAGATTGCGTAACGCATCCAGGACAGCTGGCCGCAGGCTGGGCTCACAGTTGGCCAGCAGGCTTTGCAGTTCCAAGAGGTCGCCATTTTTCCCGTTGCTGCCAACAAGTTTCAACGCTGGTCGAAGATAAAGGGACGGCGTGGTCTCGAGAGTTGGAAACTTCTCGCGAATCCGCCGGTAACATTCGGCATCGCCGATTCTGCCGAGCGCCTCCATGGCGGCCAACACCAGCATGGCGTGTCCACCGCAGAGCGCGTGCCGCAGCACGGCTTGGCGCAGCGCCGGGGTATGGCAATGACGAACGTTTTCGAGCGCGGTGATGACTACGTTCCAATCGTTATCCGCGAGCGCGATCTCCAGCAGTTCTTCAATTTCCGGCGCCTCGATCCGGCTCAGTACATCCACCGCGAACTTGCGCAGATCGCGATCGTCGACCGAGAGCAGGCGGCGCAACTCCGGCAACGCCGCGCCGCCGCGAGATTGCAGCAGCTCCAGTGCCTGGTTGCGGAGGCCGGAGTCGTCGCTGGACAGGAGCTCCGCGGCCCGTGGGATCACGGCATGGTCGGAAATCCGTGCCAACGCCCGGAAAATGGCCTCCCGGACGGCTTGCGACCGTTCCTCGACGACCCGCTCGAAGAGCGGGCCCACCCCTTCGCCCTGTCCAGCCAGTCCGATATCCTCGGCGGCGTAAATGCGCTCGCATTCGTCGGGATTGGATAACATCCGAATCGATTCTTGCAGGTCCATCGTGGTTCTCGGTTCCTAATACCGTGATCGGGTGATGAGTCATACGGTGGAGCGACGGCGTCTCGCGAGCCTGCCCTGAGCGAAGTCGAAGGGTCCAGCCGGGTGCGGATGCCCGGCTCTCCACCAGCCAGCTCGCGTAACCAAGTTCGCATAACAACGATAACCGTCACTCGCTCGGGGGCGCCTTACGACGCACTCGCACCCAAAGCGCGCTCTTTCTGGGGAAGCACTTCCTCGACGTTGAGCAGAAAGATGATCCGCTTCCCGTTATCCACCTTGCCGATTCCGGAAACGAATTGCCGCTCAACACCCGACTGGACGGTCTCGGGAGGTTCGGCAATGTCGGTCCGGGACAAACTGAGCACTTCGCGGACGGAATCCACGACCAGTCCGGTTTTGACGCCGTTCAGGTCTACAATGATGATGCGGGTGTGGTCGTCGGCGGAGCGCAGGTCAAGATCGAAACGCTTGCGCGTGTCCACCACCGGAACCACCTCGCCGCGCAGGTTGGTTACGCCCTCGACGTAGTCGGCCGCCTTCGGGACCTTGGTGATTTTCGACAGCCGGTCGATTTCCTGGATCTGCGCGATGGGGATGCCGTACTCTTCATCCCCCAGGGTAAAGGTGACCAACTGAACCTCATCGCTCGCCGCCACGTTGCCCTCTCTCTCGGCCTCCGGATGGCCGCCGTCTACCTGTGGCGACTGCTCGCCGGCGGAATTCGTCAAGCGCTCCAGGTTCTCCCGTTTCAGGATTTGCGTGGGATCGAGCAACAGCAATAGCCGCTTGCCCTCGTCCAAGCGGGCGATGCCCGAAAGATCGCGCCCATCGCCCGCGACCGTGGCGGGAGGCGGGTCGACGAATTTCCGCGACACCTGGAGAACCTCGTTGACATGATCGACGACCAGACCGAGCAGCATCCCGCCCGCATCGACCACCACAATGCGTTGGTCGTCCTGGATGTTGGCGGCGATCTGTTGTTCGAACCCGGCCAGCGTGGTGGTGAATTCTGTACCCACCTCGCTCATGTCCTCAAGGCAGGCTCCCATCCCGGCGGCGTCGCCGCAGGATTCGCATTGCCGGCCTTGCTTGGCGGACCGCGCCAGTCTCTCGTCGAGCGTTCGCAGCAGGGCAATGCCATCCATCAAGACCTGGCTCGAACTGCTGAATTCGGCGACCCAAGTGCGGAACGTCTCGGATGCGGCGAGGGTCCACTCGTGTTTCGCGTCCGCCGCCCGCGAGCGGAGAGCGGTGAGCCAATTCTCGAAGGCGTGGCGAACCACCCCGGACTTGGCAATGTGCTCGTCGGCCATGGACGGCAGGTGCAGTTGCCGCCGCAGGTCGATGATGGGGAGCAGTTGTCCCCGGACCGTCAGCACCCCCAGCACGGAGTCGGGTGCGTTCGGTACTTTGGTCGGAGTTTCGACGCGCAGGATCTCGCGTACCCGCTCCATGGGGAATGCGAACTCCTCCTTGGCAACCTGAAACGAAACCAGTTGCTGCAGGTCGTCCGCGGCGGCATGGTCGGCGCTCGCCGAGGCTTTTTCTTTCTGCTGAGCGCCGGTTGCGCCGGTTGTGGAAGACGCTGCCGCCGTTTTGGCGCCGTCCATTTTCAGGTCGCAGACCTTGGAGGCGTCCAGCGCCATGATGATGCGCGCGCCGGAATCGAGTTTGACCACCCCATTGAGGTATTCGGTGCTGGCGCCGCGGATGGCCGCCGGCGGCGCCTCCATGTCGGCTCGCGACACGCTGGTCACCTGCTTGACGCAATCGACGCGCAGGCCCATCTTCACTCCTCCGACGTCAATGACCAGGACGCGCGTGCTGTCATTGTCTTCGGCATGCTCCATGCCGAAGCGAGGGCGGATGTCAATGATGGGCAACACGACTCCGCGCAGGTTGGCGATGCCTTGCACGTAATCCGGCGTGCGCGGCACCTTGGAAAGTTTGGGCGGCCGGATGATTTCCTGCACCGACATGATGTCAAAGCCGAATTCTTCGTCTTTGAGCATGAAGGTGACCAGTTGGGTTTCATCCTTGGCGCCGGTGTTGGCGCCGGTGTTAGCGCCGGTGTTAGCGCCAGTGACAGCGCCAGAAGCGATATGGTCCGAGCTTGACATGGGTCCGTCTTCTCCTCTTTACGCGTCCTGTTTACGCGTCCTGTGTGCGGCGTGTGTGTGCGAGCCAATCAGAACGCGTTATCCGTTCTGCAGTTGGTCGGCCTGCGATGCAATCTCCTCGACCGCCTGGGCGATTTCCTGCGCCGCAGTCAGCCCCTGTTCGGCAGCGGTCGCGGCTTCGGTTGCCGCCTTGGTCATTTCTTCCGCCGAATCGTTGATCAGCTTGCTGGCCTTCACCGCCTGCTGCAGGGCCGCCATGGACTCCTCGGCCCCCTTGGCGATCTCCTTCATGCCCGCCAGTACCACGCCCGCATCGGTCGCCATCTTCTCCAGGTTCCCGCTGCTGACCTTGGCGCGTTCGGCCTCGGATTTGGCAATAGTGCCGGCCTGCTGAATATCGCCAGCCACTTTGACGATCTGACCCTGAATGCCCTTCACCAGTTCCTTGATTTTGTCGGCGTTGTCGCTGCTCTCGTTGGCCAGCGAGCGGATGTCTCCCGCCACTACCGAGAAGCCCCTTCCATATTCGCCGGCGCGGGCCGCTTCCACGTTGCCATTGACCGCTAACATGCGGGTCTGCACCGTGACCATGATGATGGCATCCACGATCTTGTCGATGCGCCGCGTACGGCCTTCCAGTTCCAGTACATTTTTCGCCGAAGCGATCGAGGCTTCCGCGGCCATGCCGATGCTTTCGATCATCTTGTCGACCGCGGTCCGATTCTCGGCCAGCATCTTTTGCAGAGCGGCGCCGCGCTCGGCGCCCTGGGTGGCGCCCTCGCTCATCTGTTTGCCATTACGATCCAGTTGCTGGCTGGCGGTCATCGAAGCCTCGCAGGCTTTGGCCGTCACGTCCGCCGCCTTCGAGATCTGCTGAATGGCCGTCGAGATCTGATTCGACGAGGCCTTGACCTCTTCCGCATTGGCCGACAGTTCTTCCGCGGCCGCCGCCAGTTCTTCCGCCGATTTCTGCGCGTTGGTGGAAGTCTTCAAGGTCTCGGCCATCTCCGACAGGCTGTTCGAGGCTTGCGCCATTTCGGTGTAGGCCTTGTTCTGCTCTTCGACCGCCCGCTGCGACTCCGTGCAAGCCGACGAAGCTTCTTCGGAGGCGCTCCCAATCTGTTCCGCTCCTTTCAGGTATTCCTTGGCGCCGCTGAGCGCCTGCGTGGCGTTTTGGGCGATGACCTGCGCCCCGTCCTGCAGCAGGATGAAGTCTTCGCCAACCTTCTTCAGCGTGGCCGTGACCGCTTTGGCTTTTTCGACTTCGTCGCGTGCCTTCTTGCCGGCGCTTTCCGTGTCCGCGGCCACGACTTTGACCTGGGTCTGGATCTCGTTCACTACTTCCTGAATACCGCGGGCGCTCTTCTCGCTCATCTCGGCAAGATTGCGGACTTCGTCGGCGACCACGGCAAAACCCTTGCCGTGCTCTCCGGCCCGCGCGGCTTCGATGGCGGCATTCAGAGCCAGAAGGTTGGTCTGATCCGCGATGCGCACCACCGCATGCACGATCTTGCCGATCTCCTCCGACTGCTTCTCCAACTCCACGATCATCTTGGCCGATTCCAGGTTGGCGGCGCCCGCATCATTGACGCCTTTCGTCAGGTTTTCAATGTCCCTGGTGGTGGCGCCGGAAAGCTCGCTCAGAGCGTTGATCTTTTGCAGGGAGACTTCCGCCTTCTTGTTGGCGCCGTCGGACGCCTTTTCGATCTGGTTGATGGCGGCGCGCGATTCCTCGGCCGCAGCGGACGCCTGCTGGGTCTGGGTGGCAATGCTCTGCATCGTCTTTTCGAGTTCCTGAACGGCACTGGTCGCTTCCGTTATGGCACTCCCCACCTCCTCCGTCGCAGTCGACAGCTTCTCAGAAACGGCCTGCACCCGGGCCAGAGTGCGAGCGCGAGCCTTATCGTCGGCCATTTTTTTCGTCGCCAACGTACTCTTGGCGCCAGCGTGCGCCGCCCCGTGGGCGCCGGCGGAGGGTTGCTGGGAAGCAAGCCGGTTAAAAGAAGGCTGACCCACAGGTGGAACCGTTGAGTCGGTGGAAGTCTCAAGTCCATTTGGCTTATTCATATTCGAAACTCCTAAATTTTTCCTTTGTCGATGAGTTAGAAACCGCTTACTTTTCTTCTTGATCCCATGTGTTGTTGACTAGATCGGCTGTAGACCGTTGGACTGTAATATGAGCGTTCGACAGTTCGTTCGTATGCTCCCGGCCAGTCGAAAAATGAACTTCAGATTGTGGCCAGACTCGTCGAAGACCACATCTTTTTTTTCTAATGTTCTCTTCGGGTGGCTGCATGTGCGTCTCCGTCCTTACAGAACGGATACCTTTGGGTGATTACTTTCGCTAACGGGTGTAGGCCAGACTACGACGGTTGCCAGCAGGTGCCACGGGCGGGCGAGATGCGGACAAGCAGCACGCTTGGCCGCGCTTGGTCTGCGATAAGAGCCGCATGCGCTAACAAGCGCTTGTGCGGATCCGTGCGTAGGGTGCCCCTGACGTGACCGGCGATTTTTGTAGCAAGTGGAATAAGGGAGAATCCACTTGGAGGAAGAGCTGGCCATGCCGATCAAGAAATGGCCGCTGCTTCCCATCCGCTTTCGAGATGTACCGCCGCTTCACCGACGAAGGGCGATATCGGCCTGCTCGCAACGCCGCTTCGATCTCCGCTAGAAACTCTCTCACGCCTCGTTGTTCGATCGCGTGGATTGTTTCCTCGTCGACTCCTGCTGCGCCGCCGTTGCTGCGCACTCGCCTCCATGCTTCCCACATAATGAATGAGGAGTCATGAAAGACTACAAAGCGGTCTTTGATGGAGTCGAGTCAACACTTTTCAAGAGGACTTCCTACGCTCCGGACGCCGCATTCGCTCTGGACGACTGCGAGGATAACCGCCCTCAAAGAGGGCATCTCTGTGCAAGAGCTCGTCACCAAAGCCATCCGTGAGTACGTGAAAGGCGGTCGGTCATGAGCAGACGAAGGGGAGCAGGCACGATCTATAGACAGCCGGGATGCTCCACCTGGACGATTCAGTTCTACAAGAACGGGAAGCGTATCCGGGAGGCAACGGGTGAGGCTGACTACGCCGCGGCCCGGCAGACGTTGAATCAGAGATTGGGCGCAATCGCTAAAGGTGAGTTTATCGAACGCGATCGCAAACCAGTGCTTGTCTCAGAGCTCTATGAAGCGCTGGAGCGACACTACCGTGTCAACGCACGCAAGTCGGCTGACGCGCTCGCCCGACGATGGAAACATCTGAAAGGCTACTTCGGCGACACGGTTGCCCAAAACGTCACGACGGAGCTGTTGGAGGAGTACGTCGATTCACGGATCCGCGAAGGCGCGGCCAATGCGACCGTGAACCGTGAACTGGCGTGCTTGAAAACGGCCTTCCGCATCGGCTACGGCAAGCGCCGGCTGCTGCGGTTGCCGCTCTTCCCTCACCTCAAGGAAGACAACGCACGAACCGGTTTCGTCGAAGATGCCGACTACGCACGGCTCACCGCGAAAGCCGGTGAACTCTGGTTGCGCCTCTTCCTGGAGTTGGCTTACACCTACGGCTGGCGCAAGGCGGAATTGCTCGGGCTGCGCGTCCGCCAGTGCGATCTGATCGCGACGAGCATTCGCCTCGAAGCCGCGCAAAGCAAGAATGGCCAGGCCCGCGAAGCGGTCATGACCGGAGCCGTCTGCGAACTGGTAAAGCAGGCCGTCGCCGGCAAAGGCCCGGATGATTTCCTGCTCACCCGCGAAGGCAACAAGCCTGTGCGCGATTTCCGCAAAGCCTGGCAGAATCTGGCAATCAGTGCCGGGCTGGGAAAGATGATCTGCCGCGACTGCGGGAAGACCGTCATCACAGCAAAGTGCGAGTGTGGCAGCCGTGGCCTTCGTTACGTCGGCAAGATCGTCCACGATTTTCGGAAAAGCGCTGCGCGTGCTTTGCGCCCTGCTGGCGTGGCCGAGTCTGTCATCATGTCGATCGGAGGCTGGAAGACGGCTGCCATGTTCCGCCGATACGCGATTGTCTCCCAGTCCGATCAGAAGGTTGCGGTCGAGAAACTTGAGCAGCAACGTCGCGAAAGTTCTTGGCAGGCCACTTTCGAAAACAGCCAAGATTTCAGCCATGATTCGGCCTTTAGCACCGAGGCGGAAGCCGAAGCCATGAAGACGAGGCTGAACTGAAATGGCAGCAACGGCTGGAGTTTAGATGGTGCCCGGAGACGGAATCGAACCGTCACGTCCTGTTAGGGACCCGGGATTTTAAGTCCCGTGCGTCTGCCAGTTTCGCCATCCGGGCTGGCAGGTAAGCTATTGAAAACAGTGTATCAGTTCACCACGCGTACCTGAGCAGGTAACGCGATCGTGACCGAGTTGAGTCACAAACGGCTTTTTCTCCGCTTCGGTTTGCATCTTCCGCGCCGCCTCGCGCATATCGCCTTCGGAGACGATGTTGTATCGGTCGAAGACACTCCGCGTCTTGTGGCCCGTCACGCACATGGCAACTCGCTCTGAGATTCCCGAGCGCACCATCGGTCACGGCCAGGTAGTCTTTCAGTCGGGACGAAATCCGCTCGTCCATGAGGTCTCGAATCTGATCCAATGACAGGTCGGTGGTCACCACGGTTGGCCGGCAGTCGTTGCGTGGCGGTCCAAAACGTCGAGTAGGATTCTTCGTTCGTGGTCGCTCAAACTGCCCGCTCCGATTGAACTGAACTTGCTGGGTTGAACGAGGGCGCCGAATGCGAACGCGGCCGTCCTGTGCGAAGCGCTCAAGCAACTGGACGCCTTGTTGCAGCATGCGATCCCAGGTGTCGTTGCCCGAGTAGGTCAGGCTCATGTCCTTGCACACGCCCCACTGCTTTGATCACATGCAATCTAATTTCTGGTTGCCCCTTCGTTTCGGGCACGGCTGTAGAGGGCAAGCTCAGGATTCTGACGGCAGGCAAGAGGGCATTCTGATGTGATTTGCGTGTTGTCTTGCGTGGGATTACTGGGTCACTCCATATCAGGTAAGAGTAGCCGACCAACCGCTCGGAGGGTTGATGAGCGGGCGCTTTCAAGGTT
>Ga0187888_1003332_pt1 | contig 12692 bp, 9 predicted proteins | sample June2016WEW_7_40_FD_132987 | JGI IMG/M metagenome (GOLD analysis project Ga0187888, IMG submission 132987) | Peatland microbial communities from SPRUCE experiment site at the Marcell Experimental Forest, Minnesota, USA - June2016WEW_7_40 | ecosystem: Environmental > Terrestrial > Soil > Wetlands... | reverse complement strand
GAACCATCGGCGAATTTATACATCGCGCCGAAATGGACCGGGCCATAGGTGAGGCGATACTTCAGGGCGTCGTCCCAACGGGTGTCCTCGGTGTCGCCGCCGCCGGCCATCGTGCCGTTATACCCGATGTACGAAAAGCCATAGCCGCCGCCGGCCGGATCGTAAACGAGCATCGCATCGGTACCGAGAGCTCGTTGACGACCGAAGGTCAGCGTCCCGAGGGACGCGGACGATATGCCGGCATAGAATTCGTCATTGAACGGTTGGCCCGCGCGCGCGCCGTCGATGGCTTCCGAATAGCTGCTCCTGGGAAGGCCGTTGTTGATGGTGTCGGTGGCTGACGCGTTGGCGAGTTCGCCGGACTGCGGATTGATGCCAGTTGAAGCGTTAAACACAACGGACCAGCCATGCACAAACTCTTCCTTGCCCCTGATGCCCAGCCCCGTCTGCTGCAGGTTGTTCGGTTCGACGAGGAATCGATGTTGATAGCCGTTTCGGTTCACCAGCGATTCGCCTTCATAGTTAGTGGCGTTTTGCGGTAAGCCGTGGCTGACCCAGCCGACGCCGACGTCATACGCACCGTACACTGTGATGCCGTGCCAGGTCAGCGCGCAATCGGTGGTGGCGAACTCGTGGCCGCTCGCGCAGGCGTCGGGGGTGCGCAACTGCATCTTAATGTCGACCGTGGCGTCCTGGCCAACCGCCAGGCTGATTCCCGTGCGCGTTTCATCGGCGAACCCTTGTTTTGCCGCTCGAATCGCGAAGCGCCCCGGAGGCAGGCCGGACGCCTGATAGTGCCCCCCGCCATCGGTTGCGATCGTGCGCGTTGCACCTGAGTCGACGTTCTTGATTGTCACCGCGACATCGGGAAGGGCTGCGCCGGTTTGGCCCGTCACCACGCCGGAAAGGCTCGCTCCCGTTTGTGCACGAGCGGGTGAAATAACTAAAAGCGTCAGCAACGCCGCTGACCCGAGAATCCAATCGCGAATTGACGTCATCCCCTTTTTCGAGGGATTCATGTATGTGCGCTCCTCCCCGTCAAGAAACGGCACGCTGCCGCGGCGACTTTGCATCGTCTTGGCTAAATGGCTACCGCCGGGGTTTTGGCGTGTAAAGTTGCCGCTGCACCGTGTCTCTATGTGCGAATAAATATTGTATATCAGAGTCTCTGGTTAAGGTCAATCCTTCTAAACATCTATATACGATATTATACGAGTATTCATATCGCTGCCGAGGGGGAATAAAGAACAGGGTGTGAACCGTGAAGTCAAAGGCATGCGCCAAGCGAATGGCGGGAAGCTGACCAATGCTGACCGCAAGGCCGTTAATCAACAGCAAAATAAGCTATCGAACCAGATCTACAACAAGAAGCACAATGCCCAAAAGGGCTACTAGGCCAGTGTGCACCCGTGGGGGGAATCTGAACGCGCTGTAGGGGCGGCCCTCGTGGCCGCCCTCACGCAACCGCCGCTATCAGTTTGCTGTCCATCCATCCCAAAATCAGTTTCCTCATCTCCGGCAGTTCGACGTGCGCGCAATCGAAAAGCTCGATGCGGCAGTCGCCGGCATCGCCATGCGCTCGATACAACGGCAGCAGATGATCACGGACGCGTTCCACACCGGCGGGCGGCGTCAATGCATCCCGGCGGCCGTTCACGCTGAGTCGAGAGCGGGGAACGATCAGCTCATTGATCTCGGCAGTCTGAAAGTGTTTCAGCAAGGACGGCACGTAATAATAGATCCCATGGCCCTTCAGATTCTGGGTCCTGATCAATTCCTCGAAGTCGGTCAAGCAGCAAATATCTACGCACAGGTGGACGCGGGGCTCGAGGGCGGCAAGCCACCAGGCCTTCGTCGAGCCCATAGACATACCGAGCGCGCCCACTCTCCGGGGATCAACCTCCGGCCGGCTCGCCAGGTAATCAAAGGCCCGGAATTCGTCAAACATCATCATGCCCCAAAGCACTTGGCCTCTCCAAAGCATCAGTTTGAAAGCGTCTTCTTCGCCCGTTCGGCCCTCGGCCTCGTGTTTGCGTTCGCCGAAACACCAGCTATCGATGGCCAGCGTCACGATGCCTTTTTCCGCGCACACCGGCGCGTAGGCGGGCTGGGCATCCGCACCGATGAGCAGTTGTTCCTTCCCCAAGTCGTACATTCCACCGTGCCAGTGAATGTAAAGCAGCCCGGGCGCAGGCTGCTGGCGTTTGTCGGGGATGAGCAGAAGCGCGGGGACGGGCTCGATGCCGTTCAGATCCAACACCAGGCGCTGGAGCGTGTACCCGTCATGCCGCTCGCTCTTCAGCAACGAAGCCGGACCGGGCTTGTGATCCCAAGGCAAATCGCCGAGGAGGCCCCAGAGCTCTTTGCGGCGCCTCGCCTGGAAGGCCGGGAAAGCCTGGCCAGTCTGCGGTTGGGCGGTCGGCTTTCCTTGCCCGCCCGCTGAGGCATCTGTTCCCAACGCCAGCAGGGCAGCGGATTGTTTGAGAAAATCCCGCCGGTGAGCGAATGACATTGAGCATCCTCCAGAACTGAAATCACAGCGTTATCTTCTCATAACGTCCGGGAAGGAGTGTCAAGTTGTACAGCGCAGCAAAGCCGAAATCAAAAGCCTCCACCACAGAGACCTCAGAGAGAAGGCCCAAAGAGATCACGGAGAAAGAAGAACAGACCGTTTTTTCATCTCTGTGCGCTCTGTGAGGTATTCTCTGTGACCTCTGTGTTTCGCTTTTCTGGGCCAGCGCGAACACCAAGGAATCTTCGCGGCGCAACAACATGATGGGAGCTAGTGCTACAGGAAGGCCGCAGCTCTGACTGGCCGACGTAGGATATGAAGCGGTTATAGGGGGGTCTGCCCTAGTTGCATTCCTCGTTCGCCGGTCAGGCCTGGTGGGACGGCTTCCAGCGCAAGACTGGCCTGCGAGCCGCGGCGGCCTCATCCAGCCGAGTGACGCGGGTCGTGTAAGGCGCTTGAAGCACAAACTCCGGATCCTCTTCGATTTCCTGCGCAATGGATGCCAGCGCGTGGATGAAGGCGTCCAGTTCCTCCTTGCTGGCGCTTTCCGTAGGCTCGATCATCAGCGCCCCAGGAACAATCAAAGGAAAGGCCGTGGTGTAAGGATGAAAGCCATAATCGATGAGCCGCTTGGCGATGTCGCCGGTGCGGACGCCGCGTGCCGCCTGGCGGCGGTCCGAGAAGACACATTCATGCATCGGAGGACAGCAAGAGCCAAGCTCGTAGAGGCCCGTCAACGAGCTATTCAAGTAATTGGCGTTGAGCACGGCGTCTCGCGCGGTCTGGCGCAGGCCTTCGAAGCCATTGGCCTGGATGTATGCGAGCGCGCGCACCGCCATGCCGAAGTTGCCGTAAAATGCGCGCACCCGCCCGATGCTCCGGGGCCGGTCATAGTTCAGGCCGAACACGCCGTCCGGTCCCTGCTCGATGATAGGCAGCGGCAGGTAAGGCTCCAGGACTTTCTTCACCGCCACCGGCCCCGAACCTGGACCGCCGCCGCCATGAGGTGTGCTGAAGGTTTTGTGCAGATTCAAATGCATCACGTCCACGCCGAAGTCCGCCGGGCGGGCAACCCCGACCAGCGCGTTCATGTTGGCTCCATCCATGTACATGAAGCCGCCTCGCGCGTGCACCAGGTCCGAGATCTGCCTGATCTGCGACTCGAAAATGCCCAGCGTGTTGGGATTGGTGAGCATCAAGGCTGCCACGTCATCGGTCATGACGCGTTCGAGGTTGGAGAGATCAATGCAGCCGCACTCATCAGATTTGATGTTCCGAACTTCGTAGCCTGCGATGGTCGCGCTGGCAGGATTCGTACCGTGCGCGGAATCGGGAATCAGGATGTGCCGCCGTGGGTTGCCGCGTTCGGCCAGGCAGGCCCGGATCATCAGTATGCCGGCCAGCTCGCCTTGAGCACCTGCGGCGGGCTGAAGCGTGATCGCGTCCATGCCGGTGATTTCCTTGAGGCAGCGCGCGGTCTCGTGCAGCACTCCCAGGCAGCCCTGGACTAATGGTTCGGGTGCGTAGGGGTGGTCGGTGGCCAGCCCTTCCAGGCGCGCCACTTCTTCGTTAATCCGCGGATTGTATTTCATGGTGCAGGAACCCAGCGGATAGAGGCCCGTGTCCACCCCGTAATTCCACGTAGAAAGGCGCGTGAAGTGACGGATGACTTCCAATTCCGAGACTTCCGGGAAACCCTCGACTTCGCTGCGAGTTAGTTCCGGACCCAGGACTTCTTCCGGAGATACCGGAGGCACATCGAGCGGCGCGAAATCCACACCGGACTTCCCGGGTGTACTCCTCTCGAAGATCAGTTTTTCGTTTCGGTTGACGTGAGGCCGCGCCTCACGAATGCGATTCTCCATAATTTCTCGCTCGCGGAAACCGGGGAGTTGCGTAAGGGCGGCCACAAAAACCGGCCTAACGTCAAACCGCAGTCTTGCACCCCGTAAGTTCGGCGCTCCCTGCAGCGCATTCGGCCGTGCGCCGATAGGCTCCGACCGTGCGATCAATCGCTTCACGGCTGACTGTTTCGGTGACACAGACGAGCAGGTGGTTTCTCAGTTCCGGGTAGAAGCGCTCCAGGTTGAGGCCGCCGATGATCTTTACTTTCCGTAATTCGGCGAGCAACTCGTCGGCATCGCAGGGGAGCTTGACCACGAATTCGTTAAAGTGCGGGGCGCGAAACGGCCCGATCACGCCCGGAATGGCCGCAAGCTGCCGGGCAGCGTAATGGGCTTTGGCAAGGTTCAATTCGGCAAGCCTCTTCAGTCCGTTTTTCCCCAGCAGACTGAGGTAAATGGTCGCAGCCAGGGCGCACAGCGACTGGTTGGTGCAAATGTTGGAGGTGGCCTTCTCACGCCGGATGTGCTGTTCGCGCGTGGCGAGAGTCAAGACGAAGCCCCGCCGGCCTTCCTTGTCTACCGTCTGGCCGACCAGGCGGCCCGGAATCTGCCTCAGAAACTTCTCCTTGGCGGTCAAAAAGCCAAGATATGGCCCGCCGAAGGCCACTCTCACACCAAAGGATTGCGCCTCCCCGCAGACGATATCCGCCTCCGCGGGCGGCTTCACCACCGCCAGCGATAAGGGTTCGGCGATGGTCACGATCAGAAGAGCACCGCGGCGATGCACCGCCTCCGCGATCTGGGCCGTGCGTTCGAGAGCTCCGAAGAAATTGGGCGATTGCACCACCACCGCAGCCGTCGCGGCATTGAGCGCGGTTTCGAGGCTGGAGAGATCAAGCTGGCCCGATTCCTGGTAGGGGAGTTGCACAAGCTCGGTGCCCTGATGGCGGACGAATGTCTTCAGGACCTGGTAGTACTCCGGATGCACGGTGCGGGCCACCAGGACGCGGTTGCGGCGCGTGACGCGCAAGGCCATCAAAACGGCCTCAGTCGTGGCCGTGGAGCCGTCGTAAAGCGAAGCGTTGCCCACCTCCATGCCGGTGAGTTGCGTCATCAGGGTCTGGAATTCAAACATCGCTTGCAGCGTGCCTTGGGCAATTTCCGCTTGGTACGGCGTGTAAGCGGTGAAGAATTCGCTTCGCGAAAGTAACGCGTTGACGGCCACGGGTACGTAGTGCGTGTACGCCCCGGCGCCCAGAAGCGAGACGTACTCGGCTGCGCTCCGTCGCGCGGCTTGGCGAAAGTATTCCAGGATCTCGGGTTCGGAGAGGGGCCCCGGGAGGTTTAGCGGGCCTTGTAACCGCAATTCCTCCGGAATCCGGTCAAAGAACTCCTCCACGCTGCTTCGGCCGGTGGCGTTCAACATGGCGGCGCGGTCGGAGTCAGAGTTCGGTAAATAGCGCATTAGGTGGATTTTTCCTTCTGGATATAGGCTTCGTATTCATCGGCGGTCATCAGCTTTTCGATCTCGCCTCGGTCCGACAGCCTCACTTGGACCAGCCACGCTTCGCCGTGGGGATCGGTGTTCAGCAATTCCGGATTATTCTGGAGCTTGGCGTTCACGCCAGTCACCTCCCCACTGACCGGAGAGAAAATCTCCGAGACTGCCTTCACTGATTCGACGGTCCCCAGGCTTTCGTTGGCAGCGACGTGCTCGCCCGGCTTGGCAACCTCAACGTAAACGATGTCGCCCAGTTCCTTCTGAGCGAAGTCCGTAATGCCGATAGTGCCGATTTCTTCGTCCACCCGGATCCATTCGTGCTCTTTGGTGTAGAGAAATTCTTGGGGATACATGGACGCTTCCTCTCTCAAGAACCGAAATTCGAAATCCGAAAATCGAAACTCGCGGCGAATTTCGGATTTTGATTTTCGAATTTCGAACTTCCCGAATTGCTGACCATCTACTTCGGGCGTTTGTAAAAGGGCAGAGGAACGATCCGAGCCCCTGCCCGCCTGCCACGAATTTCGATCTCGACCTCACTGCCCGAACTCGCCAGAGGGGAGGAGGTGTATGCCATGCCAATGTTTTTCTTTAGGAACGGTGCGTATGAACCGCTCGTCACACGCCCCGCCAGTTCGCTTGCGACGTACAGATCATAGCCATCGCGCGCAATTCCCTGGCCTGTCATCTCAAAACCTACCAGTTTCTTGCGCGTGCCTCGCGCCCGCTGCTCGATCAGGGCATCACGGCCGATGAACTCGCCCTTCTCGAGCTTAGTAATCCAGCCGAGGTTGGCTTCGAGCAAGGTCGTATCCTCATCCAGTTCATGACCGTAAAGCGGGTAGCCGGCTTCCAGGCGCAATGTGTTCCTGGCGCCCAGTCCTGCGGGAACCAATCCTTCGGACTTGCCGGCTTCGACCAGCGTGTTCCACACTCGCTCGGAGTCGCCTGGTGCGAAATAGAATTCGAATCCATCTTCGCCGGTATAGCCGGTGCGCGCCAGGAGGCCCCCCACATCGCAGAACCGGGCGCGGCAGAACCAATAATACTTGAGCCCCGCAAGGTTGACGCTGCTTACTTTGGCGACGATTTCCGCAGCGCGCGGTCCTTGCAAGGCAAGTTGTGAGTATTGGCTCGAAACGTTGCGCACTTCCGCCCCCGCGGAGTTGTGCTCAACGATCCAATCGAAATCCTTGTCGGTGTTCGCCGCGTTGACGCAGATGAGATATTGCTCCTGCGTCAAGCGATGCACCACACAGTCATCGACAGCGCTTCCCTTGGGATGCATCAAAGCGCTGTATTGGGCCTGAAAATCCCTCAGGCGGGATGCGTCGTTCGAGGTGATGCGCTGGAGGAGAGACAAAGCGCGGGGTCCGCTGATTTCAATCTCCCCCATGTGGCTGACATCGAAAAGCCCGGCTGTGTTCCGCACGGCGAGGTGCTCCTGAATGATGCCGGAATACTCGACCGGCATCTCCCACCCGCCGAACTCCACCATCTTGGCCCCGAGCGATTTGTGCAGTCCGTTGAGCGCCGTGCGCTTTAGAGCCGCTCGCGCCGGCGCCAAACTCTCTCTCTCAAGCGACATAACCTGTTAAAGTTAAACAACTCAACCTAACACACTCTCAACAACTCGGTCAAGGCAGCGCGAGTAGTGCGCGAACCTGATTTAGAGGTAGCTTTTCGGTTGCAGGAAGATTCAGGAGCGCAGCGCCAAGCCTCGTGGCTTGGCGCTGGCTCCTTCGGCAGGAGAATTGTGCCCTAGTTTGTAGGCTTCTTTGTAGTTTTGTGTTTAGGCTTCTCTTTCGCCGGAGGTTGATCCGGCAGCGGATTGGGGTCCGTAACTTCGCCCACCACGGTGATGTACAAATTGGGGGTGGCCGTATACGCATCCATCGTTCCCTTGAACCGGATCAGGTCGCCCGGCTGAAGGTTCTTGACGTTGGGCTGCTTCGAATCCTTCAACTCGATGTCGTAGACGCCCGGCGTAGCCTTGGACTGGTCAAGGATATCGACCCGCACCAGATAAGTGCCGGGATCGGTTCCCTTTTCCACGCTATCCACGCTGCCGCCATACTCTAGGGGCTGTCCTTTCAGCCCGTCCCATTGTTTCTGCGCGGTCTCTCCCCCGAATTTCAGAGCATAGGTCATCTCGTTGAACTGATCGATCATTTTGTTGCCCGTGGGCTTCGGGGCCTCCATCGCGGCTACTTTGAACCCGCTCGGCGGATTCGGGGAAGTCTTAGCTTGAGTCTCAATGTCTTCCAGCCCTTGGTCGTTGCCGTGGTAGCCGACATACGTCTTCTTGAGGTAGTTCTCGAAATCGGCGGCATTCGTGTCGCCAGGGTTTGCTTTCGCCAAAACGAGGGCCCGAGCAAGGTACCAGATCCCATTGTCGTAATCGTGAGGATTCGAATACAGGTACGCCAAGCCCATGCGGTAGAAAACGTATTCGTCGCTGGGGTTATCCTCGGCGGCGGCCTTATCGGCGGTGATGGCGCCTGCGTAGTCTTTGCGTTGGAGATCCACAAACCCTATGGTCCCGTTCAAAACATCCCGCAAGCCTTTAACCGCCTGGTTAAACTGATCTTCGGGAACATTGGCGGGCTTTTGGAGCTTCTGGACTAGCTCGAGTCCGTGTTTGGCCTCGGCCTCTGCCTCCGCCAACTTTGCGTCATGGTCAGGCGCATCGCCCTTGTACATAAACGGAAATACGAAGCACAAGAAATTCAAGGCGTCGGGGTTATCAGGGTTGGCCTCCAAGACCTTGTGGGCCGCTTCGACCGCCTTATCCGGCTGGTTCAACTGCCGGTAAGTCTGCATCTCTATTACGTAGACGCCGTCCTTGAAATCCGAACTGGCATATTTCGTGAGGAACGCCTCGGCCAGTTGGATCTTCTTGTTGGAATCCTTTTCGTTCGCCATGGCCATGAACGCGTCGTATTCGTCCCGGCTCTTCCAACTCGGGGCCTTTGCTGCTTGCGGAGGTGCGTTCAATTGACGAGCGAATACTCGCCCCTCGACGCTCTGCACTCGGACCGCTGCTTGCGCCAAAGATGCCGACACCAGCAGGCTGGCGAGCAGGGTGAAGCTCCAAAATGCGGTTGTTTTCCTCATGGGGAAGCTACCTCATTGTTTGGGTTGTGACTCTATTGAGAGTCCGGGCGCGCTGCATCTCGTTTCCTCAGTCAAACTCTAGGGTGCGCGCACACCCTGGATGTTTGATGCACGAATCAAATCCTAAGAGATGTTGCATTTCAATATCAAGGATTGAGGAACAATTCAAGCAAAATCTTACCTGCCCCTCACCCGCTCCTGGACGTTCGTCGCCTATTCACTTGGATGCTGGGACAGGAGAGAAGTAACCTCCCCCTGACGTCCCTATCATAACATTTTTCTGCTGGATTGCGACGGTCAAGAGCGTTTTCTTGGGAGGGCCTCACGGAGGGGCACGCCATGGCGTGCCCGTACAATAGCCGGCGGGGATGACTTTCAGGGGAGAGACTTGCTTCGGGCGGGCCGCAAGCTTCGCCCCGCTTTCGCGGCGTGGAAGCCTCAGGGCGGCCAAAAGGACCGCCCTGAAGCTGCGAGCAGGTTGACCGGACCAGTAGAGCCTACTCGCTGAATGCCACTCCGCTAAACGAAGCAACGCCGCTCACCGGGCTTGAAGTGGCCACGGCCGTCAGATCGCCATAACTGTCGATCGAGTAGACGGCCACGTAGGCATCACCGCCGGCACTGTAGATAACAGCCAGCCATTTGCCGTCAGGCGACACCGTGATGTCTGTAGGCGAACCAGGTAGGCTTACTGACTTGTAGAACACTCCGCCTTGGCCGTCGCTGAAGAAGATCGAGATGGCATCGCCCGGGGAATTGCCCGTGTACCAAATATTGCCGGCGCCTTTAGCCACCCAGCAAGGCGCGTTTGTGGGGAACGGTGGCGTCGGTCCGGTCACCGGGGACACCATCCCGCCCTTGTTCAGGATCGCGAAGCTCATCGGACTGTGGGCCGGAGTGAAGCCCAGAAGATCTCCCCAGAAAGCCTCCCCGAGCGGGACCATGTTTGCGCCGGACGGGAGAGTCACGGTAGTGCTCGTCCCATTCAACGCCCCGAAGGGAGTGAGGCCCAGTTGAAGGACGGAGCCTGTGCCCCCGGGGTCCGCCAGAGTGACAGCCGCCCAGGTCTGTCCGGCTGCGATCTGAGCAGCCGTCGGATCGGTCAGACTAACAACCGTGCCATCCAGCTTGCCGGACGGCCATTCGTGACTCTCGGCACAATTTGCGCCCACCACGAGGAGGTGTCCCACGAAGAAAGAGAAGGGTTGCCCTCCGCTGAACGCCACCGAAGCGGGATTCGTGCAGTTTTGCGCCAGGTTGATGGTTTGCCCGATGCCGATGAAGTCGCCTTCCCGCACCAGTTGCGTGACGGTATTCGACCCGTAATTTGCCACTGCCCCCAGATTGTCCTTGAACTGCAGAATTCCAGCGTTGGTACTGGCTCCGCCGTTACCGCCCGTGGGTAACATGTTCACCATGTTTAACGATGGCGTCCCTCCGCTAGTGAGCTCGAACACGACGACATCGTTGCCCTTGGGATTATTCGTGCTGGTCAGCACGTACACGCCTCGCCCGAAATCGCCCGCAGCCGCCCAGGCGGTTGCGAGAAGTACCGCCGCCACCGCGCTGCCGGCGCGACACAAATTGATTTTCACTGTACGTATCTCCTTTTCTTTAATTTTGAAGAGCCCTGTTGGACCGGTGGAGCCGCTCAATTCGCGAGCAGCTCCTCCCACACTCTGGAAATACCATTTGGGTTCGGTTCTATTCCCTCTCGCTGAAGAAATCCCACAGTCGCTTATCCGAACTGAAGGAACAGCCCTCTCCCCTGGGGAGAGGGTGTCACGCTCCGGCGCTTTCATCAGCCGGAAGGTGACGGGTGAGTGGTGGATTGCAGGACCAGCCCAACGATTCAAGTGTGAATTCGCAAGAGGCAAGACTAACTATAATTAAAACGGCACGACGGGTTTGCAATTTGAAGAAATGGCCAATCGTAAATCATTTGAATTCGCCCCTTGCTTGCAGAGGGGAGAAAGGAAGCGGCCCCTCACCCGTCCGACGACGGCTGGAGAAAACGCCGTCGCCGGACACCCTCTCCCCAAGAAGGTCTGAAAGAATTCGGAATGTGTCATCCTGAGCGAAGCGAAGGATCTCTGGAGTTGTTCGTAAATCATTGAATCTCAGCAAACTGCGGAGATCCTTCGCTTCGCTCAGGATGACAAACGTTGATTTCTTCACACGTTCCAAGGGAGAGGGCTGTATTCGTAGGCATAGGCGGGGAGGCGGAAGGCAACTACCAGTTCACACTTTGGATCAACCGGCCGTCTGAAGGGCCGCATTTAAGGGCGGAGCAAGCTGATCTGCAATCTGTAAGGTCACGTTTCTGTCGAGGTCCGAAACCACAAACCCCAGGTATCCTCGGGATTCAAAGCCCGCCACGTTCATGCCCTGCTCGCGAGCCGCATACAGATTGACATGGCCTGCGACCACAGTTCGGAACGCGCCTCCGCTCGGCAGTTGCGCGCCGTCGTTCCTGGTCAATATTACGGAGAGAATTGTGCCACGGCCCCGCGTAATGAAATGCACGTACTTCCGCGAGCTTCCTGGAATTGAGCAGATATGGGCTTCGAGGACCTCGAATCCGGGGAGGTTCTGATGCACGACCTCGAGCAGACCGGCGTATTGTGGCCCCAGTTTCTTGCGCAGCACTTCGGGAGGATTCGCGACCTCCGGGTAATTGTGGCCTTTGATCGCGCACTGGACATGGTCCGCGACGCCGATGGCAAGTACCCCGGCCACGATTCTCCGTCCCCGCACGACGCGCACCCATTCGTGCGTCACGATGCCTCCCAGCACGATGACGACTATCCCCGCAAGCGCCACAGCCCAGTTCAACTGTCGAGATCCTGCCCAAAAGCCTGGTTGGGTTTCCCTCAGCCGCCGCTGAATTGACAGGCGAAGTTCTTCGGGAGGCATCAGGTTTGTGGCCGCGCGGCGCACGAAGTCGCGCACCCGCGTGCGGGTTTCCAATTCCCGCGTGCAGGCCTCACACGTCTCCAAGTGCCGCAGAATCTCGCTGGTCGTTTCCACCAGGAGTTCGTTGCTCAGATACGCGTCGAGGTGACGGCGTATCCGTTCGCACTGTCTCGAGTCGAATGTGAGGACGTTCATGCGGATTCACCCGTGCTCGCCTGGTCTTTTGCCGGCTTGATCCCATAGGTGCTTGCCACTTCGGCCAACTCTCCCCGCAAGAGCTTTCTGCCCCGGCTCAGGCGCGACATCACCGTGCCCAGGGGCAGCTTCAGCGTATCGGCGATCTCCTTATAGGAGAACTCCTGCACGTCCGCCAGCAGCACGACTTCCCGGAAATCGGCCGGCACTTTCTCGAGCGCCCCCAGCACGTCTTCGTCATGGATTTCATGCGCCACCGGAGGCTCCGCGGCGACGCTCTCCTGATCCTCGGGCTTTTCAAACGCCTCCACCCTGGCCGCCTTTGCCCAACGCCGCCGAAAATGATGCAGGCGATGAAAGAGGATTTTGAAGAGCCAGGCGCGGCAGTTCGTTCCCGTCTCGAAGCGATGAAACGACTTCCACGCCTCGAGATAAACTTCCTGCACCAGGTCTTCGGCCTCCTCCTGGTTTTGCGTGAGCCAATGCGCGAAGTTGTATAGCGAGGCGAACAGCGGCATCGCCAGCGTTTCGAACGACTGCGCATTCGCGCGCCGGTCTGTCACAACTCAATATGGTAACCTCAAGCCGCAAGCTTGCTCACTGAGGG
>Ga0187888_1003330_pt1 | contig 12695 bp, 8 predicted proteins | sample June2016WEW_7_40_FD_132987 | JGI IMG/M metagenome (GOLD analysis project Ga0187888, IMG submission 132987) | Peatland microbial communities from SPRUCE experiment site at the Marcell Experimental Forest, Minnesota, USA - June2016WEW_7_40 | ecosystem: Environmental > Terrestrial > Soil > Wetlands... | reverse complement strand
GCGGCGTCGCTGGTGGGTCCGCAGATTTACGAGGACTTCGTGTGGGAATACGAAAAGAAAATGGTCGACGGGCTGCACGCACTCGGCACCAAGGTGCGGCTGCACATTTGCGGTGATATCCGGCTCGTCCTCGACAGCGTCGGCCGCCTTGGGTGCGACCTCGTCGACTTGGATTACATGGTGCCCATCTCCGAGGCGCGAGAGAAGATGGGACCGAACCAAGTCCTGCTCGGCAATATCGACCCGGTGCGTGTCTTGCGCGAAGGCTCACCAGAGTCCGTCGAGGCCGCCATCGCCGAGTGCCACCAGCAAGCCGGGCCGCGTTACATCATCGGCGCGGGATGCGAAGTGCCTCGCGACACGCCTCAGGAGAATCTTCGCGCACTGACACGGTATGCGCAGGAGAACGGGCAGTAGGCAGGTGGGCAGGTGGGCAGGTGGAGAACTGGGCAGGTCGGCAGATGGGCAGGTCGGCAGGTGGCGAGATGGGCAGATCGGCAGGTGGCGAGATGGGCAGATCGGCAGGTGGCGAGATGGGCAGATCGGCAGGTCGGCAGATGGGCAGTGGGTAGATGGGCAGGTCGGCAAAACCACCGCGTCCTGTCTTTCCGAGCCCTTGGCTGTCATCCTGAGCGAAGCGAAGAGCCTGTCCTGAACGAAGTGAAGGAATCTCGCTCTGGGTGCTCAGGGTAAACTGCGCGAGGAATCTCCATTTGTTTGTTTTTAAGGAGACAAATGCAGATGCTTCGCGCAGTTTACCCTTAGCGAAGCGAACGGGCTCAGCATGACAAACGGTTCTTTCACTACCTGCCGACCTGCCTACCTGCCCACTTCCTTTTTCCGATACCCGTATTCTTTCTTCAGCTTGTAGGTGATGCTGTCCACGAGGGCTCTCCAGCTAGCCTCGATGAGGTTTTCGGAAACGCCTACGGTCCCCCAGGTCTCGTGGCCGTCGGTGGTCTCAATCAGCACGCGCACCTTGGCGTCGGTGGCCGCCTTGGCGTCCAGAACGCGGACCTTGTAGTCCGTCAGGCGAATCTCGCCGATGCAGGGGAAAAACGTGGTCAGCGATTTCCGCAGCGCCCGATCCAAGGCGCTCACCGGGCCGACGCCCTCCGCGGCGGTGTGTTCTTCCGTGCCGTCCACGCGCAGCTTGATCACCGCCTCCGAGTAGGGCTGGTTGGCTCCTTTCTTCTCGGTGATGACGCGGAATCCGTCCAGGTCGAAGAACTCTTTGGTGTGGTGCACGAGCTTGTCAAACAGAATCTCGAACGATCCCTCGGCGCCCTCGAACTGATAACCGTAGTGCTCCATCTCTTTGAGCTTGTCGACCACCAGCTTGGCGTGCGGCGCGGACTGGTCGATCTCGAGGCCCCGCTCCGCCGCCTTGTAAAGCACACTCGCCTTGCCGGAAAGTTCCGAAACCAGCACCCGGCGTTCGTTCCCGACCAGCGCCGGGTCGATGTGCTCATAAGAAGCCGATTCTTTCACCACGGCGCTCACATGGATTCCCCCTTTGTGGGCAAAGGCGCTCTTGCCCACATAGGGCAGGTCCTGGCGGTGATGCAGGTTGGCCAACTCGCTGACGTAGTGCGACGCCTCGGTGAGGTGCTTCAGGTTTTCGCGGCCGATGGCGCGCATGCCCATTTTCAGCTCGATATTGGGGATCACGGAGCAGAGGTTGGCGTTCCCGCAGCGCTCGCCATAGCCGTTGATGGTGCCCTGCACCTGCACGGCGCCCTGCTGCACGGCGGCAATGGAGTTGGCGACCGCCATTTCGCAATCGTTGTGAGTGTGTATGCCCAGCGGCCGCTTGACGTGTTTTGCCCCAGCCCGGAATGCCTCGACAAGATCGGCGGTCAGGGTGCCGCCGTTGGTGTCGCAGAGGACGAGGGTGTCAGCGCCCGCCGCCTCCGCCGCGGCCAACGTGGCGAGCGCGTATTCCGAGTCCGCCTTGAAACCGTCGAAGAAATGCTCGGCGTCGTAGATCACTTCCCTTCCCTTGGACTTCAGGAACGCCACCGACTCGCGAATCAGGTTGAGGTTTTCGTCGAGCGAGATGCCTAACGCCACCTTGACATGTAAATCCCACGACTTTCCGAAGATCGTCACCACAGGCGTGTTCGCTTCCAACAGCGCCTGCAGATTTTTGTCGTGCGCCACGGCGTGACGGGGATGGCGCGTGCTGCCAAAGGCGGTGAGTCGGGCGTGCTTCAGTCTGAACTCCTGAGCGCGGTCAAAGAAGGCGATGTCCTTGCTGTTCGATCCCGGCCAGCCGCCTTCGACGTAGTCCACTCCCAGGTCGTCCAGCTTCTTCAGAATGTGAAGCTTGTCTTCCAGAGAAAACGAGATGTCCTCGCCTTGAGAACCGTCTCGCAGCGTTGTGTCGTAAATCTGGATCTTTTTCATGGTTCAATTTCAGCCGTTTACGCGACCTGAAGGCCTAGAATGGCCGATCAGCGACAAAAAATCAACCTGCGGTCATCGTGGCGCGGGCGTTTCGCCCCCCGCCGGAACGCACGAGCAACATGTCCGCGCTCCGTTCGCTCTGCGGCAACCCAACGGGGTGCCGGTGCGGCTCGCGAACCGCACCTACTAGCCGACAGTCTGTCCTTATCCATCCTCCCGTCTCCCAGCAGAGTCTTCGGTTGGTTCTCGTCAAATCTGACGTTCTTTGCTCCTTTTCGGCACAAATTGCTCTCAAAACGCGCCTAAAACGCGCAATATACGCAGCATTTAGAATAGCGACTTCCTTTGTTTTCAAGTACTTCTTAGCTTCGTTCCCACTATTTTTCATTTTTTGTAGTTCCCTACATTCTGCCATACCGCGACTGTTGCGCTTTTCCTCGCGGTCCGAAGCCTGCCCACGACAATGTGTCCGCAAAATGACCACAATTATAGGCTACCATAGGTCTCTGAGTTTGTCAAGCGGAAAATGCAAAGTCGGGCAAACAGTCGGCCAGATGGGCGGATGGCGAACTGAGCAGGTAGGCAGGTGGGTGCAACCTTCATAAGAGCGCTTCGGGCTGTCATCCTGAGGAGCCGAAGACGGTCCTAGGTGAAACTCTCGGCAGTTGCACGAAGTAGGAACTGCGGCGCTTCTTCGCTTCGCTCAGAATGACAACGTTCAAGCGTGTTCGCGCCGCATGTACCCGCCTCACCACCTGCCCACCTGCCGACCTGCCTATCTCACGATCTGCCTACCTGCCGACCTGCCCATCTGCCTGCTTACTTTCCCCTTGACATTCTACCTGAAGGGCTGTACCTTCCCCTAGTATGTCTACCAAAGAGCAACGAGAACGCATTGAACTTCTGCAAGGAACCTTGGACCTGCTGATTCTTCGCACGCTGCGGCTGGGCCCGACGCACGGGCACGCCATCGCCAAGGCGATTGAATTCAGATCCGAGGACGTGCTGCAGGTCGAGCAGGGGTCCCTTTACCCTGCCCTGCATCGGCTCATCAAGCGGGGCTGGATTTCCGTCCAGGATGGCACCTCGGAGAACAATCGCCGGGCCAAGTTCTACCGTCTGACGGCCAGGGGAAGGCGCCAACTGGAGGTCGAGACCAGCAAGTGGGACAAGCTGGCGGGCGCCATCGCGCGCATTCTCAGGCCCGCCGAATCGGAGGGCGAATCGTGAGCCGGCGCAAACGCATGATGGAGAACCTCGACCAGGAGATCCGCGACTTCATCGAGCGGGAGACTCAGGACAACATCGAACGCGGCGTGGCACCGGAGGAGGCACGTTATGCGGCTCTGCGCAAGTTTGGCAACGCGACACGCGTCAAGGAAGAAACCTGGGAGCTGTGGAGTTTCGTTTGGCTCGAGCAGCTCTGGCAGGACGTTTTCTTCGGCCTGCGCACGTTGCGCAAGTCCCCTGGTTTCACGGCCGTCGCAGTGTTGACGCTTGCCCTCGGGATCGGCGCCAACGCGGCGATGTTCAGCGTCGTCAACGCAGTCCTGCTACGCCCCTTGCCCTATAGGAATCCGGACCAGATAGTGCAATTGTGGGCCACAAGCGGCAAGTGGGGTGGCTCCCATTGGCAGGTCGCACCGGGGGATGTCGCGGACATCCAGAGCCGGAGCCACGCTTTTGAGCGCGTAGCACCTTACCGCGACTGGGCCACCAACCTGACTGGTGGCGGCGAGGCGGAGAGGGTGCCGACAGCACGAGTCTCGGCGGATTTCTTCCCGGTCTTCGGCGTGGCGCCGTTTGCCGGGCGCACTTTCACCGCCGATGAAGAGCGGGAAGGGCACGACAGATCGGCCATCGTGAGCCACGCCATGTGGCAGCAGAGGTTCGGAAGCGATCCCGCGCTGATTGGCAAATCCATCCTCCTGGACGGCCAAAGCTTCACAGTGGTTGGGATCATGCCTGCGGCTTTTCGGTTTCCTGGCGCGGACGCTGAACCGGCACGGATTTGGCTTCCATTGGTTTTTGAATCCAAGGAGGTGCACAGCCGCAACGCGCACAACGTGATGGTGGTGGCGAGACTCAAGCCCGGCGCCAGTCTGCGACAGGCTCAATCTGAGGTGCAGGCGATTGCACAAAATCTCGCCAAGCAATTTCCCGACACCAACGCAGACTGGGGCTTGCAACTGAACTCGCTTCACGACGACCTGGTGGGCGACGTACGGCGCACGCTCTTGCTCCTGCTGGGTGCCGTGGGTGTGGTTCTCCTCATCGCTTGCGGCAATGTCAGCAATCTGATGATAGTTCGTGGCGCCGGCCGGCAGCGCGAAATGGCGGTTCGGGCGGCCCTGGGGGCCGGCCGCTCCCGCCTGGTGCTTCAACTGCTCGCGGAGAGCTTTCTGATTGCCTTAGGAGGTGGGGCGCTTGGGGTCCTGCTGGCCTTCTGGGCGAACGCAGTGCTGCGCTCGATCGGTCCACGTGACATCCCTCGCCTGGCAAGCAGTGGCATCGACGCCTGGGTGCTTGTGTTTAACTTGCTGATCACCGTCAGCGCCGGTGCCTTTTTTGGTCTCCTGCCCGCCTTCCAGTTGTCAAGAGTCGACCTGAACTCAACCCTCAAGGACAGTTCGGGTGGGGGCGCGACGGCTCACGAACTTCTGGGTCGCTTGCGCGTCCGAAGTGTGCTCGTGGTTGCGCAGGTGGCGCTTTCCGTGGTGCTTCTGGCCGGGGCAACCCTGTTGCTGAGGAGCCTCTGGCGGCTCACCTCGGTCGATCTGGGCATCAACCCCGAAAACGTTCTCACGATGCAAATCCTCCTCCCGAATCTCAAATATCGGGAAAGTTACAAGCAGCGCGAATTCTTCGAGCAGACATTGGACCGTATTGGCGCGCTTCCGGGCGTCGTGGCCGCCGCCGTCAGCAACATGGGTGTGCTTCGGGGGGACATGAGGAACACTTTCGACATCCAAGAGCGTCCCTGGGCAGACCCAAAGAATCCTCCTGAGGCCAGCATGCGAATGGTCAGCCCCGGCTATTTTCGCGTTCTGGGAATCCGCTCGCTTCGCGGCCGGGTATTTAGCCCCAGCGACTCCGCAAGCGCTCCGCCGGTGGCTGTCATCAACGAGGCGATGGCGCGTCGTTTCTGGCCGCACGACGATCCGTTGGGCCAGCATCTGGCGGTGGAGTGGGGGTCATCGAAGTCGGGGGGGCGCGAAGTCGTGGGCATTGTCAGCGATGTGCGCGATGTTCAACCCCAGATCGAGCCCCAGCCTAAGATGTATGTCCCCTACCTGCAATTGCCCCAGTCCGCTATGCAGGTGATGGTGAGAACGCGGGTCGATCCGATGAAGGTGACCGCCGCCGTCAAAAGTCAAATCGTGGCTGTGGACAAAGATCAGCCTGTCTCGAGTGTCGCCACTATAGCGCAGACGCTTTCCGAGTCAACCTCGGAGCCACGCTTCCGATCAGAATTGTTGAGCGCCTTTGCCCTGCTCGCCGTGGTGCTGGCAGCCGTGGGGCTTTACGGGGTCATGGCCTACTCGGTTACTCAGCAAACCCACGAGATTGGCATCAGGATGGCCCTGGGCGCTGAACGTCGAGCGGTGTCGATGATGGTGGTCAAACACGGCATGGTGTTAACACTTATTGGCATAGCGGTTGGCTTGGCAGGCGCGTTCGCTCTCACTCGGCTCCTTTCAGACATGCTGTACGGCGTTCAGCCCTCCGACCGGACAAGCTTCCTCGCGGTGTTTCTTTTGTTAGCCGCGGTTGGCCTTCTCGCCAGCTACATCCCCGCCCGGCGAGCTACCAAGGTCGATCCCATGGTTGCGCTGAGATATGAATGAAGGAGGAGACCGATGGGTCGCTGGCATCAATTCTTCAACCGCCGCAAGCGCATGATGGAAAATCTCGACCAGGACATCCGCGACTTCATCCAGCGCGAGACTCAGGACAATATCGAGCGCGGCATGGCGCGAGTTGCAGCCCCTCCAGCCTCGGTCATGGGGAGGGTGCCTGCGCCGCCTGCGCGGCGCGCGCAACTGATCACGGGGTATCGAGCGGATTGAAGAACTTCAGGCCGGGAAAACGCGCGAAGTCGCGATCGGTGGTGGCGAGGGCGGCGCCATGCTCGATGGCCAGGGCGGCCAGGTGGGCGTCCGTTACGAGAGGTCCGCGGGCCTGCCCCTTGGTCATCATCTCGCGCAATATCTCCCAATGCCTTTCGCCGGGATTGAGGAGAGTAACCGTGGGGCATTCAAACCAGCCGGCGACGATAGCGATCGCTTCGTCCAGAGTCGGAGCGTCTCTGCGGAGGCGCGTGTTTGTGCCCACACGCAAAAAAGCGAGCACCGCCGCCCAGGCCAGCCCTACCTGTTCGTCACCGGAAAGGGTATTTTCGAGCCAGTTGCGGGCCGCCGAATGATGGGCCGAACCGGCGTCGTGAGCGTAGAGGAGGAGGTTGGCGTCGACCAGAATCATCGGTGATAGGGACCTTCAGCCTCTTCAAGGAGATCCCAAACCTTGTCGTAGTTGAAGCCCGGACTACCCCAGGACCGCGCCTTGATGCGGTAAGGAGGAAGCGCAGCGGCTTTCACTCGAACGTTCAAGCCCGTGCGCAAAACGCGGTTGACGACTTGCTTGAAAGGCTCGCCGGATTTGCGCGCTTCGGCGCGCAGCTTGGCCGCCACATCATCGTCAAGGGTCAGGGTGGTTCGCACATCTTGATGCTATCGCCTGGCCATCACGATGTCAAGCAGTTCTGAGTGAGAAAAGCTATGAATAACTGGTTTCGATTCTTCGGCCGCCGCAAGCGCTTGATGGAAGACCTCGACCAGGACATCCGCGACTTCATCGAGCGCGAGACTCAGGACAATATCGAGCGCGGCATGACGCCCGAGGAAGCTCGTTATGGGGCCCTGCGCAAGTTTGGCAACGTCACACGGGTCAAAGAAGACACGCGCGATATCTGGAGTGTTGTGTGGCTTGAGCAGCTCTGGCAGGACATTCTCTTCAGCCTTCGCATGTTGCGCAAAGCCCCCGGGTTTACCGCCGTGGCGGTGCTGTTGCTGGCGCTGGGCATTGGGGCAAACACCGCGATGTTCTCCGTGGTCAGCGCCGTCCTCCTGCATCCGCTACCGTATTCCCACCCGGAGCGCATTGTCTTTCTCTGGGGAGCGCCCGTCATCGAACATGTTCCTGAACCCAAGCCCTATGGGGCGATGGTTCTTGCCGGCTGGTTTACGCACGCGCGTACTCTCGAGGATACGGCGATTTACCAGACCGGTGATGTGAATATGGCCGGGGCCGATTGGCCTGAACGCGTGAAGGCTGCGCAGGTTACGTCCGATTTCTTTCGTCTTCTCGGGATTCAGCCTTTCGGCCGCGGTTTCTTCGACCAGGATTCCGTTCCTGGACGAGCCCCGGTTGCGGTGCTGAGCGAGCAACTGTGCCGCCGCTTCGGCGCGCCCGGGGATGTGATCGGCCGGTCAGTGCTCGTGAACGGGGCGGCGTTTACCGTGGTTGGTATCATGCCTGCCGAGTTCACGTATCCGGGCAAGACTCAAATCTGGATGCCGCTTCCCCTGCCCTGGACGTTTGCAGCCAGCCACATTAACGGCCAAGCCATTTACTTCACGTCCATAGCGCGGCTGCGCCCGGGAGTCAGCCTGGAGCAAGCGCGCGACGAGATCATGAGAGTTGCCTACCCGGCGTCGCAGGCTAACTCCGCTGCGGCGAGCAAGGATCTCGAAGTCAAACCCCTGCGCGAGGCTCTGATCGCCAATGATCGCCCTGTACTCTGGCTGCTGTTGGGCGCCGTCGCATTCGTGTTGCTGATCGCATGCGCGGACGTCGCCAACTTGCTGCTCGCCCGCGCGGTGGCGCGAGAGAGGGAGATGACCGTGCGTGCCGCACTGGGAGCAAGCCGCTTGCGCCTTATGCGCCAAAACCTGGTGGAAAGTCTTTTGATCTCAGGTCTCGGCGGCGTGGCGGGACTGTTGCTGGCGACTTGGAGCCTGGGTGCCATCCGACTCTTGGTGCCTTCCAACATGCCGCTGGCTGCGCCAATACGTATCGATGGCGGTGTCCTGGGCTTCACGCTGGGCGTTTCCCTGGCGAGCGGCCTGCTGTTCGGGTTGTTCCCTTCTCTTCACGCTTATCGATCCGATCTCATCCACTCGCTCAAGGAAGGTGGAGCCCTTCACGCCTCGGACCGCGGCCTGTTGGGGCACACCCGCTCTTTGTTGACGATTTCGGAAGGGGCGCTGTCGCTGGTATTGCTCGTTGGCGCGGGGTTGTTCCTTCGGAGTTTTGCGCGATTAAGCCAAGTCAATCCCGGATTCAACACCGAGCGGTTATTGACGACAGAGGTCAACCTCGCCGAAGGTGTTTACCAGGCATCGGCGAAGCGCAATGAGTTTTTTGACAGCGTCCTGGAACGCGTCTCGGCGCTTCCCGGCGTGCGCAGCGCCGCCTTCACCAGCAGCCTTCCCCTCAGCGGCACGGTGGCGACCTCGGCTTTTCAGATGGGGGTGAAAGAAGAATCCCATCAGCCGCCTCCCGTGGGCGATTCCAAATACGCCCTGCTGACAGCGGTCAGCCCCAGCTACTTCCGCACCATGGGCATTCCGCTGCTCGCGGGACGCTTGTTTGTGGATGGGGACCGTGACGGGGCGCCGAAAGTGGCGATTGTCAGTGAATCCCTGGCCCACGCATATTGGGGGAGTGAGAATCCGCTTGGCAAGCATGTCAGTCTCCCAGGGCCACAGCCGGACTGGCGGGAGATTGTTGGGGTGGTCGGCGACACGCGGCACGCGGGACTTTCTGCCGAGCCCTCCGAAGAGTTTTACTTTCCCCTGCGGCAAAACGCGAGTTGGACGGACTTCCTGATCATCCGCACCGAGGGGCCACCAACCTTGATCAGCGCTGAGGTTCGACGCGCGGTGGCGCAGGTGGATCGGAACGAGCCCCTCTCCGATTTCCTCACCATGCAGGAACACATATCCAACTCGATGGCCTCCTCGCGCTTTCGCACCGTGCTGCTCAGCATCTTCGCGGCGCTCGCCTTGACGCTGGCGGTGGTGGGCCTTTACGGCGTGATGTCCTACACCGTCAGCCGGCGCACCCACGAGATCGGCGTCCGCATGGCCATGGGCGCCCGGCGGGAGGATGTGCTGAGATTGGTGGTCGGACAGGGATTCAAGCTGGCCATGGTGGCAGTAGCGATTGGGATCATCGGCGCCCTGGCACTTGTGCGCACTTTGTCGAGCCTGCTTTACGGTGTCAGGCCAATAGACCCGCTCACGTTCGTCGTTGCGGGGCTGGCGCTCACGGCGGCCGCGTTGCTCGCGACCTACCTTCCCGCCCGACGGGCTACAAAGGTCGATCCCATGGTCGCCCTGCGCTACGAGTGAGGGAGGAAAACTATGAGTCGGTTGTTCAGCCGCCGCAAACGTATGATGGAAGACCTCGACCAGGATATCCGCGACTTCATCGAGCGCGAGACTCAGGACAATATCGAGCGCGGCATGCCGCCGGAAGAAGCACATTACGCAGCGTTGCGCAAGTTCGGCAATGCGGTGCGAGTGAAGGAGGAGACACGAGACGTGTGGAGCTTTAATTGGCTTGAGCAACTCTGGCAGGACACTCACTTTGGGGTCCGGATGCTGGTGGGGAACCCCGGATTTGCGGCGGTGGCGGTGTTATCGCTGGCTCTCGGCATTGGCGTGAACAGCACCATCTTCAGCGTCGTCAGTACAATGCTGCTGCGCAAGCCGCCCGCCAAAGACCCTGACGGACTGATGATGCTGTTCAGCAAAAACGTCGGGGCGGTCGGGGCCGGTGACGAGGCCAGCCGGTCACCCGTTTCGCCGCCTGACTTTCTGGACTGGCGCGCACAGGCCACGTCGTTTTCAGAAATCACCGCGGCCTCGTCGTTTGAAAATGATATCCAGTCCACGCTGAGCAGCGGAAACCAGCCGGAGCGCGTGCCGAGCGGCGAGGTTTCGGCGAATTACTTTCAGGTGCTCGGAGTGTCCCCGCTGCTGGGGCGAGCCTTCCTGCCGGGTGAGGACCAGTCCGGCCACGATCGCGTGGCCCTCGTGCGCGCCGATCTGTGGAAGAGCCATTTCGGCGCCGATCCGCACGTTTTGGGACGAACGGTCAAAGTCAACGGAGATAGCTACACAATAATCGGCGTCATGCCGGATACGTTCCGGAGCTTCTGGATGTTCCCCGAGAAGCTCTGGATCCCGCTCGTCTTCACGCCTGCGCAGTTGAGCCGTGCCGCACGCGCGCAGCACAGCCTCAGCGTCTTCGGGCGGCTGAAGCCGGGCGTGAGCGAGGCCCAGGCCCGCTCGGAACTCGAGACCATCGCGCAGCGGATCGCCGCGAGCAACCCCGAAACCAACAAAGACTGGGGTGCGAACGTCCTGACGGTACAGCAGTTCGCCATCCAGGTAAGCAACTCCCGGACGGCGCTGCTGTTCCTGATGGCCGTCGTGGGATTCGTCCTCGTCATTGCCTGCGCCAACGTCGCCAATCTGCTGGTGGCGCGCAACGCCGCACGCCAGCGTGAATTCGCGGTTCGCGCGGCGCTCGGCGCAGGCGGATTTCGCCTGGCCCGCCAACTGCTTTCCGAGTGCCTGCTGCTCGCACTTCTCGGCGGCGGTCTGGGTCTTGTGTTCGCCGAGTGGGGCCTACACCTTCTGCGCGGGGCATTCAACTGGAATGTGTGGTCTATCCTACTCGCCGAACAACTTTCCATCGATCGCAACGTACTGCTGTTCACGCTGGCGGTTTCGGCCGTGTCCGCGATGATCTTTGGCCTCGCGCCGGCGTTTCAGATTTCCCGCCGGGACCCGAATGCCGGTCTCAAACAAAGTTCGCGATCAGCGACTGCGGGCCTCGAGCATCACCGTTTGCAGAACCTCCTGGTGGCCGCCCAGCTTGCGCTGTCGTTGATCCTGCTGGTGGGCGCGGGGCTGTTCGTCGAGAACTTCATCGAAGACACGCAGGAAAAATCCGGCATGAATCCGCACAATGTGCTGACCGCGACCGTTGCGTTGACGGGCGCCGGCTATAAGGATGCGGCGCGCCAAGCCACTTTCAGCCAGAACGTGCTCCGCCAGCTTTCAGGCATTCCGGCGGTTCAATCAGCGGCGATCTCGACCGACCTGCCTTACACATTTCCTGCCGAGGCGCGAATTGCGGTTGAAGGCCGCCCGGTGCCAAAGACCGAGCAGCAGGCGCAGTCAGCTTACTTCGCGGTGAGCCCCGGTTATTTTCGCGCCGCGCAGATTTCGCTGCGCGAGGGCCGCGAATTCACGCTTGCGGATAACACCGGCTCAGTTCCGGTGGCTATTGTGAATGAAGAGTTCGCGAAGAAGTTCCTCCCCAACGATAATCCGATGGGACGCCACATTGGCATCACACATCCTGACGAGGCTCGAAGCGGCTCGACGGCAACCGGACGATGGAACGAGATCATCGGTGTGGTGCGCGATGTTAACGAATACGTGGGACAGCGGACGCCGCGGCCTCAAGTTTTCGAACCGTTCTTGCAGCGGCCCGACCCGATGATGCGACTCCTGGTCCGCACGCGCACTGAGCCCGCGGCCTTCGCCTCGGCTCTGCGCGGCGCGATATGGAGCGTCGACAAGGACCAGCCGGTTACCGACCTCAGAACCATGGATCGCGTGCTCGAGGACTCCGGCCAGGGAGACAACATTATGGCGGAACTGATGGCCGCATTCGCCGGGATCGCACTGGCGATGGCTGCGGTGGGGATCTACGGCCTCATCGCTTATCTTGTGGGCCGGAGGATACACGAGGTGGGTGTGCGCATGGCACTGGGGGCGAGTAGACGCGAGGTGCTGCTGATGGTGCTACGCGGCTCGATGCGCATGGTGTTCGCAGGCGTCGCCTTTGGGTTCCTGGTTTCGCTCATGCTGCCGCGGCTGGTGGCGGCCACCTTTCAGGACGTCCACATGAGTTACCGCAACTGGATCATCGCCGGCACGCCCCTCGCCGTGATGCTGGTGGCGCTCGCCTCCTCCTATCTGCCTGCACGGCGCGCGGCCAAGGTCGATCCGAATGTGGCGCTGAGATATGAGTGACGGAGGAGCGGTATGAGCCGCTGGGACCGGTTGTTCAGGCGCCGCAAACGCATGATGGAGGACCTCGACCAGGATATCCGCGACTTCATCGTGCGCGAGACCCAGGACAACATCGAGCGCGGAATGCCGCCTGAAGAAGCGCGCTACGCGGCCCTGCGCAATTTTGGC
>Ga0187888_1003329_pt1 | contig 12696 bp, 9 predicted proteins | sample June2016WEW_7_40_FD_132987 | JGI IMG/M metagenome (GOLD analysis project Ga0187888, IMG submission 132987) | Peatland microbial communities from SPRUCE experiment site at the Marcell Experimental Forest, Minnesota, USA - June2016WEW_7_40 | ecosystem: Environmental > Terrestrial > Soil > Wetlands... | reverse complement strand
CATTACGATCAGCCGGGCGGTTCCAAGTACATTCAGCCGGCGCGGCTACAGCCGCCATACCGGCGGGCTTATCAGACCGGGAAGTGGGAGTGGACCGGCAGTCTCGAGGTGCCGATGAACCTCGTGATGGCCTATGCCTTGATCCGGGATGACCCGGCGTGGGCCGAGGCCGGCAAGCTGCTCGATGATCCCGCGCCGAGGATGACGGTCGAACGCGAACTGTTCCGCGCCGCGGCCGAATTCGCGCGTGCGCAGCCCGAGGAGTTCTCGGAGGACGCGCTGCACGTCTATCGCGGAATGGTGGCAGTCGGACGACTGGTCGACGACCCGGCGCTCATCACTGAGGCCCGATCACGGCTCGACGGGTTCCTGCGTCGCGGCTTCTATCACGACGGGTTCTGGCGCCAGGCGGAGGTCCAGACTCACCGGAGAGTTCTGGACTTGCTAGATGGCTGGGTGGGCATCATGCTTGCCGGTGAGCCGGATGCGTCTCGTTCGATGCCGGCAAACTCCTCCGCGACGTTACCGCACCCGAGTCGAGCCGGGTCCGTCGCGGCCGGCATTCCCCTGATCGGTCTGGCCCGGGCGGCAAGCGCCACGATCGGGTCGCGACTTGCGGGCGACCAGGTCCAGCGGGCCACCTGGTCCGGCGTTGCCGCTCCGGTGGTCAACCGCCGTCCCGTACTGCTGGGGGGCGCGGGGCTGGCTCGCCTGGCTGTCGGCCGGTCGGCAACCGCTCTGGATCTTGAGGTTCGCGGGCTGGACAGCTACAGCGGGCCTCACTTTCAACGCCTGGCGATGCGGCTCTCGGCGGCCGGTGTGCCGGTCCTCGACGACCTGGACGAGTGCGGCGCGACGGCGACCGGGTGGGATCTTGCGACGGCCAGTCACAACACGGTCGTGGTCGATGGCCTGAACCAGCGGGAGACGCCGCTCCTGGCTGGCAAGCCGGCGGCGGGGAGCGATTTTCTCTTTTTCGCCGCCGATCCCGACTTCCAGGTGGTCAGCGCTGACGATCCGCGGGCCTATCCTCGTTCCGCCTCGCGCTATCGTCAGACCTTGGTTCTCACGGCCAGTGATCATAGTTGCTACGCGGTCTCGGTTGTCGAGGTCGAGGGAGGGTCGCAGCACGACCAGTTCTTTCATGCCGCCCCGGGGCGAAACGACCGCTGGGCGTTGACCGTTCCCGCGAACCGGCCGCCGCCGAGCCTGCTCCCCTCGTCGATCACCTTCCTGCCAAGGGCGCGGCCCGAGCAGGGTCGATGGTTTGTGCAGTCTTACGGTGAGCTCCGTCTCGAAACGCAGGCCAGCTTGACCGGGCCGAGCCTGGTTATCCTGGCGGGTTCCGGGCTTCCGGCCGGGACAGCGGCACCACCGGGCACTTCGAAGGCGCAGGCAACAGACCTGCCTCCGAGTGTCCGCCTGCACCTGCTGGGCGATACCCCGATGGCCGTCTTCACGGCTGTCAGCCCCGATCCGACCAGGGCCGACAAGAAGAACCGGCTCGCCGGAGAGGAGCCCTGGCGCGCCAGCTTGATCTTGCGGCGTACCGCGCAGGGCCAGTCTCTCAATTCCAGATTTGTGACCCTGTTCGAGCCGGTCGGCAAGGCGTTTCAGCCGCTGCGGCGGGTCGGCCGGGTGTCCGCGTCGCCCGAGGTCGTGGTCCTGCGGGTCGAAACGATCGATGGCCTGGAATATGTCTTGGTGAATCTGAGACCGGGAGCAACCCAGCGGGTCCAGTTGCCGGGCGGGCGTTTTGTCTCTTTTGACGGTCTGGCGCTGCGGGTTCGCGAACACGGCCTGGTGCTGGCGGGTGGGACGTTCGCCGAGGGCTCGGGCCGCCTGGTCTCGCAGGCGAGTCTGGCCGGCACGCTGACCGCCAGCGTACGGAAAAGCACCGAGCGTGGACCTGGTTGGTTTCTCACGCCGGACCGCCTGGCCGACGATCCCGCGGTCGCCGGGCGGACCCTGATCGTTCAGCATGGAGACGGCAGTAGCCGCTCGTGGACCCTCGATTCTCTCGAATCGGCCCCCGAAGGCACCCGGCTTCACGTCCGGGAAGAGCCGGGTTTCACGATCGATCCACCTGACCGCTCGGCCCGTTACTACCAGTTCCCGCAGGTCACCGTGCCCGGGCCGCACCGGTTCCATCTGGCCCAGATTGTTCGCTGAAAAAGCCTTAAGATTACCATAAACAAAAAATTGGAATGATTCATACCAGCCTCTTGACAACAGGGTTGCATTAGGTAGCTTTAACGCTGTCGGTCGTGATGCAATATGGTCGAAAGCCTCTCCGACCGGCCGAAGGATCGGCTTCGTTCATATGGCCTCTTCTCTGTTCCGGCCCCGTCGATCCGTAGCAATACGGGTCGCCGGGGTTTTTCTACTTTGCCCAGGGCCCATCAGGAGACTCGATCGCGTGTCGCAGCGGACGTGGCAAGGTTCGGGATCAAAGTACACGCTTTCCTGGGGCAATCAGCCCTGGACACTCGAGCTCGAGGCCGATCGTCCGGGGATGCGGATAGTCGACCGGCCGGAGGACTGTGTTCTGGCGCTCGACGGTATCGCCGCCGTCGGCCGTTTCGACCCCGATGCTCTCAGCGGGAAGTCGCTGGTCAGAGTGGAGCGCCGCGCGCAGCGGGTGGAAGCGACGTATGCCGCCTCGCGGTGGGGCGGTCTGGAGGTGCGGGCGAGCTGGAGTCCGACCTCCCGGCACAACGGGATCGACCTGGAGGTCCAGGTCTCGGCATCGTCGGTCGGCGAGCTGAGAGGGCTCGAGACTTTTGTCTTTTCTCGAATCGCCGCCCCTGGCGCTTCCACTGGTGAGCCGGACTCGATCTGGGTTCAGCCGCGCGATTCCCGGTCGGCGGGCTTCAGCTACGACGGTCGTATGCCGGCGGCCGATCTCCGGCGGCTCACCACCCTGCCCTTACACGACTCCATCGCGCCTGGTCTGTCCCAGGTCGCCGCCCTTGGTCCGGGTCGTGAGTCCGGAGGGCGATACCTGGAAATGGTGCACCCTCACGACGTCGCGCGGCGAATTTTCTGGGGACAGGGCAAGCCGGACTTGGCCATCACCGGGCAACTTCCCATCCGTTACGGTCTTTTCGGGCACGACCTCGAGAAGGGAGTCGTCATTCGCGCCCGGATCCGAGGGCTCTGGATCTCCGGGCGTGATATCGCCGTCCTGCCACCGGTCGCCCTGCGTGACTTTGTCGAAACACCACCACCTCTAGGCCCATGACGGCCGGGTGGAATTCATCCCCACGTCCAGCTCCATTCCGAGCTGCCAGACGGCAGGCGAATGGACCAGCAGAGGCGTCCGGTCGCGGGCTCGAACGAGGGCTCTGGCGTGGCCGGGACGGCATGCCAGGGTCCCAGTTCGGCCAGGCCCGGGCAGGTGATCTTGACCTTGAGAGTGACCGGGACGTTCAGCTCGGACTCGAAGCGTAGGCGGTGAACGTTGCCGCCGATGGGGCGCTCCAGGCGAAAGGTGATCTTGCCGCACGGAAAGCTGCGGGAAATGCCGGTCTGCGGCCAGGGCCCCGGGAGGATGGGTTGCAGGGTCAGCCGCCGATCGACCGCGTCGTATTCCAGGCCCCCCAGGTCGAGCATGGTGTTGATGAGTGTGGCGTGCAACCGCCAGGCGTTGCCGCCCGGATTGGCTACCACCCGCGCCGACTCGGGCCCCCGGCCAGTGGGCCGAAGGACGAGTCCCAGAGGCGACATCCGGGTGAGGATCGCCTCGATCATCGCGAGGGCCCGGTTCCAGTGCCGGCCCTGCCCCGTCTCGCGTCCGAGTTGGAGCAGGTAGCGGACCATCCAGAAAGTTCCCAGGCTCGAGACTTCTTGCTGGACGTGGGACAGCGTGCTCCGGCTGGCGGGGTTGGGCTCATAGGAAAACCAGGCGAGCACGTCGGGGTCGCCGCTGATCTTGTTATTGGCCCGGAGGATGGTTTGCGCGGTCTTCACCAGCCTCGGGTCCGATGCCGGCAAGAGCCCCAGCGGCGCGGCCAGGCCCAGCATGCTGACCTCGAGCTTGTCGGAACGATCGAGCGAGAAGTCGGGATGGTGGGTCCAGAGATCACGGAGCGTGGAGATTCTTCGGCCGCTGAGGAATCGCCCGGACTCCGGATCGATCATGCCGGGCGTGTCGCGGCGACCGGTCGCCGGCTCGCGCAGAATTCCCTCGTTCCAGATCCGGTCGGCAATAGCCTGCCACTGCTTCGCAGTCTCGGCCCTGCCTACGAGAACGGCCAGCCGGGCGGCAGCTCGCAGTCCCGCCACCACGCAGGCGTTTGAATAGAGGAAAGAACCGAAGATCTGATCGCCCATGCCGGCCGAGGAGATGAGGTGCAGTGATTCGTCCATGGTAAGACCGGGATGCCCGCCCGAATCACCCTGGCAGACCCGCGCAGCCTGCTCGACCATGGGCCAGACGCTGGAGACGAAAACCAGATCGCCAGTCTGCCGGTAATAGCGCTCAAGGCTCCAGGGAATCATGGCCGTCTGGTCCACGGCCGGCGTCTCCCATTCGGGAACGCCATCAATCGAGTACTTCTGGAACCAGTAAAGAAACGGATGGTGCGCGGTCCGCACCTTGTTCAGCCACAGGAGAACCCCCCTGCTGAACTCGGGGTGGCCCAGCCGCTCCATCGCACCGCCCACCCAGAGCGCATCGCGCGGCCAGCAATACGCACTCAGGCCCCGGTCGAGCCCGGAGGCAACCGCGCCGTGTTCGGCATCGGCATGCAGCGCCGCGGCCAGGGCCGACCGACGCAGGCTGACCGCATAGGACGCACGCGGAAAGTGGAGGTCGGGTACCGGCTCGATGAAGCGGTCCCATTCCAGGGCCGTGAGTTGCTCGACCTGGTTCAGGTCAGTATCGGGCGATCGGAACCAGGTGAGGGCCGGCCGCAGCCAGTGTTTGAACGTGCCCCGATCGCCGCTCCAGCCGGTGAACGCGCCGCTGACCAGAAGATCAACCGACACTGGCTTGCCGGCCGGCAGCTCGATCCACCGGTAGAGGATGGCCTCGTTGGGGCCCGTCGGCTCGCAATCCACGTCGCCGCGGGGGTCCAGCGCCAGCGCGAACTCGATCGTCGAATCGCGAGCGAGCTTGCGGTTGGAATGGCCGTGCCCCCGATTGATGGCCAGGAGAGCCCGATCCTGGTCGTGCCAGGAGAGCCCGATGTCGCCGACTCCGCCGTTGATCTCCGCCTGGACGTAGACGGCGATCATGGCCTGGCGCAGCTCCGTTCCCTCGTTGGTGATGCGGAACCGCTTGATGTACTGGCCCGGAGACTTCTCCTTGCCCTCGTTCTTGGGCATGCGGTCTCCCATGGCCACGAAATCCGTGATCAGCACACGGATCGGGCCGTGCCGCCAGGTCAGCTCCGTCGTCAGCAGGTTGGTCACGCCGGCGTAATTCTGAAACGATTCCCAGGCAGCTCTCTCGGTGAACCAATCGAGCCGGCGGCCGATCGCCAGGCCGCCGACGATCGCTCGAAAATGAGACCGGCTTTGCGGCAGGTCGCCTTCCCTGGGCCGGACGTTCGAATGCAGGCCCACGGTCGGAAAGTAAACGTCGTAGGTCGACCCCCGGCCGTCGATTCTGACCGTCATCATGCGGCTGCCGACCAGACCCTCGGCCGTGGCTCCCAGCAGATCCGGCGACTCCGTGCGATCGGGCAGGTTCGGTCGGACGATCGAATCCTGGTCGGCGCTGTGGGCAATCTCCCCACCTTCGTGCTCGGCGACCGAGCAGTAGTGCAATCGGACACCGACGGCCTGGGGAGGGATCGGCGCGTGCCAGAAGCTGTTTCCCGCCTTGTTCTCGATCCAGTAGGCCGGCATGCGGCCCAGGTCCAACTCGTCGGCCAGGATCTCCAGCCAGACGCGCTGATTCTCCTCGACGGGATGGGTGCCGATCACGGCCGCCGACCACATCCCGGCCCGGATCGGTCCTCCACCCCGGCCCTTCGCCGCCGTCTCGATCCAGGTTGCCAGCATCGCCAAGTTGCCTCGCGTCCTCGCCGGTCCAAACGGTCGAAGGTCCCGCCCCTCTTGATGTTCCTTCGATAAGTTTCCGCAGTACCGCGGGGAGCGAGTGATTGATTCTGTTCCTTTCCCGCAGCTGCGCCAAGGGGGAGGCAGGAGGCTTCGCAGCGATCGTGGTGAGCTGATCGACAGGCTTCACCCAGCCGCCATAATCCCGAGAACCGCAGGTCCTCGATCTATCGCCCACGACCGGCAATCGTTCTACTACCAGAAAAATCATACCTCGCGGAGGTTTTTTCGATGTATGCCTCATGGAACGCACGGGCTGTCGGTCTTGGGCTCACGGCTGGCGAGACCGTCGAGGTCGCGGCTCGGGCGGGTTTTGGCGCAGTGGATCTGCTGCTCCGAGACCTCGTTGAATCCGGCGTTGATCCGTGGTCGGTTCGCGGGCGAATGGACGAACTTGGACTGCGCGGGGGTGCTTGGCCCCTGCCAGTTCACTGGCGCGGTAACCCCGAGCAATTTGCGGAGGACCTCCGCGACCTGCCTCGATATGCTCGCGCGGCCGCGACGCTCGATCTGCAACGAACCGGGACCTGGGTCTTACCCGAGACGGATTCGACGTTTTTCCCCGGCACCGAAGGCGACGATCTGCTCAGGCAGACCGTCAGCTTGCACGTCGAGCGACTGGGCAAGATCGCCGGGATCCTGGCCGATCACGGCAGCCGACTCGGTCTCGAGATCATGGGACCGGCCTCGGCGCGGCGAGGTCCGGGCGCGGTCTTCGTGCACCAGTACCGTCGACTGGCCGAGCACCTAGGTGAGCTGCGGGCCGAGCACCCAAACGTCGGGGTGCTGGTCGATGCCTTCCACCTGTTTGCAGCCGGGGAGGGAGTAGAGGCGGGGTTTGTCTGGGGCGTCGATTCAGTGGTGTGGGTGCACGTGGCCGACTCAGCCGACCCGGATCGTCTCCGGCTGCTCGATCAGCAACGTGCCTTGCCGGGTGAAACCGGACTGGCCGATTGCCGGGGCCTGCTGAAACGGCTTGCCGAGGAGGGTTATGACGGCCCTGTAACGGTAGAACCGCTCAAGCACTGCCGGTCGCTGCAGGGACTGGATGCCCTGGCCACCGCTCGACGGACACTTGCATCTCTGCAAACCGTCTGGCCCAGCCCACTGGCGGATGCCTGCACCCGCCGCCCCAAGGCTTCAGGTATGACGATCAGACCGTGACTTCCTCGAGCGCGCCCTTGCCGGTACGCTGAGGAGCGATCTCCTCGCGGTAGACCGGAACGTCGTGGGGAGCTTCGATACCGATGCGAATCTGGTTGCGGTCGATCTTGACCACCGTGATGACGATGTTGTCACCGATCACGATTCTCTCACCTAGCTTCCTGCTCAGAACCAGCATGGGAGTCTCCCGGTTGTCGTAAAGACGAGTAGTGAAAACCTCAAAATCCGATTCACACAAGACACGATTCTACGTAGAGCACATCCTGTGCCGGATGCCTGACAGGACGTGGTAACACAATACCTAAACCTTCGCGGCTATTTGTTTTCGGAGTTTCTTTCGACGTCCAGATGCGCCCTCTGTTTCGCACCGGGATGTCAACCCCGTCACTCTTTCTGATGTTGGCTTTGTAAAAAAGGGAAGTCGGGATAGCATTTCCATCGGTGCTTCCTGTTTGAGCGATTCGGAATGTGTTTTCCGACGGTCTGTCAGAGGAGGGCTTTTTCGAGAGCCTGTCTCATGACCTGGCTGCTTGGCTCTCGTCCCGACCAGAGGCGGATACCGATCACACCTTGGTTCACGAGCATGCCCAGTCCGTCGAGAACCGTGCACCCGCGCATCGCCGCGTCTCGCAAGAAGCGCGTCTGTGGAGGGTTGGGGATGAGATCGCAAACGATCATGCGGGGTTGGAGCGATTCGGTGTCAACCGGCAACCTCGCTTCCACGTCCGGAAAGAGGCCGATCGGTGTCGCATTGATGACGACGTCGGTGTCTTCAGGAATGTGATACTTACCTTCCCACGCGACGAGCGACGATGCGGCTGCGGTACGATCGCCCAGCAGTCGAACCAGAGCCTCGCCACGCTCCCGGGAGCGATTGACGATCGTGATTTGCGACGCGTGTGCAAGGCCGAGCTCGACCGCGATTGCGCGTGCCGCGCCCCCCGCGCCCAGGATCACCGCGCGCAATCCTCTGATCCCGTGGATGCCGGCCAGCGATTGCAGGAAGCCCTTGCCGTCGGTGTTGTCTCCCACCAGCTCTCCATGCCGGTTGATGACGCAATTCACCGCTCCGATAATCTTGGCCGCCGGGTTCAGGCGGTCCAGCAACGGGACCACGGCCACCTCGTGGGGAATCGTGCAGTTGAACCCCTTCCAGTTCATGGCCCGGGCACCCTTCACGGCGTCTCCCAGGGCTTCGGGTTTGACCTCGACGGTCAAGTAGCGCCAGTCCATTCCGATCTCGGCAAACGCGGCTTCGATCATCGCCTGGGTAGGGTTTTCGGCGACCGGGTCACCAAAGACACCGACAAGCTCCTGCCTGAAGCTGGTGCTGGGTTTCATGGCGTGGTCTCGTCTGATTTCGGGAAGGCTTGGTTGCAGATCGGCTGGGTCGCGAGCAGAGCTTAATCTTACCACAGATCGATGCGAAATGGTCGAAAACCGACGGCATCGGCCGCGACGCAGTAGTAGCGCACACCGCGCAAGTTTCCCTGAACCGCACGCGACCACTGGCCCTGCATGTGAAGATGACCGTAGACGCAGGCCGAAACTCCCGCCTCCTCGAAGCGAGCCACCCAGGGACCCGGCCTGCCGTAGGCGTCGAACGGAGGGTAGTGCCAGAGGAGGTAGAGCGGCTGCTCGCGGCTGGTTCTGAGCCGGGCTGCCAGTTCCAGCCCTCGCTCCAGTTCGCCCACTTCGTGGTCGATGACGGCCTGCTGCTCGGGAGGCAGTCCATCGCCGGCAGGACCCACGCCTCTCGTCCCGCAGACGATGACTCCGCCGACTGCCAGCGCGTCGCCCCCCACCGCGCGAAGTGATCGCCGCAGCAGCGGGCGGATTCGCTCGACGCCGTTCCACCAGGAGTCGTGGTTCCCGGGGGAGATCACCTTGGTTCCCGGCAATGCCTCCAGCCAGGCAAGATCCGGCTGTAATTCACGGTGGTTCCTGGCCATGGACAGATCGCCGGGCAGCAGCACGAGGTCCTCAGGCCGGACCGCCTCCTTCCACTGAGCCTCGATTCTGGCCGCATGGTCACGCCACCGCGCCGCATAGCGCTCGCGTCGCTCGGGCCGGGCAAACGAGAGGTGCAAGTCGGCGATCGCCCAGACATTCATGGCCGCGAATCGCTTCCGCCGCGGGCGAAGATGAAGCTCGAACACCGTGTCAAGAGCGCGCTTTCAGTCGGGACCGGGCGAAATCGAGAAGGAACGGGTTGGTGCGCTTCTCCCGGCCGATGGTCGTGGCCGGTCCGTGACCTGGGTAAACCTTCGTCTGGTCAGGGAGGTTCAGAAGCTTGGCGAAGATGCCCGACATGAGCTGTTCGTAATCGCCGCCCAGATCGGTTCGACCGATCGAGCCGGCAAACAGGACGTCACCCCCGATGACAAAGGGCGGGTCGTGGGCCGTGCATACGAAGACGACCGAGCCGGGGCTGTGGCCGGGAATCTCGCGGACCTCGAAAGAGAAACCCGCGATTTCGATCTTCTCGCCATCGTCCACCAGGCGATCGGGGGGTGGACTGGTGATCGGGATCCCAAATGGGCGGCTCAGATTGACATCGGCGTCGCTGAGCGCGGCGATCTCGTTACGGCCGATGACCAGCGGGGCGTCCGGATGGGCCTGCTTGAGCGCGGCGTTGCCCGCAATATGATCAACGTGCCCGTGCGTGTCCAGAATGGCCGCTAGCCGTAGTTTCCGCCTCTCCAGCAACTGGAGGATGGAACGGGAATCGAATCCGGGATCGAACACGATGGCGTCGGTCCGTCCCTCTTGCCAGAGGACAAATGCGTTCTGGCCGAAAGGCGCCGATTCAATGACCTCGATCGTGTAATTCGGTTGAGACACCAGCAATCCTTTCGTGGCACGAAGCCGCTGGAACGAACCGGTAGACCGAGAACCGGCAGGCTCAACCTTGGCGAGGGGCCGGATTGAGCGGGTGATCCGGATTGAGCGGGTGATAGCGCCTCTTTCCAGAGTGCTTGTTGGCGATTCGGTCAAGTCTCCTCATCCAGAAACCGAGCATAGCCGGGCGGGCAAAAAAACGCGAGACTTCGGCTTGGCGTACCAGTTGCGTGATAGAATAATCGTAAGTCAGCGGTTCGAGGTTTCTGGCCAATCCGCACTTCGAGTCGCGTGGCTCCGCAACCCTACAGACCGGAGCTCTGAAGGTGTCGCAGCCGGTAACCCGGCCGGGATGGCCGGACGGTGTTCGCTGCTGGTTCGCTCCTTGCGCAGAGGTCAACCAGGTCTTTTTCCTTACGAACGCTGGAAAACCGCGGTCGGGAGCGTAGCAGTCATGCCGACAGACCGATTTAGATCTCGGAGCGAGCCTGGCACCGGCTCGGCGCTCTCCCGCACCCGAGCCGGACTCTTCCTCCTGGCCGGCACACTCTCGGCAGCCTCTGTCCTGGCGGATACTCCCAGTACCGGGCCTGAGGACAAGCAAGCGAGCTCCGAGAAGGTTGCGGCAGACAGCTCGCAGGGCACCGTGAGGGCTGGATCGTCAATCGCCAATCGAACGGCACCCGGCGGAGCGACCTCGTCATCGGCAGTCGCCGCGCAGCGCGTTGCGCTCACGACGGGTCTGACGAGTACGCACTCCACACTCAAGCCGGATCTTTCGTCCCTTTCCAAGCCTGCTGCCCCGTCGGCCACGATCGTGGACGAGGCACCGACCGCGCGAGCCCTCCGGCTGATCACTGGCTGCCAGTCACGGTTTGAAAGTGTGACCGACTACACATGCACTTTCTACAAGCGTGAGCGGATCAACGGCCGGCTGACGCCTCTTTACGTGATCGCGATGAAGGCCCGGACCAAGCCCAGAAGCATCTATTTCAAGTTCGCGGACCCCTACAAGGGTCGTGAGGCGATCTTCGTCGAAGGACAGAACGGCGGCAAGATACTCGCGCACGACGTGGGATTCACCAAGTTGCTCGCCGGCACTCTTGAGCTCGAGCCCAGTTCGTCTCGGGCGATGGAAGACAACCGCCACCCGATCACCGACGCGGGCATAGGCGCGCTCATCGACACGGTCGCTCGCCGCTGGGCGGCCGAACTCAACTCGAACGAGTCCGTGATCGTCTTCGATTCCGACATGACCATCGGACCGCGACACTGCCAGCTCATCGAATCGATTCACACCCGCCGCCAGCCGGACTTCCAGTTCTACAAGGTGCGGCTATTCATCGACTCGGAACTGAACTTGCCGATCCGCTTCGAAGGCTACGAGTGGCCCAGGGAACCAGGTGCTCCCGCCGACCTGGCCGAGGAATACTCCTACGTCGACCTCAAACTCGACGTCGGCCTCGGCGACATCGATTTCGATGCCTGCAATCGCCAGTATTCCTTCGGTCGTTTCTGATCGCTCGATAGAGCTATCGATCATTCCCGTTCGGCTCATTCGTTGGGCCCAACTCGCTCTCTCCCGCACATTCGTTGTTATTGCCATAATTTTCACGTTTCGCCTGCGCGGTGCCGATACATGGGGAACGAAGGAGACGGAGTGCCCGACCGGTCATTTCCGACCGACGTCCTTGAACCTGGTTCATCGTCGTCGCCGGGATAGGTCAGTCGATCTCGCGAGATGGCGGTAGAAGCGACCTTGGCAGGCTGATGACCCTTCGCTAGAATCCGCCTCGTTTGCTGATTCGCGGTGGGGCCGATCGCTTGCCTGAGTCCGACGCACCTCTATCCAGTCGTCTTCATTCCCAAGCACTTCCGCTCATCGCCGATGATGGTGACCAATGGTTGCGCGGTCGGAGCGCTCCAGGTCGAGAGTGCAGCCGGTCGTCCCTGATCGTTCCATGGAAGGAGGCTGGATGAGCACGGTTCCTACCCCACTGGCCCAGACCCGAGTGCATGTTCGCTGGATGATTCGCCGCGACATGCCCGAGGTCCTGGCCATCGAGCATGCGAGTTTCGAGTATCCCTGGTGCGAGGAGGAGTTCCTCCGGATCCTCCGTCAGCGGAACTGCATCGGCATGGTTGCCGAGCTCGGTGAGCGAATCGTCGGGTTCATGATCTACGAGCTGCACCGCAACAAGATCCACGTCCTCAACTTCGCCACCCACCCGGAGCTGCGACGCCACGGCGTGGGCCGCCAGATGGTCGGCAAGCTGACCGGAAAACTCTCCTCCCAGAGGAGGAACCGTATCGCCCTCTTCGTGCGCGAGACCAACCTGCCGGCCCAGTTCTTCTTCCGGATTGTCGGCTTCCGCGCGGCCGAGGTCGTCCGCGAGCATTACCAGGATTCGGGCGAGGATGCCTACAGCATGTACTATCATCTCGACGAATCGGTCCTCGAGGCGCCTGCCACGATGAATCGCATCGCCAAACAGCTTGGTTCCTGAGACCGCGACGAACCGGACCCGGCCAATCATCCGAACCAAAGGGACCATCGCGGCCCGCTTGTGTAGCGCGGCGCGATGGTCTCCGCAATTCGGGGCTGGCCGGCTTCCCTACGCT
>Ga0187888_1003328_pt1 | contig 12698 bp, 10 predicted proteins | sample June2016WEW_7_40_FD_132987 | JGI IMG/M metagenome (GOLD analysis project Ga0187888, IMG submission 132987) | Peatland microbial communities from SPRUCE experiment site at the Marcell Experimental Forest, Minnesota, USA - June2016WEW_7_40 | ecosystem: Environmental > Terrestrial > Soil > Wetlands... | reverse complement strand
TCTTGAACCTCGCTGATACCTTCCATAGGTAACACTCCTTTCGGTCCCTTCCGGGAACCCGAGCTCTGAAGTGTTACCCTATTTCCTTAAGAATTCCTGCTCATGATCTGGTCGTTAGCCCAACGTTAACGCCTCGAGTGATGACATTCAAAATACGGGCAATAATTTTGAGAGGGCCAATCAAATTGGATCTCCCTATATGGCGAGTCCAACCCGTGAGCAATTTCTGAACCCGGCGTCCTTTGTTGATCCTCCCGCCTTCACCTTCGGCACGGAGGGACGCAATAACCTGCGATCGCCGCATGTTGATAACTTCGACCTTTCGCTCTTCCGGGAGTTCCCTTTCACAGAGTCCAAGCGGCTTGAGTTCCGTGTTGACGGCTTCAATACCTTCAATTGGCACGCTTTAAATGTTCCCGATTCCACTGTCGGCGATCCATATTTCGGGGCGGTATTCAGCACGGCGCAAACCGAGAGGCAGGTTCAGTTTGCGCTGAAGCTCTACTGGTAACCTTGCAAGAATGAGTCGATAGGTCTTGGGTGCAGTTTGTATTCCATCCGGGCATTAGTGGGGGGTATTGGCAACCGGCACAACGCACGACTTCGGTGTCCGATACCCCCTTGGTTTTTGTGTGGCGCCTCAAAGCCAAACCCTGAGCCGTCGGTCTGCAGAATTCAGACGAAGCCTGCCGCGCTGAGACCTCTTGAACACGAAAAGCCAGAATCTCAACATGCAACGCCGCCTGGGTTGGGAAGCAAGCTCGGGAACTAAACAACGCGGAAAGTGGGGAGATGAACAGAGGGTAGGAACAATTTATGCGTTTTGGAATCGCGGGGACTTTTTCTAAACATTATGGTCAACACTATGCAAGAGGTCGAGACCCTCAGTCCATTAGTGGGGACGTAAGCCAGGGGCTTGTCGAATTTTGGGCTCACAAAACGAGTATTATCTCCATTCTGGCATTGTTGCCCGAGAGTCTACGCGCGTTGCGCTATATCATTCGAATCTCCCTAAGATTGCTGGCTTTGGGAACAGTCCAATGAAAGCTGCCAAGAGGACTAGCGTGCCATTTGCAGCGAGCGCCGCCGGCTTCGGAGGCCTGCTGCTGCTGTGCGGGACGGCAGGGATGCTACGGGCTCAAGGTGTGCCCATAAGCGGAGCCGGACCGCGAGCGACAAAACCGGCGGTGGGAGTCTCTGCCAGTTGCCGTACCACCGGGGAAAAGTGGCACGAGACTTCCGATCTCATCGGCGAGCTCCAGCGGAACCCTTCCGCGGAGGGATATAACGCGCTCGGCGCCATGTTTGCACATCATGAACAGATGGATTGCTCCATTGACGCTTTCCGGCAGGCGCTGCGACTGGATTCGTCTTCCGGGCGGATCCGCTACAATCTGGCTCTGGCGTTGATGCGGCAAGGTCAGGCACAGCCAGCCATGGAACAGCTCCACCTGGCCATTCGCAACAACCCGAAATTTGCCGAGGCCCACAATGCCCTGGGATCAATATTGCAAAACCTGGGCAAGTTGGATGCTGCGGCGGAAGAATTCAAAACCGCCCTCAATATCAATCCGCATTACGCCTTTGCCGCCTTCAATTTAGCTACGGTACTCCACGCTCAGAAGAAATACCCGGCGGAGATTTACTACATGGAGCGAGCGTTGGCAAGCAACCCGCCGCCCGACCTGACCATGCAACTGCTCCTTGCCGAGGCAGCCGCATACGATCAAATGGGAGGCCCCGACAAGAACGATCCGGAATCCGCGGAAGCCCGCGCCGCCTTGAAAAAGCTGGTGAACTTGTTCCCTGATTCTGCGGACGCGCATTACAACCTGGCCACGCTGGATGCCCGCCATTTGCGTTTTTTGGAAGCGAAGCCGGAATTTGAGGAGACCTTGCGCCTTGACCCCAGTTACGATGTCGCGCGCCTCTCGCTCGCCAAAGTCTTACTCGAAATGAGTGACAATGCGAATGCCCTTTCCGAACTCCGCGAATACACCCGGCGGGTTCCGGATAACTACGAGGGTCCTCTGGTGATGGGCCAGGTGCTTCGCAATTTGGGGCAGTTTAGCGAAGCGGCGGCCGAGCTTGAAAGGGCCAAACAGCTTAAGGCCGATGATTACGACGTTCGTTACAACCTGGGTTTTGTCCTGGCGCGGCTGGGGCAGGACGAGGAAGCCATTAAGGAGTTGGAGGCGGCGGAGAAACTGAATCCGCAGGGGGATCAAGCCCCTTACGCGCTGAGTAGTCTGTACCACAAAAAGGGAGAAGCACAGCAGGCCCGCCAGCAATTGCAGGCGTTTCAGGGAGCCAAAGAAGCCCAGCAGGAGAAAGACCAAGCCAGTGTGCTCGGGACAAGGGCCAATGGCAGGCTGCTTCAGGGCAATCCCCAAGCAGCAGCGGAAGACTATGAGCAAGCGCTAAAGCTGGATCCCAATAATGCCAAGACTTATTTCAATTATTCGCTGGCGCTTGAGAAACTGAGCCGGCGAGAGGAGGAGGAAAAAGCTCTGAGGAAGACTCTGGAATTGGATCCCAACGTCGCCGAAGCCCACGAACAACTGGGCCTATTGGAAGCGACCAGCGGCCGGAATGAAGAAGCCGAGAAAGAATTCCAAGCGGCGCTTGCCGTTAATCCCAAAGATGCTGAGGCCCAGGACGGACTGGCAACACTATTTGCCAAACAGGGGAAGAACGAAGACGCGATGGCGCTCTACCGGCAGGCGATTGCCAACGACCCTCATTTTGCCAAGGCGTATTTCAATCTGGGCATTGTGCTTGCCAGTCTGGACCGGCTAGGGGATGCGGAGGAGAATTTCCGCAAGGCTCTCAATATGTCGCCGAATTATGTGGCGGCATACACTGCTCTGGGAATGGCAGAAGGCAAGATGGGTCATGAGGAGGAAGCCATCAAACTCTTCACCAAAGTGTTGAGCCTACAGCCGGACTCTGCCGAGGCGCACGTCAATCTGGGAATTGCTTTGGCGGACCATTATGATCTTCAGGGAGCGTTGGAACAGTTTTCGGACGCTGTGCGCCTGGACCCTAAGAGCTCCAGCGCGCATTACAACATGGGGAGGGGGCTATTTGACATGGGCCGCAACCAAGAAGCTTATCGGGAAGCGACCCAGGCAGACCAGCTTTCGCAGAACAACACGTCGGTCCTCTTTCTGCTGGCTTTGATCGAAAGACAGACCCCAGACTACGGCAAGGCTGCCGCTTATCTGCGCAGGCTCCTTCTCCTGAAGCCGGAGGACTCCACCGCCGAATACATGTTGGGGCAAACCCTGCTTCAGATGGGTGATACTTCCAGCGCCATCCAGCATTGGAAATTGGCCGTGAGAATCGATCCCCAAAATTCCGAGGCCTTGTACAATCTGGCACGAACGCTCAACCGAATGGGAGACCCGGAAAGTAAAGTCTATCTGGAGCGTGCTCAGGACCTGCAAAAGCAGAGGCAGCTATCGGACCGCGTGCAGACTCTGAACAACTTTGCGCTCCAGGCCGCCAATGAACACAATTGGCCCCAGGCGTTTGCCCAGCTTGATGAAGCTGTCAAGCTCTGCGGTGACTGCGCGCAGTTGCCCACTCTTCACAAGAACCTCGGCCTGCTTTACGCGCGCACCGGCAAGGTGAAAGAGGGCGAGCAAGAACTTCGCCTGGCTCTCAAGCTGGACTCCCACAATGAGGATGCCGAAAAGGCCCTGAAGATCTTGCGGACACTTTCCGCGAATGCAGGTTGGAACAATTGAACCCCCTGGGGTATATCCGTTGACCCTGCTTTTCCAAAGCCCGACTGCTCTAACGCCAGTCATACACCTTCGCCAATCTGAAGGGGCTCAAATGGAGTACCGAGTTCTGGAAAAGACGGGATTGAGGGTACCAAAGCTCAGCTTTGGCGCGCCTTCCTTGGTCGGGGTTTTTCGACACGTTGTGGAATCCGATGCGATCCGCACCGGACACTTGGCTCTTGAGTCCGGCATTAACTTTATTGACGTTTGTCTGTTGAATTGGCTGACAGAGGCGGAAACGGTTCTTGTCAAAGCGCTCAAGGGAATCTCGCCCAATAAGTATTACCTTGCCACCAAAGTCGAGCGTCCACCAGTATTGGATCCGCTCTGGCAGCCGGGAAAGTCCGGGAATAATTAAGGGAGTCCTATGAAGACAATAGTGCTCGAGAGACCAGGCCAGCTCAGTCTTAGAGCGGCGCGTCCACCCGACAAGCCCAAACCCGGGGAAGCAACGGTGCTTGTTAAGACCATCGGCATTTGCGGAACTGACCTTCGAGCGTTTAGAGGGATTCAACCCTTCTTCCAATATCCGAGGGTCCTTGGCCATGAGTTGGCAGTTGAAATACTCGAAGTGGCCGCAAATGCATCAGGCCTGTCAGCGGGTGATCAATGCGCCCTGGAGCCCTATCTCAATTGCGGTAATTGCAGCGCCTGCCGGCGAGGGAAAACTAACTGCTGTAGGAATCTCAGGCTCCTTGGCGTGCACATCGATGGCGGGATGTTGGGAACCCTTACTGTCCCCATTTCGAAGCTGCACAAGTCTGAGGGGCTTTCGCTGGATCAGTTGGCCCTGGTCGAGACACTCAGCATTGGAGCACATGCCGTACGGCGGGCTGCCCTGCAAGCCGGGGAGACTGTTCTGGTCATCGGCGTCGGCCCCATCGGTTTGGCGGTTATTCAATCCATCCGGCATGTAAATCGCGTCATTGCCATGGATACCAGTGCTAAGCGGCTGGAGTTCTGTCGAAACACAATGGAAGTCAACCATTGCATAATCGCCAAAAGCGATCCATTGCCAGAGCTTCAGGAGCTTCTGGATGGCGGCCTGCCCGCGGCGGTGTTTGATTGCACGGGTAACAAGCAGTCCATGCAGGCATGTTTTAATTATGTGGAACACGGTGGCAAGCTCGTGCTGGTCGGAGTGTTCGATGGCGACGTGACGTTCAACGACCCCAATTTTCATCAGCGTGAATTGACGGTGTTGAGCAGCCGCAACGCGACGGGCGAAGACTTCCGGCAAATCATGGATGGCATGAGATCGGGCCGGATTGATATCAAGCCGTGGGTTACGCACCATGTATCCTCAGCCTCAATAATCGATGCTCTCCCCAAGTGGGCGAGTGGCGATAACGATGTGATTAAAGCCATCGTAGAATGGTAATTTACTGCCACCGGCAGAAAGCCTGGCGGGAAGCGCCGAAGATTCTAGCAAACAATGCGAACTCATTCCGTCTCCGTGGGAGTTGGCAGCTTGCCTTGTGAGTCCGCACAGGGCTGAAAGGTTTGACATGCACGAGTGGACCGGTTTTATGTTTGTGGTGCTGGGCGGTATCGTCACAGGCTCATTTTTCCTCGGACTCAAGTACGTCGGACCGTGGAAGTGGGAAAATATTTGGCTTGTCTACGTAACTCTAGCGCTGCTGGTGATGCCTGTCGGACTCACGTTGGCCACCGCTCCTCATTTAAGGGCGGTGTTGGGTACGGCCCCAAGCGGTGATGTCAGCCGTGTATTGCTCTACGGTGCAGGATGGGGAATCGGAGCGGTCCTCTCTGGTCTGGGGGTGGCGCGTATGGGCATGGCGGTAGGTGTGTCCGTCCTAATCGGGGTTGACGCCGCAGTTGGCTCCTTCGTGCCTATGGCTATCAATACACCGGATATGATCGTGAAGAAAAAGGGAATGGTGGTGATTATTGCCGTCTTGACATTACTCGTGGGAGTCGCCGTGGTGGGGTTTGCGGGCAAGGAAAGAGAGCGGTCACAAGCTCTGTCCGAAAAGCCAATTCAGCAGGGAGGCCTCGCGGCGGGGCTGCTCATCTGCGTTCTCAGCGGCATCTTTTCGGCCATGATGAATTTTGCATTTGTATTCAGTGGTTCCATCACCCAGGCTGCCATGAGCCTCGGCGCAACCGAATCAGGTGCGTTAAATGTCGTGTGGCTGATCACCTTGGTGGGCGGATTCATACCCTCGGGTCTCTACACGGGGTATCTGCTCACCCGACACCGTACCTGGAAAAACTACTTGTTTCCTCGAACCGGACCATTCTATTTCATCGGCTTTGGCATGGCTTTGCTATGGTATGCCGGAGTTCTGTTTTATGGCTGGGGGGCCAAAGGCATGGGACCGACAGGGGCCGTCATTGGCTGGCCCCTCTACATGGCTATATTGATCCTGGCATCGACCGTGTGCGGGTTTGTGACCGGGGAGTGGAAAGGAGCCAGCACGCAAGCAAAACGTTGGATGGCCGCGGGACTGGGAGTTCTGATGGTCGCTTCTGTCATCCTCGGAGTTGTCAACCAACTCTCTGAATAGTCTGGGAGGAAATAGTATGACTGCAACTCAAATGTGGGGTGGGTTGTGCGCTGTGGGGCTGATGGTTTTGGGGGGGCTTGCTTATGTCAAGGCGAGATCCGGGGTCAAGCGGATCGGGATGGTGATCCGCCTCAAGCCCGACAAGGTCGCTGAATACAAACGACTGCACGCAGATTCCCATCCAGGTGTCCGTGATCTCCTTAGCCAAGCGAACATCAGAAACTTTTCCATCTTCCTGCGCCAACTTGATGACGGCCAATATTACCTGTTTGGGTACTATGAGTATACCGGCACTAACTATGATGCAGATATGGCCAAACTCGCTGCCGAGCCGCGCCACAAAGAATGGCTCTCGACGGCTGGTCCGATGCAAAGTCCTGTTGAGGGTGAGACAACCTGGGCCATGATGGAAGAGGTCTACCACAACCAGTGATGGGTCGGAGGTCCGCGCTCCAGTGCACGGTAGCAAGCTGGCTCGCGTCGCGGGAGAAAGCGGCAGTGAGCTGCCGCAGTGCACGCGGCTGGCTTCACCAACTTGCATTGCAAGGTCTCAAGGATAGTGACTGAAGCCGGCTGAACCCATTGGAAACGCCAGGCATTTATACCTTTCTTGGCTGTGGTCTCCGAGAGCTTTGAAACAAAGCACACCATAATTGGCTCGGACTGGCCTGTCTGCACCTTGGCGGGAACTTACTTTCGCGTGATGCGAATCGCCGCCGTCCAGGTCCTGTCCCGTGACGAGCAGACGAACGTCTACGGCGCGAATCCCAAGCGCTTTTACGAGCTTCAGGATTAGCCGGAACTGGAACAAACCGCTCCAAGCAGAAAGGATATCGATGTCAAAAGCGCCTTTTGGAAATGACTCACCGAAAATTGAAAGATACGCGGCGTTCTGGAACCGGGAAGATGTGAATCGGCCGCTGGTGGGTTTCACTTTTATTGGATGGTTCCCTTTGGGGGAGTTCACGGCCTGTAAAACCTGGTATTCTTCCGCATACCTGACACCCGACATGATCGCTCCGGAAGCTCTAATGGACGATTACATCCGCCTGTTGCGCGAAGGAGAGACTGTCGATGATGATCTCATTCGGGGTGCATGCCCCATGCAGGTGGCGGTCCCATTTCTCCCCGGTATTCTCGGCTGCAAGCTACGCATATTGCCCGAAAACGTCATGGGTGAAGAACTACACCTCTCATGGGATGCTTCCTTGAAAGTTCGCGCGGATCGTCAAAATCCCTGGTTCAGGAAGTATATGGAATTTGCACAGATTTTGGTGACCAAGTCGAATGGGCGTTTTCCAGTCAGCCACGCTGCGGAACTCGGGCCGACCGATCTGCACGCGGTCTTGCGGGGGCACAATGAAAGCATTATGGACTTAATGGACGAACCGGAAAAGTCCGCTGAACTTCTCTGGCGGCTGGGCGAGATTTGCCTCGATATCACTGAAGAACTTTGGAAGCGCGTTCCGCTATTTTGTGGCGGCTATTTCGACGCCCAGTATTCCTTGTGGTCACCCGGCCCCATCATTCGCATGCAGGAGGATGCTACGTCGGTATTTTCGCCCGCTCTCTATCGCAAGTTTGTCCAACCCGTGGATCGCATGCTCGCGTCTCACTTCGCCAGCAGCTTCATTCACCTACATTCGACTTCCATGTTTCTGCTGGATTTATTTCTGGAAATTGAGGAGATCAAGTGCTTCGAAATAAACAACGATGTGGCGGGCCCGCCACTCGAGAAAATGGTCCCCTACTTTCAGCGCGTTCAGAAGGCTCAGCGCCCATTGTTGGTCAGGGGTTCATTCAAACCGCAGGAAATCCGGCTCCTGTTGGACTCTCTGGAACCACGGGGCCTCTTTCTCAATATCATGGTCAACACTATGGAAGAGGTTGAAGCCCTGAGACCGTTAGTGGGGATATGAGCTATGCGTGTTAGGCGTGGGAAGGGCTAGGGATGCAGCGACAACGATCAGGGTTCAGGCTCCAGCGTGGAGTCGCGGACACTTTGGCACGACGCTGAGTTGTCGACAGGGACGGTGAAAATACTCACTCCGCTGAGCGCAGCGCGCTTGACTTGTAATTTGCTTCTGACTTCGATGGAAGGAGACGGTCTTTTTATGGAATACAACCTTCTAGGAAGGACTGGGATGAGGGTCTCCCGCCTGAGCTTCGGAGCTTCATCTCTTGGTGGTGTTTTCCGTTCGGTCGACGAAACTGAAGCCATCAAGGCTGTGCATGTAGCACTCGAATGTGGAATCAACTACTTCGATGTCGCGCCTGCCTACGCGGGCACAGTCTCTGAAACAGTTCTGGGAAAGGCATTGCGTGGTGTTCGTCGCGATCGGTATTACCTCTCCACGAAGGTGGGCAAGTATACAACGCCTGGAACTTACGGCCAAGATACGCTTGATTACTGTACGCTTGATTACTCGCGCACTCGGATCCGCAAGTCGATCGAGGAGAGTGCCGAACGGTTAGGGACTGATTATTTCGATCTGATCCACATCCACGATATCGAGTACCAGGGCCGTAAGCACACCGAATGGGGGCTCACCGAAGGTTATGAATCGGTGGTGGAGTTGAAACGGGAGGGGCGGATCGGCGGCGTTAGCTTCGGCATTTATCCCATGGATCTCTGGATGAGAATCTTCTCTTCGCTCGATGTGGATGCAGGCCTGGTCCATAACCACTACTGTCTCAACGACACACGAATTACGGAATTGCTGCCGGTTGCGGATTCGAAACAGATTGGGTTAATCAATGGTTCTCCATTCGGCAGTGCCTTGTTGACAGACCGAGGGCCGGCAGCCTGGCACCCCGCCAGTTCTGAGGATCGAGCTGTTTTTGGAGCGGCCGCCGATTTCTGCAGAAAGCAGGGGTCTTCAATCGCGAAATTGGCAATACAGTTTTCCAGCCAAAACCCCAAGCTACCGACTACTCTTTTCAGTTCCGCCAGTCCTGAATCAGTGCGACGGAATGTTGAATGGCATGAAGAACCGTGTGACTCAGAACTCTTAGCAGAAGTGCAGAAGATTCTGGAACCCGTCCGCGACAGGCAGTGGGACTACGGCAGTTAACGACTCGTAAAAAGAGGCGTGTAGGCGTGACCGGGTTTGGTACCCGGCTCCCCCCACGAATTCAACAAGATATCGCCTTTTGACAGTCCGCATTGAAGAACTAGGGAGACCTAAATGAGCATCTTTGAGGAGTTGCAGCAAGCGATCATTGACGGGAAGGCCCCCGTCGCTAAGGAATTGACAGACAGAGGACTGAAGGAGGGAATCAAACCCCATGAGTTCTTCCCCAAAGCTATCATTCCTGCCATGGATGAAGTTGGGCGGCGCATGAGGGATTGTGAATTCTTCATCCCGGAAGTGCTGATCGCCGCGCGGGCAGCAAGATCTGCCACTTACATCCTACGGCCGCTGCTGCTGGGTGATGAAGCGGTCAAACCCGTGGGCACAGTGGTAATCGGAACCGTGAAGGGTGACCTGCACGATATCGGCAAGAACATTGTAGCAATGATGCTGGAGAGTGCGGGATTCAGGATTGTGGACCTGGGAGTGGACGTTCCACCGGACAAGATCGTGGACGCCGTGAAGCAGCACCAGGCGAACTTCGTTGCTGTGTCGGCTCTACTGACCACGACGATGGTGAACATGAAAGCGGTTATTGAAGCCCTTGCCGCGGCCGGCCTTCGGGACAAGGTGAAAGTCCTGGTAGGTGGAGCTCCCCTCACGGATGCCTGGGCGCATTCGATCGGGGCGGATGGTTATGGCAAAGACGCTCCCGGCGCTGTTGAACTGGCCCGCAGCCTAGTTCCGGCTAGCGACTGAGACAATGTGCGTATTCCGTTGAAGGTGATCAGTGATTCCGGTTTGATCCCGATCGCTGGTTCCGAAGTGAAGCGACGCTGGCGTGCGTATTCCGGGGCAACGTGATCGCGATTCCGAAATTATCCCGATCAGCATTCCGAAATTGATTCGATCGCGATCCCGGGATGATGCCGATCAGTCATTCCGATTTTAAGCCGGTCAGTTTTGGCCGGTTGTCGGAATGGCGATCGGATCATTTTCGGAACGATTTCCACAGGGCCCGGAAGCGGAGGATAAGTAATAAGGAGGCGTCGTGAGGGTACACTTCTATAGTTGTCCATGGTGTGGCAGACGAGGGGTGAAGGTACAGTTCTCCGGAGACGGAAAGGCCGATCTGGTTAAGTGCCGATATTGCGGTGTTGAGAAGATCATGGGAAGGCTGGAATTCGTGAAGTCGATCCACGAGGCTGACACAGAGATCCAGAGGACCAGGCGAGCGGTCATACAGGAGTTTCGTCAAAAGGGCATCCGTGTCGTGTCGCCCACTTTCCATTCCAGGCAACGAGTTCCTCAACCGATATGGCATGGTTCCGAAACTTCACGAGCTTGAGCTTGGTAAGCTTATTGGCCGGTCATTCGATAGATATTCGCCGTTAGTTCACTGACTGTAGTCTGGGGACCACCTGAAATTCGGCTTCCGCCATTTTTCAGCGATTTCTTATCCCCGCTAAATCAGCAACATGCAGCGACAGCCCAAGGCAGCGGATTTTGGCCTTTTGGACCAAGGCACAAATGCGCCGAAAAGACTCGGATCAGTCCGCCCGGTATGTGCGGGTGTGCTCGTTGCATGCCCGTCAACTGGTCACCGGTTTCGGCCGGCTGGATTCCGGAATGGAAAAGCGTTTCCCAGGCGGAATCCGGGTCAAGTGGTAGGTTGGGCTATTTATCGACAGCTAGTGGTGAACACGCCTTGGCGACTACTCGGTAGTGATGCCAAGTCGAGGGGATTCTGGCGCCCTTGCATAGCGGAGGCGTCCTCGAGCGCCAATGGATGAGCCACTCGCGATGCACCTAATCCGTCCCCCCAAAAGACATCAGTGACGCAGCATTGCACGTTGAAAGTTTTCCGCTTGATACTGTCCTTTTATTCGCTTGATATATTATTGTCGAGGTTGACGCCCCCGGCGCTTCCGAATCCTGTGGCGCAAAAAGAGTCTTCACAAGACTGTCCCCTATATAAGGAACTGAGCGCAGCGCATTCCATCATGGCCCGGAGCAACCCTCGCCAACAAAGGCCGAATACATTTGCGCAGACCAAACTGCCACCCTCACTTTTCGCTTGCGGAAAGGCGGCAGACCCTACATTTACGGAGCCCTTGACACCGCACTAAAGGTTATCTAGGCTGGCCCGTGCTGGCCGATGCCCTGGCCTGAAGGCCACATTAACATCCAGGGCGTTTTCGCCTGCCCTAAAGCAGGAGTGCCAAGGATGAAAGTTACTTCCGCCGTTCTAGCCGCTCTTGCGGCCACACTCGTCGTCGGTACGCTCCATGCCCAACTCAAGGAGCGCCCAATTCCTCGCCTAATCAATAAAGATGGGCGCTTCGCCCTGTTGGTTGACGATGCGCCTTATTTGATGTTAGGCGCACAGGTGCACAATTCCAGCGACTGGCCGGCCATGTTTCCGAAAGTGTGGCCCGCCATGGAATGCCTCAATGTCAATACGGTGGAAATTCCGGTTTACTGGGAGCAGTTCGAACCACGGCAGGGACAGTACGACTACACGGCAATCGACACTGTTCTCGCTGAGGCCCGCAAGCATCACATTCGCCTGGTGCTGCTCTGGTTCGGAACCTGGAAAAACGGCAGCCAGCACTTCATGCCCGAGTGGATGAAACTGGCCCCCGACCGCTATCCGCACATGGTCGATCAGAACGGACAAGCTGTGGACTCGCCCTCACCCTATGCCACCGCGTCGCTCGACGCGGACAAGAGTGCGTTCACCGCATTCATGCGGCACCTGAAAACAGCCGATCCGCAGCGCACCGCCATTATGGTTCAGGTGGAGAACGAACCCGGCACCTGGGGCAGCGTCCGCGATTACTCGCCCGCCGCCCAGAGACTCTTCGAAGCGCCGGTGCCGCCCGAGGTCCTCAATGCCATGCAGGTGAAGGCGGCTTCGCCATCCCCGAACTGGCAGGAAGCCTTTGGCCCCGAAGCCGAAGTCTGCTTCCACGCTTGGTCGGTAGCGAGATATGTCGGGCAAGTCGCCGCGGCGGGGAAGGCCGTTTATCCCTTGCCGCTCTATGCCAACGCGGCTTTGCGCGACCCGCTGAAGCCGGGCGCTCCCGGCAGTTACGAGAGCGGCGGCCCCACGGACAATGTGCTCGCCATCTGGAAAGTCGCGGCCCCCGCGCTGGATATTCTGGCGCCCGACATTTACCAGAACGACCCGGCCGCGTACTTGAAGGTGCTCGAACTCTACCATCGCAACGACAATCCCCTATTCGTCCCCGAGACTGGTGGCGCCGGCAATGCCCGTTTCTTCTTCTCGGCGCTCGGCC
>Ga0187888_1003317_pt1 | contig 12722 bp, 15 predicted proteins | sample June2016WEW_7_40_FD_132987 | JGI IMG/M metagenome (GOLD analysis project Ga0187888, IMG submission 132987) | Peatland microbial communities from SPRUCE experiment site at the Marcell Experimental Forest, Minnesota, USA - June2016WEW_7_40 | ecosystem: Environmental > Terrestrial > Soil > Wetlands... | reverse complement strand
GTGCTCTACGGCATCGAGATATCGGGCCCGGTCGGCGAATTCCTCATGATTGCCGGTGACAAAATAGACTCCCGCCGGGGCGGAAAGGGCCTTCCACGGTTGGATGAGCGCATCCAAGTCCGCCTTGGACCCGTCAAACAGATCGCCGCTGATGAGCACGGCATAAGGCTACAGTTGTTGAAGTTTGGCGACAACGCGACGGGCGAAGCGGGTGCCACGGGCATTGCTCAGATGCAAATCGGCCACAAGCGCCAGGGTGCCACCGCGCCAGCCGGTGGGCAGGTTCGCCAGCTTGACGGTGAGGCGCGTCACGCGCAGCCAGGAAGCGTTCACAAGCCCGCAAATGCTCGTGACCATGGCACCTCCAAAAAACATGGCGGCGATGAGCTTCGGCTCGATATGAAACGACAACAGTGCTGCCACCGCGGAAAAGCCCCATGCCGCGCCTGCCGCGAAGAAGCTGTAGTTCAGGACCCCGAGCCAGATTGCGGAAATCCGATAGCCCAGCCGCAGCCAGGGATTTGAATAGCGCCTCCCCAAAATCGTCGTGGCAATGAAGATTAAAGTCAGCGCCGGAAAAATGATCTGCCAGACGGGCAGCGAGGCAGTTTGCCAGAAGTGGTTCCACGTCGCGCAGACGAACCAGGTTGCCGCCAGCAGGGTCGTTGACACCACGCTCAGGAACCGGATGATCCGGGAGCGCGGGAAGCGAGGCTTGCTGGAATTGGAGTGCATTTTTAGACCGTCGTCAGATTTCTTGAAACATCTCAACCAGCCGCCTGTCGCCATCATGAGAATCTGACGAGTGTTCCGGTTTGGAAGATTGAGCCCAGGCGCGACGCGCGCGGGCCCAGATCAATGGCGGATCAGCGGCCTGTGGTGGCCATCAATTGCGCGGGGTAGCGCTCGCCCTCGACATGTATCCCGGCCGCAATGCGCTTGATCCCGGCGAGATCTTGCACCGTTAGCTTGATGTTCGCTGCGCCGAGGTTTTCCTCCAGCCGATGCAGCTTGGTGGTGCCGGGGATTGGCACAATCCAAGGCTTCTGCGCAAGCAGCCAGGCAAGCGCGATCTGCGCTGGCGTCGCCTTCTTTTCATCGGCGATGTGCTTAAGCAGAGCGACGAGCGCCTGGTTCTTCTCCATTGCCTCCGGCGTGAAGCGCGGGAGATTCTTGCGGAAATCGTTGGCGCCAAGCTTGGTGTCCTTGGTCATCGCGCCCGTTAGGAATCCCTTGCCCAACGGGCTGTAACACACAAAGCCGATGCCAAGCTCCTCGCACGTCGCGAGAATGCCATTGGTCTCCGGCCCGCGCGTCCACAACGAATACTCATTCTGCAACGCCGTGACCGGTTGCACCGCATGCGCGCGGCGGACAGTTTGTGCGCCGGGTTCTGACAGCCCGAAATGTTTCACCTTGCCCTCGGCGATGAGGGCCTTGACCGCGCCCGCCACGTCCTCGATCGGTACATTTGGATCGACGCGATGTTGGTAGAACAGGTCGATGACCTCGACGCCCAACCGCTTCAACGACGCATCGCAGACCTCGCGGATGTGCCCGGGCCGGCTGTCCATGCCGGTGCTTTTGCCCGTCTTGGAATCAATCGCGAAGCCGAACTTGGTGGCGATCACCACCCGGTCCCGCATGGGCTTCAACGCCTCGCCGACAATCTCCTCGTTGGTGAAGGGCCCATAGATCTCGGCCGTGTCGAAGAAGGTGACGTCCCGATCCACCGCCTGACGGATCAACTTGATACTCTCCTCCTTGCTGAGGGCGTGGCCGTAGCTGAAGTTCAATCCCATGCATCCCAGCCCGATGGCCGAGACTTCCAGATTACTTTTTCCTAGTTTGCGCTTTTGCATTTTTTCTCCTCTTAACTGATTTTGACCGAACTACCTTGTATCGAATCCAGAGCGCATCGCGTCCGCGCTGCTCTACGGATTTGAGTCTGAGGGGAACGGCCTTGTTTCTTGATGGACTAACGCCGTCGAAAACGGCAGGGATGTCGTGGCGTCCATCGATGCCAGGGACAACCAAGAGGCTCACCTCATCGACGAGACCGGCCTGGAGGAAGGCCCCGTTGATGTGGCCGCCTCCTTCGAGCAGTAAAGTGCGGATGCCAAAATGCTCTCCGAGCTGATTTACCGCGTCGGCGAGGACGACCGAGGGCTGGCCAGAGACGATGTAGGAGATTCCCTTCTCCCGGAGCATGGCCAGGTAGTCCTCCGGGGCTTGTTCACTCACCACACAGATGAGGTGATCGCCGTCGAGATCCCCGCCAGCCCACCGCAGCTTGCCGAGCGTATCAACGGAGACGGCATAGGATTTCGCCCGCCGGGCAACAAAGACGGGCCGAGGCCCTGCCGGCGTGTTCGTGGCAGAGACAAATGGCTTATCTTCTGCAAAGTGCTGCTGCATCGTCGTGCGACCACAAATCCAGGCATCGCCGTTCAGCTTCGCCCCGGTTGCCTCATACTCGCCCTTGCCCGTGACTGCGCCGAGAGCGGCGCCATCGATCTTCCCGTCCAATGACGAGAGCATGTGACAAATAATGTAAGGTTTCATTGCGGCTTCCTGGAACTAATCGTCTGTTGGCTTACGCACCAGGCGGGAAGTCTGTCGAAGCCACGAGGGCAGTCTGCGCCTCGAAGCTGGCGATTGAAGCCGCTGCTGACCCCGGTGATAAACCATGTGCGTCGTTTCATGATGTGTTTTCCAATGGTTGTTTCAATGGTCAGTGCGCGGTGCTTGCGGCATCGGCAATGTTCGTGGGTGGGACAACTTCGTCGATCACCCGCAGCGCGTTGAGCGTGCGGGGGTATCCGATGTAGGGCAATAGCTGGGTGACGACATCAATCAAGCGTGTGCGGTCGTTGCCGACGTTGAGGTTCCCGGTCACATGACCCTTGACCTGCGGTTCGCAGCCGCCCAGCGAGATCAGCATGGCAAACGTCAGCAGCTCCCTGGTTTTGATATCCAGTCCATTGCGGGTGTAATAGTCGCCGAAGCAGTTTGCCGCGAGAAAGTCCTGAATGTGCATCTGGTCCTTGGGCGCCTGCTGCCGCATCTTGTCGATCGCCTCGCCAAAAATCGCCTTCTGCGCCGCGACTCCCTTCTCGAAGCGTGTCTCGGGCGTGGTGGTGGACTGGCCTTCCAAGGGCAGGCTTAGCCCGTTGTTTTGGAGCACTTCGTTGGTCGCATGCAAGAAATCGAAGACCTTCGCCACGCCGACATAGGGCACAGATTGATACAGAATCTCTTTGATCTCGATCGGCGTCAGACCGACGTTGAGCGCCGCGCCGACCATGACCTTGTATTCGCCGAGCGCCTGCGAGGCGATGGTTGACGCCAGGATCAACATTACCCTGGTTTTGGTGTCCAATTTGCTCTGGCGGATGACTTCGTCGAAAGCCCAGTTGTCAAACATCTCGATGAACTCCGGATCCGACTTTTGCAGTTTGGATTCGTGATTCGGGAAAAGCTCCTCGTGGTTCTTAACGGCGTTCTTGGTGAGGTGAAGTTTTTTCATGATTTGGCTGGGCGCTCAGGCGCCGTATTGTTCGTTGGTGACCTTTTCCATCCAGTCAACGACCTTGCCGTCGAGAGCCTCCGCGATGGCGATGTGCGTCATGGCCGTGGTGGGAGCGGCGCCATGCCAATGTTTTTCGCCCGGCGGGAACCAGACGATATCGCCCGGATGGATTGCCTCAACCGCGCCGCCTTCGCGCTGCACACGTCCGCAGCCCGCCGTCACGATCAGCGTCTGCCCCAGCGGATGCGTGTGCCACGCGGTTCGAGCGCCGGGTTCAAACGTGACAATCGCGCCGCTGATACGGGCGGGGTCGCTCCCCTTGAACGGCGAGTCAATGCGCACCGTGCCAGTGAACCAATCGCCCGGTCCTTTATTGGAAGGCTGTGAGCCACGTCTTTTGATTTCCATAAAATATTTTAATTTTGTTGAGTTGGTTGTTTTTGGCTGCTCCCCATCAGTGCAGCAGGCCAACTGTCATTCGTTTCATAACGTGATCAGTTCATACTGATCATTGCCCATTTTCATCTCTTTCATGTATGACAACTGGCGCAGGCCCTTCCGGGATTCAATGCGTTCTTTAAGGTCGTGAAGTTCTGCTTCGGGGAGCTTATACACCATGTCAATCGAAGCTTGTTCTACCGCCAGGATGTCACTGGAAGCCAGGATGCCCAGGTTGCGCGCCTTAACCGGAGCAGCCTCGATGCCGACGCAGTCGCAGTCCACGGACATATTGCGCAGCACATTGATATAGACAATCCGCTTGCCGAAACGATCCATGGTGGCTTTTGCCGACTCCACCAGGTTTTCCTGAAAAGGTTCGCCTTTAAGCCAGCTCTCGTAATCCTCATTGTCCGGGGCGGCGTGGACCCTTTTCTTGCCGATGCGGCCGTCCGCGCAACCGATGGCGATATTCTTCATCGAGCCGCCGAAGCCGCCCATGGGGTGCCCTTTGAAATGGGTCAGCACCACCATCGAGTCGTAATCCAGCATGTGTTTGCCAACCGACATTTCCGTGAAATGCTTCCCGCCTTGAATGGGAATCATCACCGCACCGTCCTCGTCCATAATGTCCACCGGGCAGAAATCCCAACCGTTGATCTTGATGGTTTCGCGATGATCAGCCGTAGTATATCTCTTGCCCTTATAGAAAGTATTGGTTTCCACCAGGTTGCTGTTGGAGATCCGCTGCTGCAGGGCTTTCACCATGTCGCGCGGCAAAATGTTGGGGCCGTGCGGCTCGCCGGTGTGCAGCTTGATAGCGACCTTGCCTGTTATGTTCTCGTTGATTTTTGAATAAATTTCCAGCAATCCGTTCGCGCTGATGTCCTTCGTGAAAAACACGGGGGAGCCGGGCTTGTCCTGCGGCAGGCGCGCGGAGCGCGAACCAATGTCCGAGGATTGGCTCGGTTCTGCTCCCAAGAGCGAAGGAGCCAACAGCGACGCTGCGGTCATTCCCGGCCCAGCGGCAAGCAATCTCCGCCGGCCGGGCATTGCGGGGTCAGCCGACACGTCCAGATTGCTTTTTCCTAGTTTGCGTTTTTGCATAGTGGATGCCTTTCACTTTGCTGTTTTTTTGATTGAGTCGCGCTATTTTCGTTTACAGCTCTTGGCGCGTAGGCCGGAACAGGATTTCGTTTATGTCCACGTCATCCGGCTGGCTCATGGCGAAGACAACCGCCCGCGCAAACGAATCGGCGGGGATCGCGAAGCCCTCATAAAACTTTTGAATGCCGGCGGCGGAATCCCGGTCCGTGATGTGGCTCGGCAGCTCGGTAGCGACCGCGCCCGGCGAGATCACCGTCGTGCGGATGTTATAGGGCTTCACTTCCGTGCGCAGCCCTTCGGATAAAGCTCGCACTGCGTGCTTGGTCGCGCAATAGACCGCTCCAAGAGGCGTGATCTTGTGACCGGCCACCGAGGAGACATTGATGATATGCCCCGCTTTTTGCCGCTTCATGTGTGGCAAAGCCGCCGCAATGCCGTAGAGCACGCCCTTAATGTTGATGTCGATCATGTTGTCCCACTCGTCCACCTTGAGGCGCTCCAGCGGCGACTGTTGCATCAGACCGGCATTGTTGAGCATCACGTCAACACGCCCGAACTTCTGCACGGCTGCATCCACCAATCTTTTCACTTGGTCACAATGGGTTACGTCTGTTTCTACGGCGAGCGCTTTGCCGCCGCTGCCGGTCAATTCATCAGCCAATTTCTGGGAGACGCCCGATGCGGCGCGCACCGAGCGCAACGGTTGCGCCCTGCGCGGACAGAAGCCGGGCGGTTGCCTCGCCCAATCCGCTGCTCGCTCCCGTAATCACGACGACTTTGCCTTCGATGTTGTTGTTCATAATCTGGACTCCTGTTTTTGAGTTTGTATTAAAATTCAATTTCCCAACGCTCCGACTTCGGCCGTGCGATGCCGTGTGCGCCATTCCCCCGGTGACGTGCCTTCCCAGAGGTGGAAGGCGCGAAAGAAGGAGTTGGCATCCTCGTAGCCCAGCAAGTAGGCGGTCTCGTTCAATTCAACCGTGCTCTGTTGGAGATAGTGATGCGCCAGGTCGCGCCGGGTGTCTTCGACGAGTTGTTGGAAGGTAATGCCGGCATCCGTAAGCCGGCGCTGCAATGTGCGCACACTCGTGCGCAGTTCTCGCGCGACATGCTGAAGCGTTGGGCGTTTCCCCGCGAGGCAGCGCTTGAGCGTGTGCTTCACCTGTTCCCCAACCTCGGGCCTGGTGTTCCGCGCCGCAAGCTCTGTTTCCAGTTGGGCCCCAATCGCCGCCAGCAAATCTTCATTGTGGGTTGCGAATGGCCGATCGAGGTCGTTGCTGCGATAAACAAGGGCGTTGCGCCCGGCTTTGAACCGCACGCGGCAGCCATAATGAGTTTCCAGCATCTCGCGGTTCTGGGCGGGTCGGGTGAGTTCCAGTCGCAGAGGTGTGAGTTGTCCATCGGTGCCCCGGCGAGCGATGGACGCAATCCATGACAGGCACAGATCTACCATCACGTCGGGTTGGACTTCTTTCGCTTCGAGGTAGAAGAATTCCACCGAGGCTTCGTCCCGGGTGGTATGAACGCGGATTTCTTCGGGGCAGGTGAGCTGCTTGTAGCGGGCCAGACGTTGCAAGGCATCACGGAAGGACCGGCTGCAAACGGCGGCCATTGCGGTAGGGTGGTATCGCTCCAATCGCGGTTCGGCGCCAAACTTGAGGCCAATCGCGGCATCCGCGCTGGTCTCCGCAATGGCGCGCCAGAGCGCGAAGAGTTCAGCGGTGGTGGCGTAGATCTTCTCCTGCTGGAAAAATCCCGCCGGCAATCCCGCCCGTCGCAGCAGGGTCGGCAGCGCCACCTTATGCTCTGCGAGCCGTTCTGCCAGGAGACTGGAAATCCGGAACCGATCATTCATGATTGGATTTTGGTCTTACTCATAGTCTCAAGGTAACCCCGGACTGGAATTTGTCACTAGCAGAACGCGCCAATCCACTTGCCAAACACGCCAATGGGTAGCTCTGGCAATCGCCGAGACCTCCAGTTGGTCCGCGCTACAACACACTGAAATGGTTGGGGAGCGGACGAATCCCGGCTCATGGCCATATCTGCCGCGTCCTCGCTAAACACACTCGCCGAGAGCAGAAAACTCTCCCGGTGTGGAAGCGTGCTACACGGATGCCCGGTCCTTTTCCGATGAAACGGCGATCTCCGCCGGATAGGCGGGTCGGTGAGAGTGAGCGGTGATGGCCTCCCAAAAGTTGCCCCAAAACGTTAGCTTGCCCAGCTTGCGGTGGGGCATCGCATCGATGGCAGGCTCGCGCACGAAGAGAAAGGCCACCATCACCACCAGGAGTGTGCCGAGCATAAGGCGCAGCACCCATGGCGGGGACATATAATGGGTCAAAAAGCCCGCAAACAGGTGGCCAAGCGGCATTCCGCCCTGTTGCGCCAGAAGCATAACCGACAGGACCCGCCCTCGGTTCGCGTCGGTGGCCAGGAGTTGATTGGCGGTATTGCTCGGATTCAGGCTCAGCAACCAGAAGCAGCCGCTGGCGACCAGGATGCACAGGCTCAGGGCAGGTGTGGTGGAGAGGCTGAAAAGCAGCCCGATTGCTGCAAAGATGCACATGGCCAATGGGATGAGGTGGTGGCGGGGATAGTAGGAGGGAATACAGGAGAGCAGGAAGGCGCCGATAATCGAACCCAGACCGATCGCTGAGAGCATCAGGCCGAACAGTCCTGGGCCGCCTTTGAGCACGCTCTGCGCGAAAACGGGCAGCAGTCCCTGCAACGGCGCGGCCAGGAACATAAAGACCATGCCCATGACGGTCAGGCGACGGGTCCCGGGACTCGTCCAGACGAATTTCAAGCCTTCGCGGATGTCGTCGTAGATGGAGACGGTGCTGGAGCGGGGCGGGGCTGGCGCGTTCGGAATAGCGAACAACAGGGCAACCAGCAGCGGGAGAAACGTGCAGGCGTTGAAGGTAAAGGCACCCGCGACACCGAATGCCCCAATCAGAGCCGCCGCCACCATGGGACCGCACAGTCTGGCCATGTTGAATTGCACGGAGTTCAGCGCGAGAGCCGGGCTCAATTCCGCGCGTGGAACCAGACTGGGCACGACTGAAAGGAAGACTGGGCCGTTGAGAGCCCATACAATACCCTCCAGAAACGTAAAGGCGATCACGACCCAGGGCGTGGCCCGACCCAGAAATGCTGCCACGGCAAGGCCCGCGCCGAGCGCACAGGCCAACGCCTGCAAGGTGATCAACCAAACTTTCTTGTTTACCCGGTCCGAGATCACGCCGGCGAGCAGCGCGAGCAGGAGGACGGGGCAGAAGTCCGCGAACTGCAATGTCTCGACGAGAAGGCCCTGGTGGGGATTGCCAATGGTCTGACTTGTGACGGCCCAACTTTGGGCGGCATTCTCGGTCCAATTACCGGTGTTCGAGATGCAGGCGCCGATCCAGAAAATGAGAAACGGCCGGTGTCGGAAAACTGTCAGGGGCCGCCCAATGGCGGAGCGAGATGAATTGTTGAGGCCGTCGGGCGTAATGGACTCCTATCACTTCAACTCCGGAGGTTCAATGGCCTCACCGGTGCTGACCGTTTCAATTTGCGTTGGCAAACTCGGCTGGCCTGTGAATCTCCACGGAGCAACATGGACACTATCTTGCGCTGTCGGTCGCTCAATTGCGCCTCAACGGCAGAAGTGGTAATGCCGGATGCACCTTCGGGCAGTTTTAGTCGCTCGTCATCGCCCTTCGGGCTATGGAAGGTGATGACAAAATAGCCGTCCTGTTGGGCGCAGAGAGGAGTGTCCAATCCGTGGTTGGGCATCCTGTCGCGCATTCGGGCGAAGCCGCCGCCGCGCTGTTCCAAGAGGTGCATCGTCGCAAGGGTTTGATGAACAATCTCGGATTCAATGGCCGCCATGCGCGACTCGCAATCGGCGAAGAGTTCAGTATTCTCCAACCTCGACTGGACGCTCCTTCTCGATTCCGCGCAAGCGCTCTGCCCAAGCATTAAGGCTGGCCTGCCGTTGTTCATCGGAGACGCGCACTGGCGCGCAGACAATATTGGGTTGCAGGACGTCCCAGCCGGTAAAGCGCAGAATCCCGCGCTGGATCGGGCGCAGAATGGCGTGGATGTCCCCATTCCGTCCGCCCCTCTGATAAACTGCTTCCGGTCCACCCGTCGTCAGCGACAACAGGGCGCGCTTCCCTTTGAACACGCCGTTCTCGTAGAACCGCTCGCCGCCGTAGGTTCGGCCCATGGCAAAGACGCGGTCCGCCCAGCCTTTCAGAATTCCCGGCAAGCCAAACCACCAGAGTGGAAATTGCCAGATCATCAGGTCGCATGCTTCCATCTTGCGCAGTTCCGTCTCGACCTCCGGGGCAAAGCCGCCCGCCTCCGTGGCGTGCATCTCCTCGATCTGTTGCTTGAAAAAGTCGAGATTCTTCACCGTGGTGAAATTGCGCCGGTCCGATACCGGGTCAAACTTCATGGCGTAAAGATCCGAAACCGCCACGGCATGGCCGGCGGCATGCAGGGTGTCCCGCGCCGTGCGGAACATCGCCCCGTTGAAACTACGCGGCTCGGCGTGGGCGAAAACAATGAACACTTTCATCCGCGCGAGTATTTCACATGCGGGGCCGTAATCAAACATTTCATGGTTTCTGGACAAGACGCACTGGCCACGCAAGTTTAGGACATCAGCTTGCCACGAGGGAGCGGCATGCATCCGCCGGTTTACCGGTTCTCTCATGACGACGTCAGGTTCGCGGGTCGGGTCGGTCCGAGATGGGGTGAAAACCCCATAGTGTCCGCGAGCATTCCGTCTTACTGTCGTGCCATGAAAGAAAACGAAATCACACATTTGGAAGGCCTTGAAGATCACCTTGTTCTGACTCAGACGGCCGGTTTTTCTCAGGGAATTGGCGGATCTTCGGGACAAGCCGCTGGGAAAAATGAACTGTCTGCCGCAATGAAGAGAAGGCTAAAATCAAACCCCGGAAAACTTGAAAAACTGCGCGGAAAAGCCCAGCTTCCTTTGGGTGCTGAGTAGGCGAGCCTTGGGGCCGACGGGCAATCACTTTTCGGGAACCATGCCCTGAGACTGTTCAATGGCATCCTCAACATCACACCAGTTCATCGCATTTTGATACCACAACGAGGGCGTGCCATGAACTCAGTGCAAAACGGAAAAGGCGACCGCCCCAGGAACAACTGGGGTCCGAATTGGTACGCAAAATACGATGCCGTCGATTGGTGCCGACGGCCGATCAAACAGGAATCACATGATCATAACGGAGCCGCGATCATGGAGGTCAACGGCAAGAGGCACGAGGATGCGGACATTTGCAAGGCAAACAACTCAGTATTGAAAACAGAGCTAAGTCCTGAGTCAATTAGTTCCTGATCCTCGATCTCCGACTCACCGCTGGGGGGAACACCCCATAGCGTCCGCAGCGCCTCTCGGCCATCTTAACCCCAGAACAAATGGCACGCTCAGTGCCCAAGAAAATGGAAGAAATATGAAAAAGAAGAACCGTAGAATCGCATGTTTGTTCGCGTTGACGGCCGCGCTGGCAGCCGGCTGCACGGTATCATTCGAGCCCGCAAGAGTCTATGTGCCCCCGCCCCAGGCGGTGGTGATGGTGGGCATGCCGGACTCTTACGTGTGGGATGGTGTCGAATACGTCGGCGTGGTGGGCGACCAGTATATGTACCTGGGACCCGAAGGGGTTTGGCTGGTCTGCGACCCCGTCCGTCTCGGCCGCTTTCACGGGTGGGAAGGGGGTCATCCAGATTGGCGCAGGACGGCTGTTCGCAACGTCGGACCGAACGTGCGCGGGAGAGCGCCGGAGAGGAGGGAAGAAAGAAACGACGACCGGAGGTAGTCCGAAGAATTGGAGACATGGAGCGACTGTGCTGCTCCAATAAATGGTGTGCGGTCTGCTGGCCATGAAGGAGCGATCGAAGATGGCCGGTGCATGTCATGCCGTTGAGGCTGCTGGGGCGAAGGCATCGCCTAGTTCTACACAAATTCCATCCAGCAATGCCGCGTGAGTGGAGGCATCATGGATGAATGCCTCTAAAAGAATTCTTGAAAAGCTATGAAAAGAACAACTGTTTTGCTGGCGGACGATCATACGATCGTGCGCGAGGGCTTTCGCAAGATGCTCGAGATGGAAGAAGACCTGGAAGTGGTCGGCGAAGCGCAAGACGGCCGGCAGGCGGTTGCCTTGGTCAAAAAACTCCACCCTGACGTGGTGTTGATGGACATCGCAATGCCTCAGCTTAATGGTCTGGAAGCCGCACGCCAGGTCCACAAGGATTTCCCGGCAACCAAGGTGCTCATTCTCTCCGCGCACAATGACGATGCGTATGTCAAAGCGGCGACCGATTCTGGCGCGGTGGGATTTCTGCTTAAACAGACCTCTGCCCACGATGTCTGCCTTGCGATTCGGGAAGTTCAGAAGGGCAACACATTTTTCAGTCCCTCCATCTCCAAGCGTCTCGATCAGCTCTATCCGACATCGCATGATCGCGTGGGAGTGCTCCTGAGGAAATCAGCCCAGTTGACATCGCGCGAGATGGAAGTGCTCCAGTTGGTGGCCGAAGGCAACGCCAACAAGGAAACCGCCGCGGAACTGGGCATCGGCATCAAGACCGTCGAGAAGCATCGCGAGCATCTCATGGAGAAGCTCGACATCCACGATACCGCCGGTCTTACCCGTTACGCCATCGGCGCAGGCATCATCGAGAGCAGTGTCCAGTTGGCCATCGTTTGAGGATAAAATTGAGCTTCTTCGAAGCGCATTCAACTTGCGCGGCCGCCGCACCACATCCAAGCTCCCGCCCGGCGTCCTTGCCTGGCAGCGGGCTTCTTTCATCAAATCAATCAACACCCATCGAGCCAGCGATGCGTCGGGATCCCTCAACCTGGATGGAGAGGAGTAGATTTGTCGCGGTTCGGTTGATCTCATTCTCAATCCCGACCAGATCCCGGCCCTAAATCCCGGGTCGGAGTGAGTTTAAACCTTGATCTTCGCCCGCCCGCCGCAGGCGGTGGTGACCATCACAAACGGCTCCGGCTTGATCGGACCATAAACGAGCGAGATTTTTTGCCGCGACAGCATCTCCATCGGCGTCATTTCCAGATGACAATTTCCGGCTGCTTGCGAGGGACGAGAGCTGTTTCGCCGACAGGCACGCCCACAATGATCGGCGCGATGGCATTCATTTCAACAGGAATCTTCAATTCAGTCTTCCACTCCGGCGTGTTCAGCGCCGAGACCGCAAAGCCGATCACGCAGGTGCCAAGACCTCTTGCGCAGGCGGCAAGCATCAGGTTTTCCGCTGCCAGCCAGCAATCCGCCGCGACAAATGGCCCCTGAAATTTGCCGCAGATGACGATCAGCGTGCCAGCGTTGTAAAAAACATGGAAATCCGGTTTGTTGACCTGATCAAGCGAATGCCTTGCGTGCTGGGAATCGGAACCCTGCGCCTCACTGCGCACCATTTCTTTAGTGCTGTCCGACAAACGGTCTAGAAGGCTTTTATCCTGAATGACGGCAAATGACCAGGGCTCCTCGTGCATGGCGGTGGGGGCGTGTACGGCGGCGTCGAGCAGCGAGCGAACGACGGCCTGCTCGATTGGCCGAGGCATAAAGTTGCGCACGGAGCGGCGATGATAGAT
>Ga0187888_1003313_pt1 | contig 12730 bp, 9 predicted proteins | sample June2016WEW_7_40_FD_132987 | JGI IMG/M metagenome (GOLD analysis project Ga0187888, IMG submission 132987) | Peatland microbial communities from SPRUCE experiment site at the Marcell Experimental Forest, Minnesota, USA - June2016WEW_7_40 | ecosystem: Environmental > Terrestrial > Soil > Wetlands... | reverse complement strand
TGCGGGATTCGCGAGATCGATCTCCAGCGGCGAACCGCGCGTTTGCCGGGCCGGTGCCGGCGGAGCTGATGAATTACCTGGAATCGCACAAGGATACGCTCATTCCCGAGTTCCGTGCGGTCTGGGCGGCGAATGGCTACAAGAAATCCGGAACCTGGGAAGCGGTCTTCGGTCCCGGCAAGCCGGCTGATGTGAAGATTCCGATTCAGACGACGAGCCCGCCGATGAGCGCGAATGAACATGAAGTGAGCTGGAGGGAACTGCACTGGCCTTCGGATGAGATATTCATGGCCTGGAACTACGCGCGTTACCTAGAGAAGGAGGTCCAGGCGGGCAAGGCAAGCTATGACATTCCCATGTACGTGAACGGGTGGCTGCAGCAGCCGAATCATGCCTGGCCGGGAACGTATCCCAGCGGCGGTCCAGTGCCTCAGGTGCATGACGTCTGGCGGGCCGGAGCTCCGGACGTCGATATCCTTGCGCCGGATCTCTATTTGCCGTATTTCGACGAAGTTTGCGAAAGATTCAGCAGGAACGGGAACCCGCTCTTTATTCCAGAGACGAGCACTGATGAGTCCAACGTAATCATGGCAGTCGGCAAGTACAATGCGATCGGCTTTTCTCCGTTTGGCATTGATGGGGGAAGACCGATTCCCCCGGAGCTTGCAGCCACATATCAAATGCTCTCCCAGTTATTGCCCATGATTCTTGCGCACCAGGGGAGTGACACCATGACCGCGGTGCGGATGATCGAGGGAGACCCGCCAAAGCAGGTCAAACTAGGCAATTACACCCTGACGTTTACATATACTGGCCGGATCAGGGGCCTTGCCCCGCAAGCCAAAGGGGGAGTGGTGTCGTCTCCTCCGAGGCAACCGATTGGAACACAGCCGACAGAACCCCTGCCGCCGCTGGAAGCAGCTTCAGTTGTGATTGCCACCGGCCCCGACGAGTTTTATTTCGGCGGAGGCGGCATGCGCGTCGACTTTTCAGCGAACACGCCCGGACCGTCCAATGTCGGACTCGGCGTCGTGCAGCAAGGCAGGTTTGTGGACGGAAAGTGGGAACTTACCCGTTGGATCGAAGGCGACGATGATGCGCAGGGAGAGATCCTGGTGCTGCATCCGGACACGATTTTGCGGGTAATGCTCTACCGCTTTCCATAAGTTGAGAACTTCGGATAGCGCCTGCCGGAGCAGTTCTCCGGCAGGCGCAAACAAGGCTCCCCTCCTCATCTGAGGAGGGGGCAAGGGGGTGGTGGGGCTCACCAAGGTCGCCTCACGACCTGCCCGGAAGTTATCCCGCAAGTTGTGGCGCGCAGGAACCGGGACTTGCCCGCGGTCTTGCAAAGCTCTCGTGCCAAGCCAGCGTCCAGCATCAGTGACCGTGAAGCCGACTTTTCATGCCGAATCCCCAAAAGTGCCAGAACCATCTGAGCGGCCACACCTTGCAGTGCGTCGAGCGAGTGGATTCCTCCTGACGCCGCGGCCGACATATCCGAGAGGATCAATGCGGATTATGTACACAATCGGCAACAATTCTGGCACCATTCAGCAGACGATTCCTGTAAAATAAGTGCGACCACGAGGCCCAGCAGCCTCGCTCTACCGCTCAAGCCAGGCGTCGGCCAGTTATGGAGAACAAGAATGTTCTTCTCGTCCACAAGAAGCTCAAGTCTCGGTCATCATTTTGTCCTGCCGTTCATGGTTCTGACTCACACGGGCGCATCCGTCATCCGCGCGCTTCTTTTCGGTTTCACTCTGATGGCGATAGGCGCGACCGCGCCTTTTGCTGACGCGCAGAAAGTTGAATTGTCCGTAGATGTGTCCAAGGCCGGCGCGAAGATCGACCGCAATATTTTCGGCCAGTTCGCCGAGCACCTTGGACACGGCGTTTATGAGGGCGTCTGGGTCGGCCCAGATTCCAAGATCCCCAATACACGCGGCATTCGCAACGATGTTGTTGCCGCGCTTAAAGCAATAAAGGTGCCGAACGTTCGCTGGCCAGGCGGCTGTTTTGCCGACGAATATCACTGGCGTAAAGGCATCGGCCCAGCCGATCAGCGGGTAGTATCCCTCAATCCCAATTGGGGCGGTGTGATCGAGCCGAACACGTTCGGGACACACGAATTCATGGACTTCCTCGACCAGATTGGCGCTGAGGCGTACATCTCGGTGAATGTCGGCTCCGGCACTCCCCAGGAGGCGGCCGAATGGCTGGAATACATGACCACAGCGCAGCCGACTACGCTGGCCAAAGAGCGCGCCGCCAACGGTCATCCTGCTCCTTATGAAGTCGGCTATCTGGGCATCGGAAACGAAAGCTGGGATTGCGGCGGCAATATGACACCAGACTACTATTTGAGCCAGCTCAAGATTTACAGCCGCTTCGTAAGGAACTTCAATCCGGCACAGCAAGCCAATCAGCAGATGTTGAAAATCGCCGTGGGCCCGGGCGGCAGTGAGCCCAGGTGGACTGACTGGACGGAGGCCATCATGAAGGCCTATCAGCATCACACGTGGAGCTGGGATATCAACGGTCTTTCGATGCACTCCTACACGGTCGTGCGGTGGCCGCCTTCTTTTAAGTCCGTGGGGTTCGGAGAGAGCGAGTACGCTCAGATTCTCAAGTCGACGCTGGACATGGAAGATCTGATCAGCAAGCACTCAGCGATCATGGACAAGTACGATGCGCAGAAGAAGGTTGCCCTCGTGGTGGATGAATGGGGTGGGTGGTATGCGCCATTGTCCGGCAGCAATCCAGGCTTCCTCGTTCAGCAGAACAGCTTGCGTGACGCGATTCTGGCTGCGCTGAACCTGAACATCTTTGCCCGCCATGCCGACCGCGTGCGCATGGCCAACATCGCCCAGATGATCAATGTGCTGCAGGCAATGATCATGACAGACAAAGAGAAGATGGTTCTGACCCCGACCTATCACGTCTTCAAAATGTACGTGCCGTTTCAGGACGCCACGTTTGTGCCCGTGACTTTCGACGCCGGCACCTATACGCACGGCGACATCAGCTTGCCGCGCGTGGATGCAATTGGGGCGAAGGACCAAACAGGCAAGCTGTGGCTCGCTATCACCAATGTCGATCCCGGTCGGCCGGTCGAGATTGAGGCGAACCTTGCCGGAATCACGGCCAAGTCTGCCTCTGGCCAAACCCTAACTGCTCCTAAGATTGATAGCGTGAACGCCTTCGACGCACCCAACACGGTCGGGCCGAAGCCCATTTCGGTGAAGGCGCAAGACGGAAAGCTGGCTCTAACACTGGAGCCCAAGTCGGTGACCGTGATCTCAGTACAGCAGTGACATGAGACAGTGCCGATCTGGCAGCCGGGAGGCTACCAGGGATTGCTGACGTCCGTGCATAGGAGAGAAAACATGAAGCAGCTCGGAATAATGATGCTTTTAATGGCGGGTCTTTGTTGGGCACAGGAGTCGGGCAATTTTCAGCCATCTGCGACCAATGTGTGGGGAGCAGACTATCCCCGTGTCGATAACGCCGGAAGGGTTGAAATTCGTGTGAAAGCTCCCGACGCTACGAAGGTATAGTTGAATTTCTGGAGCGGGCCGAAGCTGGATATGGTGAAGCAACCGGACGGATTCTGGACGATTACTACTCCACCGCTCGTTCCCGGTTTTCACTATTACACGTTGAGCATTGACGGTGCGGAGGTCAGCGACCCCAACACTCATGCGTACTTTGGTGGAAGTAAGCCCGCAAGCGCAGTGGAAGTTCCAGAGCCAGGCTCCGCCTATTATTCGGCCCAGAATGTGCCTCACGGCCAGGTTCGCGAGGTTTGGTACTACTCGAAAGTGACGGGGACCTGGCGGCACGCGCTGGTTTATCTGCCGCCGAATTACGATACGCGGACCAAAGTCCGCTATCCGGTGCTCTATTTGCAGCACGGCGGTGGCGAAGATGAGACCGGATGGATTCGGCAAGGTAACGCCAACTTCATCCTCGACAATCTGATCGCGGCCGGAAGCTGCAAGCCAATGATCGTGGTGATGGCGTATGGCTATGCCCGGCGCGCGGGCCAGGCTCCGCCCGATCTGACCGGAAAACCCTTTGGTTCTCCCGAAATGCTTAAGGCCATGCAGGACATGGCGTCGGCGTTCGAAGATGATGTGACTCAGGTCCTGATTCCGTATATTGATTCGACCTTCAGGACACTTTCGGATCGCGATCACCGCGCCATGGCCGGCCTTTCCATGGGAGGCATGCAGGCATTCCAGATCACGCTCAATCATCTCGATCTCTTTTCCTACATTGGCGGATTCAGTGGAGCGGGCGGGGCTATGGTTTTTGGCAATCAGAAATTCGATGTGAAGACAGCCTTCAACGGGGCGATGGCTGATCCGGCTGCCTTCGCGAAAAGAGTGCGCTTGCTCTGGGTGGGCGTCGGCACAGCGGAACCCGAGAGAATGCGGGCAGGACTCGTGGGACTGCATAAGGCGCTCGAGGAGGCGAACATCAAGCACGTCTTCTACGAGTCACCAGGTACAGACCACGAATGGCAGACGTGGCGTCGCGATCTGAAAGACTTCGCGCCCAGACTCTTTCAAGAAGCCGCCCAATGAACTGTTGAGCTGAGTTGATCTGAAGGCTGGTCAATTGGAGGGCAAGAAGACGTATGGAGGGCTTCCGCACCTTTGGCGAGCCGGAACGCCAGACTCCTGTGCCCCACCCATCCTGGCATCAAGATCACCCTAGCGGAAGGAGTATCGAACATTGACTTCCCGCGAACATGCATGGCTTGCTTGGTCATGGCATAGAATCTGGACTTCTCTCTTTCTCGGCATGTGCTGTTTCCTCTGGAGTACAATGAAGGCGAGAGCTCAACTGTGGGATGTGCCTCCACTGCCTCCCGTCAAGCACGCGCCAGCTCCGGACGGCATGACTGCTACGGTGGGGAGCGAAAGTCTTCATATTTCCGTTTGCCGTTCCTCTGTCATCCATTTTGTCGCGACGCCCGAGCCGCCTAACACAGTTAAGCAGAACCAGCCCTGGATGCTCGATTCGAAAGAGTCGTGTCCAGGCGCGAAGTTTCAGGTGTCACAGACAGCCCAAGGGGCTATCCTCACCACCGACACGCTAAAGATAGAGCTCTCTCTGAAGTGGGGGAACGTGCAGTTCAGCACCGCAGGAGGCGAGAGCCTTCTGCGCGAGCGAATGTCAATACCGCGCACCTACGAATCGGCCGAGTTAAACGGCGAGAAGACATTTCACGTTGAGGACAGGTTCTCGCCTGAGTTTGACGAGGGCTTCTACGGGCTGGGACAACACCAGAGTGGCATGTTCAATTACCGCGGCGCGACCGTCGAGCTCGCGCAGAACAACACCGACGTCGCGATTCCGTTGCTGTTGTCGAGCAAGGGCTACGCGCTGATGTGGAACACGGCCTCCCTGACCTTGGCCGATAATCGCTTCCCGCTGGAACTGAACTTGCGTTCGCTCGCCGGCCATGCCGTGGATTACTACTTCATTTACGGTCCGGAAATGGATCAGATCATCCATGAATACCGAAACCTCACCGGACACACGCCCATGCTTCCGAAGTGGGCTTATGGGTTCTTTCAATCGAAAGACCGTTACATGTCTCAGGATGAAGTGTTAAGCATCGCGCACCGCTACCGTAAAGAACACATTCCCCTCGATGCAATCGTGCAGGACTGGTTTTGGTGGAAGACGGAAGGCGACCCGGTCTTCAATTCCAACTTCCCTGACGTCCCCGCCGAACTCAATCAATTGCACGATGAACACGTCCACGCCATGGTCTCGGTTTGGGGGCTCTTTGATACGAAGTCTGAAAACTACCGGGAACTCATAGCCCAGCACTTTGACGTGCCGAATGCTCATGTGTATGACGCTACCAACCCCAAGGCGCGCGATTTTTATTGGAATCAGTTGGTCGACAAGCTTTTCTCCCAAGGCTGGGACGCATTTTGGTTGGACAGCGCCGAGCCCGAAGAATATTGGCCCCACATGGGGGACGCGATTCTGAGCAACAAGCAGATTGCGATCGGCAACGGCGCACAGTACACGAATATATTTCCGTTCATGCACACCCTCGGTGTCCAGCAGCACTGGAGAGCTGCCAGCGAAAGGAAGCGGGTCTTCCTGCTCACGCGATCGGCCTTCCTCGGCCAGCAGAGAGTTGGAGCAACGGTGTGGTCGGGGGACGTCTTCGGCTCGTATTGGGGTTTGAGCCATCAGGTGGCCGCCGGGCTGAACTTCGCCCTTTCCGGATATCCGTATTGGACGACCGACATCGGCGGTTATTGGCCACCTCATGACAAGCCTCTCGATGATCCGAAATATCAGGAGCTTTACGCGCGCTGGTTCGAGTACGGAACCTTCTGTCCGATTTTCCGCACCCATGGGCACCGGCCGCACAATGAACTCTGGGCGTTTGATAAAGTTGAACCGATCCTGATCAACTATGACAAGCTTCGATATCGCCTTATGCCCTACATCTATTCCCTCGCATGGCGCGTCACCAACGAGGACTACACGATGCACCGGCCGCTCGTGATGGACTGGCGCACCGATGGGAAAGCTCGCGACGTTGGTGATCAGTTCATGTTTGGGCCCGCAGTGCTTGTTAGCCCAGTGCTTCAGCCGGACGCTACTCGCAGAACTCTGTATCTGCCAGATTCCCCGGCGTGGTACGACTTTTGGACTGGAGCATCACAGAAGGGAGGCCGCGAAATTGACGCAGACGCCCGTCTAGATTGCATTCCACTCTACGTGCGCGCCGGTTCAATTCTTCCCCTCGGCCCTGAGATTGAGTACGCCGACGAGCAGCCCGCAGGACCTATCGAACTGCGGATTTACCCGGGAGCCGACGGCAAGTTCGAACTGTATCAGGACGCGGGCGATAGTTACGATTATGAAAACGGTGCGCACTCGATCATTCAGCTTCACTGGTCGGAGTCAACACGAACTCTGACAATTGGGGACCGAGAAGGAAATTATCCCGAAATGCCTCGAAGCATAGAAATCAAAATTGTCTGGGTGTCCGTCGGGCACGGTTCCGGCGTGACGCCAGTGGCCAACCCCGACAAAATCGTTGAATACACCGGAAAGGCACTTTCGATACAGGCGCCGTGAAATACCTACAAAAGAGGAAGGAGTATCAAAGATGAAGGCGATTTGGCTGGCCGTCGTCGTCGCGGCAGCGCCGTGGATGAGCGTGTCCGCGAGCACCACCGCGAAGGTTGAGCAGGGTGTCCTGCAAGGCACCAAAGAAGATGGACTCACCGTCTACCGCGGCATCCCGTTCGCCGCCCCGCCCATCGGCGATCTGCGCTGGCGCGCGCCGCAGCCGGCCGCGAAGTGGGCGGGCGTGCGTACCGCCGACAAGTTCGCGCCGCAATGCGCGCAGGGCGGCTTCGGCCCCCCGCCGAACGGGGGCGAGACACCCGCGATGAGCGAGGACTGCCTCTATCTGAACGTCTGGACGCCAGCGCGGTCCGCCTCCGACCGCATCCCCGTGCTGGTCTGGATCTATGGCGGCGGATTTAACGGCGGCGCCACCTCGATCCCCACCTCTGCGTGCAAGCTATCGTTCCGAAATTGCAGATAGCTCTGAGCAGTACCGACTTGACCGCCTTTGAGAATGCTGGCGCTCTTCAGTGCAGTGATTACTTCCCCCAAATTCGGACGAGTCGTAACACCCGCAAACTCCTCGCCCATTCTTCGCAAGAGGCCTTCAAATGCCGCTGCAATCAAGACGGCACCCGCATTCTTGGCTTCTTCTGTCCGGTCAGTCATGACCTCCTTTGCTAGACGGACCAATTCCTCCAGGATTTCACCCGCAACAGCCACTCTCACCCTGACAATTAGCCCAGCTTCGAGTTCCGTCATCGTATTCCGAATTGCACCAATAGCGTGCTGCCAATAAAATCGGTCCGTGCTCGTCGGGTGGTGCCCTGCCTTTGCAATTCCCTCGCAACCGGCTCGAAATTGTTTTAGCTGAGGGCTTTCCGGGCCGTAGAGTGCCGTCATCATCGATATTGTAAACTGGACGGCTTCGGACCCCGCCCCAGGCACGCCCCCTCCTTTCTTCTGAAGCATTGCCTCTGCCTGCTTTAGCCACAAATCGGAATTGTCAACCACGGAAGCTCCTTCTCCCGGCGTGAACGACCCATCCGCTGGCCGGTGCGGATTATAACCCTGCGGACAAACATCGGCGTGCTGCCGCTTTCGGATGCCCAGCGGAGCCAGTCTCGGAGTTCAGGGTCGGTGCGTGGGGAGTCCATCACGGACAATATACCTCCCAAGTCAAGCTGAGGTGTTGAAGGCAGCTCCTAGGAAGCCTGCGGAACGGTGAACGGCAATGGCATCGCTAGGACTCCCGGCCAAGAATCGAGCCTTCAGCGATGCGGGTGTCGCGGCGGCCTGAGCCTCATGAAGCCCGGCTGGCCTCGGGGAAGTAGCGGGAGCGGAGGTAGGCGGCGTAGCTGGTTCCTTGCACGCACGGAACCAAAGACTTAAACAATGCCTGGTACGTCATGCTCCTGAATCGGACCTCAGGCGAGATTGCCTGCGAGAACCTCTCAACCTCTGACCTGTGTTCGTTGGCAGCGGCGCTGCCGGGAACGTCATACCACAAGTACAGAAGCTCGAATCCGTCTGCGGTGAATTTGCGATGCAATCCAAGGACGTGCTTCAATAGCTGGGCAACGCCAAGGTAGTGGAAATCGGGTTGAGCGTTGACGGCCTCAGCCAATGCCCGGCACCGCTCAAGGCCCGCCCACAGTCCCTTGCTCCGGAAATACGAGAACGAAAAGCCCCCGTGGTCGCGGGGCTGAAATGGCTCAGTAAACTTGCCCTCAATTGCCGTGGCTGGGCTCTTCCCGTTGCGGGACAGCAGCAGGTCGAGGTTAGGAGGCTTGCCGCGAAGCCCGGTCGGGAACCTCTGTTCAAATCGCAGGTCGTCAAGGCTGTCCTGGATTCCGCACGCCCGAAGGAGCGGAGCCAATTCCCGACCGCGCCAGTAGTCGAACACATTGCAAACCAACGCAGATGACGAATGCAACGATGACATCTTCGTGGCGCTGCCAGCCGTTCCAAGCTCGCTGCCGTCAGCCGCCTTGAACTCAGAGGCAGTCGCGGGGTTCAGCGCCGAGAAAAGATTGTCGGCAAGATTGAGCACCGGGCCATTTGCCTGATTGTACTGAATCCCACGGCCATCGGCCCATTGCCTCTGACGTTTTTGGATGTGTTCGAGCGTTGCGGCCTTGTCCATTTGCCCGTGATGCTATCGCATTGCGCACGGCGCTTCAACAAAAAATCGGCCAGCAGGCTCATCTGCCTTAGGATGACAACAAAGGATGGTGTTGGGTCATTATGGGCGGAATGACCAGGGTCGTGTCGGTGCAGAATCCACCCTTCAATCTCCCGGATTGCCCGGTCGTCCGACTCGCCTGGCGAACGCTGGCCGAGGCACACCTGGAGCATTCCAAGCAGGCCGATGATATCAAGCAAAGGCATGGCTCACGGTCCGGCGTTTATTCCCGCTGCCTCGGGTGGTAGACTTATGCCATGAGACACGAAAAGCATCTTTGGTTTGCTCGTCCAGAGAGCGAGCGTTCAAGTCTCGGCCAGCAGCCGCTGGAGAAGAAATCAGACCTTCGACTTGGAACAAGGCTGGGAAGAAGCAATAAACTCGCCAAGGGCAGCAAAATGATTGCCCCGCATCGCTAGCGGTGTGGGCCGCTCGCCGTCAGCGTGGTTCATTGGTGCGACAACGAGAGATTTCCGCCCTATGTTTTCGATGTGCGCCCTTAAGCTGGCCGGGGTCCCTTTTGATTCAGCGGAAAGCGGTGTCCCCTCCCTTCCTGTATGAAAAGTGGCGACTAAGCTCAACGGCTATTTCGCTAGGTGAGCTTCCAAAGACCTGCCCTCAGAGTGCAATAACGCTTGCCCTCCAAAAGGCTGACCTTAATGTCATCGTAGACCCTATCAAAGCGCGGCGTGGGAAGGTCGTGGTATCGAAATCCACTTGCAGAGTTTAAGGCATCTTTGAAAAGACCTTCCTTTTCGCTTTCACGTTTGGGCCCACCATTGGGCCTAGGCGAAACGTAGGAAGCCATTACCAGTCCATACACGTCTCTGTTCCGCGCCTGAAGCTTGACCCGAAACCCATAGTGCTTACCTGACCTGAACTCCCCCAACTGACGCCGGAGCCCCTTCAAGGAAGGTCTTGTCTCGTCGTTGGCATTGAACTCCCACGCCCTATGCCTTCTCTGGAGGTATTTCGCTTCGATAAGCGAGCAGATTTCACAGGACGATTCGGATTTCTCCTTTGTTTCGCCTAGTCTGCCTCGCAAAATGACGATGTCGAATTTCTGCTCCTGTTCGTTACCAACGTTTGTCATGGGATACCGACTCCCTTTCGATTCACGCCAAATGTGGTACGCGAACTCCTTGACCAGCACATCCTCCATGCGGCCAGCGACCTGAAGAAAGGCAAACTTCGACCGATTCCTTTTCAGGTATCGAATGAATGAATAGTAGATTGTCGTGACCCCTCTTTGCATATCCCCCCCTTGCCAGAGCAGGCCCGCTTGCTCACGCCTTGGTGTGAGCGGGAGTTTCCATGATTTTCCGGCCAACCGGCAACATACACCCGACCGCCCCTGAATGGAAGGTTCAGTCGAGTTTTCAGTGCTGGCCTCAAGCGACCGCCGAAGGAGTAAGTTCCGTCTCACCCGGAATTCCAAGGCCCGAAGCTGCCGTTTTTCCGCCCGATTCCTCCGAAACTTTTCCTTCCCCCGCCTCCCTCACCGCCGGTTTCCCATTGCAGCAAAACTTCTGCTAGAATCCGTGCCGCAGGAGAGTTTTGCTGGCGCTCATGAAAATCTGCCCCACATGCCAGAAGACTTATCCGGACGATTTTTCCCTCTGTCCTCGCGACGGGGCTCGCCTTGCCGCCCAAGCCACGGAAACCGAGGCGCAGCTTGCCGCCGGCCTGTCCGGCCGTTTCCGCATTGTCCGCCGCCTGGGCGCGGGGGCGATGGGCACGGTCTTCCTCGCCGAGCAGCTTGGCGTGGGAAACCGCCCCGTGGCGCTCAAGGTCCTGAACCGCAAGCTCCTCGACGACCCGGAGTTCCTGCTGCGCTTCCAGAACGAGGCGGGTTCCACGGGCCGCATCCACCACCAGAACGTCGTCACCATTCACGAATCCGGGCAGGCCGATGACGGCACGCCCTACATCGCCATGGAGTTCCTGGAGGGCGAATCGCTCCGTGAGGTCATCAAGCAGCGGGGGGCGCTTCCCGTCACCGAAGTCATGGAAATCCTCCAGCAGGCGGCGAGGGGGCTGAGCGCCGCCCACAGGCTGGGCATCATTCACCGGGACCTCAAGCCGGACAATCTCTTCCTGACGCACAGTGACGAAGGCGAGCTGGTCGTCAAGGTGGTGGATTTCGGCATTGCCAAGCTGCGGGAATCCCCCATGCACACGCAGACCGGCATGGTACTCGGGACGCCCGCTTATATGTCCTCCGAGCAGGCTTATGGCATGAGGAGCGATGAACTCGACGCTCGCTCGGATGTCTATTCGTTGGACTCGCGGGTCACAGGCACTACGTCATGGGACCGACACATGCGGCATTGCATCCGTAGAGTAAGCGAGCTTCTGGCCAAGACCGTGGCTGAGTCCCTGGCACGGCGCAGGCTCCGGTAGACGGGGCCACGGGTTGGGCGGGCGAGGCCGTGTGGTCGGGGGTGAAGCAGGATGTGCGGTCTTGGGTGATGGGGATTCTGGGCGGGGCCGCAGGGTCACACCAGCGCTTGCAATGCCTCGCTAGCTTGGTCCATTGACACGCAGCAGCCTGGAACCACCCTGCTACACCCTGCTACACCGGGAGCTTAAAACCTAAGCTGGAATCGCCTTCGTGCGCAAAGTCCGGGGGCGCAGCGGTGGGGTGATTTTTCAGTTTCAAAAGCGCTTTTTGTGCCTGCCGGGAATCCGCCTATGCCTAGCGGCGTCGGTCCGGCCATCCGGCCTGTACGGCTGGGGCAGCACGGTGATTCTGCTGCACGTGCCGCATAGCAAATTCAGCCCCGATGGCGAGGGCACGAGCGCCCCTTCGCTGCAGAAGGGGTAACGGTCTCCAGGCTTGGCCGTGGGGGATTTGGTTTGCTGATTCATGCCTGGCAAGTTAGCACACGCTGACCCTGCTGGCAACAATCACCCGCAAAGCGATGTTAAAGGATAGGGGGAGTCCCATCGTAAGTCGAGCGCCTGGGACTGGCACGCGCTTACGCCATGCAGGGCGACACCGCCAAAGCCGGGACGACCTATCAGGATTTCCTCACGCGCTGGAAAGACGCCGACCCCGACATCCCCATCCTGAAGGAAGCCAAGGTGGAGTACGCAAAGTTGAAATAATCTCCGCGTTCCGGCCCTCGCTTCCAGGACCTCCTGCGCCGCATGAATTTCCCGCCGCAAGGTCGCTCTCCGTCATTGGCTCCCCCATTTCTTACATGCGCCCCCGATCCGATTCCGTTCCTTACATACGGAGTTGCCGAATCGACTGGCATACGCGGCTACAAGGGAGCACAGCCCTTCTGACCACCTCTGCGAGATTGTGCCTGTGAAACGCCCTTCCCACGCCGGAATTCAGCCAAGCGCCGGGCCAGTTGATGGGTAAGCGACTCTTGAGGCCGAATCCTGTGTTGGACCCGCACCTGCGCCGCCAGCAGCAAT
>Ga0187888_1003306_pt1 | contig 12761 bp, 13 predicted proteins | sample June2016WEW_7_40_FD_132987 | JGI IMG/M metagenome (GOLD analysis project Ga0187888, IMG submission 132987) | Peatland microbial communities from SPRUCE experiment site at the Marcell Experimental Forest, Minnesota, USA - June2016WEW_7_40 | ecosystem: Environmental > Terrestrial > Soil > Wetlands... | reverse complement strand
CCAGAAAGCGGGTGGTCCCTTCCGCTCTTTTGCCGTAGTACCGGAGTCGATAGGGGCCACCCACGTTTCCGGGTGCAAGAACTTGAGTGGCCCCTTTCGCTCTTTCGCTCTCTAGCACGTACTGACCGTTCGCGCCCTTGCGATGAGAGGAGCCGCGCGGACTATTGTCCATAACTCTTTTCTTGGTAGAATTTTGCGTTATGCCAGCAATCCTCACAGCCTACGCTCTGAAAGCTATCGAGGCCGTCCCGGTTAACGTCTTCGTTAACGGGGACCGCGGACGCAAAGGGGACATTGCTGAATGGCATTAAGGAAGGTGTAAGTCATTTCCATCAAATTGTTTGCGTTTTTCGTTCGCCCGACAATTCGGACATCATATTGATATTTAGTTTTCTACATGTGACCTGAACTTGGGGATTTTTCGCTATAGCAATATTGTGAACATATCTATGGTCAACACGATATGCCCAAGCGAAATTGATCGCAAGTACAAAGAAGCTCAGAGTTTACACTTAGCTTAATGGCATTCGGGACATTGCTAATTTTCCTGATAGTCTGCATAACATAGAGGCTTTGTTAACCTCGACCTCTCTCGCTCGATTTATCCGGGACCTCATCGTGCCACGTCGCCGCGAAGGGGTCATTCCTAATTGCTCTGGTAAATTGCACGATCCAGGCAAACCGGCTTTCCGCAGACCAGGCATCTTGCCACAACAATTAAAAAAGTCCCCTTTGTTCGCGCAACGAGCCCGGCGTCAGGCTGCCGCGGTGCTGGCTGGATTGGCCAGGGAATTGAAGACCTTCTCGGCGGTGGTCTCGGCGGCGTGAATGCAGTCGGGTATTCCGACGCCGTCAAAGGCGATCCCGGTCAGGAAGAGCCGGGGATACCTGGTCAGCTTGCGCCTGATCGCCTCGACGCGCTCGAGATGGCCGAGCATGTACTGGGGCATGGCACGGGGATGGCGGGCGATCCGCAGCAAGAGCGGTTCACCTTGCACCCCGATCAGGCCGGCCATTTCCTGGGCGACCAGATCGCGGAGCGATGAATCGTCCAGGTCGAACAGCTCGGGCTGGGTCGCACCGCCGATGAAGACGCGCAAGAGCACCATACCTGACGGCGCGCGGCTGGGAAACTTGACGCTGGAGAATGAGATTGCCAGGATCGAACGGCCCTCGGTTGCCGGGACCACGACGCCAAAGCCGTCGAGCGGGTGCTGGATCTGGTCGCGGCGGTAGGCGACGTTGACGATGACCGACGAGGCGTAAGGGATCGCACGAAGCTGGAGAGCCAGACCAGGGTCTTCCATGTCGATCATCCGGGCCGTGGAGTGAGCCTCGGTCGTGACGATCACGGCATCGGCTTCCAGCGGCGGCCCGTCCAGCAGCTCGATCAGCCAGGGAGAGGCCGCACCGTTGCGGCTCAACCGGCGCACGGCGGAGTTGGTTCGAACAGTTCCCGGCGGCAGCGCGGCGGCGAGAGTCCGTGGCAGCACGTTCATCCCATCGGCCAGCGAGACGAATATGCCATAGCGAGCACCCGACGCCTGACGCTCATGCTGACGAGTCGCCCGATCGCGCGATTGCTGCCGCCTGGCAGCGCGAATCAGGCTGCCGTGCTCACGCTCCATCGCCAGGTACTGGGGGAGGGTGGCCTTGAGACTCAAGTCGTTGGGATCGCCAGTATAGATTCCGCCCACCAGGGGCTGCACCAACCGCTCCAGGGCCTCCCGTCCCAGCCGGCGTCTGACGAACGCAGCCAGGCTCTCCTCGGTGTCCTCATCCCGCCGGGGAACTACCAGATCCATCAGCACCCGCAGCTTGCCGCGCCAGGACAGCACGGGGGTCGTCAAGATCGGCAGGATGCGGTGCGGGGCCATGAGCACAAAGCCTTCCGGGACCGGTGCTAATTGCCCTTTCCTCACCACGAACGAACGGCGGTGGCTGGAGTCGGTTTCCACGAGCTGGCCGGTCAGCCCAAGCCGGTTGCAGAGGTCGATCCCCCACGGTTTGTTGGTGATGAACGAATCGGGTCCACCCTCCAGGGTGAAACCGTCCAGGCGTTCCGTCCAGATGACCCCCCCGATCCGGTCCTTCGCTTCGAGCACCACGACCTCGATCGGCTGGCGCGAGGATGCCGCCAGCTCGTGAATTCGATGAGCCGCGGCCAGGCCAGAGAGCCCACCCCCGATCACGACCACTCGATCGAGTTTTCTGGAGGTCGGAGTACGCTCGACCAAGTCCCTTCTCTCCTTCAACATGAACGAGGCCGCCCAATGCCGTATTATTCCTGCGTCAATCTCGACAGCCTGCGCCGGCGGTCCAGATCACGACTTGCACGCTTTCGACTTTCTACCCTCGATCATACCCAGAAGTACACGCACATGATCGCAAGAAACCTGCCTGAGCCTCGATTTTTCAGCAGGCTGCGGCCGAAGTGCATGTGTGCAAAGATACCGCCCTTACCCGATGATTCTAGCATGCTCAGCCTCCGGCCGCGAGGGGGCACGACGAACCGGGTGCCCGGTTTAGTGCGTGGCCTGAGAGAGGTTATGGACCATATCCACCAGCGCCCGGACATGATCGACGGGGGTTTGTGGGAGAATTCCATGGCCGAGGTTGAATATGTGACCGGGCCGGCCGCCGGCTTGCTCGAGGATGCGCCGGGTCTGCCGCTCAATTTCCGGTAGGTCCGCGAACAGAACGACGGGATCCAGGTTTCCTTGCACGGCAACCTGGGAACCCAGTCGTTTCCAGGATCGGGCCAGGTCGACCCGCCAGTCGAGTCCGATCACCGACCCGCCGGCGTCGCGTTGCAGCTCTAGCAGAGATCCCGTGTCGGTGCCGAAGTGAATCGCCGGCGCGGCGGGTTCAAGCTCGGCTAGTAGTCGAGACATGTGAGGCTGGACAAACCGGCGATAATCCTCAGGACCGAGGATTCCGACCCAGCTATCAAAAATTTGCACAACCTGGGCGCCGGCCGCAATTTGAGCGTTCAAGTAAAGTGCGGTGGAAGCGACGAATTTCGTCATCAGCGCATTCCACGCTCCGGGATCCCGATACATGAACGCTTTCGCGGTTTCGTAATGACGCGATCCTCCTCCCTCTATGGCGTAGCACGCCAGGGTGAACGGAGCCCCGGCGAAGCCGATGAGCGGTGTCGCGGGCTTGAGAGCGGCCCGGATCGAGCGTACGGCTTCGTACACAAAGTTGAGAGGCGCTGGATCTTGGAGCGGACGGACACGGTCGACATGACCGGCCTCGCGAACGGGATTGTGAATGATCGGGCCCTCGCCCTTGGCAAACTCGAGATCAAAGCCCATGGGCTCGAGGACCAGCAGGATGTCCGCGAACAGGATGGCCGCATCGACGCCCAGGATCTCGGCCGCCGCGACCGTGACCTCGGTGGCCAGCTCGGGACGTTTGCAGAGCTCCAGAAATGACACCTTCGAGCGTATCGCCCGATATTCGGCCATGTATCGTCCAGCCTGCCTCATCAACCAGATCGGCGTGACCTCCGCCCGTTCGCGGCGACAGGCTTTGAGAAAAGGGCTGTTCCAGAGTGGGTTGATTACCTTGGCTTGTTGCTGAGATGGCAGAGATTCGGGCATGTCGTTCTGGCTCGGAGGAAAAAGGACTCAAAGTCAAACAGGTCACATTCTATCCATCTTGCGGCCTGGCGACGAATTCTCCGGAAATCGTCGCGTACAATAGCTTGAGGAGGGCCAAGTCCGGCCCGTTGGCGCAGCGCTGGCTGCGTGACCCCCGAGTTGCTAGCGTGTATAGGGGCTGGAGCGATTCCATGATCGCTCGGCCATCGGTTCTTGAGCAGGCGCGAGAAGTCAAACGATGACGCAAGACACAAACGGCAAGGATCAGCCCAACGGGAATAACCGGGAGGCTGGCTCTGAACGTGGCGAGAACGAAACATCGAAATGGGGGGAGAATGGGAGATCCGGTCGATTAGGACCATCGGTCCGTCGCACACTGCGGCTTGCCCCGGTGCACGCCGCTGCGCACTGGACCGAGGACGAGCAACTGCTCAATCGCGCGCTCCCCGCCGAACCCGTGCCCCAGGCGGCGGAGTTGGGGGCGTTCACGCACACGGACTCGTGGCGTGTGCTGCGGATTCAGGGTGAATTTGTCTCCGGGATCAACGCGCTGGCCGAGATCGGGGCCGCCGTGACCGTCTTCGGCTCGGCTCGATTTCGCGAGTCGCACCCGCTGTACGAGGCCGCACGACGGCTCGGCAAGCTGCTGGCCGACGCCGGCTTTGCCGTGATCACGGGAGGCGGACCGGGCTTGATGGAGGCAGCGAACCGGGGGGCCCACGAGGCGGGCGGACTGTCGATTGGATGCAATATCGAGCTGCCATTCGAGCAGATTAACAACCCCTACCTGGACCTGTCCATCAACTTCCGTTACTTCTTTGTGCGGAAGACCATGTTCGTGAAGTATTCCGAAGGATTCGTCATCTTCCCGGGCGGGTTCGGTACGCTCGATGAGCTCTTCGAGGCCCTGACCCTGGTGCAGACCCGGAAGATCAGCCGGTTTCCGATCATCCTTTACGACTCTGCGTACTGGAAGGGGCTGCTCGACTGGATCGTGAACACCCAGCTCGCCGGGGGAGCCATCTCGCCCGAGGACCTGAACCTGCTGATCTTGACCGATTCCGTCGCAGAGATTCGCGATGCACTTGTCGACTGCTACAAGACACGATGCTGGGATACATGGAGGCGATCGTACGGGGCACGGATGGATGCCGATCCCCCCGGCGCCCCCGCCACGGCAGCCGATCCAACCAAGGGCGACGCCCAGTGAGTGATGAGCTTCCGAGCCGCTCGATCTACCCGCCTGTTTCGTCGCGAGGAACCGTCCACGATGACTGACCGCTTGCCTGTTCGAAGTCGCCGTCTTGCCGTGAGAGCCCAGCGGCGGCCAGCGTACGGTCGTCGATCTCCTGCAACTTGCTGAGCAAGAGATCGCGGCCCCAATCCTCGTTTTCGATCGCGTCCAGCGGCGGAAGGGTCTCAGGACTCACGCCGAGTTGCTCGGTGAGAATCGCCAAGGCTTCCGCCACGCCCAGCTCGACGATCGGTGTCAACCGGCCCATGATGAGGCGTTCTGTCTCGGGCCCCCGCTGGTCACGACGACCGGGGCCAGTTGCCAGACACCGTTGCCCTGTTGCACCCAGTGATAGCCTGGCGGCGCGGTCCAGATCCCCTGGTCTTGCGGGGTGTAATAGGCACGCTTTCGCTCCTCGGCGATCACACCGGACTCCTCGGCGCCCGCGACGTAGTAGATGAAGGCAGCTAGTGCCACTTGAAACAGGTTCCAGTGGAAGAGGCTATAAACGCCGAAAGCCAGTGCCAGGGCCCGGCCGATTGTGGCCGCGATCGACGTGGCCCGAACTCGGCCCACCCAACCGGTCAAAAGCGCGCGGAGCACGCGTCCTCCGTCCATCGGAAATGCGGGAATGAGGTTGAACAGACCGAGGATGAGGTTCACGAGCATCAGGCTTGCAAGAAATCCTCCCAGCCACGAGTCCGACTCCATCCCACCAATTCCCAATAGCTCCAGGCCCAGCAGACCGGCGACGATCGCGAAATTCACGGCCGGACCGGCCAGCGCGATCAGCAACTCCGCCCCGGGCGCCCGGGGCATTCGCTGCAACCGGGCCACCCCACCGATCGGGTAGAGCGTGATATCCAGAGTTTCGATCCCGAACCGCCGAGCCATCAGGGCGTGTCCCAGTTCGTGCAGCACCACGCAGCCAAACAGGGCAACGATCAAGACGGGAGATAGGTTGCCGGTCATACCGGGCAACAAGATCAGCAAGAAGGTCGGATGCAGGAAGAGGTCAATTCCGGCGACCCGGCCGAGTTTCCAGGACATGCGCATCGAAAAGTCGTTTCCTTTCCAGGATCAGGACGGGGTTCCACTGTCCTGATGTTCTTATTGTACTTCGTCGGCGAGGACTGGAAAGTTCGACCTGTCCGATTCGAGCGCTCCGGGCTCTGCGAAACTGCGGCGTCCGCCTCGGCTTGCATCGTGATTCAAGGTGTCCAGGACGCGTGCTCACCGTACCAGGATGCCGGGCCTGGTCATCGTGTAGCCCTTGACGCAGACGTCGAGCTGGGGCCAGTCCTGTGCCGCGGTCACGACCTCGTAACCGCGCGAGTCGATGACCACGGTGTCTTCCGACCGCGCGGAGGCCACGCTGGGATTCCAGCAGATGGCCATGTCGGGCTGGATGATCAGGTTGCTGTCGGGAGTCAGCAGGCTCTCCCGCTGCGAGTAGCCGATGAGCGACCCTTGGTAATCGAGCGTCCACTCGTGAGGCGCATTGAACTTCTCGTAAATTCGCTTGGCGCGGCGAAAGACCTCGGAAATCGGCTCACCGGGTCGGGAGAAAAAGATGGATGTGGCGTCCACCATGGCCGCCAGAGTGTGGTGGGACTGAAATTCGGTATCAACCGGGCCAAACGAGACGGTGCGGGTGAGCGAGGCGCACAGACCGAACCGACGGCCGGTGATGGCGATCGTGGCGCGCTTGAGAATCGGCGCCGCCTTGAAGGTGGGTTGTCGAAAGCGGGCCAGCCGGTCGTCGCTGGCGACTCTCAGGTCCACGGGAACGACGCCCTCGCGCAGCAGGCGATGCGCAAGGTGTCCGGCGACGTCGGCCTCGCGCTCGCCGCGGTCGAAGTTGCGGCAGGTCGCCTCGACCGCCAGCGTCAGCGTTCGACCAAGCTCGCGCAGCCGTTGCCGTTCCAGGCTGGTCAGTCGCTGCCGTAAGCCACGCAACGGATCACCCTCACGCCTGAAGAGCATGCAACCGGTCGAGCCCAGGTCAGTCGTGATCCGCTTGTTGTGGCACAACTCGGCGACCAGCCGGAATGGTTCGTCGAACCAGGGGCGCTCCTTGAGCTGAAAACCCAGTCCGGCCAGCTCTTCCTCGAAAACCCGGCTGCTCTGGACGTTGTCGGAGATGACCGCCCGCGAGGTGCGGTTGATGAACAGCAGCACGGAGCTGTATTCGGAGGTCAGATCCTGACCCAGGTCGCCCCCGGAAGTAAACCAGGCCACCGAATCGGCACGCCCCAGCACCACCCCGTCTTGCTCGCTGGCATCCAGAAACTCACGGATCCGCTGATGTTTGAGGTCGATGTCTGCGCGGCGTCTCTTCAGCTCGCTGCACTCGTGGTCGGCTGCCGGGTCGGGCATGACCGGCAGAGTGTCGTTCGAAGGTCGATCCGCGGCCGTGATCAACACCGGATCGAATTCTCCCGACAGATCGATCTCTCCCGGAATGGCCGTGATCACGCCCGCCGCATGAAGCTCGGTCGCCACCGCGTCGCCTCCGTATAACGACGACCATCCGGCCCGCCCTCAGTCGGGCATCCGAACACGCACGCAAACACGCCGAGTACTAAAGGTTTAAGGATTGGCTATAATTATCGTTCCAGGTTGTCTCCAAGAATTCAAGGATCTGGCCAAATTTCCAGGTGTCTTGATCGGGAAGTCGAGATCGTGCCCCGCCCCGGGGATCACGACGAGCCGGTTGGGCACTCCCGCGTCTGTCAGCGCGGCGGCCAGCTCCTCCGACTGGCTGACCGGCACCAGAGGATCATTGGCTCCATGAACCAGGAAAGTCGGCGGGTCGCCCGGGCTCACCTGGTCCACCGGCGAGGCCGCCGCGTAGCTGCCGGGCACGGCCGCTGGCGGCCCGCCCAGGAACTGCGCCACGGCTTTTCCCGCCAGGGGACTGGCGGCGTAAAGTGCGGCCGGTCGGTCGGAGCGGAAAAACTGACGACCGCCTCAACCGCCGCGGAGTCCGCTGAACTGGCAGTGCCTGTGCAGGGCTAGCGGTGCTCGCGTAGGTGAACTTGCCACACGGAATCGAGGAAGGCAAGGATTTCCGGCAGAAGGTCCCGGGTTTCCGGGAATTCGACCAGCAGCTCGAAGCCGTGTCGCGCGCCGGGAACAACGATCAGGCGGTCAGGTACGCCGGCCTGGGACAGGCTCACGGCCATTCGTTGCGACTGCTCGAACGGCACCCACCGATCGTCCGACCCGTGAACGAGAAAGGTGGGAGAGTCGTCACGACTGACATGCTCCAGGGGTGAGGCAGCCCGGGCGCGGGCCAACCAGTCCGGCAGGTCCTGGCCCAGGAGCTGTCTGGCGGGGTCGTTGAATAAGTGACGGCCGGTCACGAGATCGGCCAGGTCGACCGGGCCGTACATGCTCACGACGGCCTGAACTCGCGATGAAATGCCATCTGGCTCGTGATCGGGGGGAAACGTGCCCAGGAGGAGGGCCAGGTGTGCCCCCGAGCCGCTGCCCAAGGCAACCAGCCGGTTCGGGTCGACAAGAAACTCATCGGCATGGCGGCGAATCCACCGGACGGCCTCGCGCAAGTCTTCGAGCGCCCCGGGCCAGCTCGGTTTGCCGGGGCGGGCCAGTTGGTAATCCGCCGCGAAGACGACGTACCCATGCCGCGTCAGGCGTGCGACTTGTGGCCCGTACTCCGATTTCGACCCGCCGATCCAGCTGCCGCCGTGAATCGCCAGCACGCCCGGGAGCAAACCAGAACTGCCCGCCTGAACAGTCCTATTGGGCGGCAGGTAGATGTCGAGCTTCGCTGTGCCGGATGCAACGATGCGGTAGACGCGGTTCCTGAGGATGGTTTGATCCTCGCGGCGCGCGGTCTTTGCCGTCAGCAAGGGATCGTGGAACCAGAGCCAGGCAAACAGCCCGACGACGCTCATCCAGCCCAGGGCATGAACGACGAACCAGATCTTACGCATCGGCCAGGTGGGTACTCTCTCGCAGAGGTTTTGCGCATTCTCTCCATCCTAAAGTATGCGGCATGGCACGGGCATTCGGTAAGCTGGCTGCCGCTCGAGCGGGTTTCCATGGCGTGGCCGCCGGTAGAATGATCACAAGCCGGTCCTATCCCGATTTCCGTCAGAGGATGGAGAAGGTGAAATTCGATGAGCATCGAGGCTCCAAAGCTACCGCTGCTTCAGCAACGCGAGATCGAGGCCAGGATTGTCGGGCCCTTGGTGCGCGCGTTTACCGCGGAATTGGGTCAGGAACGCACCCTCGCCATCCTTCGCCAAGTGATCGGAGAGTTGGCGCGGCAGGGTGGTGCCGATCTGGCAAGAAGCCTGGGTGAACAGAGCCTCGAGGCATTTTCCCGGACGCTCGACCGCTGGTGCGAAAACGGCGCCCTGGAGATCGAGCTGATCGAACAGTCGGCCGAACGTCTCTCGTTCAACGTCGTGCGCTGCCGTTATGCCGAGATGTACCACGCCCTGGGTCTGGCCGAGCTCGGTGCCAGCCTGTCTTGCCAGCGAGACTTCGCCCTTGCGGAGGGCTTCAGCCCCGAGATCCGGCTCGTGCGCACCCAGACACTGATGCAGGGGGCGCCGTTTTGCGACTTCCGGTTTCAAAGAACCGGCGGAGGCGAGTTGCCGAACGACGTTACCAGGGGTGAGGAACCGGGATCTTGAGCGCGGCTTGTCGTGCTCAACGCTGTTCCTGGGAGTAACCGGCTTGCTGGGCTGACACGTCGCGTTTCCCTGGCGGCACGGCCGTCGCGACGAACCGGAACGGAGTCCCCAGGAGGTTGGCCCATAGCTCCTGCTGGCTGTTTGAGAGAACCGACAAGGCTTTCTGGCGAAAGCCCTGCTCGGTTTGCGGTGCTGACCGGCCTTGTGCTCGCAGCCGGTTCCGCTCGGCGATGATTCGTGCCAGGGTTTGCTGCTGTTCCGCAGTGAGCTTGAGATAGCCGGCGACCATGGGGCGGCTCAGCATCGCCGGGACGCCCTCCCATTGCAGTTCGATCTGCCGGAGTCGCTCGAGCTGGTTCCCCGTAAGGTTGCTGCTCAGCCATTCGAGCTGTGCCTCGTCGATTGCCCGCCGCTCGGCCACCACCGCGGCGCCCGTCTTGCCGCGCAGGGTCAGGGCTCGACGTGTGAGCTCGTTGATCGTGTTTTGAGTTCCCAGGATCTGTGCCCGTTCGAGTCGTAGATCGACCTGCACGTCAGGGCGCGAGAGCAAGAGCAAAGGTGCAGTGCGGATCCCAAGTCGATTGTCCGGCAAGCACCAACCGCCGGCATGGCCGGGGTTCTGGGCGTGCAGCAGAGTCGCCTCGCCGCAGCCCATCCAGAGAATCCCCAGAAGGACAATCCGTCCCTTGCTCTGACGCATGGCCTGGTTCCCTCCAGTGCCTCGCTCGTCCAACGAGTCTGCCTGGCACCTGCCCCGTTCGGTTCGCGAGTGGCGACAAGGACAGGCGCAAAACCACCACGCCCCGGGTCAATTGACCGGAGCGTGGTAGTGAGGTCTTCTTATACGGCGAACCGAGCAATCGGCAAAGGCCAGTGTCCACCCGGGTCTGTCAATTGATCTAACGATCAACGGCATCACAGGATATGACTGAAATCAGTTGGGCGATTCGCCCTCGGGCGTTGGCTGCTGGCCACCAAGGCCTCGACGCTCGCGGAGACTTTGCCGTCGGGGTGTCGTGGCCGACTTGGTGGTCGTGGTTGAGGCTGCACTGGAATCGGCGCTGGCTGCGGGCGTCGTCTTGGCGGTATCGGCTTTGGCCGCAGCCGTGGTCTGGTTGGCGTTGCCATTGGCCCCGTTCCGCCGCCCTCCCGGACCACCCGGACCAGCGCGGAAGAAACCTCCCCCCGCCCTGACTGATTCGACGTCAAACGGCTTGCCCAGCATCTTCTTGAACGTCGCCACCTGACGTCGATCCATGGCCTTGTAAACCCTGGCGTACTCGCGATCACGAAGCTGTTGTTGCTCGTTGCGAGTCTCCTCCATCTTGGCCTTGACCTCGGGCTGCTCCATGATTTTCTGCATTGCTTCGGGATCGACGCGCGGCCTGTTCTGCCCATTCGCGCCGCCTCGTCCACCTCGTCCGCCGCGTCCGCCCTGTCCAGGTTGGCCGGCCTGGCCAGGTTGGCCGGCCTGGCCGCCCTGGGCTCCGCCGGCAGCGGCAGGCGCATTGGGATCGGGCTGTCCATCCGCGGCCGGAGGATTCTCGCCGGCAGGCTGATTCGGCACCAGGGTACGTATGCGTTCACGGTTCTTTTGCGTGATCTGCCACCGGGCCGCATCGGCTTCGTTCAGTATGGTCTGGATCTCCGCGTGCTGTTCCTCGTTGATCTCGAGCCTCTCGGCGACGTTCTCGCGGAGCACGGCGGCTGGCCCCTCGACCTGGAGCTGGATCTCCTTGAGCCGCTTGACCTGGTTCTTGTCAAGAACCTTGGCCAGGTTACCTTCGGATTCTTGCTGAAGTTCCTGCATCGCCTCGCGCATCATCTGCCTGCTCTGGGCCTGCACGGCGTCGGCCGCCTGCCGTCCCTGGAACTGGGCTGCCTGCTGCTGCACGGCAGGATCGACCAAGCCCCCCTGGACCCGCCCGCCGTAGACCTGGGGCTGATAACCCCGGTTGTTCAAGGCCCCGGCCAAGGCATTGCCGGCTGCCGAGCCGCGAGCATCGACGGAGGGATCAATTTGCTCTCCTTGCAGCGCCTCGAGTTGTGCCTGCTGGGCCGCCTGCGCCTTGGCCATGTCGGTCTGCTGGCGAAGTTGCTGGAATACCTCGTCCCGCTTCTTGCTCTGATCGCCGGAGATTTGCTTGACCTTCGCTTTCTGGCGATCGGTCAGCTTGAGCTCTTTCGCCACGGCCTCGTTGCCGGCCAGCGCGATCACGTTGCCGCCGGGTCCGCCGGGGCCGCCGGGTCCACCCCAGCCTCCGGGGCCTCCAGGCCCGCCGCCCGGTCCTCCGCCGCGCTGACCGCGTCCCCCTCGTTGACCGCCTGGAGGTGGTTGTGCCTGCGAGTTGATCGCCACGGCCGCCAGTGCAACGACCAAGGCCGTCATCAGAGTGATTCGGATGCGAAACATCGCGTTGCTCCTCGTTGTCGCGGCCGGGCACGGACGCCGTCGGTGGTCCAGGCGCGCAGGCCCAGCTACCGACCGGTTAGTTTATCATCTGAGCGGTTTTCTCGCATCCGCCGGCAACAAGAACTTCCGAAAGATTCGCACTATTCTGGCGAGTCGTCTCCGGTTCGCTGGTCACTGCCTCTCGCCGGCCAGTTCACCGCGCTGTCCAGAGCCAGACGCCTAGCACCAGCATCGCGGATAATGTGCTTACCCGGATGAGATTCCGGTAGATCGCGTAGCGGCGGCCGACGATCAAAGAACCGGAGTCACTTCCCTCCAATGCGACCGATCCCTGCACGGCAATTCGCTCCAGGTTTGCCAGCGTGCTCATGCCAACCAGGTGAATCAGCCAGAGAACCAGAAATCCCACCCCCTGATCGAGCCAGGCCCGCCAGGGGACAGGTGGCAGGCCGGGCTTCCACCACGCGGGGGTGATGAGCGGCCTGTCGCTCTGGTAGACCACAAGCCGTGCCGATCCAGTTGAGATCGAAAGGCCGTCGCTGACCCGTACCGAGAGTGACAGTGGCTGGGGCGTCCCTTTCGCCGGAGTTCCCTGCAAGACTCCGGATGCGGGATCGAAGGTCAACCCCTCCGGCAAGGGTCCCTCGATGTTCCAGTGCAGCGGCCCGCGGCCTCCGGCGGCAGCCAGGGCAATGGCGTAAGGACGCCCGGCGATTGCTTCGGGTAGCGCCTCGGGCGTGATGATCGACAGCGGAACGGGCTCGGCGTCGATACCCTCCCGGGCGTTATCGCCCCCCGGCGGCGCCAAGTCCACCGCCTTGGGCAACAGGGCCATG
>Ga0187888_1003296_pt1 | contig 12791 bp, 11 predicted proteins | sample June2016WEW_7_40_FD_132987 | JGI IMG/M metagenome (GOLD analysis project Ga0187888, IMG submission 132987) | Peatland microbial communities from SPRUCE experiment site at the Marcell Experimental Forest, Minnesota, USA - June2016WEW_7_40 | ecosystem: Environmental > Terrestrial > Soil > Wetlands... | reverse complement strand
GCGGCTTGCGCCTCTTCGCTTTGCTCAGCTGCGGCAATGGCTGTTTCGATGATCGTCGTGGTATCGGCCTGGTCGGCGTCCTGCAGGGTGACAGCGACCAGGGCGCCGGTCTCCAGGTCCACCGCATGCTCGGCCTTGTGGGCCAGGTGCGTTCGGCCATCTTTCATCTGCGCGATCTTCGCATCGGGATCCCCTGGATATTTCCAATCTTGGTTCGAGGTTTTCTTCTTGCGCTTGCGGTCCAGGCGCGCCAGCTCTTCGCGCGTAGGCGTCGCGATCCCCGACGCCTGCGCGAGGCCAGTCAAGAATTCCTGATAGCTCTCCCCGGTGTCGCGGCGCACAATGCTGCGCATGGCCGCGTTCGCTTCGAGCGTGGTGGCGTCAACGGCGACCGTCTTGCCCTTGAGCAATCCCGCCTCCACCAGCCGTTGCTGCACCCATGTGAAGACGGCACGATGGCTCTCGAGATCGATGACGCGCCGCGTCCGGGAAATCGTCGTATGATCCGGGGGCGGCTCTTCCATCGGCAGCCGCAGAAAACCGCGCACCGCCAGAGAGTCGCTCGCCCGCCAGGCAATCCCGCGTTCCGAGTCGATCCCTTGGACCTGCACGATATAGCCGACTGGGCAAGGCCCATCCTCGGTGGATGGGTACGCTACTATGGTGGGTTCTATCCCTCGAAGCTTCGCGCCGAACTCCGCACGATTGATGCCTTCATCGTGCGGTGGGCGGTTCGCAAGTACAAAAGGTTCCGGGGCCATACCCAAGCGGTCTGGGAATGGTGGCGTTCGCTCAAGCGGCGCAACCCAAACCTGTTCGCTCAATGGAGCGGTCCCGAATCTGCGGTCGGATGATGGGAGCCGGATGAATCGAGAGATTCACGTCCGTTTTTGGGAGGGCGTGGGGCTGCGATGCCCCGCGCTACTCGCCTACCTCAAAGCCTACGAGAGCGTGGCCGAGGCGCGGCAAGGCATCGCCGCATACTTCGAGTTCTACAACCACCAACGGCTACACCAGGCGCTGGGTTACCGCGCCCCGCGCCAAGTGCTGGAGCAAGCCCTTGACCTCAACAGTTCGGCGCGGGGGAAAAACGCTGGCGCGCGCCCAACACCATCAGCACAATGAGATGCAAACCTGGGCAGGATTTCTTACCTTACGATCGCCCGATCGCTGTCTCGAAGATCGGGTCCACCTCAGCTCGGTATTAATCGTTCGCTGCAACGTCGCAAGGGCGATATCTACTTCGCTAAGATGGACGCGTCGATTTCCATCTAAGACAACTTGGAATTCGATATCGCTCAACCACCTTGATCGCAGCTCTCGATCGGGCACCATGGTGCCCTCCCCACGCGCTACGCTTCCAGTCAGGATCAGTCCGACAACTGGATATTGCGCTAATGCTTCCACCGCACTATGTATGATCTTCTGGAGGTCTTGAACTGCTTCATTTTCTAAGGCTTGCTCGGGACACAACGGAAAAAACCCAGGAAGCTTGAGTTCGAATCCAGTCGGGTCTTGGATCGGGTTGGACTTGCGGTTGGTCATTCCTGCCACTGCGACCGGTTGAGTCGGCACCGCGGGACTAATTACTTGCACGACGATTTGTTCTGAGCGTTGAGAATGGCGTTTCAAATCGATTGAGGACGACCCCGAACAGCGGCGCCGTCTTCAGCAAATCCGCCACTTCTAAAATCGTGCTCCGTGACGTTCGATTTGCAGCCGCTACCAGTAAGGTAGCGTCCATTAGATTTGCGAGGATTTGAACTTCAGGAGCGGCGAGAGCTGCCGACGAGTCGATCAGAATCAGATGCGACGGCTGAAGAGCTCGCGCCGCATCCAGAAAATCGAGCATCCGGGGATCCGCGAACAGTCGGATTGCCGACCCTTTGACGTCACCAGCAGGAATGAAGGTTAATCCGGGAATGCCTGTCTGATATAAGCAACCAGCAAATTCACGGACACCGTTCAGACAAGCACCCAAGCCATCACTCGAGCTTACTCCAAAAACACGATGCAATGACGGACTGCGTAGATTAGCATCAACCAGTAATACAGGTGTCCGCAGGCTCGCGCAGGCCGCCGCTAGATTTAGCGCAACGAAACTTTTGCCCTCGTTGTGAATTGCGCTGGAGATGAGAAGCGTGCGCTTTCCACTATCAGCACGCCATTTTTCGATCAGTGTCTGGAGGATTTGAAGCTGTTCTTTTGCACCGGCGAACTCAAGCTTGTTTATTATCAAGGGAGGGCCGTCCTCTTCACTGACAGACCGGCCGGTAAGCCGTGACCATAGCCGCGCAAACCGACCACTTAGAGTTCTTTTTGTTTCGTGTGAGAGTTCGCCTCGTATTTGCCGGATGTCGTTCGCTCCTTGAGCGCGTCTCGGCCTCCTCGCGCTCTCACTCAGGTGAAGCTCGCCCACATCAGATCGTTTTCCATCTGTCTCCGAAATTTCCTTGAGTTCAGTAGCCTTGGTTGGTTGCAACGGAGGCTTGCTTTCAGGGTTAGCGCCGCGTATTTCAAATCGCATCGCCGAGTCATCAGAGGTTTTGGCGTGTTCGCGTATTGCATCCAGGCATGAACCGACAGGGATACTTGACGGCTCGATTTTTGGTAAAGCTTGACCGATTCCTTCAGTTGCGGGAGTGGCCAGGTTGGCAACGCTCAGGCGTATATGGGAAACGCCCGCTTCAGTCCGCCGTCGGCGCTCGCGATCTATCTCTTGCAACTGATTGCAGATAAATTTCATTCGAGCTTTTTCCTGACCGTTTATTTCCTTATGGTTCAGCGCGGAGGGAAGAACCCCACGGCTTTCTTTTGCTTTAGCTGCAGGTCAAATACGGTAATTGTGGTAAGGCATCGCAAAACAAATCCTGGCTTGCTCAGAAAAGAAATTTAGGATCGGTCAAGCTGAATGGAGCGTACTATTCGTTCTTATAGCTTGCTGGCACTCCCTAACTTGAATTACCAAAAAAAAGCTAATTAATAGCCAATCTTTGGTTTACTGCTGCCAGCATCAGAAGGACCTTTCCCTATTCATCACCGACCGAATACAGCTTTAAGCATGCTTCGCGTGTTCAGTTTCGCGTCCGCAACGCAATAGAGATTGATCCATTTGTCCGCGACGCTCCCAAGATCGAGCGCGCTGCTCAAGCCGTCTGCGACCGTTTCAGCGTCGGAGCGTTGGCGGAAGGGGAGATCTGGGCGACTCTAACGTTGGTACCATGGAGGCCAGCCCGGGTAGCGAACAACCCAGAGGATTTGACCTCTTTTTGACTAACGTCACCGTCGGATAGCAGGCTATCAGTGACGATGTACTGTCTGCCACGGCGCCCAAGTATTCCGTCACTTACCATCTCACCTATCAGGCGGCTTACCATCGGTCTCGAACTCTGAATCATCTCCGCGAGGTCGGCATGTGAAAGCTCTGGTAGCAACAGGATCCCGCGCTTATCCTTCACTCCAAATCTGTTGGCGAGTTCGCGGAAAACAGCCTGAAGTCGCTCTCGGAAGGAAAGACCCAAAAACACGGCATACCATTGAGCAACCGCCGACCACGCAGTATTAATGAGCTCGATTCCGCGCACCAAGCTGTCTCGCTCCAGCATTTCTGCTGATTTGCGAAGATGTTCGCGAGTGAAGAGCGCTAAGGTACACCGCGTGAAGGCCTGTGCCTCAAAGACTTGCGTTCGACGTCTTCCTGATTCCACCAAATCGATATGGCCAAGAACGTCTCCGGGGCCAGCAAGCTGCAAAAGGACTCGGTTCCCATCGCCTTTAGGACAATAAATCTTGACGAGCCCGCCGATGACGTAAAACGCAACGTCGGCAGGGGCTCCCTGCAGGAAGATGGGCGCATCTTTCGGATAACTGAGTCGCGTATGCTGCTCTAACAGCTCCTCTATAGCAAGATCGGACAAAAAGAACTTTAGCCGCTCCGGTACCTGCAGACGCTGATACGAAGTGTTTTCGTGATTTGTCAATGCCTTCATTTTTCGGGGCTCCTCCATGGTTCCCAGAACGAGACTGCATTAACGACTAAAATCGACTTGGAAAGCTCATTAAAGATTAAGTCTCCGCTAGACACCAGAAGAATTAAGCGAAAAATCATGCAATTGATGTAAAAAGTTAACAAAGACAAGATAGGGATAAGAATAGCTAAGATTTTCAACTTCTATGAAAATCAGCGAAGTTTGGTGCTTAAGAATCCTAATCGATGCTTTAAACGCTCAATCCTGTCAACACCGGAGAGAAAGTACATCAGAAGACCGGAGCAAAAATGCATCAGTAAGAGACGCAAGCAGGAGGCCTGCTTGCGCTCTTAGTCAGGGTTCGGGGGTGGCGGGCTGATTGTCGGCGCGGGGACGGTGCTTGCTCTGTTTGAGCCGGTAACTGTCGCCATTCATCTCGAGGATGTGAACGTGGTGGGTGAGGCGATCGAGCAGCGCGCCGGTTAAGCGCTCGGAGGCGAACACAGTGGTCCACTCATCGAAGGGCAGATTGCTGGTGACGATGATCGAGCCGCGTTCGTAGCGCTGGCTGAAGGTCTCGAACAGTAGCTCGGCGCCGGTCGGTGACAGCGGAACATAGCCCAGTTCGTCAACGATCAGCAGCTTGTAGCCGGCGAGCTGCCGGGCTTGCCCATGCGCGCTTCGAGCAGCCGGCGCAGCGTGGCGAACTCTGCGGGCAGTTCCCAGCCGACCAGCGGCGCGGCCTAGTCCAGCGCGCCGATCTTCTGTTCCAGCAGCGCCAGGTCGTGCAAGGGGTTGAAGACGAAGTCCTCGCGCTCGTAGGAGCGGCGATGACGCGCGATCTGCTCCGTTGCGCAGGCGATCACCACCTCATGGACGTAACCGCGCACCAGCACTTCGCGGTGCCCATAGGCGGTCGGCACCGAGTAGTCATTGCCCCGGTACCGCACCAGCGACAACGAGTTGACCCGCGCGGCGATCTTCTCGCAGGCGTCGTAAGGTGCTTGCGGCAGTGACAGCAAGGCGTCACGGTCCCGCGTCAGCCGCTCGCCGATGGTCTCATCGTGACCACGCAGCCGGTCGCTCCACCGGCGCCGGCAACACTCCAGCAAGCGTGCGTTGAGTTCGGCGAAGTCCAGCGCGTGCGGGATCGGCACCATGAAGTTGCGCCGCGCGTATCCGACCAACCCCTCGACCTTGCCTTTATCGTTGCCCTTGCCCGGCCGCCCGAAACGATCGGCGAACAGATAGTGCGACTGCAGTTCACTGAAGACCTTGGTGCGCTGGCGGGTGCCATCCCCGAGAATGCGCGCCACCGCCAGCTTGCTGTTGTCGTAGAGGATCGAACGCGGCACCCCGCCGAAGAACTCGAAGCTCACGTTGTGCCCTGCGCAGAAGGCTTCGGTGGTCTCCGCCGGGTAGGCCTGCACCAGGCAGCCGTCGCTGTGCGGCAGATCCATCGCGAAGAAGTGGATCTTGCGCTCTACCCCAGCGATTACCGCCAGCGCCTCGCCGAAGTCGGCTTGCGCATGCCCCGGATCGTGGCGCAACGGCACAAACATCTCGCGCAGCCGCTGCCGCCGCTCGCGCACGTAGTCCCTTACGATCGTGATCCCGCCGCCGTACCCGTACTCATCCCGCAGCCGCTCGAAGATCCGTTTCGAGGTATGCTGCTGCTTCGCCGGTCGTCCCTTGTCCTCCTCCAGGATCCGATCAATCACCCCGAGGAACGCGTCCAGCTTGGGCCGCGCCGGCGGCCGGCTCCGCCGATACCCCGGCGGTACCGAGAACGCCAGCATCTTCGCCACCGTCCGCGGGTCGATCCCGAACCGCCGCGCGACCTCACGTCGGCTCAGCCCTTCCACATACACCGCTCGTCGAACCTGCCCGTATAGTTCCACGCCTTTCATCCCCCGCCCCCTGCCCCATGCGGCCCCAGCGACTGTTCGGACTCTCGGCCGGGCTGTTCTGGCGGCGCGGCGATCGCACTCAATGCCGGGCTCGATCGCCCAAGGGATTTTTCGACCTGCCGCGTCGCCTGCGATTTTGGCTACAGCCACTCGCCCGCGGCAAGATACAAGGGATTTTCTCTCCGGCGCTTACAGCGCTGGATTTTCGTGAGATCCGAACATGGAATGGACCGGGAGTCGGCCCTCTTCTGGTGAAAGCTGGATACGTTTCGAAAGTATCTTTGTCACCTCCCAATTCGCACGATCGTCTTTGTGAACGGGCCTTACGGGTCTGAGGATGCGTTCCTCAGACCCGGTGGTTCAAGAGTCCATGCTGTCGGGAGGTCTCTGGAGCGCCGAGATGGATTTGCACCATCCTGGGCCGCCTGGTCGGCTGCTGCGTCGCTGGCCTACGCCTCCGGCGCGCTGTTTCGAGATAAAGACCCCGAGCGTTGAGCCTTGCGGCTCGATGGAAGGGGTGCCGATGATCCGAGGAAGAGGGTGAACTCGGAGCTATCGGCGCCCGCTTCGGCTCGAGCCGCCTCAAACTTAACCTGATAGTCGGCCACCTTCTAGGCATTTCCTAACGCACTTCGCGCTATCGAGTGGCACAAATTAGCACTTCCAGCCGGTAAATAAGTTTCGCTGGGGGGGCATCGCGGCGGCGTCAAACGGACGAGTCTCATGAGCGTCAAGGGCCAGCCTTGATGTCATAAACGTGGGCTTCATAGACTCCGAAGTTATCGGTAAAGCTCGTTCCAGTCGGACCGAGCGGGATGGACCGGTTTTCGCCGCCTATCGCGGTGACGGAAGTGGCCGGGGCGGCAAGCATGAAGGTAGCAGAGAGCGGGACGCCGCTATGATTGTAAGCAAAGAGGTAGCGGTCGCCACCGGGGGGAGCCTTTTCCCTGGTGATGATGGTACCGGTTTGGGAGTTGCCAGCGAGTACTTTGGCGTCCGAGCTCAAGATAACCGGCTCGAGTGGGACGAGACCGTTGATGATCTGGTCGAGGTAGCCGATCTCGGCCGACGGATTCGGCGCGCCGTCGGGGGCCGGGAGGTTGAGGTTCCCCCACGACCAGTACCAGATCCCCTGGACCCCGGCGACCACCGCGATATAGGTCATGTCGTGGAGTTCCTGGTACGTGGGCCAATGAGGATAGCCGGGAAAACCTGGCTCGCCGGCATAATACTGCAACACTGCCCACACTGGCCGGCTGCCGCGGGTGGCGAATTGGAGGTCGTGAATCCAGTCGGCGACCTCGGGCAACCAATAATTGCCGTTGGCGTCGAAGTTCCAGCCTTCAGTGGCGAGCGGGCCCGTGCCGAAGGCATCGCCGGTGTCTCGCCAGTTGCTCACATCGGTGCATGGATCGCTCTCGGGCGGATCGCCGCTGGGTGCGTAGAACGGTGCGCGCATGCATTCACGGCGGTTCCAGGTGATGGTGGCGATATTGATAAGCGACCATTGAACCGAGGCCGGGTCAGCCGCACGCACGGTTTGATACTGATTGAAGATCATCGGCTGTTGGGCGTCGGTGGGCTCATCGTAGTTGTAATAGCCGAGGATGTTTCCGTTGGACGCTGTGGCCTTGGCGAACGCCGAGGCGACATTGAGGGCATCCTTAGCGCTGGCGGGATGAGCCGGGAATAGTCCGAGACTCGAGGCGAGCTCGTAGGGGAAATACTGATTGCCGGCATAGGTCGATGAGAGTGCGGGAAAGTCGACCATGGCATGGCTGTTCAGCGCCTGGGTCTGGGCGGTGAAGTCAGTTATGGCACAGTCGGTCGCTGAGAGCGGCAGATAAGCGGAGATCGCCGCCTGACGAATGAGATCGAGACCGGCTTGCCAGGCGCTGGCGGCGTCAGAGCAGGATGGATTAGGCAAATCGTACACGCCCACCGGGAAGACCGCCTGGCCCGCATAGTGCAAAATGTTGCTGGGGTCGATGTAGGCCTTCAGGGCTGTGCGAGTCGCTGCGGGAGCCTTGACAATGGTATAGGCGGGCGCCCGGTTGGCGAGCCTGCGACCGCTTTTGGTCTCAAGCACCGCCTGCAACTGATAGGTGCCGTCGGCTAACGCGCTTACGTCGAGGCTGACGTCCGCACTTGACGCCACGGGGTAGGTCCCAGACAGCACTGTATCGTTCGCGGTGTTGAGTAGATTGAGCACCACCTTGAGCTGGGCCCGTCGGTAGGCGCGCGGCGGTTTTACCGCAACGTTGACCTTGAGCGTCTGCGCCCAGTCATCGAAGATCAGGCCCCGGTAGTTCGGATAAAGCAAAAACAGCCGCACCGCATCGCTCGGCGCCCTGTTCGGCCTTCCTGCTGCGATTGGCTGTGCAGCCGCTAAGCTAGTGAACAACAATACTCCGCCAATGACAGACACGAGGGACCGTCTTGCTTTCATGAGACCCCCCACCTTGGACCTGCTGTGGACCGAACGCGCGGCCGGTTGATAGTCAGTCGACCCGCCCATTGTAGGCGCGCCCAGGAACCCGTTATCGGTTGAGCGCCCCCTCCCATTCGTGGAACTTTCCGGCAGATGTTCCCAGTCCACGTAAGGAGAATCAGCAAAAACTCGCCCTCTACTGCGCATATGTTGGCTCAGTATTGCGTCAAATCCCAGTCATCGAAAGCTAATTTTATCATTGCGTGTGACCGTTAACGTGAAGATCCGCAACATTGAGTCAAGCTTCGTGCGGTATGAAGGAGGGAGCACTACTGGCCAATAGAGCGAAGTGAGGGGTGAGTTCAAATGGAGGGTGTCGATCGCGACAGAGAAGGTGTGCGGCGCGAAAGCGAGCCGCCGACTCATGCCCCGCGTGTCCTTCACTTTCTCTGCACGCCGGATAGAGCCGGAGTTGGCGAGCACGCACTCTCGCTTCTGGCTGCGCTCCGCACCTACGGCTTTGTTCCCTATATTGTGGCTCCAGCTCCTCTGCTGGAGGCTGCAACACCAGAACTCAATAAATTCGCAGTCAACAGTTTCGCCATGGACATGTCGTCACCGCTCGATTGGCGGGAGATTGGGCGCCTGTCGACCATCCTCCGGCGCGAGCGGATCGACATCGTCCATAGTCATATGGCTATAGCCAGCGCCTGTGCTTCCCCGATCGCGCGACTCAGCGGAGTCCCCGCCCTGATCGAGACAGCGCATGGCCGCGAGATCTGGCGCGAGGGGAAACGTATCAAAGGAAGCTTCTGGTTCGACCGGCAAGTTGGCCGTATAACCGACAGATTTATTGCGGTTTCGGAAGCGGTAGCGCGCCATTTGCAGGAAAACAAACGGATTCCGGGTCACAAGATAACGGTGATCCACAATGGCCGGGACATCTCGCAATTTCGGCCATCGACCCCCGCACAAACGTTCGAGGCGCGTGCCGAACTAGACTTGAAACAAGATGCGCCAGTAATCCTGATGTTGGCGCGCTTCAGCGTCGAGAAGGGTCATCGATTGCTGATTGATTCGGTGCGAGAACTGATTGCGCGCAGGCCCCGACTTGTCGTCTTGCTCGCGGGAGACGGACCCGCAAGAAGTCAAAATGCATTGCACTCACTATGGATTCGCCGACAACGTAAGATTCCTCGGCTACCGCGCGGACACGCAAAAGCTTCTGGCGGCTACGGACATCGTCGTACTTCCTTCCAGGATCGAAGGATTGCCGCTCTTCGCCGTGGAAGCGCTCGCATCGGGCCGTCCGGTTGTCGCAACCGCGGTTGGGGGAACGCCCGAGGTAGTAATCGACCACGAGACCGGTCTGCTCGTTCCCCCGGAGGATTCTTCGTGGTTCGCCGAGGCAGGCGATTATCTGCTGGGCTACCGGGAATTGCGGAAACGCATGGGAATGCGCGGCCGTGAGTTGGTCGAAGAGCGGTTCGACGTGCGAACGCAAATAGAGCGGACGATTGCCTTGTATTCAGATTTGCTGCAAGCAACTCGAATATTGTCGCGCCGAACGGCCAACGCTTCCTCAGTGCGCGAATCTGTTCGGGCATATAGTGGTGGCGCATAATGATTCAACTGATATTCTTGGGCGCTTTCGGCCTTCTGCTGTATTCCTACTGCTTATACCCTTTATTGCTGCTATTTCTGCCGCAACGCTCGAACGCTAATGACAAGAAGCGGGCGGAGTACGGTTTTCAATCGACGAGCTGGCCTTCTATCTCATTACTTCTCGCCGCTCATAATGAAGAGAAGGTGATAACCGAAAAGATTAGTAATTTTCTCGACTGCCAGTATTCCGGGCGTCGAGAGATGATAATTGTTTCGGACGGCAGTACCGACCGCACGATCGATCTGGCTAACTCGTTCGACGATCCGCGCATTCATGTAATCGTTCAGGATACTCGAACGGGCAAAGGCGCCGCCATTAACCGCGCAGCCGCTGAGGCACGCGGTGAGATTCTGGTCTTTACCGATGCTAACACCTTTTTTACGGAAGCCACGTTGATTGAACTCGTTCGACCATTTTCCAAACCGAATGTGGGGTTAGTGACAGGTTGCACGCGCTACACTGAAGGGACGGTCGGCTCCCTGTATCAGCGGTACGAGCAGATGTTGAAACGGCTGGAGTCGCGAGGTGGGGTGGTTGCCACGGCCGACGGTGCAATCTATGCGATGCGCAGGTCGTTATGGCACCAGCATGATCCGGGACTAATCAATGATTTTCTTCATCCTATTCTGGTGAATCTGGATGGGTCCGACGCAATTCTTGCACCTGAGGCCGTCTGTAGCGAAGAGTTCTCCATCGATAATGAGTTCGCGCGTCAAGTGAGAATGGTGGCGCAGGCAAGTTTCGTCTATTTGTCAATGTTGCCACGGATGTTGCGCGGGCGACAGTGGCGATCGGTCCTGGTGCTCACATCCCACAAGCTGCTCAGATGGCTGTCGGCTCCACTGCTGGTCCTGATGGCGGGAGCGAGCCTCTGGCTCGAACCGCGCGGCGGCCTCTACCGATCATTCGTGCTTGCGGAAGGCGCTTTCGTATTGCTCGTTATTGCCGGGGCGTTTGCCAGGAAGCTTGGCCTGAGCGAACGGTTTTCCGTCGCTTACCAATTCATCGTGCTGAACTGTGCTGCCGCAGTCGGATTGTGGCGCTGTCTCGCGGGCGCCGTTCCGGTGGTGTGGCAGCCTCGAGGAGAATGAGAGGGAAACACCGATGCGGATAGTGATGTACAACGCGGATTCGAGGAGTCGATGGGACGCATTGTTCGATTCCTCGTCAGATGCGACTGACGGTCATTTGTGGCAGTGGCGAGAGATAATCGCGTCGAGTTACGGATTCGCTTCCTTCTATTTGGTGGCCGAGGAGCCAGAAGGGGAACCGGTCGCAGCGTTGCCGCTAATCAAAATAAGTAGTCGACTATACGGGACGGAGCTGGCTTCGATGCCGTATATCGACTATGGCGGCGTATGTCATCGAGACTCGCTGACCGCGCAGGCTAGAGAGCGCTGCGACCGCGCCTTGTTCAATTGCGCTCTTCAGCTTGGCAACGCCGTTAGAGCGAAGCGTTTGCATGTACGACATCTAACGTCAGTTGACCCGCGCTTCGAAGTAAGTACGGAAAAAGTTACCCAGCATTTTGTACTTGCGGCTTCGCCAGAGGAACAGATGCAACGACTTCCGGCCGAGCGCAGGAACCGCATCCGGCGTTGCGAGCGAATGGGACTTACACGGGAGATTCTGCCCGGCAACCATGATCGTGCTTTCGACGAATTCTACGAAATTTACTCCGCTAACATGAGCGACCTGGGTTCGCCGACGCATAGTCGAGAGTTTTTCCGCCAGACGGTCTTCCACTTTCGCGATCGGATTTCGTTGATAGTCATTCGCCACCATGGTGTCGCGATCGCTGCGGCGATCGCGTTTGAGTTTCGTGGAATGCTCTCCATTCCATGGTCGGGGGCGACCCTCGATGCGCGGCCGGTTTATGGCAGCAATGCACTCTATTGGTCTGCGATCTGTCTCGCGATTGAACGCGGCTGTCACACGTTTGACTTCGGCCGCTCGTCGGCCGGGTTGGGAATTTTTGAATTCAAGCGGCAATGGGGCCCCGAGCCGCAACAGACGTACTGGAGTACTTTTTATTTTCGTCCTGGAGCAAAGGCGCCGCGTCAGCGGAGAGAGTTGCAAATGGCGACTGCTCTCTGGCGGCGGGTGCCATTAGCCGTGGCGCGCGCCGTCGGGCCGAGCTTACGCAAGGGGATTTCGAATTGAGCGCATCAACGGTCCGCTATTTTGGGGTCGAAAAGGCAGCCGCCGAACCGTCGCGCCTGCGCAGGTGGGCCTACCTGTTGCTGGGCGAAATTCACATTTCGGGTCGTATCCGCCTCTACCATGTGATTCGTGAGATCAGCGCGCTTGGTCTTCCTGAAGCAGGGGTCACGTTCCTAGACGCCGGCACGGCGCGGGGCGATGTAGCGCTCCATTTCGCACGCATGCGTCCACAATGGCAAGTGCTCGGAATCGACCTTGACCCGGAGAGAGTTAAACGTTGCCGGTCCGCCGCCAACGCCTTGATGATTGAGAATGCGCGGTTTGAATGGGGCGATCTGCTCGCCATGAACCAGACCAACAAATATGACCTGATCACTTGTAGCGATGTGCTGGAGCATATCGAAGATGATCATCGCGCAGTCACAAACCTGGCGCAGGCGCTCAAACCCGGCGGCCGCTTGCTGATGACGTTTCCCGCTCATCCGGGCCGCCGTCATCTGCGACTTCTGCATTGGCTGGAACGTCGCCGAGGAGGCGTACCCAGCGGCGTGGTCGGTCATGTCCGGGAAGGATACGATCCGTCCAGCGCGGCGGAACTGGCAGAGGCCGCCGGGCTTGAAGTGGTGAAGATCCGCTGGACGTACGGATTCTTC
>Ga0187888_1003291_pt1 | contig 12812 bp, 12 predicted proteins | sample June2016WEW_7_40_FD_132987 | JGI IMG/M metagenome (GOLD analysis project Ga0187888, IMG submission 132987) | Peatland microbial communities from SPRUCE experiment site at the Marcell Experimental Forest, Minnesota, USA - June2016WEW_7_40 | ecosystem: Environmental > Terrestrial > Soil > Wetlands... | reverse complement strand
GTCCAACGCGCGCGTTCCAGCCGTCGCAGTCGGGAGGTTCGCAAAGCTGGTGGCCTGAGCTTCCAACTGAAGCAGCGTCGACTGATCGAACTTTGAGCCGCTCGACAGATCGCCAGCTGCAATGGCTGCTTGCAGAAGAGCAAGCAGCTGCTGGTACTGGAACGACGCCAAGTTGCTGTTGTACGTGCCGAGTAGTTGCATAGTTAGACTGCTTCCGGAGGCATGAGGCAGGCAGATGGCCTGAGCGGTTCTTTGTATGCAGTCATCAGCGTGTTCAGCGTGATCATCCCGGAGATGTCAGTGACGTTGGTAGCTGTAGGGCCTGCGTTCATCGTGCCGGTCATGATGATGCCATTGTTCGGATATGACGGCGTCGGGATGAGCGGGTTGGTCAGCACATCCGGTTGAACCCATCCCTGACCTGGAAAAGTACCAGGGACATAGATCGGGTCCTGGACTGGGATTCCGGAATCAGCCAGGATCTTCTTCAGGATCGAGTAGCAGTCCGGGCAGACATCATGCATGCGGTCGTCAATCCGAAGCGAGATAGTAGGTCTCTCGCTCGAAGCTTCTTTCTTGCAGAAGTCGCAGAAGTACTTTGTCATGGGCTTAGACGATGTCGGCGTCGACCGCCAACTGGATGTTGAAGATCTTGAAGATGTTTGCTACCGAGGGAACGTTGTAGCGCACGAAGATCTGCGCGGTGTCATAGGCGCCCAGAACTCCGTCGGCGCCATTCGATCCGATCGCGATTGCCGGCAAGGTGAGCCAGGTCGAAGGGTCTGACTGCAAGCCCACAGTGTTCGAGAACCGGGTGTAATTCGACCCGTCGAAGCTGATCTCAAAACCGCCGTTCAGGTCAGTGCGCGCCGGGCTGTATGCATTGCCCAAAGTCGGCCAGAGGCCCTGCACGAGAGCGAGATCGTCCGGATCCCCGGTGAGGTAGAACCGAACGTTCTTGAATGTCTCCAGAGATCCCTGCGCGCTCGCTGAGCTTTGCAGGGTGAGCACCTGAGGGGTGCCGACCGTGCCTGGAAACCCAACGGGAAATACGAGGCTGCCTTCAACCCAGCTACCGTTTGCGTAGCCGCGCAGCATCGTTCCGTTTTGTGACCAGACAAAGTAGCTGGGGTTCACTTAGATCTCCATGAAGTTGAACTTGAAGAAGGACAGGACAGCTTTCGGATCATCCGTTCCCACTGTGGTCTCGCCGCACTCGCAAGCTCGGAGGTGCTGGACCGGTGGAACCTTTGGTGCGTTGGGATCGAACCGCCAGCTCCCGTTGGGGAGCTGCTTGTATCCTGAGTGGTCGATCGGGACAATCTCGCGGTGTTCTTTTCCGCATTCGCACTTGAAGTACAGCATTGGCATGGTGAGTCTCTCCTAAGAGATCTGCTGCGGGTCCAGAACTGGCCCGCTCAGGTAATCGTTGGTCGCTTTGAGGGCGCGCAACTTGATGGCTTCTACAAACGACCAGAGGTCGATGTCTTCATGAATGGCGTTGAAGACCCGAATGCTGCCGTCTTCCAGGTGGGCGAAGATGACGATGTTCTTGATCTGCTTCCGCACCGCGTAGGCCTGATCGATCACATCCTCCTGAGGAGAAAGACTGACCTCGGGTGCGGTCGGCTTGCTGGGGAAAGGAACTAGCTTCGGGCCAAGCTTCGGCCCTGTTGGGTCCGGCATCCTTAGACGTACTCCATTCCTTGTTCATCGATGAAGCGGAGGACCGCCAGGGCGCCGGCTGGAATGGTGGCTTGCACCTTCCCCTGCACCTCACTTCGACTCAATGTGTCCAGTATGGACAGAGGCAGGTAGACAACCAAAGCTCCTCCTATGGGGTAGGGCTTTCCATCCCAATAACCCAGGTCGAAGAAGCTTGTGGCCTGCGGAATGCCCTGGTACTGCGGGGCGAGCCCACCGCCGCGGACGCGGATGTCGGTGAAATTGAACTGGGTCGAGCCCACCGTGGCCCCCACCATCAGCGTGGCAAAGACATGGTTGGTGCCAGTGGTCGGCGAAGGGTCGTTTGTCGCGCCGGTGATCGGAGTTCCATCCGGGTTGAGGATCTGGTGAAAGATGTTCTGTGAAGGGGTAGCCCCGTTGAACTTCACATAGAACTCAACGATCGTGTTCTTCACCGCCTTGTTAGTGAAGGGATTCACGTCCAGGGCGGTGTAGACGATGTCGGGCTCGTAGTAGTTGTAGAAGCCGTAGACGAGGTCGGTGGAAGCGAGCGCGACCGCCAGATTCACGTAGGCATTGGATGGATCGATCGACTGGATCTGGTTGCGCTTCCAGTTGTAGAGGGTTCCTGTGCGCGGGGGCGTGCCTGGCGCCGAGCCGTCCAATGCATACTTGATGTTATTGTTCTGGTCGAAGACCAGGATATCCGGGAGATTACTGGGATCGAAGAAAATGTCCTTGCGCTCGAACTGCACCAACGAGCTGGAGAGAACCGTGCCAGGCACGTAGCTCGCCTGCAGGTATCCGCCAGGCAGGACGAAGCGCTGCTGGCCCCAATCGATGGGCGGGGGCTGAAGCCCGAACCGGATGCGGGGATACCAGGGAGTGTTCGGCAGGTAGCCGTACATCGGCATCACCTGGAACCCGTTCGGTGCCGTGAACTGGATCCACAGGCTGGCCGCGGTCCCTACGGTCAGAAGGCGGCCGGTGACCTCGTAGGTGGTTCCAACAGTCACCACCTGGCCTTCCGTGATCACTGGATCGTAACGAAGCAGCGTCGTAGTCAGGTAGCCGGCGGGAGTCACGTACTGGATGAAGTACGGGGATCCGTCCAGGTTGTGATAGAAAACACCGTCGCTGACCAGAGTGTCGGCCGTGACGATATTGCCCTTCAGGTCCAGGATGGTCAGGTTGGTGACGCCGGCGGGCAAGACATGCTGATAGAAGAGCGGCATGGCATCTGTCGAGACCACATCGGTCAGCTGGAAGAACTGATTGCTGAGGAAGTAGGCATTGTCCCCGCTGATCTGAATCGGCTGGTTGTAGTCAGGTGCCGTGAAGTCGGCCGCGCCCGAGTAGCCGCTGGACGACTTCCAGACGGACAGGGGACCCACTTCATAGGGCGTGTTATTGATCGATGTCAATTGCGCAGGAGTCATCGGAGGCACGGTGACCTGTGCCACTCCGACTGCCCGTGAGGGCACCTTTCCTGCGTAGTACCAGAGTTGAACGCCGCGACTCATAGATTAGGCTCCAGTCCTCCAAGCGACTGCGAAGACGTTTGCGAGCGGTGTTCCGGTCGGGCCGCTTCCGGAGTTGTTCCACGTCTGGCAATACACCATTCCAGGTGTCGGGGTGACACCGTCTGTTCCCACACCAACCGTAACGACAAGGTCGTTGATGGTTTCGTTCCATCCCCAGTTGACGCCGAGAGCTGCATGCGCCAGGAAGGAGGTGTAGCCGAAGTTGGCATTCGGCAACGGGATATAGGCTCCATGCAGGACTGTGCCGGAGCCCAGAGCAACCTCGATGGCGTTGCCCGTAGTGGTGGCGTTGGGTGCAAAACGCAGAATCACCCAGTTCATTGCTGTGGTCTCTGTCTTTGTGCTGCCGGCGACCGTGAAGCTGGTGGACCCGCCAGTAACAGTGGTGATGCTCGATACACTCAATGCCGTGCCGCCAAGGGATTGCAGTGTGGTCCCGTGCGGGTTGGTGGCTCCAGTGGTCTGGTTGACGTGATCAACCAGGACCTGGGCCGTGCTGGCCAGTCCGGTCAGCGGGCCGGTGAAGTTCAACGGGGTTCCACCAGGACTTGCCACCAAAGCATTCAGAAGCGTCGAGTAGAGATCGCCCTGGTGCGTAAGCGCTGCGAGCAGCGTGCCGCTCGTGAAGACGCCATAGGCCGGATCATTCGGAGTCCCGGAGACGGCGGTCTGGTTGACCTCGAAGCCTCCGCTGTTCTGGTTCACTTCTGGCGGATGGCTGCCAGTCACACCAAGCGGCAGAGTGACGTGGCTGAGAGGCGCGGCGCCGACCTGAGAATAAGTTGGCATCGGGTGTGTGCTCGTGTTGCCCAGGGCAACTCCGATGTGGCTGCTCAGGGTGCTCAGGACGCTGGTGATCTGGGCCTTTACCCAGCTGATGACGTCGGAGATGCGCTCCTTCGCTTCCTGCCAGATGATCTTGTCGGCAGAGATGCCTCCGGGATCGGTCGTCAAGTCGTACTGCGCGCTGCCATCGGCGTTCGTGACGCCGGACACCGCGACGGGTGTACGCACCGATGCGTCAACCACCGAACCGGCGAGCGGGTTCCGCGCATCCGAAAGGCGGGAGTCGTCGGTGGATGCCGCGACGCCGCTCGACGTACCCGTCGAGAGCTTGACCAGGCCGGAGGAGGTCGCATTGGCAAGCGCTGGCGCATTCACGTTGTCGATCGGAGCCGGCAGCAGGGTAGCGCCGCTCGGTGTGAAGCTGAAGAGGATGACCGGCGCAGTGTTCTTTGCCAGCTGTCCCGAGGTCAGTGCGGTGGCGGAGGTGTCTGTTGCCGACACGGAGAAGTCGAGCTCGCCCATGTTGGCTGTTGGCTCGCCGGTTGTCGAATCCACCAGAGTGGCGTCCTGAACGGACGTGATGATATTGAGGGCCCAGTTCAGATATAGGTTGGTCTGACCCGAGGTCAGCGTAACCGCCGGCGCGTCTCCGGTGCGCAGGGTTTCCCACCGGCCATGAACAAAGACCTGCATGGGCAAGGAAGTGTTGATCGCGCTGAGCGTGACCGTTGTGGTGCCGGTCGTGATGACGGCTTGCACATTCAGGGTCGCGCCTTCGCGGTACAGCGCGTTCAGGTCCTGAACAACGATGTTGCCTGACGGGTCCAGACCTTCAGCGATGCTCTGAAGGGTCATCATCTCGCGGGACTCGAGAATGCGGCCGCCAAGGAAGTCGACCACGCGGTAACGTGTATTGTCTGCCATGAGTTCTCTTTGCTTTAGGGGTTATGACGAGCTGGGATTCATTCCCAGCCGGTACTGGTTGAGAATGCCGTCCGTCGCGTTGTTTAGGATGAGGAAGGTCTCGTCGTTGATCTGAGGCGGCATCTGCATCTGCAGCATGATGCTGTTGGAGACCACGTTCGAATTCGCTTCCTGGACCTTGATCACGGTGCGCTGCAAGAAGCTGAGGAAGTACGCAGCGACTGCGCCCGTTGTGGGGAGGGATTGTCCATAGACAAGCGACACGACGTTGCCGCTGAAGCCTGTGGCTGTGTAGTTGTTCCCGTCCGCATCCAACGCCTGGATCGGCTGAAGGATATTGTTCGGGTTCAACCAGAGCTGAAGTGCACCGTTGGTCCGGTAGTTTGATTGACCGGGTGTGCCGCTGGTGGCGAATGCCACCTTGCCGGCATTTACATCGGCGCCCACCATCCCGTAGACCGGGTTGTTGTTGAGCACCTGGTAGACGGAGACCAGCCAGCCATCCGTCGCATTCCACAGCTGGGAGATAGGCACAGCCTGCGGAAGAACGATGGTGTCATTGGCGAGAGTTGTGGTCTTGAGGCCGGCGAGAGATCCGGTGGCAGCGGCCGTCGGAATGTAGAGCCCGTAGTTGGGCAGCGGTGTGAAGATCAGATTGGCGATGCCATCCGCGCCGGTGGTGACAGTGACTAGAGTGGTGATCGGGTCGACGTAATTGATGAGCCCAGTGAAGGTCGTGGGATCAACCACTACCTCCAGCTGCACATTCGAAAGGGTCTCACCGCTGACTCCGCTGTATGCAGTCACCTGCAGAAGCGCATAGTCGCCATTGAAGTAGACAGGGCCATATGCGATCAATCCAATGATCGAAGACAGGGTGGCGGGGACGGGGATCAGAGGCTTGTCGCAAGACAACACAAGGGAAGCAGCCTCCTGACGGGTCTGGGCCAGGTAGACGTATCCGCTGGAGAGGCCGGCGAATGCTGGATTCAGATCGACCGAGTCAACGATCAGGCTTGAAGCGGGCGCCGTGTCGTAGAGAACAGCCAAAGCCGGCGTGCATACGGCGAAGACAGACATGCCGAGAGAAGTGCCGGCAACGGATGGACCAACACCGGAAGGCGAAGTGACCGTGATCGTGCCCAGGTCCTCGTCATAGGCCCAATTCGACGCGATGATCGGCGTTGTGCCTGCGGCGGCTTGCACGTACACCTGCGTAACCTGGCCTACCGGATAGATAGGCAGGTTGAAGTAATCCTCCACGTCGCCACTGATGGCGCCCAGGAACAGAGTCTGCGCTGTCATGGGCTGGTTCAGGGTGATGGTGTTGTTGGCACGATTGAGCGTGTAATAGAGGGCCGGCAGATTGGTGCCGGCAGCAACGGCCGCTGCGGTTTGATAACGATACTCGGTCGCCTTCTCGTAGTACCCTTGCGAATCGAGCTGATAGGTTCCGACGAAAAGTGGAAGAGTGCGCTGCGGGGTCTGACTGAGCTGAAGCGTGGCGCTGTTGGATGCCAGAAAGTCCAGCTGCGGCGTGCCCGGCAGGTAGTAGTTGTTGATGCCCGTGAAGTAGAAGCCGCGGTTGACTTCGAGATAGACCGAATCGTTCTCCTGCACAATGCCGATGGGCTCGAGGTCGTCGGTCATACCGACGCCAGCGATGAACTTCTCTGCGCCAACCGAAGCCGGGCTGATACCCCAGTTCGATGGCAGAATCATCTGCTGGTTGACCTGGTCCTGATTGCGCCAACGGTAGGTTCCCCACTTGAACCCGGGGAGCGCGGCCGCCACGCACCGATTGAGAGGAAGGATGCGCTGCATCTGCGGAAGCTGCTGGTCCTGGCGGAGGATGTAGCCCGCCAGGATTGCTGTGACTCCGGCCTCCGTGGAGGTAGGTATCGACGTCGCTCCAACCGTCTGGGCAACGAAGGCGCTGGTCGAGATGTCCCAGTTTGAGAACACCGCCAACGATCCGGGCGGCACGGTCACCTGGACATCGATCGAAAGCGGAGTGACCCCGTTCTGGATCGGTGTCGCTGCCAGAATCAGAGGCATGCCCGGGAAGTTGAATGCGGCCGTACCTGTGACGCGCATTGCAACTTGAACGGCGGCCGCATCGGCTCCGCCGGAGTAGATGACAGTCTGCGAACCGCTGGGAACCCACGTCTTCAGCGGCCGAACCACCGTTCCCACCGTGGCAGCGAGCGCCAGGCCGGTGACGCCGGTGAGTTGGTTGGCCACGACTGCGGTGTACGTGACAGTCTGGGAACCCACGAGTGCATTGCCAGAAGCAAGGAACTCGCTCGTGTCATCCAGCGTGAGGGTAGTCGCAGCAGAGGCTGCGGGCAGAGCCAGGAACGTCGAGTAGGGATCGCCCAGGTAAACCGTCGTCGACTTCGTCATGCCCGCCGTAGGGACGAGAAACTTCTTCGGCACAGAAGAACTGGCCGGAATCGTCAATGCGGAATCGAGGTAGAAGCTGAGCAACTATTCCCCCCAGTAACAAGGGTCTTGGGTGAGCAGGTCCTGCACGTATTCGCTGAGCTGGTACACCAGGGCGCCGGAAGGACCGGTGGCATAAGTATCCAACGCCGGGTCCATGAAGCTGAAGGTCCCGACCTGCGAAACTGCCAACTGGAAGGGCGAGATGTTGTAGACATACGTGATCTCGGTGTTCGCCGGCGGATTGGTGACGAACACCAGCTCACCGGCAGCGGTGAGCGTGTAAGAAGGAACCGCTACATTGAAGCGCTCCGAGCCAACCACCACGCCTGCGTGCGCCAGCTGGTTCTGAACAGAGGTGGCCGATTCAGCAACAGCAATGTTGAGGCTGGTCTGGCTGGGCAGCTGCCAGGTAGGACCATCCGCTCCGGAGAGCACTGCTGTGCAGAAGGTCTGCGCGTTGATAGCAGCAACGATGTCGCTCAGGTTGAGCCAAGACCAGAAGTTATCCGACGTGATGGTGAGCAGCGGAATAACTGTCTTGGTCGTTCCCTGCAGGATGGTGACCTGCCCGAAGGAGACCTGGATGACGACCGTCGGATCCTGGCTGGAGATCACCATCCCAGGTGAAACGGACAGTCCCAGTTCAAACGCGATCTGGTCGATGGTGCCCTGCAGCGAGTGGTCACGGACGTTGTTGGCAGCCTGATACAGTCGGTCGAGGAACGTATCCGCGGGCTCTGAGGGGAGCCTTTGCAGGCCCAACTGGAGAGCGACTACGTCCACGTACGAGACAGAGTTGTACGGCTGGAGGCTAAATTGTGACGCCATCGATGATGAGTCCTTGGACCGAATCGGTCAGGTAGATCGCCTGCGTGGAAGCATCCAGAACGTATGCGTTGTAATGCAGTTCCAAAGCGACGGCATACGTCCCCGACCAGACCCACAGCCGGCCACGATCGTCGAAGGAGAGTCCTTCAATGGAGGGAACGATCGCGCTGAGATCAAACTGCGCCAGAGGCGCAAGCACCAGGTTGGCATACGGGGCGGCATCCGACAGAATGACGTTGCCAGTACCTGCGCATTGCAAAGTTATGACATACGTTCCCACCTGAGCCAAAGGAATGGTCAAGCTGATGGGTGTGCCGCGGCGCCATCCAGCAGTGGCGGTGTAAGTCGCCAGAACCCCGTCAGGAGTCAACGCATAGGTCGAACCAGAAGGGGTCTGCAACAGGTACCTGTACTGGCTGACCTGAGAGGCCTGCGCGTATGGGACCGGCTGCAGAACGATGTTGCGCAGAGGCCCAGGCTGGCTCTCGTCGAGCGAGAGCTGCACCCCGTAATAGGGCTCGGTGGTGAGCGCTGGGGCGGTGAGAGACGCTGGCAGCGGCTCGCGCCGGTCGAGATAGAGCAGCTTCGTTCCCTGGGCTACGAACATGCCGTAGGTGTTGGGCTCGATGGCGATTCCACTCAGCGCAGCAGTCGCGTAGGACTGAATATAGCGAAGACCTTCGAAGTTCGAGGCCAGATACTGTTCCTGAAGCAGCCCGTCGGCATACGTCCAGTAGCGCTTGAACAGAACGTCTCGCGCTGAAGAACTGGTGTAAGGCCGCGCCGCATCCGGCACAGCAGCCATGCCGAAGGTGCCTACCTGACCGGTGAGGGTGAGACCCACCGGAAGGCTGGTGACCTGAATCTCTGCGATCGTTGCCCAGGCGAATTTCGAACGGGAGGCACCGAGCTGCGTCAAGGTGAGTGTTTCGGAGGTGATGACCTGACGGGATGCCCAGGCAGGTTGCGGCGCGCGCTGGCCGGTGATCCGAACCATAACGTTGACCTGGTTGAAGCCGGAACCCTCCAGCCACAGAACCAGTCTGCTGTCCATCGGCAAGGTAGGGTTGGCAACGCGCTGTGTGGCCCAAGTCTGCGCGCCAGGGCCCGGAAGACCAATGCCGCTGACTGAGAAGACAACAGGAGTTGTGAGGGCGGTGGGAGCGAACCTCGGGTCAGCCTGAACACTGGTCGGGACCGGAAGGAGATCGTTGTACAGAGACAGCGTCGTGGGGACCGAGTTGATCAGCCCCTGAACCACATGGCTCGCCGTGAAATCGAAGCTTGGGGACAGCGCCTGCTGGAAGTAAACCCCGCGACTGTCGATATTGGCCGGGCAATCCGCCAGGGTTGTCGACTTGATCTCCCGGTTGAATTTGGTGTCAGAGACCTCGAGAGCCTGGGCGGCGACATTCAGGAGCTGGGCATCCAGAACGTACTTGCCCTGCCGTACTCGGACATCCTTGTAGTCGAAGTAATTCTGCATCACCTGGGTCAGGTGAGAGTGGAACTGAGGCTGGAGGTTCGGGTTTGGAACCGCGAACACATTCAGGCTGAGAACAGCCTGGATTCCGCTGAGGGCGGCGGTCAGGATGGCCAGGCCGGCAGTTTGGCCAGTGACCAGTCCGGTGCTGCTTACCGTGGCCGAGGCGTTGGCCGAAGTCCACTGCACGTTTGCCGTGATGTTCGTCTGAATTCCGCCGGAGTAGGATCCGGTCGCAGTCAGTTGAAGGGTGTTGCCAGCAATCAGGGTGGTGGCGGATGCAGTAACAGCGATGCTCTCCAGCGTGGGAGAGAGGACGGTGTAGCTGACCGATTGCGTCGGCTGGCCCGCCTGGTACTCGCCAACCTGAAGGGTGCCTGAGGAAACACAGGTCAGGAGACCTGTGCTCGAAATGGTCCCAACCGCTGCGCTGCTGGTGAACCAGCTCGCCTGGCTGGTTACATCCTGAGTTGACCCATCGCTGTAGGTCTGAATGAGGGAGAACTGAGCTGTCTGTCCGGGTGGCGCGGAGGCCGGCGCAACGATGCTTGTCGAGACGAGCGCCGGAATGGTGACGTACGAGTTGGTGGAGAAACCGCCGAACGTCGCCTTGATGGTGCTTGTGCCTGTGGCCAGCGCGGTTACCAGCCCAGATGCATTGATGTTCGCGGTGAAGGGGCTGCTCGACGCCCACGCAGCTTCGCTGCTTACACCTGTCGTCGTTCCATCGCTATAGAGCGCGGTCAGACTCAGCTGAAGAGTCTGGCCTACGAGGACGCGATGCGAGCCGGAGATCTGGATGGAAACGAGCGAAGGCATGAAGGTCTATTAGCTTGCCGGGGTGAGCTGGATCGGATTCGTGATGGAGTTCTCGACGATGATTCGTTCACCCGTCTGGGGCGTGTAGTCGGCAACCAGGTACCGGCTGTAGCGTGTACCATCCGCCCGGTCGCGCCAAATGTAGATGCTCGAGAGAGGCTGGTTCGGCTGGCCGATGTCCAGGATGTTCGGGTCTGCATTGAGGATGATGCTGGCGATCTCGTTGATCACAACCGTGGCGCCGAGGGTGAGGTTGTTGATGTAGTTGGAGGCCGCAGTGATGGCCGCGGAGATCGCATTCTGCTGCTGCGCCGGGGTCGCGCCGGTCACAAAGGTGAGGGTTGTTGCCAGGCTGATCCCCACCAAGTCTGGAGCCACAGCAGTGCCGACCAGCGGGTATGCCGCCACATTATTCAGCTGGGTCTGACAAGCCTGCAGGAGCGACGGCGAAGCCACCTGAGCTACTCCGTAGATATAGACCAGGAACGTCCCGGCCTGGGGCACAAAAGCGACAGTCTGTACGCCAGGAACGGTGAGAAGAGCGAGTTCAATGTCAGACTGGGAGGCGCCGCCCTTGGACTGGAGGAACAGGTTGAGCCGGTACCGGTAATTGTCATCGGTCTCGGCATCCATGCCCTCGGTGATGCCGTAGTTGTTGGTGACCAAAAGTGAACCGTACCGGAAGTCGGTGTAGCCCTGGAAACTGCAGGCCGTGAATGTGCCCGCCGGCACGTTGCCGACAGTTCCGTCTTGCGTGCTGGTCGCTGAGAATGGGACCGAGCTGGAGTTAGCCGGCAAGGTGACAGCGATATCCAGGGTGTAGACCGGCCCGCCCTGACCACCTGTAGTAATCGCAGTGCCAGCAGGCACGGTAATTGGCTGCCCGCCGTTGATCTGACCGAACGTGCCGGACAGCACGTAGAACGTGAAGTTGGAATCGGCCACGCTGGAAGAAGCAGTCTGGGCAGAGAGACGAGGGAAACCCCAGATCGCGCCGATGAAATCAAGGTTGTCGCCGGTCGCGTAAGGAAGCAGGGTCTGCCCAATCGCCGCATACTTGCGCGCCTCGGACAGCCCCATCTGGTCTCCGACTACGTCAGAGAAGGCCCTGGCTTTTCCTCCGGGATTGGTCTGCGTGATACCAGTGGCCTGGAGGGCGGCAAGGTTCTGAGACTGAAAGATCGAAGAACTCTGGGGCTGTTGGATGGGCATTAGGGATGGCTTTCGCGCGCAGGGTTAGCTGACAACGGTCAATTGGTTATTGCCGGCAGCGACAGCTTCCTTGACCTGGTCCCGGATCGTCCGGGCGGCGATGATGCAGCCTTCGGATGCGGTGTGATTCATCTCGGAGTTATCGCCGTGCATGAGGAAGCCGCCACGACCGAAGGTCTCGGTTCCGGCGTTGGCCGTCAGGCGCATCGCCTCCGGACCGCAGGTTGGGTGGGTGAATGGGCTTCCGATGGTGTAAGTCCCAACCGGAATCGGACCGACCATCTGGATGGTCTGGTCCGCAGGGTTGTTCACGCCGGCGCCATGGCCGCTATAGCAGGTGCCGAGGACGACGCCGTCCTTCATCAGCACCCCAGTGGACTGGTGGTACAGGAACATAGTTCAGCCTTTCGTTGTTAGAGAGTGACACTCGTGCTGGTGACAAGCGTGCTGTTTACATACACATAGATCTCGATCGTGTTTCCGATCGCCAAAGTCTGGACGGTGAAAGATCCAGAGGGCAGAAACTGTCGAGTCAGCGACGCGGTGACCGCGCGCTGGATGGAGAGTTCGGTGTTGTTGTTGACCGGATTGCCGGGGAAGACATCCAGGCCCGCGCCGATCGCATACAGCTTCCAGCCGTTCACGGCAGCCTTGAGACGTGTCGAGATCATGCTGTCGAGCTCCTCAATGGAGTTCAGCGTCGTCGCTACATCACCGGTACCGTCGAGGAGGATTCCTCCTGACGACATCCATCGAAAATCAGCCATGATTTGCCAGTCGGGTCGATAACGGCTAAGCGCGGTCGAAAACGACCTGCCCAGGGCGGGCTCGGTCGAAATTCACTAAGCCAAGTCGGAGTATTGAAGGAGGGAACTCTCGCAATCAGAGATGCTGGAGCTGGAGCGAAGCAGCTCTGGTGTTGCAGCTACGAGGGTGGGAATGGGAGTTGGTGTCGTGGACGGCACACAACTGGTCAGCAATGGGTTGAGTCTCCAGTAGCCGCCGCCGATCGAGATCTGATCGGGCATTGCAGAGAGACTCAACTTGCCGGATAGGAGAACCCCAAAGTCGGGTCCGACATT
>Ga0187888_1003287_pt1 | contig 12827 bp, 11 predicted proteins | sample June2016WEW_7_40_FD_132987 | JGI IMG/M metagenome (GOLD analysis project Ga0187888, IMG submission 132987) | Peatland microbial communities from SPRUCE experiment site at the Marcell Experimental Forest, Minnesota, USA - June2016WEW_7_40 | ecosystem: Environmental > Terrestrial > Soil > Wetlands... | reverse complement strand
GTTCCAACAAATCCACTAGGAAGCGTTCCAAACGTTCATGGCACTTTCTGATTTGGATCTCGGTCATGCCAGAGACTACCATGCCTCGAAACGGATGTCAATACCTAACGTTGTAATACTAGGGCTCTTCCGCCCCCGAGCCCCGCTGGCGATCTCCCTGCTTGCTGGCCACCGCCGTTTTGATTGCCACGCACAGGTGTGAACACCGCGTCACGGCGCTTTTCGGCGCCCGTTAGCGCAGTTCCCCCGGCTGATGTTGGTTGGGGCCCGCGCGCGCTGCACCCGCTCCCAAGAAATTCCGGAGACCGCAGCGATCGCCAGCACGCCCGCCCGTTCGCACTCTCGCGGCCATAGTCGCACTTTACGATATCGGAATCCGCCCCGAAAACTCAGTCCGCTCCGGCGCCCTCCGCACCGTTGAGGGAAGATTCGGGGGAGCCGTTAAAGTCCAGGCTACCCGCCGGACCCGCGGCGCCGTGCCAGTGGGTGAATGAGTCCTTGATCACGCGCCGGATCGCGCGCCGGTTCTGCATCGCCAGCTTGATCCAGTTCCATGCTCCCTTTTGCGGGAAATAAATCCCCCGAAAGAAAAGGCGGGACATCAGGTGGCTGATCTTGTAGGCGGCCGGCTCGTCGGCGATCGACTCGATGGCCCTCTCGATCGCGTCAGGGCTATAAGAATTCGTCCAGGCATACCGCACCTCATCCTGCACGGCGGAGATCGTGATCTTCAGGGGCGTGTGCGCCATCTGAAACGGGGCAAACTCGAGCCAGTGTTCCGGCCGTGTCAGCCGCCCCTCCTTTTTCAGCCGCTCATACAAAGGAGTAGCGGGAAAGGGAGTGATCTGCCCAAACACAGGCAGCCCCGGAGGCCACGCGCGCATCTCGGAGAGGGTTCGCTCGGCGACCCCTGGGGTATCGTTGTCCAATCCGAAGATGAACGAGGTGATCGCATAGACGTGGCGCCGGGCCAGAGCCTCCAGCGCGCGCGCGTAATCCGCCGGCTTGTTGAAACTCTTGTTGACGCTGGCCAGATTGGCGGCGTCGAGTGACTCCATCCCGATGAAGATCCACTTCCCGCCCGAAGCGGCGATCAGATCGAGCAGTTCTTCATCTTTCAGCAGGTTGGCGCTGATCTGCCCCACCCACGACAGTTGCGCGCCGGCCGCAATGATATCGCGCAACAGCGATTTGGTTCGCTTGACGTTGATCGCGAAATTATCGTCGACGAAGAATACCGCGGCCTTGCCGCGGGAGCCGCGGGCGCGTTCTTTGATCTGGAGCATCTCCTCGACGATGCTCTGATTCGACCGGAACCGAATCGAGTCCCCAAAGAAACCCGTGACGGTGCAGAATTCGCATCCGTAAGGACAGCCGCGGCCGGATTCGATGGGAATGATATGAAAAGTCTCCCACTCGAACCCGAAGTGGCGCATTACCGGGCGGAAAAAGGCGGGAATCCGATTGAACTGCCGCAAATCGAGCGATCCCCAGGGAATGGCCGGGTAATCCTGCAACGTCGGCTTGCGCTCCTGCCCGAACGCGTCCACCGGAGCGTAGACCTCCTTGAGTTCGCCCCGCGCGGCATCCTCCACGATGCGCGGCCAGGTTTGGTCCGCTTCACCCAAGGCTATTGCGTCGGCATGACGCGGCCCGCCGCCGCGCCCCAGAGCCTCGTCTGGAATCTCCGTCACGTGCGGGCCGCCCATCACCACCCGAACGCCGGCCGCGCGGACGGCGTCCGCGACGCGGTACGCTTTGGCGATCATGCGGGTCATGGCGCCAATCCCAACCAGCCCGATCTGCCGCTCGAGCACGAACTGAACCAGCTCGGCGTCGTTCATCGGTTGCGTGTTGCCGTCGATCAGCACCACCTCGTGGCCGCTGGGCGTGAGTGCCTGCAGCAGGAACATCCACAGGTGCGGCATAAAGTTCTGGGTGACGCCGTTGTCAGGGTTGTAGAGCAGGATTCTCATATTCTTGCCCGTTCCAGCGTCGCAGCGGAACGCTGATGTTTGCCTTTCCCCGGCAACTGGCCCGCGAGCGCCAAATCAGTGAGCTCGTGCTATCCGAGCGGAGTTCGTGTCGGTAGGGCTATTCTATCAGCAAACGCGAGCGCCACCGTCTTGCGCTCTCGGCAGTCGTTCCGCGTTCAGAGCGCTGGCCCCGGGCGGGCCGACACCGCGTTCGGGGCGCGAGTTGAGCACTTCGACCACTCCATCCTCAAGCAGTCGTTGATTTGATACCGGCCAAGCTTCGCCATATCCAGGAGTGTGCCGATGAGCCGGGCAGTTCCACGAGATGGCGACTACACGGGCAAGTGGCATTTGCGAACCGACCCTCCTTCTTGCCTTTAGACGCCGATTAAACGACACTTGGCATCTGGACCTGGAGATGGCACTGACCCCAGAAACAGATCTACCGAGTGTCTTCCGGCGGTAGGCCCAAAACCGAGGCGCTTGCCCGAGCCGTGAGAAGGAACATACGCAGCTTCTCTAAAGACAACTTTCGCATGGGCTCCCATCGGGCGTAAGGTTCCGGCTGTTGCTTCGAGAGCTCCTCAAAAGCAGCCTGCAGATTGGGATCTCGCAGCACTCCTATGAGGCGATGAGTGAACGCCTGCACGAGAGCTACGTGGGCCGGGCTCTCGCGGTCGAAGAGGCTCGTTCGTGGAGAGGGCGCGAAACCGTACCCTCGCTGCCCGTCGAGGTCGTTCGCTTCGTAGGCCATGGCCCACGTCGACAGGTGGATGAAGACGACACTCTTCAGGTAGCGGGGCGCTACGCCAAGCACCTCAGCAGCCGCGGTGATCACCTGCGGATAAAGCTCGATGCGATCCGAGGCTTCGTAGCTACCCAGGAGCCCCTGCGTCGTGAGTTCACGCCGCGCGGCGATCTCCTTCAACCGCCTCCTCAGGCCGACGCCGGAACCCAGCATTTTTCTTGCCTTGTCTCCAACCTTCTCTTTCGCTTCTTCAAAAGTGCCATGCCAATACTGATCTTCTCGCAACATCTCTTCCCAAATGAGCGCCGGCGGCGGCTCCTCGGAAAGGCGCACCCGCTCGCTCTGTTGCCGTCGGCTTCGATGCAGCCACATCAGGACTCGTTCGTCCTCACCTTCGTCGCGGTTGTCGCGGGGGACCGGTAGGCGCGCGGCCAGAGCACGTGCTTCCTCAAGAGCGCTGCGGCCGGGATAGGAGAGCCCCATCAGGTCTTGGGCCAAGAGTTGGTACCCTGCCAAGGACCCAAAGTCACCGGGGTACCGTCTTTCCTCCATGGATTTCAGTACCGCCTCAACCGGCAAGCGCCAAAAAAGAGGAGCAAAGAGATCTTTAGCGATCTTCTGTTCGCTCTCCTCGTCAACGTCCCAATCATCCGGAAAGTGGCGGCCGCGATGCCGGAGGTCGTAGCCGCCGGGCCTGGCTCGGCGGAGGATCTCTTCCGCACAACGGTGATCTTCGGTCGCGGCGAGTCCGTCCAGAATGCGCTGTGCTCGCTCGGGCCGCCAGTATCCTCTGCCGCGCATCTTCCGGTGCATGTCGCCGCCCTCACCCGAGGAGTCCCGCCACTCATTCACCAGCCAAGCGACCGCTTCGATGTGTCCGTGGCGCACGGCATCAAGCATTGATTCCACTGACCGGTCCCCCACATCCCGCAAAAGCTCGAACTCTCGCGGGCGCGGCAAGTCCCAGCGATGCTCGACGCGCCGAAGTTTCCTCTCTTCGATGTCCCGAGTGAAAATTTGTCGTTCGACGTAGCTGGTCCGGACTAACAGCACTACGCAGCGCACCTCCGTGCTCTTGCCCCAGAACTCCAGCGCCTCATCTATCGCACCATCCTCGACATATTCGACCACCATTAATGGCGGGCCAGTCTCTCCACTACAAATCAGGTCCGCGTAGCGGCTCCCTTTTCCGCTGTCGGCCTTGCAGAGTACCCCCTCTTGGATCGCCGTCGCGCTCCAGGGACCGAGAAGGTATTCGGACTCATAGTGTTCCCGGTCGCTCGTCAAGCCCTCCCGGACGTCAGCAACCGCTTCCAATCGTTCGAGCACGCGCAGGGCGGGCTGCGCACGAGAGGGGAAGAGCGTCTGGAAGAGCTGCAGGTAGGCCTTGTAAAGCGGTGAAAACGCGCTGGCTTTCCGTTCACCGCCGACGACTCTTTCCGATGCACCGAACGCGTCGTCGTGTGGCAGGGCGAAGGGCGCGGACCCGGTGTCACCTTGACCCTTTTTCCCCTCGCCCAGATCTAGAAGTCTCTTGACGCCCTTCGCAAATCGCTCTTCATCGGGCGGCTTCGCCGTGGTTCTGGAGAGCGCCGGCACCACTCGGATGGGCTTCTGATTCGCGAGACGCGGCGCTGCCTTTAGAGCCTCGACCACAACCAGCGTTCCATCGAGCGACTCTTGATTGGCTGCGAACATGCACACCACTGTGTCGGCGAGAATCGTGGTGGCAAGGCCTCCGAGCTCCGTCACCCCCGTACGTGCGTCGATCAGCAGATAGTCGGGCTTTAGCTCATCCGCGATCCGCGCCTGCAGATCAAGCAGAGCCATGAACCCCCTGCCGCTCGGATCGCCTAGCCGAAGCCGCTCGCCGAGTTCCTTGAATGCGGCCCAGTACTCCTGCCGCGGTGCCGGACCAGCGGGCATAAGCCTAAGCCAGCCATCCCCGCCCGGGGGCACTGGCAGACCTAGCATGTGTGCTGCCAGAGGCGGCGGGGCGGTGGTTCCCCCTGCCGTCGCATTCAAGTAGGGCACTGCGCCACCGTTGAACGCGGAGGCTAGGTCAGAATGTTGGGGTGCTCCGAGCTTGTAATGAAGGCCAGGGGCTTCGAAATCGAAGTCAAGGGCGACCACACCCTTGCCGAGGGTGGCTAAGAACCGCGCGGCGTTGGCAAGAAGGAGGGAGCGGCCGACACCACCCTTGTACGAGTAAAAGGCAACGGTTTCCACAGGGCTCAGGCCGCCAAGCCGAACGCACCGGCCTGACGAAATCGGCGTGCAAGGTCTCTCGCTTCACGCGGACTGTGGTGTCTTGCCGCGTAGCGAAAACGACGCGCCATCGCTCGGGTGTCTTCTTCCAAGATCTTGGCAAGTTCTGTCTTGAGAGACTTGGGTGCGGCATCCTCCGCGGAATAGCACCCGGCCATGGCTTCAGCGCGGGCGTAGTCCCCGGCCTTCAGAGCAGCGCGCACAGCACCTCGCCGCGCGATACGTCCTTCCGGTCCCGAAACCGGAAGGACCTTCGCTAGCTCTTCCTCGAGGGACGAAACCTCCGCCCAAGCCTGCGGGGCGGATTTTATGTTGTGTGCTTCGAGCTGCTCGGCGCGCCAGATGGCCCCGGTTACAAGGGAATTGAGGCTGTCAGCTTCCACGCTTCCTCCGTTTTGTCGAATGCAGAGCCATAATTGGTCTTTCGAAACCTACAACTCCGGCCCATCGTTGATCCGCATCCACACTCTTCGCGACCTGGGTGAGTTTCATGCCAAGCCGTGCCAAAATGCTACCTCGATCGACGCCACTCACCTCCAGGGCAACTACCTGACGTCTACCACCAGCCGTGTCCTCAAGGAGCCAGTCCGCGTACTCCTCGCGCTGCATTCGGCGGACGATGCACCATGCTCGGTGACGATGGGCCACCGCGAGCACAACAGCTTCGGCGCCGTCCTCCGTAATCCGATTATAATCGTGCTGGTCGAGCTCGCTCAAGGCAGCCCCTGGCCAAATAAGCAAACCACTGCTCAATATTCGCTCCAAGTCCAGGGAGAGCGGCACCCCTGACTTGTGGCCACTCCTCTCGAGCGCAAGCATCGCCCGGCCCACCATGACCAAAGCAAGATCCGCAGGCAGTCTCGCGTGCATCTCCCGCAACTGCGCCAGATTGATGTCCACGCCCGAAGATTCTAGCCGACTGCATAGGTCCAGCGCAAACGTTGAGTCCCCGGTCTTCTCCGGTTGCTAGATCAATTGGCCGTCTAACGCCCAAGCCGCGGAAGTCCGTCATCCAAGGCTCCCCAGTCCGGTCCCCCGCAGTCGGACCCTCCGGACCGCCGGCAGGACTGTCGATCCAACCGGCCAGAAGTTGACGCCTCAGCAAAACGAATTCCGCGTTAAGCTGACGCCAGTAGGGCCGGCCCCAGAGCTTTCCGCCCCGCGTCGGCCTTCAAGCCGGCGTTCCTTACTCTCCCCAAATCCGCACAAAATCTGCACAAAGCCTGCCGTTGCCAAGCCGATCACCGCCGGTTTGATTTAGTTTCCGCCTTGTTTTCATGCGATTGTAGTGCGTCCTCCCCGGCAGCCCGGTGCCCGTCTGCTACCGTAGGGTCGGCGGGGCGCGCTTCGGGAGAACCCCCCACCCCAAGATCTTGCATGACGATGAAAACAAAAATCGACCGGCGATCGCGAAACCGGCTAGAGCAAAAGCGCGCCAGGCACGCCAATGGCGCCATTGGCTTCGTTTTCCTCGCGGCTTCGAACTCCTGACGCCGTCCGGCTGTTCCAGTTCCTTACGCCTTCAGCAGCCGCTCCGCGTTCAGCGCGCCTTCAGGCGTATCTTCGTGCTTGAACATCAGGTACAGGTCGCGGCCGGTGGCCAGCAATTCGCGAGCGCGGGCGGCGATGGAGGCTAGGTCTTCAGGGCTATATTCGGGCTTGCGCAGGCGATAGTAAACGAAATCCGAGGTAATCACTTCCGGGATTTCGAGTTTCTCCGATTCCGCCACGCACAGCGCGATGCCATGTTGGCGCAATAGATCGTAGACGGGATCGGCCAGCCAGGAGGTGTTGCGGAACTCGAAAGCGTGGCGAATGTCCTTCGGCAGCAGAGCCAGGTAATCGGACAGCAGCGGCACGTCGCATTTCAGATTGGGCGGCAATTGAAACAGCACCGGGCCCAAGCGGCGCGCGCTGCGCAGCGGGTCGATGGCGCGGAAAAAGACTTCGGTGGCCTGCTCGGCGTTCCTCAGGCGCAGAATGTGGGTGATGCGCTGATTGGCCTTGACCGCGAAGACGAATCCGGGCGGGGTAGCTTCCACCCAGGAGGCGAGAGTCGCGGGAGCGGGCAGCCGGCGGAAGGTGTAATTGATCTCCACCGAATTCAGCCGTTCCGCATAGTGTTTCAGAAAGCCCTTGGCCGGCAGCTTGGCGGGGTAGAGGGCGGGCTTCCAGGTGGTGTAGGCAAAACCGGAGGTTCCGGCATATAAGGTCGCCATGGCATATCATTATCTCTGGCGGACAGGATTTTTGGCGAAACGTCGGAGCAAGGCAAGATGAAGCGGGGGCTTCGAGAGTGAAGGCGCCGGAGACCGCTGAGGAATTGGCTGAGCTGTTGCGCCGGCCGGCGCTCCACAACCGGACAATTACGCTCATTGGCAACGCGTCCAAGTACATGATGGCGGGGCCGAACCTGCAATCGGACGAATTGTTCGTCACCGCGAACCTCAACCGGGTGCGCGAGTACGAACCGCGCGACCTGACCATCAGCGTGGAAGCCGGTCTGCGGTGGAGCGAGCTGACGCGCCTGGTGGGCGAGCATCGGCAGATGGTGCCGCTCGATCCGCCGTTCGCGGACTTCGCCACCGTGGGCGGAGTGGTGGCGGCCAACACCAGCGGGCCGCGGCGGCGCCTTTATGGCACGGCGCGGGACTCGATTATCGGCATGGAATTCGCCACCCTCGAAGGCAAGCTGGTGCGGTCCGGCGGCATGGTGGTGAAAAACGTGGCCGGTCTCGATATGGCCAAGCTCATGATCGGCTCTTTCGGCACGCTGGCCGCGATTACCGCGGTGAACTTCAAGCTGACGCCCATGCCGGAGCTGGAACGCAGTTTCGTGCTGGCGTTCGATATGTTGGCCGCCGCCATGGAGGCGCGCAACCGGCTGCTGGCAAGCCAACTGCAGCCCTCCGCCATCGACCTGCTAAATCCCGCGGTGGGCGCCGATCTCGGCTGCGCCTACTGGCTGCTGGCCATCCGCGCCGGAGGCAACGCCGCCGCCATGGACCGTTTCGAGCGCGAAATTTCGGAACTGGGCGAGAAAGCGGCGCTCGGCGATTCCCAGCGGGAGACGCTTTGGAAGCGGATTGAGGAATTCACGCCCGCGTATCTGGACGCCCACGCGGATGGCGCGGTGGCGCGCGCTTCGTGTACGCTGAAAGGATTGGAGGCGGTAATGGCTTCGCTTCCGGAAGAGGCCATCGCTCGCGCAGGCTCGGGAATTTGCTACGGCTACTTCGAGCATGCTCAAGATGCCGCGGCGTGGGTGGCGGATGCGGCCGAGCTGGGCGCCAAAGCGGTGCTGGAGTTCGCTCCCGAGGAATGGAAGGAGAGCCTCGACCTTTGGCCCGCGCCGGGAGCCGATTGGGAGATCATGCGGCGCGTCAAGAATCTTTTCGATCCCGATAACCTTTTAAACCGTGGCAGACTCTATCGACGCCTCTGACAATACCGCGATTGCCGTGGAAAGGACCGCGGCCGGGCCGTTCCAGTTCGACCTGGACCGTTGCGTGCACTGCGGCTTGTGCCTGAGCTCCTGCCCCACCTACCGCGTTCTGGGCGTGGAGATGGATTCGCCGCGCGGCCGCGTGTACCAGATGGTGCAGGTAGCCAACGGCGCGCCCATGACGGCGGGGTATTTCGAGCACATCGGCTTATGCCTGGCGTGCCGGGGCTGCGAATCGGCCTGTCCCTCGGGAGTGCAATACGGCCGCATGGTGGAAGAAGCGCGCGCGGAGATTGAGGTTCGCAGGCGGCGGGGGCCGCTCACTCGCTGGCTGCGGCGCTGGGCTTTCGGCACGCTGCTCGAATCGCGCGTGGCCATGACCGCGGCGGGAGCGGCGCTGTACCTCTACGAAGCGTGCGGCGCCCGCGCCCTGGTCCACTCGCTTGGCCTGGCGGGCCTGTTCGGTTTTCACGATCTGCATCAACTCACTCCATCGGCCGATCCGCCGTTTTTCTTTAGCCGCATCGGGCAGACGTTCCCAGCCGAAGGCGAGCCGCGTTACCGGGTGGCGTTTATGGCCGGCTGCCTGGCCAACGTTTTTTTCGCGCGGCTGAACGAGGCGTCCGTGCGCGTGCTGCAAAAGAACGGGTGTGAAGTCGTCATTCCCGCGGGCCAGGGCTGCTGCGGGGCGCTGCAACTGCACTCCGGATTGCCCGAACTGGCGCGCGCTGCTGCCCGCCGTAATATCGACGCATTGCGCGACGACGATTTCGACGCCATCATTACCAACGCGGCGGGCTGCGGGTCTACGCTCAAGGAATATGGCGGTCTGCTCCACGGCGACGCCGAATACGCCAAGGCCGCCGGGGAGTTCGCTCGGCAGGTGCGCGACATTACCGAATTCCTGGCCGCGATCGATCTCCGCCCGGTAAAGAATCCGATCCACGCCACCGTCACGTATCAGGATTCCTGCCACCTGGCTCACGGCCAGCGCATCCGTTCCGCGCCGCGAAAGCTGCTGGCCGCGATTCCGGGTCTGACTCTCCGCGAAATGCCCGGTTCGGACCTGTGCTGCGGCAGCGCCGGCGTCTATAACGTCGTCGAGAACGAAATGTCCATGCGGATTCTGGCCGCCAAAATGGAAGCCGTGCACGCCACCGGAGCGCAGATCGTGGCCACCGCCAACCCCGGCTGCATGCTGCAGCTCCAGGCCGGCGTACGATCGCACAAGGGAGCGCAAGAAGTGGTGCACGTGGTCGAGCTGCTCGACCGCGCCTACGGGGCATAAGCTCCTGGGGCTCCGGATTTGGCGACCCTCCTGTTGCTTTCCCAAATGAAACGTGTCATGCTTCCTGTGGGAAACCCAATAGGGAAATGAAGGACAAAACGGACGTTTTACAGGGCACCCTGGCGCTGATGGTGCTGAAAACCCTGGATGTGCTGGGGCCTCTGCATGGTTACGGGATCGCCCGGCGGATCGAGCAGATCAGCGGCGATCTTCTCTCGCTCAACCAGGGCACCCTGTATCCGGTGCTGCTGAAACTCGAACAGGAAGGTTCCATCGCGTCCGCATGGGGCACGTCTGAGAATAACCGCAAGGCTCGCTTCTATCGGCTGACACGCGACGGGCGCAAACAACTGCGCGCCGAGACCCAAGGTTGGGAACAGACGGCGGCCATCATCGGGCGATTCTTTGCCGTGAAAGCGGAGGATCTCAAATGAGAACACTGCGGCGATTCCTCAAGCGGCTGGGTTCCTGGACAACAACCAGGCGAGACGAAGATCGGTTGCGGTCGGAAATTGAAGAACATCTCGCTCTTCAAACTGCCGAATATGTTCAGGCCGGTTTATCGCCCGTCGAAGCGCGGCGTCAGGCTGTACTAAAGTTCGGAGCGATGGAAGCAATCAAGGAGAGCTATCGAGACCAAAGAGGACTACCGTTGCTGGAAACGCTGATACAAGATATGCGCCACGCGCTGCGGCGCTTGCGAATGGCCCCGGCGTTCACCGTAGCCACGATTCTGACGCTGGCGCTGGGCATCGGCGCGACCACTTCGATTTTCACCTTGGTGCATGCCATTCTGCTGAAGTCGCTGCCGGTAGCGAATCCCGGCGAATTGTACCGCCTGGGAAAGGAAAGCCGTTGCTGTTACCAGGGCGGTTACAGCCAGGCCGAGTAACGCCAACGGTGTGCTTAATGCGATATGAACGGCACCTGGGTAGGCGCGTTGAGCGTCTTGATCTGTCCGATGTTTAGGCCGCTCGCCGTGAATGGAACTGGAGGGCGTGCCCGTACTGCACTTGCAGTAGGGCGTTTTGAAAGGCGGGGTAGCTGCGGCGTCAGAGATCGATTTCCAGGGTATGAATGCCGGCGATCTCCGCCGCCTTGGCGAGAGAGCAGCCGGCGGTCAGGGCATTGATGACCAGGAATTGCTTTTCTGTTAATGCTTCATCGGTCATATAAGACTAACCGCCAGCCATGCGATAGCGCGAGCCGGGAGCAACGGGGGGCGGGCAAAGAGCGGATTGGCCGTAGTGTGATGAAACGGCTGGGGTAAAAGAATACCTCGGAAGTCTGTGACCGGGGTTTAGGACGGGGTCGGGAAAGGCACCGGCGACAAGATCGCCGGCGCTACGAGTGGCGGTTTGTGCAATTTTGTCCGCGTTGCGCCGGAGTGCGGAAGCCGGGTGTTGGCCACACAAGCTGATTGCTGCGGCGGTGTAGCGCGCCAAGGCGAGAGGGAATTCGGCGCTGCGAGTAAAGGCACGCCGGGCGATGGCATCGCTTCGGAGGACGCGGGTCAGTTGGTGCAGTGTCTTCGCAAGGAAACACGCGGGCTGCCACCAGCTTTCCCACAGATCGCCACGCATTGCCCTTGGCAGGCTGCGCTACCGATATTCGGCGATATCGCTTGGTGTGCGGGCTGCCGACCCAGTGATATACTACGCCGAAATGCCTGTGCTTCTTTTGCGGTTCGGAAATGAAGGATTCGGTGTGATTGAGAGGTTCGTACGGGCGGCTCGCAGGGCGTGTTGGCTGGCGGTGTTCTGCGCGTTACCGGCGATTGGCGCCGATGCCGACTTCTTCAAACTATTCCCGGCCAGCCCCGTGATCGCAAACTTGCCTTACAGCGGGCAAGCGAGCTACACGCAAGTATACACGCCGTCGGGTTCAACGTGGGCCGCGGGGCTCAATGAGACGGAGGTGTTCTTCGCGAGCCTGAAACACCGCGAGAACGCAGACAACAGTTGGGAGACGCGCATCGGTAAAGGTGGGCAGCTCTACTCGATTCGCGGGTTGTTTGGGGAAAGTCAGGCGCCGCAAGCTCAGCCGGACGCGCACTGGATCGATCAGATATTTCAACTCGTGGGAGTGAACCGGACCCTTAACCTGAGCACACCCGGCCACGCTTATTTCATTCACCAAGCCGGCGATTACCTGGACGATCCGGTTTTGAAATCCACGTTTTATTCGCCGATGCTCGCGAGCACTTTTGACACTGGAGCCAGCGCGGCGTATGCCCTGAGTTGGGGGCAGCAGGCGCGCATTCCGAACGTCAACCACGCGGGACTCCTCTATTATGAGCGGGTCAAGGATCTGGGATCGGGCGTAATCGAAGTGACCTACGTCGTTTACAATTTCGGTCCTGACACGATCGATTACCACGATACGCCATGGGGCGGGGTTCGAAAGTCCGTCTTGCCGGTGACGCTCGCCAGTAATCCGGATGGGTCCTACAAAACGGTCGGCGCTTTGTGGGGCGACGGAACTTATCTCAATCTCAAAGACACGGGAGGATGGATCGCGTGGACGCAAAGTGCCGGAGAGCCATCCAGCCCGACGCTGGCCTTGGTCATAGGCAAGGATACTGTGCCGATGCCCGCTTACCAGTCCGCGCCGGCGCGGTTTGCCTATGGGACCGCGGCAACCGTAGACGATTTCGAGGTGGTAGAGGTAACTCCGTTCGTCACACAGGAGCCTGGCACCGCATACTTCTTCCGTGTCTACCTGGTGTCGGGAATATTGAATAATGTGCAATCGTTAGCGAATTCTCTCGCCTCAAGCGCGGGCAAGGGTCCGGTAACGTTTACGGAAGACATCGCCGACTTGGAGCCTATTTACACTCAGATCGCGGCGAACGGACAGACCATCTTGACCACGGCTCCGCATCGCAGCCAAGCGCCGGCTTTCTTTACCTATGCCGAGCCCATCGCCAATTCACTTCCGCTGTTCGTCTTGAAAAGCGCGGCGACTGGCGCGCTGCGCTTGAGCACGAATCCCTGTGAGTTATGTACGACGGCGCCTTTGGGCAGTGACACTATCTACAAGCCGTACGACGGCACGGTCCAGTATGTTGGTTTCCTAGGCTATGTGCTGCCGGCGCAGTAT
>Ga0187888_1003286_pt1 | contig 12831 bp, 5 predicted proteins | sample June2016WEW_7_40_FD_132987 | JGI IMG/M metagenome (GOLD analysis project Ga0187888, IMG submission 132987) | Peatland microbial communities from SPRUCE experiment site at the Marcell Experimental Forest, Minnesota, USA - June2016WEW_7_40 | ecosystem: Environmental > Terrestrial > Soil > Wetlands... | reverse complement strand
TTTCACACGCACCGTTATTACGAAGGGCAGGACGGCTCGTTCGGCTTTCAATACCTGTTGCTGATCCCGCTGGTTCTGGCCGGCGTTTGGGCGGCGCGCAACCGGGCCGCCGCGAGCGCCGCCGTGGTGGCGCTGGTGTCCTCGGTGCTGGTGCTGCGGGCGCAGCCCAACGCCCGCTACCTTTATGCGTCGCTGCCGTTGTGGATTGCCGCTCTTGCCGCCGTGCTGGCCTGGACACGCGACCATCACGTGCGGCTCTACCGCGGCGCCATCGTCCTGTTCGCCTCCGCCGCCGCGCTGGGCGTTTGGTTTCTGCCTTCGTCGTCCTGGTCTCACAAGGGTTTTTACCTGGACCGGCCGTTCGAGTGGATGCGCGCCGCGCGTGCGGTGGGCGAAGTATCGCCGTTTCGCGAAGTCGCGCGCTACGCCGCCGGCCGGTACCCCGCGCGCGCGGTGCTGCTCACCCGGGAAAATGACATCGCCGATCTGGCTGGCGATGCCCACGAGTATGAATGGCACGAACTGCCGCTCCAGACCTCGATTTTGGCCACCCGGCGCCTGCCCGCCATGATCCGCCTGATGGAGCAGTGGCGCATCCGGTATTTCGTGACGCGCGAAACGGGCGGCGAGCGCATTCGACCCGGCGCTCTTGCGCAATTGCTCAGTTATTGCACGATCAAAGATCGCACGTTCGGCGCTTACTCTTTGACCGTCTTGGACCCCGCTTGCGAGTCCGCCAGCGCGGCCGCGCTCAGGGACCGCGTGCGCGAGCGGCCCCTCGAAACGTGCCGGGCCGGGACGTACGACGATTTCGACCTTCGCATCCGTTTTAGCGGCGACTGGATACAGAACGAAGATTCGAGCGGCGCCTTGTCCGGCACGCTCACCTACACGCTCGAACCGGGCGCGGAAGCAGGGTTCGCCTTCGAAGGCCATTCGCTGACCTATGTCTATACCAAGGCCTGGAACCGCGGCATCGCCGAGATCGTCATCGATGGCGTTACTCGCGGTTCGGTGGACCTTTACTCGCCGCGCATCGAATGGCAAAACCGCGTTGCCTTCTGCTGCTTCGCGCCCGGACGCCACGAACTGGCGATCCGCGCCACGGGCCGCCACAGCCCCGCAGCTACGGGAAGTTACATCGACGTAGATGCGCTGATCGTCGGGCCATAACGCCGGCCCTAGTGCGATTTACGGGCTGGGAAAAGATCGGTTGGCAGGCGAAAGCGCCTGCCCCGCCTAAAAATGTAATCGCAAACCCAGTTGCAGCATACGCGGGCCGCCGGTTCCCAGGAGCGGGGATAAGCCGCTGCCGGGGCTGCCGGTGCCCAGCATCAGGTTCAGCATGGAAGCCGATTGGCCGAACAGCGGGTTGTCCAGGTAGCGTACCGGATCGGCGAAGTTCGGGTGGTTGAGCGCGTTGAATGCGTCGACACGGAATTGGATCGCGAGCTTCTCGCGGATGGGGAAATCGCGGCTGACTGCCACGTCCAGTTGCGCCATGCCGAACCCGCTGATGGCGTTGCGCCCCAGATCGCCCTGCTGGCCGCTCGGCAGCACCACGAACGCGGCCGGATTCAGACGGCGGCCGCCGGGCGCGTCCGCATCGCTCATCCACAGCGGCTGGTCGAGCAGGAGCAGCGGGCGAAAGGCGTTGGTCAGGGTGATGCCCGTGTATTCCTCGCTTTCGAGCACGGTGATGGGAAAACCGCTGCGCGCGCGCAAAATCGCATCGCCCGACCATCCGCCCGCCAGCCGCCGCCAGCCCTTCTCCTGTTTGCTCTGTGGAACGGTGTAGCTCAGCGTGGCCGTGAAGGAGTGGCGTAGATCGAAATCGGAGGCGCCGCGATCGCTCGGCGCGGAAGGGCCCGCCCAAACCAGGAACGCGTCGCTCGAATCGTTGTCGATGGCGTGGGACCAGGTATACGAGGCGAGGCCGTTCCAGCCGCCCGTGAAACGCCGCCGGTACTGCGCTTCGAGGGCGTGGTATGCGGAGTGGCCGTCGTTGGTGGTCAGCGCAATCCAGGAAGTGGCCGAACTGCCGGCCCCTCCCACTTCCCGGCGAATCAGATCGTAGCCGGCGGAGCCGACGTATGCGGCCGAGACGATGTCGTGCGCTCCCAATCCCCGCTCTAGCGACACGTTCCACTGGGCGGCGGCAGGCAGGCGCAGGCTGGGCAGAAACGCGTAACTGAGTTCCGAAGGATACAGTCCGGTGGAGCCGATGTAGCTGGCCACGCTCAGCGGACCGCCGTTGATGGAATCGGCGGCGATGCTCATGCTCGAGTCGTAATACAGGCCGCCGCCGGCCCGCAGGACGGTCTTACCGTTACCGGTGAGGCGCCAGGCGAGACCCAGGCGTGGCGCGAAGTCACGGTAGGAAGTCGGCCACAGCGAGTTGACCACGGGACAACACAGAGAGGAGATCTGCGAAAACGGCAACACTTCCGGTGGCGTAGTCCCGTAGTACAGGAACTTGGTGGTGCCGTCGGGAACCGGCGCGGGACTGAATTCCCAACGCAGGCCCGCGGTCAGCGTAAGCCGCGGCGAGACCCGCCATGTGTCCCGGATCCACAGCGACAACTCCGTCACGCCGGCCGATTCGTCCACCGCCGCGCTCGTCGCGACCCACAGGTTCTGCTCGGTTACCAGGCCTGCGACGTCGTCGGCAATCACGCCCAGCGACGGCGTGGCGTCGCGGCGGATGGCGAGGACGCGCCGGTAATCCGCGCCCACTTGCATGTCGTTCCGGGCGAGATGGAACTCGAGCGATCCGGTGGTTTGAAACTGCCGCTGGCGGCGGGTGCCTTCGTTTCCGGAGACCAATTGGCCGATTCCGCCGATGGTGAACCGCACCAGGTAATCGCAGTCTTCGGTGACGTGCAGGAAGGTGGTGGTGAGCGGCTGCAACTGGCATCCCGGCCCGGTGGCGCCGTCGCCGCCGTTCCACAACGAGTACGCGCTGGACTGGCTCTCGTTGGCCCGCACGGTGAGGATGGTACGCGCGGTGGGATGCGCCGTCAGTCCCAGGGTGACGCTTTGGAACCCGAGGTCAATGCGGTTCACTTGGAATGTGCCGAACTGGTTTTTCGATGGCGAGTTGCTGTAGCGGCCGAACACCGAAACGCGGGAGCCGATGGCCTGGTCGGCGCGGGCGCTTCCGGCAGTCAGAGACGCGGGCTGCTCGGAGCGGCCCGCCCAATCGCCGATGCCCGCGGTGAGCGCACCCTCGTTCGGCGCGGGGTAAATGCCGAGCACCGCCTGCGCCCACGGCTCGGCCATCTGGCGCGCGGCCAGCGATGGTACGGGCTGGTTCCACACGTAAGGTTGCGTCAGGCCCAGGTGTTGGAAGGAGAGGAACACGAACGTGCGGTTGGCGTGGACCGGGCCGCCCAGCGTCTGGCTGATCCCGTTGAGCCGCGCCGCACCCTGGCCGAGGCTGGCCTGGTTGGCGAACCAGTCGTTGGCCGCCAGAACTTCATTGCGCCATTGGTAGTCGAGCGAGCCGTGCCATTGGTTGGCGCCGGATTGGCTGGTGATGGCGATCTGCGCCCCAGGCAAACGCCCCATCTCGGCGCCGGTGCTGGAAGTGCGTATGGAGAACTCCTCCACCACTTCGGGAGAGATCAGCGAATCCAGGCTGCCGAACGCGCTCACCGGCGGCAAGGTTCCGCCGGTCGATTGCGCCGGAATACCGCCGGCAGTTACGCCGTTGTTTGCGCTGACCCCATCCACGGTGAAATAGTTCGTGTTGGGCCGCTGCCCTGCAGTGGTGAATTGCCCGGCCTCCCCGCGCGTAGCCGGCGTGATGTTGGTGCCCGGCGCCGCATCCAGAAGCTGCAACAGGCCCCCGCCGTTGAGCGGCAAGCGGGCGATTTCGTCATGGTCGAAAGCGGTTTCCCGCGCGGCGTCCGCGCGCTCGAGCAGCGACGGCGTTCCTTCCACGGTGACGGTCTCGAGGATGCTGCCCACCGGGAGCACGAAATCGGCCGCGGCTGCCCGCGCTTCCGCCAAGGCCATTCCAAATCGCACGAGGGTGCGGAAGCCCTCCTTGCGCACGGTGATTTTGTAGACACCCGCTTCGAGCGGACTCACCGCGTAAGCTCCGCCAATTTCCGATTCCGCGCTGCGGCGAAACCCGGTTTCCTGGTTGGTGACAGTGACCACCGCGCCGGAGATGCCGCCACCGGAGGTGTCGAGCACGTGCCCGGCCAGGCTGGTGTAGCGCTGCGCAGCCACGGGCTGTCCGGCCACGAAAATGGCCCCCAGGACCGCCATGAGACCGCCCCCGCGCATAACTTCTACTCTATCAGCCGGGCCAGGCTCCATCACGCCTCCTACTCGTGGGAATCCCCATTGCCACTGTCGCCTGCCCAGCCATCCCGGTCACGGACCCAATCACCGCCTCACTTAGGCCTCACCAGCGAGACCGGCGGGCTGTACGGGGTAAAATAGAGATTACGGACTTTTCCCCTTCCTCGAGAACTGCATGATCGTCGATACCGTCCTGGCCAAGATCTTTGGCACGAAAACCGAGCGCGAGATCAAGGCCATGCAGCCCACCGTGGCGGCGATCGGCGATCTCGAAGCGTCGATGCGCGAGCTTGCGGACATCGACCTGGCCGCCAAGACGATCGAGTTCAAGGAACGAATCGCGCAAGGCGCTCCGCTGGACGATCTGCTGATCGAGTCGTTCGCGGTGGTGCGTGAGGCTGGGCGGCGCGTGCTCAACATGCGGCATTTCGACGTCCAGTTGATCGGCGGCATGGTGCTGCACCGGGGCAAGATTTCGGAAATGAAGACCGGCGAGGGCAAGACGCTGGTGGCGACGCTGCCGGTCTATTTGAACGCGCTCGAAGGCAAGGGTGTACACGTGGTGACAGTGAACGATTACCTGGCCAAGCGCGACTCGGAGTGGATGGGACGGCTGTATAAGTTCCTGGGGCTTCAGGTGGGGGTGATCGTTCACGACCTGGACGACCAGGAGCGTAAGCACGCCTACAACTCCGACATCACTTACGGCACGAACAACGAATTCGGCTTCGATTACCTGCGCGACAACATGAAGTTCCGGCTGGAGGATTGCACACAGCGCGGGCATCACTACGCGATCGTCGACGAGGTGGACTCGATCCTGATCGACGAAGCGCGGACGCCGCTGATCATCTCGGGCCCGAGCGAGGAATCGACGGACAAGTATTACAAAGTTAACCGCATCATCCCGAAGCTGGTGCGCGGCGAGGTGATCGAAGGCAGGGAGCCGGGAGAAAAATACACCACCGGCGATTATACGATCGACGAAAAGCACAAGAGCGCGGCGCTGACTGAAGAGGGCGTGTTCAAGGTCGAAAAGCTGCTGAATATACCGAACCTGTACGATCCGGCTTACATCGAATTCAATCACCACGTGCAGCAGGCGCTGCGCGCGCACGTGCTGTACGCGCTCGACCGGGATTACGTGGTGCGGGACGGCGACGAAGGGCCGGAGGTGGTGATCGTCGACGAATTCACCGGGCGGCTGATGCCGGGCCGGCGATGGTCGGACGGATTGCACCAGGCAGTGGAAGCCAAGGAAGGCGTCAAGATTCAGCGCGAAAACCAGACTCTGGCGACCATCACGTTCCAGAATTATTTCCGCATGTACAAAAAGCTGGGCGGGATGACCGGCACGGCGGAAACCGAAGCGGCTGAGTTCCAAAAGACCTACAACCTGGATGTGACGGTGGTTCCGACCAACCGCAAGCTGATCCGCAAGGAAAACCAGGACGTGGTTTACCGCACCGAAGACGAGAAGTTTCGCAACGCCGCCAAGGAAATCAAGGCAGTGACTGAGACGGGGCAGCCGGTGCTGGTGGGCACCATCTCGGTGGAGAAATCGGAGCGGCTCTCGGGCATCCTGAAACGCATGGGCGTACGGCACGAAGTGCTGAACGCGAAGAATCACGAACGGGAGGCGTCGATTGTGGCGCAGGCGGGGCGCAAGGGCGTGGTGACGGTTTCGACCAACATGGCCGGCCGCGGCACCGACATCCTGCTGGGCGGCAACCCGGAATTCATGACCAAGGACGCCTGCCTGAAGGACAAGCTGGCGGAGCGGCTGCCGGAAGACCAGGCACAGTATATCGCCGACGAACATTTCTATTACTTCACGCACCACGACCAGTTCTACCGGGTGCGGCGCGACAAATGGGACGAGGTATTTGCCCGTTTCAAGGCGCAGACTGACGCCGAACACGACGTGGTGGTGGGTCTGGGCGGCTTGCACATCGTGGGCACGGAGCGTCACGAATCGCGGCGCATCGACAACCAGCTTCGCGGGCGCGCCGGCCGGCAGGGCGATCCCGGCAGCTCCAAGTTTTTCCTCTCTCTGCAGGACGACCTGCTGCGCATTTTCGGCGGGGAGCGGATGCAGAACCTGATGCTGCGGCTGGGCATGGAAGAGGACGTGCCGATCGAATCGAAGCTGATCACGCGGCGCATCGCCAAGGCGCAGGAAGCGGTCGAAGTGCAGAACTTCGAAGCGCGCAAACATCTCCTCGAGTACGACGACGTCAACAACAAGCAGCGGCAGGCCGTGTACGGCATGCGCCGCCAGTTGCTGGAGGGCGTGGATCAGAAGGAGCACATCCTGGACATGATGCAGGGCATCGTGGAACAGACCGTGGACATGCGCTGTCCCAACGACAAGCACCCGGATACCTGGGACCTGGGGTCGCTGCGCAACGACGTGCTGAGCCTGTTCGGCGCCAAGATCGACCTGGCGGAGCTGGGCAACCTCACCAAGGACGAGATCGCCGACGCGATCGCCGAAAAGCTGAAGCAGAAATACGAGGAGAAAGAAGCGCTGGTGGGCGCCGACACCATGCGGCACGCCGAGCGCATGGTGATGCTGAACGTGATCGACAACCAGTGGAAGGACCACCTGCTGTCTATGGACGAGCTGAAGCAGGGCATCGGCAACCGCGCCTACGGGCAAAAAGATCCGCTGGTGGAGTACAAGAAGGAATCCTTCGAGCTGTTCAGCGCGATGATGGACCGCATCGAAGACGAAACCGTGCGCTACCTGTATTTCCTGCAGGTGACGCAGAACACCCCCGTGATGCCGTTTCCGGAAGAGGGCGAAGAGGAAGAAAGCGGCGATGGCGAGTCTTCCAACGGGCCTTCAGGGCCGGGCGCGACGCCTGCCGCCGCCGCCGCGGAAGCGCAGCGCCAGGCTGCCAAGAGCACCATGGAGGACTTCACGCGCAATATTCAGCGCAAGAAGGAAAGGGAGCTGCAAGTCCTGCAATTCGCGGGCGGAGATGACAGCAGCGCTCCGAAGACAGTGAACGGCGGGCAAAAAGTGGGCCGCAACGATCCCTGCCCCTGCGGCAGCGGTAAGAAGTACAAGAGGTGCCACGGGGCGTGAGTGTGGCACGCCTTCGGCCGGCTGTGCGCGGCGGTGCAACATCCCGGGCGTTTCGGCAGGCTGCGGCGCCCGCTAAAAACCGAATTGCAGGCGCGCGGTGACGCCGCGGGAAGGCGCGATCGCGGTCCCCGAAAACAGGCCGGCGAAATCGATCACGTTGATTTCGCCGGTGAGGTTTGTTCCATCGACTTGAAACCGGACTGGATACTTTTCCGAGCGGCGGAAGATCACGCCGATAGACGCGTCCAGAGATACCAGTGGAAAGGGCCGGTAGTCGGAGAAGTTTACGCGGTTGAGGATGGCCTGCCCGTACTCTGCGGCGGCTTCCTGGTAAGTTCCCTCGAAATCGATCGGCAGGCCGCTGTCGTACGTTCCGCCAATCGCCGCCCATAGGCGCGAGGTGACATCCCAGCGAAAGCGGGTCCGGACGGTGTTGCGTTCATCTTGCGACACCGGAAACACACTGCTGCCGGCGCTGATGGCTTGCGCCGCTTCATCCCCCAGGAGTAGGCCACCGGTAACTGGAAAGTAGCCGTTCCCTCTCTCGTTGGAGTAACTGATGTAACCCGAGAATGGACCCCAGCGCGGGAGATCGAGCTTTACCTCGGCCCCATAGATGTTGGCGCGCGCAAAGGTGATCGGAAAGCTGACGCCCGTGTTCAGCAACAGGTCGTCATCCGGGTAATTGCGGTACCCGCGCCAGTAGAAGTTTCCGTCAATCTTGATGTGTTGGAAGAAAGCCCGGCCGAAGCCCGCCTGATAGTAATTGCCGCGCGCCGGCTGCACGGGCAGCCGCAGAACCTGGTCGCTGAGGCTGCTAACCAATGGAGAGCTCGACACCAGAAGATTCTCAAACGGCGGCGTCTGGAATATCCTGTCATAAGAGGCGCGGAAAACGATGTTAGCCCAGGGCCAGTAGTATGCGGCTCCGGCGCGCGGGCTACCCGCGCTCTGATTGATCAGCAAGGAATAGTGATCGTAACGCAGGCCGCCGCTCAGTGTCAGGTGCTTCCAACGGATTTCGTCCTGGGCGAAGGCGCTCTGCTCGCGATCCGGAGCGTGACCGTAGAAATTGAACGAAAGCGGCGTGCTGGGATCAAACAGCGCGGGATCAGTGATCCGATAGCTGAGGGCTTCCTGAATCGACGCGTAGTCGAAGTCGCCGCCCACCTTCCATTCCTGAATTCCCGAATGGACGGAAATCGCTCCCTTGGCGTACTCCTCATGATAGGCGCGGTCCTGGCCGGCGATCATGGGCGTGGACAAATCGTTCGACCAATAGCCGGCAGTAAGGTCCCGCGTCATGGCGCGGAGAAGCGCGAGCACATTCGGAGAGAAGATGTGGTCATAGGAAAACTGCCCGGCGCTCTCAAAGCTCTGGCGATCCTGGCGCTGACCTGCCTGCCACTGCACGATCTCGTCCGGTACCTCGAACTTCGACTGTTCGCGGCGCAAGATGACGCCGACCCGGTCCTTGTCGCTCAAGTCGCGCTCATAATGAGCCATCAGGTCGACCAGCGTGCCGTGATTGGTGTAGTTCTGTAGCACGGGTGGATCCAGGTAGCGATCGGTTGTCGCACCGGACCCGCTCAGGGTGAAAGTGTTGCGTCCCCAACCATATTCGCCCTCCGCGTACCCAATGGCAGTGTTGAAAGTGCCGGCGGAAACAACGGCTTTGCCATGAAGGCCGGAGCGGGCGTCGCGCTGCGTTTGCACTTCGACAACGCCGCCCAGCTTCCGGCCATACTCGGCGGGAAAGCCCGCCGTCAGGATACTCATTTCCTGCACATCGTCGACATCGAGATCGGGAACGTAGGCAACAGACCGGTTTTCGGTCAAGGGAAGGCCATCGAGCACATATTGAACCTGGTACTCCTCGGCTCGTGGATGAAGAATTCCATTGGCTTCGAACACCCAGCCCGGCTCCTGGTTCACCAAATCCGCAATCGAGCGGCCGGGCGTGGCGGCGATGCGGTCCTCGATTGTCGCGGTTCCAATCCGGTTGGCGGAGCCATAGTTGCCGTTGTCCAGTAGAGTGCCCTCTGCACTGACGCTTACCGCAGTTCTCGCTTCCGCTACGCCAAGGGCAATCTTCAGATCTCTGCGGATTACCGAATGGACGTCGACCAGTTGCGAGGCGGAAGCAAGACCCGGATAGCTGGCGCTCACCGTGTAGGCGCCGAACGGGAGGCGTTTGACGGCGAGGTGGCCTTCGGCATCGGCTTGAAAGTGACGACTATATTGGTTTGCCTGGCTGGTCACCTGCACGCGGCCACGCACGGGCAAATCGCTGGAATCGGTGACGGTAAGCCGCAGCTCACCAAAATCGCTCTGCGCGAGGGCGGTTCCCGCCAGCAACAGAAGAAAGAGTGGTCGAAACGGCATCTCTACTGGTGGCCAGCGCGGCAGGCAAAACCGGAGGCGATCGCGGAGCGAAAACCTCAGCATGGGCCCGTACCTGTCAGTATAAGGGACGCTCCGATGCCGCGGAATCCGGGACCACGAAGGAAACCTCCAGCCCCGCCGCGCCCGGCGCCACGCGCGCCTATCAGCCTTGGCTGGCGGGTAGGCGAGTGAGGCATTACACTGGTTGGACGTATGATTGGCGAGACGCAGTATCAGAAAGCCCTGCGGGAGGCGGCGTCGGTTTACGAATTGCTGCTGCCGCTCGAACCGGCGCTGGAGACAGCCGCTGCCTGGTGTGTGGAGGCGCTGCACGCGGGCCGCAAGGTGCTGACCTGCGGCAACGGCGGCAGCGCGTCGGATGCGCAGCACCTCGCGGCGGAGCTGATGGGAAGGTACGTTGACGATCGGCCGGCCCTAGCGGCGGTGGCGCTCAACGCCGACACCACCCTGTTGACGGCGATCGGCAACGACTACAGCTATGACCAGGTCTTTGCGCGCCAAGTGCGCGGGCTGGGGAAAGCCGGCGACATTTTGATCGTGTTCACGTCGAGCGGCAATTCGCCCAACGTTCTGCGAGCGCTCGAGGCCGCGCGGGAACTGGGGCTGCGATCGATCGCTTTTCTGGGCCGCGGCGGCGGGGAGGCGAAGGACCTTGCCGGTTGCGTCCTGCTGGTGCCGCACTCCGTAACCGCCCGCATACAGGAAGCGCACCAGTTTCTGCTGCACGCGCTGATGGATAGGATTGAAGCGGGGAGCTAGCGTTCTGGGTAAAATTCGGACATTTCCTCCTTCACCCGCGGAGGTTAATGAGCTTCGCAACCACGGCTATGGGGTTTTGCGGATTTTCCAGTCGAAGCAGTTTGTCCGTTCGCAGTTGGATCACTTCGGTCCACTGGGGATGGGGAAGAATATAGAACTGTTCCTTCTGAATGGCATCGAAGACCGCGTCAGCGACTTCGAGGGGAGGCATGCTTACCTCGATGGCGGCCTTGAATGCGGCCAGACCGGCTTGCATTTCCGGAGTCATCTTGACCGGTTCGTTACGCAGCTCCGCGGGCCTGTTACGCTCGGCGTCAGCGATATTTGTCCGCACCAGCCCCGGGCAGAGGACCGACACCTTGACGAGCGAGTTCCGTTGTTGAAGCGCTAAGTACAGGCATTCTGAGAGGGCTACCACCGCGTGCTTCGTCACCGCGTAAGGAGCGGAGCCGCCACCGACGATGAGCCCGGCGGTCGAGGACGTATTGATGATATGGCACTCCGTATTCTGTGCAAGCATGAGCGGCGTGAACACCTTGGCCCCATGGATCACGCCCCATAAGTTAACGCCAATTACCCACTCCCAATCGTTCCATGTTGCCTCCCACGGTGCCCCACCGGCAGCGACCCCGGCGTTGTTGAACAGCAAGTGCACCTGGCCAAATGCATCGACCGCTCGGCGAGCCAGCAATTCGACGTCACTCCGTTTCGAGACGTCGGTTCTCACACCAAGCACAGTTCCGCCCCGGGTTTTCAATTCGGTTTCTGCCTTGGTGAGATTAGCATCATCGACGTCGGCGAGGACGACTTTCATGCCCTCGCTAACACACCGTTCCGCTATCGCGCGTCCGATACCGCTCGCCGCTCCAGCAATCACCGCGACTTTGCCTTGGAATGCTTTCATTCCGTCCTCCCGTGGTTATTGCAGTTTACTCCAGTGTCCTGAGTCAGGCCACCAGCGTGGCGCGGGCCACAGCCTGCGATGTCGGGATTCTTGCGCGCTGTGCTGGACGAAGACGCGTCGAGACGAGCCTCGATGCGGCACGCACGAGTGCGTGCGCCACAAGCGCAGACTCACCCCAATCCCGCGATCTCCCCATACAGCGGTTTTAGCGCCGGATAGAACGCCTGGTACACGCGGTGGGCTCTCGCGTAGAAGGCTGCATCGGCGTCGACAGGCGCGACGGATTCGGTTTCGCGGATGACCGCGCGGCAGACTTCGGGGACGCTGGCGTAGGCGCCGGTGCCGGCCAGGGCCAGCAGGGCGGCGCCGTAAGCGGAGCCTTCCTGGGTTTCGAGCGTGACCACACGGTGGTTGAAAATCGACGCCAGCAGGCCGCGCCAGAAGGGGCTCTGCGCGCCGCCGCCGGAAGCGCGCACGGACGCGACCGGCACGCCGAGCGACTCGACGATTTCCAGACAGTCGCACAAGCTGTAAGACACGCCTTCGATGACGGCACGGATCAAGTCGGCGCGCTTGTGGCCGGCGGTGAGGCCGATCCAGCCGCCGCGGGCCGCGGCATCCAGATGCGGCGTGCGCTCCCCCATCAGATAAGGCAGCCAGAACAGGCCGTTGGCGCCGCGCGGCGATTGGGCGGCCTCGGCGGTGAGCGCGTCGTAAGATGCGCCAGGGGCGAGCTGGTTGCGGAACCATTGCAGGCTGAGGCCCGCGCCTTGCGTGACGCCCATCACGTGCCACTTACCCGGGACGGCGTGGCAGAAGGTGTGGACGCGGCCGGACGGGTCGTACGCCACCTGCTCCATGTGGGCGAAGACCACGCCGGAGGTGCCGATGGTGCAGGAGACGATGCCGGGTTCGACGATGCCGTTGCCAACGGCGCTGGAAGCCTGGTCGCCGCCGCCGCCCACCACAGGGGTTCCGGCGGCGAGGCCGGTCAACGCGGCCGCTTCCGCGCTGACTACGCCGGTGACTTCTTTCGATTCATAACAGCGCGGCAGAATGGCGCGGTCGAGGCCTAAGCCATGCATCATCTCCATCGACCAGCGGCGGTTCACAACGTCGAACAGCGCGGTGCCGGAGGCATCGGACACTTCGGTCGCGTAATCGCCGGTGAGGCGGAAACGCACGTAGTCCTTGGGGAGCAGCACCTGGCGGACGCGCGCGAAGTTCTCCGGCTCATGATCGCGCACCCAGAGCAGCTTGGGCAGCGTGAAGCCGGTGAGCACGGGATTGGCGATGTATCTGAGAATGGCTTCGCGCCCGAGCTTGGCGTTGACGGCATCCACCTGCGGCTGCG
>Ga0187888_1003280_pt1 | contig 12850 bp, 17 predicted proteins | sample June2016WEW_7_40_FD_132987 | JGI IMG/M metagenome (GOLD analysis project Ga0187888, IMG submission 132987) | Peatland microbial communities from SPRUCE experiment site at the Marcell Experimental Forest, Minnesota, USA - June2016WEW_7_40 | ecosystem: Environmental > Terrestrial > Soil > Wetlands... | reverse complement strand
TTGTTTTTTCACAGCTTCTGGAGGTCCGCGCCACGGGTGGGGAAGAGATTGCGCTGAGCTTAGCGCGTGCCGCCGGCCAGGCCGCGTTGTTTGCGGGTGAGGATTTCGCGCACGGCGTAGATGCGGCGGTCCTGGCTTTCGAAGTAGGTGCGCATGAGGATTTCGCCCAGCAGGCCGGTGGAAAACATCATCAGGCCGCCGAGCAGCGCCAGGCCGGCGGCCATCATGAGCGGGCCGTGCTCGGCTACGATGTCGATGCCCATCAGCTTTTCGACGGCCAACCACACCAGCACGCCGCCGCCCGAGGTGGTGCCGACCAGGCCCAACAGGCCGAAGAAGTGCATGGGCCGGGTGAAATACTTGAGCAGGAACTTGATGGTGAGGATATCGAAGAGGACGCGAAAGGTGCGGCCGATGCCGTAGTGGGAATCGCCCGAGGCACGCGGCGTATTGCGGATGGGCACCTCCGCGATGCGCGCGCCATAGAAACTGGCCAGGGCTGGAATGAAGCGGTGCAGCTCGCCGTACAGATTGACGTCTTTCAGCACTTCGGCGCGATAGGCCTTGAAGGTGGTGCCGAAGTCGCGCAGTTCCACGCCCGAAGCTTTGGCCATCAGCCAATTGGCGATGCGCGAGGGAATCCTGCGCATGATGGCATTATCCACGCGATGTTTGCGCCAGCCGCTGGCGATGTCGAAGCCTTCGTCGATTTTGGCGAGCAGCGCCGGAATGTCTTCGGGGGCATGCTGCAGGTCGCCGTCCATGGCGATGATAATGTCGCCTTTGGCTTCGTGGAAACCGGCGGAAAGGGCCGCCGTCTGACCGAAATTGCGGCGCAACCGGATCACCTTCAAGTGGGCGTCGGTCTCGACCAGGTTGGCCAGCAGCTCGAAACTGCGGTCGGTGGAAGCATCGTCGATAAACAGGATCTCGTAGGGCCGGCGCACCGAATCCAGGACCGCCGACAAGCGGTCGTAGAGGGGCAAAATGGAGTGCTCCTCGTTGTGGATCGGAATTACGATGGAAAGCATAGCGGCCACGCCTTAGTGTAACAAGGCTGGGGCGCGTCGGTTCGATCAGTCTAATGGAAAGGCTGCCCTTTCAAGTTACCGCCGCGGGCGCGCGCTACCAGCCGATGGGGACCTTGCCGGTTTCCGTTCTGCTCGATAACGTGCGCAGCCTCTACAATGTAGGCGCGTTCTTCCGCACCGCCGATGCGGCCGCGGTGGAGAAGCTGTACCTGTGCGGCATCACCGGCCGCCCGCCCAAGAAAGCGCTGGCTAAAACCGCCCTGGGCGCGGAGGAAACCGTGGCCTGGGAGCACGGTTGGGACGCCGCGGCGATGGTGGAAAGCCTGCGCGGCCGAGGCCTGGAGATGGCGGCCATCGAAACCAGCGTGCACGCCGTGGACCTGTTCGACTGGATGCCGCGCTTCCCGGTCTGCGTAGTCTTCGGCCACGAAGTAGAGGGGATCCGCCCGGAAGTTTCGGCCCTTTGCGATACCCATGTGCGGATTCCCATGCTGGGGAGGAAGCATTCTTTGAACGTGGCGACGGCCGGCGGGGTGGTGATTTATGAGCTGCTGAGGAAGTATAGGGAATTAAGCGGGGGGTAAACCGCCTGAGTAGAAGCTATCAGAGTGTAGAATGTCATCATGGGCGCTGAGAAGACGCTCCGACGCGTTCTCAGCGGCACCGCCGACGCTGCCGTCCGCTTTGATGAGTTGTGCCAATTACTAGAGAGCCTGGGTTTCGAAAAACGCGTGCGCGGCAGCCATCACCTGTTCCGGAAAAGCGGTGTCGAGGAGAAAGTCAACTTGCAGAGGGCGGGTGCGAACGCAAAGCCGTACCAGGTGAAGCAGGTCCGAATGGTAATCCTGAAGGCTAAGCTCGGTTCTAAGCCATGATCAAATACGAAGTCATCATTTACTGGAGCGAAGAAGACGAAGCGTTCGTGGCAGAGGTGCCGGAGCTCCCGGGATGCAGCGCGCACGGTGGCACCCAGGAAGCCGCCCTCGCCAATGCGCAGGATGCAATTCGCCTGTGGATTGACACGGCGAAAGAGTTTGGCGATCCTGTACCGGAACCGAAGGGGCGCCGATTGATCCTGGCTTGACGGGGTGTTGTGGCCGAATGCGTCTTCACGGCCCGACCGGCGATCGCTGCCGAAGAGTGTCTTGCGCTTGCTCCAGCCGCCGCAGCCGACGATTCTGGTCCCGGCATGGCTGGGCACTTCGACGACAAAATAGGTTCCGTCCGCGATGAGCTGGGTGTCCACTCCGAAAACCGTGCCGAGAGCGCCTTCCATTTGGGCCGGTGAATAGTCCCCCGCCTGCAGCGAGCGAACGGATGAGGCGATCAACTCCGTGAGCTCGGGTACGTCTTCGGGAATGGCGCGACGTATGTGAAAGGAAACTCCCGGCTGGCTGCGGCTTGCCACGCCCCATGGTAGCAAGCGCTGCTTACGGGTTCCCGGCCGGCTTCTCTCTCTTGCCGAAGATCTTACCCAGGGCGCGGACCACTGGATTATGGCGCTTCACGGCGGCAGGTTTTACCTCTTCCGCCAGTTCCGGGGGCAGGCTGGGCGGCTGGCTGAGCGAAGGGCCCGCGGAAACCTCCGGCGGCGGTGGGAGCTCGGCTCCGGTCCAAGTTGGCGGCGCGGTGGAGGGCTGGCGCGCGGCGGGCTCGGCCTCCGCTGGGGGAGAGAACGTAAGCGCGTTGGATCTGGCGTGGGCCGGTAATCGCGACGAGGAATTCGACTGCCTGCGAGTGGACGGCGGCGAGGATGGCTTCGCATCGTCAACGTCGGCGGGGCTCTCGCCCGGCGCCGCGGCTTCGTCGCCAATGCCAGGTGACGACGGCAAGAGCGAATCGGGCGGGGCGGGCACCGCGGAGCGCACGATGAGGGGGAGATCGGGAACGGGGCGATGCATCAGGGCGAGATACCGGGACGCGCCAACGGCCCCGCAGAGGGCGGCTGCCAGCGCCCCGGCCACGGCTGCACGACGCCACAAACGGCGGGGCGCGGAAACGGGCGGCGCAAGAGAGCCAGCCGGAGCCGCCGGCGCCATGGCTTCGGCCAGGGCCTGCTGGAACATGGCCGCGGTCTGAAACCGGCCGGCTGGGTCTTTGGCCAGGGCCCGCAAAATCACGTCATTCAAGCGGGGATCGATGGAAGGATCGATTTCCATCGGCGGCACGGGCGCCGCGGTCTGGTGGGCCAGCATTTGGGCGTACCCGCCAGTCCCTTCGAACGGCAGGCGCCCGGTGACAATCTCATAAAGCACGACGCCGGTGGAGTAGATATCGCTGCGGGCATCCACGGCGGCGGTTCCCACGGCTTGCTCGGGGGACATGTAACACGGCGAACCGACGAATTCGCCGGATTGAGTGATGCGGGGACTATCGAGGAATTGGGCCACTCCGAAATCGGTCAGCTTGACCACGTTATCCGGGGTGACAACAATGTTTTCGGGTTTGATGTCGCGATGAACCACGCCGTGCAGGTGGGCGTAGGCCAGCCCGGAAAGCACGCCGAGAATGCAGTGTACACCCCACACCAGCGGCACGGGGCCACGCTCGAGAATGGCGGAAAGCGACTGGCCGTGAATTCGCTCCATGACCAGGGCGAGGCCGTGGGAAGTCCAAAACGCGTGGTACACAGCGGCCAGGTTGGGATGCTGCAGGCTGGCCTGGACCTGTATTTCGCGCAGGAAGCGGTGCTCTTCGTCGGGGAGAGCACCTTGCCGGCGCGTCATGAGCTTGATGGCATCGATGCGGCGCGTGATGATGTGTTCGGCCTCATAGACTTCCCCCCAAGCGCCCGCGCCGACGCGGGAGAGAATCCGATACTCGCCGAGTTCGAAACCAGTTTCGAGGCCCATGGCATTCAGTGAGTGGCGAGCCAGACGAACACGACCATGAAGCCCACGGTAGCGGCGGCGCTGTACAGGAGCCAGGGCGCTCCGGCCGCGGCCGGTTTTTTCATGAGGAAGGCCGGAAGGGGCGCCGGCAATTGGGCGGGCAGCATCCGGGGCGGCGCGATGGCTTGCTGCTCGGCGGGCTCCACAGCGACAGGATCGGCCTCGGCGGCCCGAGCGGCGGGTTCGGCGGAAGGAGGCGGAGGCTCGACGACGGCGATGGCAGCCACCGTTTCGGCCGGCGCGGCGTCGATTTCCGCAGGCCGGGTTTGCGCAGGCGCGGTTGGCGCGGGCGACGCCATCGCAATCGGCTGTTCCAGCACCGCGGCGGCAAGAGCGGCCAGCTCGGGAACCGGTTCGGGCGCAGAGACGACGGCCGGTCCGGCAACCTCGGCCATGGGACGCGGAGGTTCCAAGACCGCGGCGGCGTTGACTTTGACAGGAGCAGCCTCAATTTCCCCTGCCGTGGCGGCCGCAGCCGGCTGTAGCGTCGCGAGCGGGACAGGGCAGACTTCTTCGCCGGCGGGTTCGGCAGCCGGGTACAGACGATCGATCACGGCAACGGCTTGGACCAGCGCCTCCGCAAATTCCGATGCAGTCTGGTAACGGCAGGCGGGATCCTTGGCCAGCGACTTCAGCACGATCTCGTCGATCTCTGGCGGTATCGTGCAATTCCATTCGGAAGGGCGCGGAGGCGGTTGGTTCACGTGCGCGGTCATGAGCTCGAACTGGCTCCGCGACTCGAACGGCGGGCGGCCGCAGATCATTTCGAATAAAACCACTCCCAGTGAATAGAGGTCGCTGCGGGCATCGGCTTCGCCGGTTCCCTTCACCTGTTCCGGAGAGATGCATTTCAGGTTGCCGACGATAGCGCCGACCTGAGTCAGCTTGGGGCTGACTTCGGACTTGGCCAGCGAGAAATTGGTCAGCTTGAGCACGCCGCCGGGCGCAATCACGATGTTCTCAGGGTTGATATCGCGATGAACAACGTGCTGCCGATGAGCAAACGACAAGGCCGAAAGGGCCTGCCCGGCCAGGCGAACCGCTTCCCGCCAGGGCAACGGGCCGGATTGCAGGCACTCGGCCAGGGTAGGGCCTTCCACCAACTCGGTAGTCATGGCGAGGCGCCGGTCCAGCTCTATGGCACTGAAGAGGGTGACGATGTTGGGATGAATCAGGCGGGCTCGCACGCGCACTTCCCGCAGAAAAAGCTCCGCTCCTTGTACGTCCTCCGCCGCGAGCTGCGACAGCACTTTCATCGATTCCAGACGCTGGGCCAAGGTGTTTTGGACACGGTATTCCACCGAGTGGCTGGACCGTTTCAGAACGTCGAGGAATTTATATCCGGATTTGGTTTCGCCGATTTCGAAAATCGTCATCGAGAGATCTCCCGCCGAACAGACTGAGCAGCCGGGCTGTAAACTCAAGTACGCCGACCTTAGTTTACGGGGGACCAGAAGTACCATACAATCGGCCAAACGTTAGCAGTACACCGTAAACGTTAGTAGTAGTCGAATGGATTACGAAAACGCCTGGGTTAACACTCCCGCACGTATGGGTGTTTTACCGGCCCCAACCGGCAACGCCGAAACCAAACGGGGGCGTGAGCGACGGACGCCGGCCACCGCTCCCTGACGGCCGCGGCTCGGTTACGGATAGCAACCCGCCCCAGCACGAAAAGCGTCACTATGGTGTAATGAGAGGATAGGGAGGTCATCATGGAAGTGGAAATGAAAATTCGTGGGCTCATGATGGATCCCGTCAGCAATATGCCCATCGTCATCCTGAAGGATGTCGGCGGCAATTCCGTGCTTCCGATATGGGTCGGCGTGTACGAGGCGAATGCCATCGCTCTCGAAATCGAAAAAGTATCGACGCCGCGGCCGATGACGCACGACCTGATCAAGATCCTGCTTCTGGGGCTCAACACGGGGCTGCGCAAAGTGGTGGTGAGCGAGCTCAAGGACGACACGTTCTATGCCGTCATCTGGCTCGATCGCGACGGGGAATTGATCAGCGTGGATTCCAGGCCGAGCGACGCCCTGGCGTTGGCGTTGCGCCTGGATTGCCCGATCTACGTGGAAGAGAGCGTCCTGAAGTCGTCCAAGCAGGCTGCCGCGGTAACGGACAAGGTGAATGCCGACGAAGTCCGAAGGTGGCTGGAAGGCCTGAACGACGAGGATCTGGGCCGCTACAAGATGTGACCCCGGAAACTCTCTTGCGGCTGGCTCAAAGCGGAATCCAACTGGTGGCGGAGACCAAAGGGTATGCCATCTTCACGCGCGGCGATTGCATGGCGATGGCCAAGTTGCCGGCCGCAGGGCCGGCGGGTTTGGGCAGCAGCGGCCTGATGACGGATCGCGGCCTGGCTTACCTCGTCGAGCGCGACGGTCAGGCATTTCTTTCCGGCAAGGCCGGCGAGGTCCCGGCATCGGAAGAACAGGTGGAAGCGCTGCGAACATTTTCCGAAGATCTCAAGGCGAGTCTCGATCTTCCCGCCGTGTGAGGCGGGTACCAACCGAACATGGCATCGATTTATGAAACTCTGGAAAGCCGCGGGCTGATCGCGCAATCGAGCGACCCGGCGCTGGCCGAGCTGCTGGCCAAGGAGCGCTTCGTCATTTACGTGGGCTTCGACCCGACAGCCGACAGCTTGCACCTCGGCCACATGGTGCCGGTGATGGCGCTGGCGCACTTCCAGCGCGCCGGCCACGGCGTGATTGCTCTGATCGGCGGCGCCACCGCGATGGTGGGCGACCCGAGCGGCCGCTCCGACGAGCGCAACCTGATGTCGGCCGAACAGGTGCGCGCCAATGGCGAGCAGGTGCGCCGGCAGCTTGCCCACTTCCTCGATTTCGACGGGCCCAACGCCGCCGTCATGGTGGACAACATGGATTGGACCGCGCCCATGTCGTTTATCGACTGGCTCCGCGACGTGGGCAAATATTTCACCGTGAACTATATGGTGGCCAAGGATTCGGTCAAGAGCCGCATGGGCTCCGAACACGGCATCAGCTTCACCGAGTTCAGCTACATGACCATGCAGGCTTACGATTTCCTCCAGCTTCACGACTATCACGGCTGCCGGCTACAGGGCGGCGGCAACGATCAATGGGGCAATATCACCGCCGGCATCGACCTGGTGCGGCGCGTGCGCCAGTCCACCGTATACGGTTTGACGTTCCCGCTAATGACCACAGCAGGCGGCGCCAAGTTCGGCAAGTCGGCCGGCAATGCCATCTGGCTCGACTCCGCCCGCACGTCGCCCTGGGATTTCTATCAATACTTGGTCCGGCAGGACGATCGCGACGTCATCCGATTCCTCCGCACTTACACGTTTCTGCCCGGCGAGCGCATCGAAGAGCTGGAGCGCGCGTTGGCCGCCCATCCCGAGCGGCGCGACGCACAGAAAGCTCTCGCCTTCGAGGTGACGGCGATGGTGCATGGAGCGGACGTGGCTGGGGAAATGCAACACGCGGCCGAGATCGTCTACGACGAGCGCATCGAGGGCATCGGCGACCGAACTCTCCGCGACGTGTTCGCCGCCGTCCCGACTTCCACCATCGCCCGCCATCAGCTCGAAGGCGGCATGGACATCCTGGAACTCATGCTGGCCGCCGGAATGGTGAAGTCGAAGAGCGAGGGCCGCCGGTTGCTCGATGCCGGCGGGGTGTACGTGAACAACCTGCGCGTCGAGCCAGGCACGCTGGTTGGCGCCGGACACCTGGCATCGGAATCGCTGATGGTGCTGCGCTCGGGCAAGAAGAACTACTACCTGGTTCAGGTGATGGACTAACAGCGCCCGGTCACGGGAATTGGCGATGGTCCAAAGCTGAGTACCGCATCATCCACCCGCAGAGGCAACAGGCGCACATTAAGTGCCGCCGATGTCGAGCAGCCGCTGGTCGTCCCCAGGTGTCCCCGCCGTGGCCGAGGGGGCATGAGTCAGCTCAAAGTCCCGGGGGAAAAAGCCTGCCTCGCTCCGTGGCGAATATGCAATACTTCGACCAGCTTTTGCTTTTCCAGGATCCGGTAGACCACCCGGTAGATGTGGGGCTTCCTGCCGTAGAGCAGGTGGCGCAGCTCTTTGGTTTCGGGCGTGACGGGACAACGCCCGGGATGATTGTCGAGACTGAGTATGGCGTCGCTCAAGCCGCGATACCAGATGAATGCCGCATCGGATTCCTCGGCGTTGATGTCTTCGTAAATGCGGCGGAGATCCCGCTCAGCACGACGGGTGATTTCAACGAGGTATGCCATGCTGGGCTTCAAACTCGGCGAAAAACTCTCGCGCCGGCCGCGATCTACCGGCGCGGGCATCCTCCAAGCCCTGGCGGACAGCCTCGTGGAAGTCGGCGCGAGCCGCGATGTCGAGCAGTCGCTGGTACGCTTCGGCGTCCTGCACGATGGCCTCCGCCTTGCCCTTGACCGTCAGCACCACGGGACGCTTGCTTTTCTTGAGTTGCCTCATGAAGTCGCCCGAGCGGCGACGGAACGTCGTGAGCGACTGGATGTCCTTGGTGATGTCGAGCATGATGGCGCCTCTACCTCATCATTATACGTACCTTTTTAGGTGCTAGCGGATGTCAATGCCGATGCAAACGTGGATGTTTTCCTCTCCCTCGAACCAGAGGAGTTCGGCGCCAAGCAGGTAGCGGGCGCGGCAGAGTGGAGCACAAGTATGTGAGAATTGTGGGCTGACAGCCGGGCGATGCGAAAACTCTATTACTGGAAACTGGCCAAGCGGGAATTGAACCTGGGTGAGCGCACCCTGCTGATGGGGGTGCTCAACGTTACACCCGATTCGTTTTCCGATGGGGGCAAATACGCCGATCCCGACAGCGCTTTCGCCCGCGCGCTGGAACTGGAAGAGCAGGGCGCGGACATCATCGATATCGGCGGCGAATCCACCCGGCCCGGCTCGCAGCGCATCGGCGTGGCGGAGGAAATGCGCCGCCTGATTCCCGTGCTCAAGCGGCTGAAGGACCGCCTCACGCTGCCCATCTCGGTGGATACCTACAAGGCCGAAGTGGCCGAGCGCGCGCTGGAACTCGGCGCCGAGATCATCAACGATCCCAGCGGCCTCACCTTCGAGCCGCAATTGGGCCGGGTGGTTTCCAATCACAACGCCGGGATCATTCTGAACCACATGCGCGGCAGACCGGAAACCTGGGCCAAACTGGGCCCCATGACCGACCCCATGGCCACCATCTACCGCGACCTGGATGCCGCCGCCAGCCGAGCCCGCCACGTGGGCATCGACCGAGCCCGCATTGTGGTCGACCCCGGCATCGGCTTCGGCAAGCGCGGCGCGCAGGATTCGCTCATCGTGGGCAAGCTCGGCCAGTTAGCCGCCCTGGAGATGCCGATCTTAGTCGGCCCTTCGCGCAAGAGCTTCCTGGCCCATAAAGATCCCGAGGAAACCCGCTGCGCCACCGCCGCCGCCGTGGCCGCCTGCATTTTGAACGGGGCGCACGTGGTGCGGGTCCACGACGCCCGCGAAATGCGCGCCGCCGCCGACGTAGCCGACGCCATCCTGAAGAGCGTCGAAGAGTAGCAATCGTACATGAACACCGATTTCACCCCGCTGCCGGCTCGCCCGAACCTCGAGCAGTACAAGAAACAGGCGAAGGACCTTGCTAAAGCGATCGATGCAAACGATGCGGAAGCCGTTCGGCTGGTCAAGAAATATCATCCGCGCTCGGGCCAGGCGCTCGATTCCAAGTTCGCATTAAGCGACGCGCAACTGGCGATTGCCCGCCAGCACGGTTTCGAAAGCTGGCCGAATTTCTCGAAACACATCGAAGCCCTCACTCGCGAAAACTCTCCCATCTCAAAATTCGAATTGGCCGCGGACGCAATCGTCACGGGCGACGCAGCCACATTGCAGACCTTGCTCGGCGAGAATCCGGAGCTGGTGCGAGCCCGTTCCACGCGCGTGCATCGGGCTACGCTGCTTCACTATCTGGGAGCCAACGGTTTTGAGGATTACCGCCAGAAATCTCCGGCGAACGCAGTCGAAATTGCGCGGATTCTGCTCGATGCCGGCGCCGAGGTCGATGCAGTGGCGGAGGCGTACGGCAAGAGCACGGCACTGAGCCTGGTTGCGACGAGCGTCCATCCGAAGCGGGCTGGCGTGCAGATCGCGCTCATGGAGACCTTGCTCGACTACGGCGCGGACATCGACGGCCCCGCAGGAGTGGGAAGCGTAAACCCGGCGCTCGGCAACGGGCGACCGGAAGCCGCCGAGTTTCTGGCGCGGCGCGGCGCACGGCTAGACCTGGAAGGAGCGGCCGGCGTCGGAAGGCTGGATCTGGTCGCGAGCTTCTTCAACGGCGACGGCAGTCTGAAAGCAAGCGCCACGCGAGCGCAAATGAATGCCGGCTTCTTGTGGGCATGTGAATACGGCCGGAACAGCGTGGTCGAGTTCCTGCTGCAGAGGGGCGCGGATCTGAACGCGGCCGAGAACACCGGGTTGACCGGTCTGCACTGGGCCGTAGTTGGAGGACAGCTCGATACGATCAAGCTACTGCTGGAGAGAGGCGCTGCTCTCGAAACGAAGAACGTGTACGGTGGGACGGCTCTCGGCACGGCGCTCTGGGCGGCATTCCATGGCGACCCTGGGGTGGACTATGTACCCATCATCGAGACGCTGCTCGATGCCGGCGCTGAGATCCGGCCCGGGGCGCTCGAATGGCTGGCGGAGCAGGAAGGTCGGACGCCGTCAGTCACGGCGCGCATCGCCGAAGTGCTCCGCCGCCGCCGCGCGGCGTCGTGAACCATGTGGGGCAGGATGGTATCCTGCCGCCGATTGTCAATCGGCGTTGGCCGGCCAATATGCCAACGTCGGAAGGCGGGTTGCCAACCCGCCGCAGGTTACCAACCTGCCCCACAAGCCTACTCCATTCGCAGGGTCTGCTTCGACCCTGGCGTTCACGATTCCGCCTCCCTCTTCGCCAGGCCGCGTTTGGCGCGAATTAAGCGGACCAGATCCTCCAGCCGCCGGCTTTCGGCCGCCAGGACCTGCCGGCCGAGCCTGGTCAGCCGGTAGTAGCGCCGCCGCGCGTCGTCCAGCTCCGCTGCCGGCCGGTCGCCGGATTCCTCGATCAGATCCTCCTCGATCAGGCGTTTCAGAGTTCCGTAGAGCGTGGCCGGCCAAAGCCGCACTTTGCCGCCGGTGCGCTCCAGCACTTCCTGCATGATGCCGTACCCGTGCTGCTCCTGGCCCGCCAGCGATAACAACACGTGAAACCAGTTCTGTTTCAGAGGAAGAAAACGGTCCGGGCTAGGTAGTTTTTTCATTCGTCAGCTCTATATAGGTAAATATATATACGAATGAAGAGCTGGCGTCAAGGCCCGGGTCGTTTCGGGGCCGGCTGCCGCATCGAGCCGGGGCGACGCGCCACGGAACCAGTAAGGAACCTGCTATTACGCTTGACATAATGCTCAATACGTCATAGACTAGGGCTTTGATCCGATCGTTCAAATGCTCGGACACCGCGTCGCTCTTTGAGGACCAAATGGTGCGGAGGTTTCGATCCATCGAACGGCCAGCGCGGCGGAAGCTTCTGTATCTGCATCGGGCGGTTCGGCTGGAAGATCTTCGCGTGCCTCCCGGAAACCAGCTTCAATTGTTGAAAGGGGACCGCGCGGGAACCTATAGTATTCGGATTAATGACCAATGGCGCATCTGCTTCGCTTGGCGCAATGGCGATGCGCACGAGGTTGAGATTGTGGACTATCACTAAGGCGCTGGGGAGAACGAGAATGAAGCGACTCGATCCAATTCATCCCGGAGAAATTCTTCTGGAAGATTTCATGAAACCGCTGGGGATTAGCATCAACCAGTTGGCCCGCGATCTGGACGTCCCGCCCAACCGCATCGGCGCCATCGTAAATGGCACCCGCTCCATTACGGCTGACACCGCCCTAAGGCTGGGAACCTACTTTCGTGTGTCACCGGAAACCTGGCTCGGGCTGCAGAGCGACTATGATCTTCGCCTCACCCGCCAGCGCGATGGAGACAGGATCGTTCGCAGAGTGCGTACGCGGCCAGCCGCCTGAACCCAACTTTGCCCCCGCAAGGAAGATAATGACAGCTATGAGCTTGACCGATGACGATAAGCAGTGGATCAACGAGCAGCTTGAGAGGGTGGAAACGACATTGCTGACGGAATTGCACAAGTGGGCGTCGCCGGTGGAAGCTCGTCAACGAACGCATGCGGCGGCCCTCCGCGCGGTGGATCTGGAGATGGAAGCCGTTTCGGACCGTGTAAAGAAGCTCGAGAGCAGACCGTAAACGCACGCCTTCACGCCGGCTGCTGCTGGGTCATGCAATGCAGGGCGCCGAGGCCCCAGATCAGCTCGGTGGCGTCGATTCCGGAGACTTCACGATCGGGGAACACCCGCGCCAGCGTGTTCAACGCCACGCGATCGGCCGGGTCGTTGAAGGTCGGCGCCAGCACCAGGCGATTGGCAATATAGAAATTGGCATAGCTGGCCGGCAGCCGCTGGCCGGCGAACACTAGGGGGCGCGGCATGGGCAACTTCACCACATGCAAACCCGCCGCGCGCAGCAACGCGTGATTCTCGCGCAGCGGTTCGTAATTGGCGTCGGATTTGTCGGACTCGGACGCTACCACCACCGTATCGGGCGAAACGAAGCGGGCCAGATCGTCGATGTGGCCATGAGTGTCGTCGCCGGCGATGCCGTTGCGCAGCCAGATGATGCGGTTGGCCCCCAGGTAATCGCGGAGCTTTTGCTCGATTGCCGCGCGGCTCATGCCGGGGTTGCGGGCCTGCACCGGACTGAGCAGGCACTCTTCCGTGGTCAGCAGCAGGCCTTGGCCGTTGACATCGATGCTGCCGCCTTCGAGCACCATGTCCGGTTCCCACAGCGGCAGTTTCAGCTTCCGCGCAAGACGCCGTGGC
>Ga0187888_1003276_pt1 | contig 12855 bp, 14 predicted proteins | sample June2016WEW_7_40_FD_132987 | JGI IMG/M metagenome (GOLD analysis project Ga0187888, IMG submission 132987) | Peatland microbial communities from SPRUCE experiment site at the Marcell Experimental Forest, Minnesota, USA - June2016WEW_7_40 | ecosystem: Environmental > Terrestrial > Soil > Wetlands... | reverse complement strand
GCGGAACTGCGTGCCCGGCTGGGAATCGATCCGGCGCGAAAAGTAATCCTGATCGTTGGCCGGCTCTCGCGCGAAAAGGACCACCTTTCGCTGCTGCGGGCTTTCAGCCGATTGGCGCTCGCGCACGACGGAGAAGGCGCCGCCAACGCGCATCTGCTCATCGTGGGCGGAGGACCGGAGCGCGCCAGGATCGAGGCGGCGATTCGGCATCTCGGTCTGAGCGAAGCCGTCACCCTAACGGGACCGGTCGCGTCTGCCGAGCCCTACTACGGCATAGCCGATCTGGCGGTGCTTTCTTCGTTATCGGAGGGTTCGCCCAACGCGCTGCTGGAAGCCATGGCGGCTCGCCTGCCGGTGGTGGCGACGGCGGTTGGAGGCATCCCGGAGATCGTTTCCGACCGCGAAAGCGCGCTCTTGGTCCCGCCGCGGAACCCCGAAGCTCTATGCCGGGCGATACGGGAGTTGCTGGTGGACGAAGCTCTGGCGCGTGGCCTGGCTGCACGCGCCTGCGAACTGATTCTGACCCGGCACACGCTCGAAGCCCGCACCGGGAAACTAATCGCCATCTACACCGCCGCACTGGCCAGCCAGAAACGATACTCTTCGTAGAGCCGCTCGCCCAGAAGCCGCCAGTCGTAGTGCGCGCGCACCAAGGCCAGGCCGGCCAGAGACCGCGCGTTCCAGAGTCCGGGTTCGGTCGCAATTGCGGTCAACGCCGGCAGCCAGCCGCTGTCGTCGTCGAGCACCTCTATGTCTTGGCCAGTCGAAACGGCCAGACCTTCGGCTCCCTGGCGGCTGGACACCACCGGCACGCCAGCCGCCATTGCCTCGAGGATTTTCAAACGGGTTCCGCCGCCCGTGCGCAGAGGCACGATCGCCGCCACGGCGTCGCGATAGTAGGGGACCACATCGGGAACCGTGCCGGTAACCTCGACGTTCGGCTCCCGCGCAAGCTCCCGCACGGCGGGAACAGGATTGGAGCCGATCAGTGTCAGGCGCCAGTCCGGAAAACGCTGGTGGATCGCGGGCCACGCGCGGCGAGCAAACCAGCAGGCCGCGTCGATGTTGGCATGGAAATCCATCGCTCCGACGTACACCAGACGCTGCCGCGGCACGGCCTCGTCAGCGGGCGCGAATCTCTCCGTATCCACCCCGTTCTCGATCACCGTGATGCGCGCCGCGGGAGCGATTGCGAGCAGTTTCTCTTTTTCCCGCGGGCTACAGACTACATGCCCAAAGCCGGTGCCGAGGATTCGCTTTTCGAGGCGCACCAATCGTTTTGCCGTAAGATTGGCGTACACCCTCTTGGGAAAAGAACTCACGTTGGCGGCAAAGCGCCGCATCAGCTCCGATTCGATATTGTGCCAGTCGTAGACCGCGCGCACGGGGCTTTGCCACAGCGTCTCGATCAGCGGCACGTATTCGACCATGTGGGAGCTATCCAGGTGCACCAGGTCGAAGCGATTGCGCGCCGCGATTGCGGTGATCACGGATTTCATTTCATCGGTGGTATAGTTGAGCACGTTTAAGGGCTCGCGGCCGGTCAGTCCGCGCAGGATCTTCCGCAGACTGTAGCGCCCGAGAAGCGGTACCAGGAAGACTTCGCTAAAGAATCCGAGCTCGTCGGCGGTGGGCTCCGGAAAACCGGGCTGAATGAAGCTCACGTAAGTGACGTCGGCATGCTGTGCCAACGCGCGGGCGAGATAATACTCGCGGATCCTAGCCCCGGTCAGCAGCGGCAGGCACAGGCGTGGTGAAAGAAAAAGAATTCGCATCCGAAGGGCCGGTGGTTCCTGACCAGTATCGCGTAGCCGGCGAAAGGCGGCAATGGCCCAGCCGGAGCCGGTGCAGGAATGTGACAAAACTACGCAGTTCAGGCCGTCCCGGTTCTGCGTCCCCGGTTCTGCGTCCCGGTTCTGCGGGTTCTCTGTCGCAGGGAGCTGCCGGAGCTGGAGAAGGTCTATAGGCGGTATCAAGGCAATTCGACGGTCGCGTTTTGGGCTGTCGACGTGCCGCAGAACGGTGACACGCCGGAACAAGGGAGAGACTTCATGAAAAAGGCCGGTTACACGCTGCCGGTTGCCTACGGCAGCGAGAAGTCCCTCGATGGCCTCGGCCTGGAGGGCTACCCGTCGCTGATCGTCATCGACAAGTCCGGAAGGGTGCGCCTCGTCCACACCGGCTACAACGCTTCGAAACAACTCCAGGCTGAGCTCTCGGGAGAGATTCAGACGCTTCTGGACGAGCGCCCTTGAAGAGCTCGGGTGACGACCCGGACCGCGCCTGTCACCGATTCTCCCGGATAAACCTCTCGCCTGCCTGATCGCCGCCTATCTCACGGATCGGTACGCCGTTTGGAGCGTAAAGCCAGAACGGATAGGTCCCTCCTCCTTGTCCCTCAGAGTCGATGGGAACGTCGACGCGCCTCACCACAACCATGTAGCCTCTGTAGGCGCCCTTGTCGAGCATCGTAAGCCCGATCGCCGGCGTCAGAATCCTCACCTGCGATGTTCTGAGATCGAGACTGACGAGCCCGCCACAAACAGCCGCTAACGGTATCATGAAATAGACGTAGCGGTTGTCAAGGGACAGGCGTGGTGCCGAGAATTCCACGTATCGAAAGTTCCCGCCTCTCACCTCGCCTGAAAACAAGCGCCGGGGATCCTTTCCGTCGGCCCCGACCATCCAAAGTTCAGACCGACGCTGCGGTCCCCGTGGCTGAGGGGGTTCGTCGAAAGGTGGACCTGGAACTGCTCGCGCAAAAACGACGTACCTTCCGTCCAGAGATAGGCTAGGATCGTAGTCCCTGCCGCTGGAAGTAATCTCTCGGCGCTCCCCGCTCGCTAACGTGATGTACAGGTTGCCCTCAACAGCGGCTACGGATGCCTTGCGCCCCGTCGCTGCAAGAGCCCCCATCGACAACATGAGGGCGACGCCTGCCTTCCCGATGCGCGATGTTATTGATGCCGTCACTCCTCCCCAGCCCTCTTTAAAAATAGCGCAAGCCGATCCGTAGGTACAGGGACCTGTTATCGATGCTTCCCCGTCGAAGAGTATCTGGCCGCACAGCGGCAAGAAAGCCGAGGCCAATCTCGGCTCAGCAGGCTCGGACAGCCTGCGCCACGGCTATATCGCCTAACCGGCGGACGGGGGCAATCGCAGAGCCTCCGCCAGCATTTGGGCAATCCGTTCGCAGGCGTGCCCATCGCCGTACGGGTTGTGGATGCGGGTCATGCGTGTGTATTCGGCATCGTCGTCCAGCAAGCGCGTTGCTTCAGCGACGATCTGCCGCTCGTCGGTGCCCACCAGCTTCACCGTGCCGGCTGTCACCGCTTCCGGCCGCTCGGTTTTCTCCCGCAGCACCAGGACCGGCTTGCCGAGGGATGGCGCTTCCTCCTGAATGCCGCCCGAATCCGTGATGATCATCCGGCAGCGGCGCATCAGGTCCACAAAAGGCACGTAGCGCAACGGATCGAGAAGCACGATATTGGCATGTCCGTCGAGCTGGCTGTGGGCGGGGCCAAGCACGTTGGGATTGCGGTGCACCGGATAAACGACCTGCACGTCGGGCCGCTCAGCCAACAGCGCGAGCGCCCGCATGGCGCGATCGAAGCCGGGCCCGAAGTTTTCGCGGCGGTGGCAGGTAACCAGCACCAACCGCCGGGCGGGATCGAGCCAGGGCCAGGCCGGCGCAGCGAGTTCGCCCCGTTCCAGCGCATTGCGCACCCAAAGCACCGCGTCGATTCCGGTATTGCCCGTGACGAAGATCTTCTCGGGCGCCACGCCTTCGCGCAAAAGGGCGGCTTCGGCGGCGCGCGTGGGGGCGAAATGAAATGCCGCGATGCGCGACGTGAGTACGCGGTTCATTTCCTCCGGAAACGGCTGCCGCATGTCGCCCGTGCGCAGGCCGGCTTCGATGTGCGCGACCGGCACGTCGTGATAAAATGCGCCCAACGCGGCGGCGAAAGTTGTGTTCGTGTCACCCTGCACGATCACCAGCCGCGGCCGCTCGGAACTGAGAACCGTCTCGACGCCGGCGAGGATCCGCGCTGTGAGGCCGCACAGCGTCTGGTCCGGTCGCATCAGATCGAGATCGAAATCCGGGCGGACTCCGAAGGCCTCCAGAACCGGGTCCAACATGTCGCGGTGCTGGGCGGTCACGGAGACCCTTACCTCAAAGTCGTCCGGCTGCGAGCGCAACCGTTTGATCAGCGGGCAGAGCTTGATGGCCTCCGGCCTTGTCCCGAAAACAAAGAGAATCCGGCTCAAAGATCGAGTATAGCCGCGATTAGCGGCGCGCTTCGATGCGGGTCGGCCGCCACAGCGTTTCCGGCGGAACGAAAAACACCAGCATAGCCAGCAGCGCCGCGGCGTTCATCGCCACAAAGGTCCGCGCCGGCGAGGAGACTCGTTTCAAGAAAAAGGCGCGGGGCACGAATCGATCCAACACTGCCAGGGCCACCAGCATCAGCTCGTCGCTGAGCAGGAAGTTGCGCCACCGGGAATCGGTCAGCGCGAGTGTCGAGCCCAAGATCAGCAGGATCGCCCAGGGCAGAACGAGGCGTCCGAATTTGTAGGAAAGAAAATGAAAACGCATCCGGTTGGCGCGGGTGAACAACTGCGGCAGGCGAACGAAGAGTTGCCAGAGACCGGCTAGCGTGCGCAACCGGCGGCGAAACTCGCCGCCCTCGGCAGCCGGATAGTCGAAGGCGAGGGCCTCCGGATCGAAGATCACCCGGTAGCCGCGAAAGAAGGCTCGCAGCGAGAATGTGCCGTCGTCCGAAATCGTATCCGGCGGCAGCGGCGAGGCCAGGCTGCGGCGGAGCGCGTAGATGCAGCCGGTGGTGCTGAAGATGGAATCGATCCGCGAATGGTGGCTGCGGGCCCAGAGCTCAAAACGCCAGTACAACTCCAGATCGGCCTGCTCGCCGGCCTGCGCAGGATTGAGCAGGCGCAACTCGCCGGTAACCGCCCCTACCGAAGGATCCGCGAAATTCGCCGCCAGGTGGGAGAGCGCGTGCGAATCCAGCATCTGCCGGACGTCGGTGAAGAACAGAATGTCCCCCGACGCCTGCGCCAAGCCGGCGTTCAACGCCGCCGCTTTCCCCCCGCGCGGAACGCATAGTAACCGCACCCCTCGATCCGCGAACGAGCGGGCGATTGTCTCCGTGGCATCGGTGGAACCGTCGGAGATCACCAGAATCTCGCGGAGGTGCGCCGGGTAATCTAACGCGAGTAGAGACTCCAGTTTTCGTTGTAGGAATTCCTCGCCGTTATGGACCGCGACCAAAACCGAAAGCGTGGGCCGAAACGCCGGATCTTTGCGCACGGGTGGTGCCGCACGGCGCGAAATCGCCAACAAGATCGGGTAGCCGATGAGGAAATAGAAGACCACGGCGGTTGCAACCGCCAGCAGCACCACGGCCAGCATCACGACTCACTCGCCGCGCCCGGGACCGCTGTCTTCTTTCGCGCCGCCCCGGACCGCCGGAACAGCGTGCGAAGCAAAATATCCAAATCGAGCGACGGGCTTTCTTGCCTGATGTAATAAAAATCGTACTCCAGACTGAGTGCTTCTTCCGGCACGCCGCCGGTTTCGGCAAGGTGGGCCTGGGACCAACCGAAAATGCCCGGCTTCACCGTGAAGCGATACACGTATGCCGGCATGAGATCGAGCAACCGATCCGCGAAAACGCTGCGCACCGGTCGCGGGCCGAACACTGCCATTTCTCCGCGGAACACGTTGATCAACTGCGGCAGGTTGGTCAGATGCAGGTGCGCAATCAGATTCCCAATCCAGCAAGGCCCGCCGGTGGACCGGGTAGTTCGGAAGCGAAACATCTGAAAAGGAATGCGCTGCAGTCCGGAACATTCGATGTGCTCCATGGCCGATCCGCCAGTGAAAACTGCGATCAGCAACGAAGCCAGAATCAACACCGGAGCGAAGACGATCAGTAGTCCCAGACCAAACAAGTTCTTGTAGATCGCCTGGAAGGCCAGCATGGCACGGCTGGTGACGGGGGTCACCGAAAAGAGCAACTCGGACGGCGCGAGCTGCTGCCATGCCACGCGCCGTATGATGCCTTCGCATAGAAACGGAGCGCCCTCGACTTCGATCCCCGCGTAGTGCAACCGGAGCAGGTCAGCAAACGAGATTCCGGCTGGCCTGCCGCTCACCACAACCGCACATGGGTGCTTGGTTTCGCACACCTCGTCTAACCGATCCGGCGGGCCTAAGAAAGGCAGTTCCCCGGAGGCGGGCGCCGGCCCGCTATCGAGCAAGCCAACCACGTTTTCCTCAAACGCGGCTGCCAATGACGCATTGGAAGAATCGAGGCCAACCAGCAGTATCCCGCCGCTCCGGCCGCCGGGTGCAACCGGCATGGCCTCTCGCAACAGGCCGGCGGCGGCCAGGCTCAAGGCGCTGCCCAGGACGATGAGGAACCAGGGAGCGGCCGGAATTCCAAATAGATAGGTCAGTCCGTATTGCACCAGCAGATTCGACCCTGCGGCAGTAAGAAACCCGTCGACCCATCGTGGCAACCCGCCGTGGGACGAACTCTCCGAGAAGACGACGGCCAGCCAGGCGACGCTGGCCGAAAAAGCCCATTGAAACGCCCACGGCGCCGCCAATACCGCCTGACCTGACCAAGCCCAGGCCGCCCAGGTGGCGGCGCCAAAACCGGCAATGCAGGAGAATAAGTCCAAGAGCGCGGCGGAGTATTCGTTTCCACGGTGAAGCGATGGCTTCATGATTTGGCGGTCACCGTGATATCGGGTTGTGTCGCAGTGCGGCGGGCTTGAAATGTCCGGCGTGCGCTTTCCGCGAATCCCATCAGATCGAATGAAGACGAGGCATCGGCGACAGCGCCGCTGACCTCGATGGACTCGACGTCCGTAAGCGACACCCGGAAGGTCCACGCCGGCGCCGTTAGCGGCGCCAGGGTCTCCGTGCGCTCGCCGTCAAGCCCGATCCAGCGGATTTCCGACATACCCAAGCTCCGCGCGCCCTCGACGAGGATGGCCCACCAGTTCTTTTCGTCGCTGGCCAGATCCAGTTCCCAGGTCAGGCGCTCCAGACGCAACCGCCCGTCCAGAGCGCGTTTGACCCCGCCGCCAAACAGGAACTGGCCGGTTATATCGAATTCCCAATAGCGCAGTTGGTGTATGCCGATTCCGGCGGCCACACAGAACAGGACAATCACTACAATCTGCAATTTCCCGCCGAAATGGGAACTGGCCAGCAGAGCCAGGGCGGCGGCCAGCGCGGCTAACAGGTACAGGACCCACACCGCCTGCTGCGCCGAGAAACCGCGGTCCAACAAACGGTGGTGGATGTGCCGCCGATCCGCTGCGAAAATCGGCTGGTTGCGCAAGAATCGCCGCAAGACCGAAAGCGAAACGTCGAGCAGCGGGATCGATAAAGCCAGCAGCGGCACCAGCATGCTCAGCAACGTCGACGCCTTCTGGGTCCAGATCATGCCGTAGCAGCCCAGCAGAAAGCCGATCAGCAAGGCGCCCGAATCGCCAAGGAAAACGGTAGCCGGATTGATGTTGTAACACAGAAACCCCAGCAACGCGCCGACCAGCGGAAAGGTGGCGTGCGCCAACGGGAGGTTGTGCCGCAACATCGCGGCCGCGAACAGCGTGAGAGTGGCCACCAGGCCCATCCCCGCGCAAAGCCCATCCAGCCCGTCGATCAGGTTGAGAGCGTTGCTGGTCAGCAGCAGCCAAAAAACCGTGAGCGGATAGTCCAGCCACACCGCCACCGGCTGACCCGCAAGGTCGCCGATATGCAGGCCACTGAAGAAAACCAGGGACGCTGCCACCACCAAGCCTGCGATCTTAAAAATCGGCTTCAGCGAAAAAAAGTCGTCCAGCAGCCCCGTCAGGAAAACCAGCGTGGCTCCTGGAAGCAGTTTCCAGGCCGAGGGAGCAGCCGCGGCTTCGGTCGCGGGCGCAGTCAGCAAGGCAACACCGTAGGCGACGGCGATTGCAATTCCTCCCACCCGCGGCATGGGATAGGCGTGCATCTTGCGCTTCCCCGGCCGATCCATCATGTTGTACGAACGAAAAATGTCGCGGACGATCGGCGTCAGGACGATCGCGATCAGGAAAGCTTTGCCGGCCATCCACAGCAGTTCACCCATGACGGAGCCTTCCCAAAAAGCTACCCCCAAGTACTCTGAATGGAAGCCAGCTTATCGCGGTCCAGCGAATGTTCCACTCTGGCCGTGACACCGGACTCGGAGCACTGTTGCACCTCGCCCAGGTACAGCATGGAACCACACTCAATTTCGACCAGCACACCTGGGGAAAAGCCATCTTTTGGTCCCGGCAGATCCACGCAAAGCGAGGTGTTCTCCCAGCCGGCTTCCCACCCTTCCAGGAAGTCGCCATCCGGCAGATGCCGCACCTTCACGCTGTTCCGTTCGGGCATGGAAGTATCATACTCCATCCACCGGCGGACCGTGTACCTGCGGAACCTGTCCGATACCCGGATCTTCGCCTCGTCCTTGCGCCTCCAGCGCCTGCCCCAGAGCCAGCAGGCCGGGCATTGAGGTCGCTGCCGGCACCCGGTCTTGAGCGGCATCGTTCCTGTTAGCGACAGCTTTCGGGTTGTCATCCGGTTTCTTGCGTGGCTTGCGGACCAGGTACGCCATCACGGCCAGGGAAGCCAGGAAAAGCAGAAAAGTCACTGATTCACACTCCCTTCCCGTCTTCCATCGGCACGGACCCGGGCGGCCTTTAGCCAACGGGGCGCATTCGCAGGGGCTGCGACTGGCGATTAGGGGCGGAATCGGCCAACTTTTTGCAGGAAACAAAAGGCTTAAGACGGCTCAAGACCTCTTTTTTTTTGCGCGAAACGCCCCAAAGGGCCGCTTCCGGCGAAAAAACAAACTCCTCTTCCAATCGCATGGCAAGCGGCTCTGGAGTTTCCGGCGCACCCCACACGAGCCGGCTTCATGGGCGGGGCATCCCAGCTAGCGCTTCGCCGCTACATCACCGGCCCGATCCGCCAGGGGACGAATTCCCGGTGGCCCAGGCGCTCGGCGCAAGTCCGCTGGCCGGAAGCCACCGCCAGCATCGTTTCGAAAACCTCGCGGCCCACTTCGTCTATGGTGCGCTCGCCGTCGGCGATGCTGCCGGCGTTCACATCCATGTTGTCTCGCATGGCGCGGAAGGTGTGGCTGTTGCTCGCGATTTTGATCACGGGGATGGTTGGAAAGCCAATCGCGCTGCCGCGGCCGGTAGTGAACGCGATCAGGTTCGCCCCGCCAGCCGCGAGGCCGGTCAGCGAAACCGGATCGTAGCCGGGCGTGTTCATGAACGCGAAGCCGGAGTTGTGGATGCGTTCCGCGTAATCATAGACCTCAATCAGCGGGGACGAACCGCTTTTCGCTGTAGCGCCGAGCGACTTCTCGAGGATGTTGCTGAGGCCGCCGGCCTTGTTTCCGGGGCTGGGGTTGTCGTCAAAGCTGCCGCCAAAGCGCGCCAGGTATTGCTTGTATTGATCGATCTTGGCGAGCAGTTGCTCCGCCACGTGGCGATTGCGCGCGCGCTGGACTAGCAGGTGCTCCGCACCGAAAATTTCCGGGGTTTCGGCCAGCACCGGCGTGCCACCCAACTCGGCCAGCCAATCCGAGCAGCGGCCCAGGGCCGGATTGGCCGTGATGCCGGAGAACGAATCCGAGCCGCCGCAGTTCAACCCGAGCACAATGCGCGACGCGGGGAGGGGCCGGCGCGATTCGGCGGCGGCGGCTTCGATCAGGCGCGCAATCTCGCGGCGCGCGGCCTCGACGGTCGAGCGCGTGCCGCCGCTCGCCTGCACCGTCATGCCCACCAGGCGTGCGCTGCGCGGCCCGGAATCCCCCAGGTAATGATCGATCTGGTTGCCCTCGCAGCCCAACCCCAGAATCACGGAGGCGGAAACGTTGGGATGATCGAGCACGCCGCCGAGCGTGCGCCGAAGCTGCTCAATATCGGCGTCGCCCGAATGCCCGCAGCCTTCGCCGTGCGGAAACGCCACCACCCCATCCACGTTCGGCGGCAGCGTTTCGCCCGCGTAGCTGCCGGCGATTAGCTCGGCCGTATGTGCGGCGCAGTTCGACGCCGCCACCACCGCAATGTAGTTCCGCGTGCCGGCGCGGCCGTCTTTGCGCAGGTAGCCAAGGAAGCTGGGACCGTCCTCGCGGCGCACCGGCTCATCGAGCGAGGCGGAAGGAAACTGATACGCCGCGCGGCGTTCGTCGAAGGCTAGGTTGTGGGTGTGTACGTGGCTGCCGGGCTCCAGCGGCACTACGGCGAGACCGATGGGTTGGCCGTAGCGAAACACGGTTGCGCCCGCCGCAATCACCCGCAGCGCCACTTTGTGGCCGGCCGGGATGGCCTCCCGGACCGCCAACGTTTCTCCGCCCACGTGGAATTCGGTACCTGCCGCCAGCGGCACCCGCGCCACCGCGACGTTATCGGCGGGGTGAAGCTGAATCGCCGAATTCTGGGGGTTGGGCAAACTGGCGATTTCGAGCAGCATTGAGCGATTCCCGGGGCGCCGGCGGCTGGCGCGAACATGCCGCCGCAATTCCGGACAGCAGCCCTCTCTCTCTTCAGCTTACATGTACATGCCGCCGTTGACGGCCAGCACGTGCCCGGTAATGTAAGACGCATCGTCGCTGACCAGGAACTTCACTGCGTTGGCGATATCTTCCGGCGTGCCCATGCGGCCCAGCGGAACCGTGGCCAGCATCTTCTGCTTGAGCTCCTCGGGCAGGCTCTTGGTCATGTCGGTGTCGATGTAGCCGGGAGCAATCGCGTTCACGGTGATTCCGCGGCTGCCCATCTCCTGCGCCAGCGCCTTAGTGAGTCCGATCAAGCCGGCCTTGGAAGCCGCGTAGTTGGCCTGTCCCACGCTTCCCGCCTGGCCCACCACGGAGGATATGTTTATGATGCGCCCCCAGCGGTTGCGCATCATGCCGGGCAGCGCCTGCTGGCTGCACAGGAACGCGCCTTCGAGATTCACCTTCAGCACCAGTTGCCAGTCCGACGGTTTCATGCGCACGGCTAGGCCGTCGCGCGCAATGCCAGCGTTGTTCACCAGCACATCAATGCGTGTCTTGTCCTTGAGCGTCTTGGCGAAACCCTCTTTGACCGATTCCGGCGACGTCACGTCCAGATTCAGCGTCATCGCCTCGCCATTGCAGGCGCGGATTTCGCCAGCCACCGCTTCGTTGTTTTCGAGTTCAGGCGAAGCCACTACGATTTCGAAGCCGGCGCGGCATAGCTTGAGCGCGATCGCGCGGCCGATGCCGCGGCTCGCGCCGGTGACGAAGGCTACTCGGTTGAACATGCTTTCTCCTCGGGATGTACTCGCCGTTCAGCCTCAATCATAAACCAGGGTGGGTGCGTTTCGTGCCGCGAGACACTCCGCATCGCGGCGAGAGTGAACATCCGGCTCTTCATAACGAACTTATTATCGCAAGGCTAGCGAAAACACTTGTAAGATCCTCCCGCGAACGGCGACTATCTGAAGTGTGGGATCGCCGAGCCAGGACGAACGGTATCACCAGGCGGCGGCCGAGTATGGCGCGGCCCTGGAACGGCTGGCGCGCGCGTATGAGTTCGACCCGGACCGCCGGCGCGATTTGCTGCAGGAGATCCATCTGGCCCTTTGGCGCAGCTTCGCTTTGTTTGACGGACGCTGCTCGCCGCGCACCTGGGTCTACCGCGTGGCGCACAATACGGCAGTCAGCTACGGTATCGGCCGGCGGCGCTCCGGCGACCGCAACCTGGTGAGCCTGGAAGAAGTCGAACCGACGCTGGGTGATCGCGACGCCGACGAAACGGCCGGCCGCCGCCACGTTCTGGCGCAATTGACGGAGATGATTCAGAGTTTAAAGCCGCTCGACCGCCAGGTGATTCTTTCTTACCTGGAAGGGATGGATGCCGCCCAAATCGGCGAAATCACCGGTCTCGCGGCGGGCAACGTGGCTACCAAGATTCATCGCATTAAGACCGTGCTGGCCAAGCGGTTTACCGAAGGAGCCAACCATGCCGGATGAGTTTCCGCAGGACGACTATTGCAACGCCTGGCAAAACCAGCCAGTGGAGAATATCACCATGTCACTCGAAGAAATCCGGCGCAGAGCCGGCAAATTTCAACGCCGCATCTGGTGGCGCAATGCGCGCGAATACGCGGCCATCGTGGTCGTGGTCATCGTGTTCGGGCTGTACATGAAGTGGTTTCCGAATCCGATTATGCGCGCGGGTTCGGTCATCACCATCGCCGGCGCGCTGTATGTGGCATACCAGCTCCACCGGCGCGCTTCGTCTGAGACTGGGCCCGCCGCGGCAGAATTCGAACAATGCCTGGGCTTCCATCGCCACGCATTGGAACGCCAGCGCGATGCGCTCGAGAACATCTGGAGCTGGTACCTGGGCCCGCTCATTCCCGGCCTGGTGGTCTTTTCCGCCGGAATGGCCATCGCCGCGCCCATCCCGTTCCGCCATCGCGTTCTCGCGACCGCCATCATGCTCGCCGTGATTGGCGTTGTGTTCTGGCTGGTGGCCCAAATGAACCGGCGCGCGGCGCGCAAGCTGCAAACGAAGATCGACCAATTGAAAGCACTGGAACAATGATCATGTTCAAACGAATCGCTGTGCCGATGTTACTCGTGGCCGCTGCTGCGCGAGCCCAATCTCCCGCTCCGCCGGATGCCGAGATCCGCCGCATCCTGGCACAGCGCGTGGATGAGCGTCACAACGCGGTGGGAATGGTGGTTGCGGTGATCGAGCCATCGGGCACCCGAATCGTCGCGTATGGCAAGCCAGCCAAGGAGGATGCACGGGCCCTCAACG
>Ga0187888_1003258_pt1 | contig 12904 bp, 8 predicted proteins | sample June2016WEW_7_40_FD_132987 | JGI IMG/M metagenome (GOLD analysis project Ga0187888, IMG submission 132987) | Peatland microbial communities from SPRUCE experiment site at the Marcell Experimental Forest, Minnesota, USA - June2016WEW_7_40 | ecosystem: Environmental > Terrestrial > Soil > Wetlands... | reverse complement strand
GAAGCGGATCGAGCCGGCTCTACAAGTGGTACGGGAGTCATGTGACACAGGTTCGCGCGAGGGTCGGATCGGCTCAGGCCGCCACGGGCTGGGACGACATGATCCGCACCTTGAAGCCGAGCGACTGGCTGAGCGCGACCAGCTCGCCGAAGACGTCGCCATAGGCGACGGCGATGTGGTTGCTCATGTAGTGCGCCATGATGGTTTCCATCGAGCAGCCGAGGTCGGCGGCCATGAAAGGCCACTGGCGGGTTGTGCCGCGCCACCAGGCTTCTCTGACGTCCTCGGGCAAGCTCACGGACTCGCCCCGACCGAGCTCCATCACGGGCTGCCCGGTGCGGTCGAGCCACGTCCTGGCCCAGGTGATCGGGCCGGCAAGGCTGACGCCGGTGAAGGTGCCGCCGGGCACGGGGAAATAGCCGGCCGGCTGGCGGTAGCTATGAACGCCCTGGAGGCTCTTCACGTCATGGTTGAACGCATAGGCGCCGCAGCTTCCGGAATTGAGCAGCACCCAGAGGAAGCGGCCGTCGTGCTTGGCTCCCCAGCGAACATCGTGGAACATGACCGCGCCGGGAAGGCCCTTGGACTCGAGGACGCGTTTCATCAGCTCCATCGGAATCAGGTTGCCTTGGTCGGCCTCGGTGCTGGTCATGACGGCGTGGCCGTTGCCCTCGGGCCGGGCATGAGAATTGAGCAGGCCCTCGGCGAAGTCGCTGGGGGGAAGCAGCTTCAGCAGGCCAAGCTGGTACTGCCAGCCGAGGCAGTCGGCCTTGAACTCGTCGAGCAGGTCGAGCACCGCGAGGTAGCCGCGGAGCTGCTCCCGGGTGGCTTCGGCAGTGAAGTCCTCGGCGACTGCCTCCTTCCAGTGGAAGACGACCCCCTTGTCCTGCACGAACCGAAACGCCTGGTCCACGCGCGCGTCGGACACGGTATTGACCCGGTCGATCAGCCAGGCCTGGTCAACCTTGTGCTCGGAGAAGCCGATCTTGTAGAGGACGCGCGGGCCGAAATAGCCGTTGATCATGCCCATCGACGTATCGCCAAGCATGAGCGCAAGGATGCGCTGCTGGCGGATTGCCGCGAGCACCTCAAGGGCCGTGGCAGCCGCTGCCGGGGCGATCGCGCCGGCACCGTGAAGCTCGCGTGTGTCGTAGCGGATCTGGCCGGTGGAGCACCACTCGTCGAGGCGGTCCATGAACCGGGCATCGGCGGTCCAGTCGGGAGCGTCGGTCCAGACCCGCGATGCGGAGCGGCCGACACTTTCCAGTGACGCGCCGGTATTCAGCAGGGCCACCAGTCCCGGCCAGGTGCCCGAGAAATTCGAGGCCAGGAGCCGGGGGTTCTCCTTGCCCACCACGCCATCGACGGTGTGTGGGGCGTAGGTCCAGTGCACGAAAACGCCGACGACCGGGTCGTCGATCGGCCCGAGCTGGGCGATTGCCTGGTCGGGACGCGTCAGGTAATCCTGGATGACGTAAGGTGAACGCCCCAGCTTCCTGAGCGCGGCGACCAGTTGCTCGGTCGTCTCACGCGACAGAGCCAGCGCCCATTCGTTGGGCTTGGACCGATAGTCCCCGGGCCAGAAAATCGCAACCTTCTTGGACATGGTAGACCCGGGTGAGAGAAGAGTACACTGTGGTCAGCGATCAACCCAGAGTGTATATTGCCCATTCAGGGCATGCTACGCCCTGGCGACGGCGGCGTCCCAGGAGACCTCGAGCTGTCGGCGATTTGATCCATTCCGACCCGGATTTCGAGACACCGGCAATGTATGACCTCGTGGTGATCGGTGGGGGCTCAGGGGGTTTGCACCTGGCCACGTTGGCCGCACGTGTCGGCGCCAAGGTCGCCCTGATCGACAAGAGGCCTCCCGGAGAAAAAGGCTGGTTGGCGGCGTGGGTGCCCAGCAAGGGTTTGGTGCAGGCGGCCCGGCTGGTCCGGCAGATTCGCGGAGCCGGTGAATTCGGAATCCACGTCGAGCCGCCCCGCGTCGATCTTGCCGCGGTGCTGAACCGGCTGCGCAGCGTGTCCCAGGCGTCGGCCGCGGATCGTTCGGACGAGGCTCTCGCGGCCCGCGGAATCGACGTCTTCCACGGGACGGCCGCCTTCGAAGCCTACGACATGGTATTACTGAACGGCACCGGGCGTATCGAGGGGCAGCGGTTCGTGATCGCCACCGGCTCGCGGCCGGCGCCGCCGCAGATCCCCGGACTGAGCGAGGCCGGATCCCTCGACGACGCTTCACTCTGGTCGCTCACCCAGGTGCCCGAGAGCCTGACCGTCATCGGGGCCGGTTCGATCGGCATGGAGTTCGCCCAGGTCTTCGCCCGGCTGGGATCGAAAGTGACCGTCCTGACCGATGAGGACCGGGTCCTCCCCCGCGAGGATCCCGAAATCTCCGGGCACGTCGCCTGCATGCTCACCGGCGAGGGCATCACGATCAAGCGGCGGGCGGTGATCGAGAAGATCGAGCAGCGCGGCGATCAGAAAGTCTGCATTTACAACGACGGGGACACCGGCGAGCGTACTGAAGTCTCGTCCGCGGAGACCCTCTGCGCCTCGGCCCGGCTCGCCAACGTCGAGCACTTGAACCTCGAGGCCGTGGGAGTCCATGCCGATCCCGAGCACGGCATCGAGGTCAATGAACTGCTCCAGACCCACGCGGTCCGCGTCTTCGCGATCGGCGACGTGTTGCAGCGCCACCAGTACACACACGCGGCCGAGGCCGAGGCCGAAGTCGCCTTCCAGAACGCCGTGCTTCGCCGCCGCCGCAAGATCGATTACACCAGCCTCCCGTGGGCCACGTTTCTTGATCCCGAGGTGGCGACCGTCGGTATCGCCGCAGCCCAGGCCAAGGCCGATGACCTCGAGCATCACGTTTTCCGCGTCAACTATGCCGACATCGACCGCGCGCGTATTGACGGCCGGCCGGAGGGCTTTGCCAAGGTGGTCGCCTCGCCCTCGGGAAAGATTCTGGGCGCGACCATCCTTGGCGTGCAGGCCAGTCTGGTATTGCAGCAACTTGTGCTGGCAATGGACGCGGGGCTCGGCCTGGGCGAGCTTGCCGAGACGACCCAGATCTATCCGACCTACGGTCAGGTGATTCGCGAGCTCGCCGGCCAGTTCCAGGCAACCCGCCAGCGGGGCTTCATGGCGACAGCGCTCCGGTTCTTCTACGGCTTCCAGCCCCGCACCGCTGCCGTCGACGGAGCGTCTTCCCGCACGCCAGACGCTCCCCATGGATCTGCTGACGATGCGAGCGCCGCGTCCCATTCGACCGGCCCCGCACACGGACATGGTCACTGAACCGGCGGTATTTCACCAGCCAGGGCTTGGAAGCGATGGAACGAAAGGTCGCTCTCGTTGCAGGAGCCAGCGGCATCATTGGCCGCGGGATCGTCGAGTGCCTCACCCAGCGCGGGGACTGGGAAGTCATCGCCCTGGCCCGGAAACCCTCCGACGCCGTGAATCACGCTCGATTCGTATCGGTAGACCTGCTCGACCCCAGGGACTGTCACGACAAGCTCGGGACGCTGAGCGACATCACCCACGTCTTTTATGCGGCGTACAAGGAGCAGCCCTCCGAGCCCGGCCAGGTGGCCGTCAACGGCGCGATGCTCCGCAACCTGGTCCAGGTCGTCGAGGCCGCCGCACCCGGCCTGGTGCATATCAACCAGATGCAGGGAGCCAAAGCCTACGGCTGCCAGTTCGGACCTTTCAAGACGCCCGCCAAGGAGACCGACCCGCGGCATTTCCCGCCGAACTTTTACTATGACCAGGAAGACTTCCTGCGCGAACGACAGCAGGGCAAGGCCTGGACATGGTCGGCGCTGCGGCCCAACCTCGTGATCGGACCGGGCGCCGGGCACCCCATGAACATGATCATGGTGATCGCCGTTTATGCCGTCATCTGCCGTGAGCTGGGTATCCCGCTCTGGTTCCCGGGAACTCACGCCGGATTTAGCATACTCCTGGAGGCCACGGATGTGGCGCACCTGGCCAGCGCAGCCATCTGGACCGCGACCGAGCCGCGCTGCGGCAACGAGGTCTTCAATATCACCAACGGCGACTACTTCCGATGGCAGCACCTCTGGCCCGGCTTCGCCGATTACTTCGGTATGAAGGCTGCGCCGCCCTTGCCGATCCCGCTGGCGGAGATGATGGCCGACAAGGGCCACGTCTGGGAGCAGATGACCCAGAAATCTGGGCTGCGTCCCTATCGCCTGGACCAGCTCGTCTCCTGGGGATTCGGCGAGTTCGCCTTCCGGATCCCGTACGACACCATCTCCGACACCACCAAGGCTCGGCGCTACGGGTTTCACGACGTGGTCGAGACCGAGGAGATGTTCCGGCGCAAGTTCACGGAGCTCAGGGAGCAGAAATACATTCCCTGAAAACCCGGGCAACGTCGTCAACGGCGAATTCGCAGCGCTCCAGGGGCGACCGGCCCGACCCCGATCAGGCCGTGGCGGCGTCCAGCGGACTGCGCCAGATTGGCTGCACGGGGAAGAGGATGCGAGCGGCGTCGAGGGCCGTTGCGGTCGAGGCCACGAATCCTTCGTCGCTGGTCGTGGAATCGACGCTGGTGTGACCCATCAGCAAGCGCACCAGAGTCTGGGGCGAGAGGGTCAGGTGGCGGCGGCTGAGCTTGTCGGGCTCGATCCGGGTGTTCTTCCCCTCGATGTGAATCAGCCAGCGGTGATCGTCGCTGGTGATCCCCAGCTCCAGAGGCAGGGCACAGCCCGCTGCCGCAGCGCGTCGGCTCAGTTCCGGAAGAATGCACTTGAGGAACCCGCCCGCGTCGGGAATGTGATACATCGAGAGGGCCGTGTCGACGATGTCCTGGTCCATCAACCGGCCGGCCGCGCTCAGGAATGCCTCGATGACCGGATGGTTGGCAGGGGCATGGACCGTGACCTGAGGATACGCACGCTCAAGGGCTTCGGCGCGCACGCGGCCCAGCAGCGAACGAAGCGCCTGCGGATGCGCCGGATCGGAGGCGATCTCGAGAATCTTATGGTCCTTCACGAAGGCATAACCGCGCACGTTTTCACCCTGACAGGCAACCCAGATGACGTGGGCGTACCGACGGCCGATCATCCACCGCCAATATTCCTCGGATCGGATGACCGTTCCGGTGACCTGGGCGTACTGCATATCGTAGAGCGACATCAGGCCGGCAAGCTCGACCTGTCGCCAGGGACGGACATGCCAGAAGCCCGCCCGTCCCTCGATCAGCCCGTCACTGACCTGGGGGAGGTTGCGGCTGAGGGCCTGGGCGTGAGTCTGCCGCCCGCAAACACCCCACCCGAGCGGTCGATAGAACTGAGGCATCCCGGTCGTCAGCGCCTGGAGCGCGTGCCCCGTCGCCCGGGCCCGCTCGTCCGCCAGACGCATCAGGTTCTGGGCGAATCCCAGACCCCGAAACTCAGGCAGTGTTCCTACCCACATCACGCCATTGATCGGCACCGAGGCACAACCATAACGAATCTCACGCTCCGTGAGGTGAGCATGGCTGACCACGCGTCCATCAACCTTGGCCAGCAGACGCTGCTCGGGGCGATAGGCCGGATCGCTCAAGGCGCCGAGGAATGACTCTCGATCCGGACCATGAAACACGTGGAGCAAGGTCTGGTACACGGCTTCATGGTCGGCTTCGGTTCCAAGGCTGTACTCGACCGAGCCGCGGCGAAACGGCAAGCGTAACGCCGACGATGGAGCTTTCATCGGGTCGCCCATTCTGGGGACACGTCGCGCGGGGCGGGGACTGTCAGCCGAAGACCAAGAGTATCCAACGCTACTCATCACGCAACGCCTTGCTCACATTGTACGAGCTAAGAATCGCCTCTGCCTCAAGGTAGTTACCGACCTTGCGGCTTTTTCGACACCTGAGTTTACCGGTTCTATCGACTGCACTCGAACCCAACACTGTTTCAAATTAAACCCAAATCAACCTCTCGAGTTGCTATTTAAGGATCCAGCCCGGAGCCCAAACCCATCATTGATTTGTGCAAGCGCTGTGCCGAATGGAGCACGAAGGCGTACTCGCGACCATCCGCCAGGCGATTCCATTCCAGGCCCGCAAGGACTTGCGACCTGCGGACTTGAAGCGAATGAACTGGTTCCCGCACCAGTTCCTGGAGTGCTTCATTGATGGCTCGGATGGCCCGAAAACGAGCAATCCTCTCCGGCTTGGTGCTGCTTTCTCGCGCAATCGCCTCATGCTTCTCATTAATCAAGTTACGAACCTGGGGCGAAAGTGGTTCGGAGAGATGGCGATCCGGATTATAAACCAGGTCGCGGAGGCCCCGCTCCAGCGTTGCAAGCTCTGATGATGTGGCAGTTTGCTCAGGTAGACCCAGCCAGGCGGTCAAGGAGAGGGTGAGGAATTCCGGAGGCTCGATACCGAAGAATCGCCGGGCGATGGAGTTGCCCAGCTCGTCGTACTTCGCCCCGCCGATTCCGTGGATGAACAGATCGCCCAGCAGGTAGCGGCAGAACATGGTCGTTGTCAGCGCCCTGGTGCGCAGGCGAATCGACCGGGTGGCGAGATCATGCAGCCGTTCCACGGCGCAGCAAGCCTCGCGATCAGGGGACAGGGGCAGCTCGATCAGGGGGTCGTCTTCGCCGGCGATCCGCAAGAACATCGTGCGCGATCCCTGAAGTACGAGCAGAGGCCGCCGGCGGGGTTGTCCCTGCCGCCAGACCCAGAACGGGGCCTCACGCCACTCACCCTGGACGCCGAGCGCGGAGACCGGATGGTTCTTGCTGCGGATGCCGTAGACCGCGCGATACTCGGCCAGGGCAGCGTTGTGGATCCGCTGGAATCGGGGAAGCTGGGCCAGCAGATGGGACGCGAACCAGAAGAAGCCCTCGGTCTGGCAGACCTGGCTCAGGGGAATCTCCAGGTTGGAGCCGCCCCAGTGACCCTCCAGCTCGCGCCGGGCCAGGGCAATCCGCATTCCCAGAGTCCGCTGGCCTTCCGCCCGGCGCACGGCACGAGGCCAGAAATCCTCGATGATCGGATCGGCAACGACCTCGCCAAGGACTTGCCGCGCGCGATCGCCAAACGAGGCGAAAAGGGCCTCGTCATGGACCGCCAGGTCCTCGTAAGGCATCTCTCCCCTCCACTGATCGAACTCGACCCGCACATTCTGGATGCGGTCCTTGCCGACCCTGGGAATCCGGATCGAGGCCGACTTGGGTAAGTCGTCGTCCACAATAAGGTTCAATCCCAGGCCGCCGTGTGCCCTGGCAAGCACGGCCGTGGCGAAGTTCTTGACCCAGACGCCGGGGTGAAAGAGCTCGGGCTGATGGCCGGTGATCACCAGTGGCGTGATCACCGAGTCGCCGGAGCACGGCCCGCGCTCGGGGACGTCCAGTCCATGGCCGCGGAGGAAATTGCATGCGGCCGCAATGACCTCACGATGAACAAGGCCGCGCAGCATGCCGGCGCGGCGGCCCTGGAAATCATGATCCCAGCCCGCGAGCCTTTCCTCATTGCGTGTGAACTGGGCTGCCACCTCGGCGAGTGGTGGCACCGCCAGCAGGCCGCCGTCATTCGAGGGAGCCCGCAGGCGATGGCCCTTCTTCATCCTCGACATCCTCCGGCCACTTCAAGCCCCGCCCTGTTCAGGGCTTTCTGGAGGACTTGCTTGTAATGGTTCAGCCGGAATGAAGAATCGTCGAGCGAACCGCCGAATGCACGCTCCTCGTCCAGGTAGATGAGCGGCACCGGAACCTCCACGATCGAGAGTCCGTGCTGCACGGCCTGCACCCAAACCTGAAGCGGCATGGCGTAGCCGTGATCCGTGATGTCGAAGACCTCGAGGGCCGATCTGCGATAGGCTTTGAAGCCGCAGAACGCGTCGGTGAGGTTCAACCCCAGGCATTCGTTGAGCCAGCGCGTGACCTCCATGTTGATCCGCCGGCGCTCTTCGGGAGGTCTCTGGTTCGGATCGAAGACCCGGAGATAACGGCTCCCCGAGACGATATCGGCCTCCCTGAGCCGCCTGGCGAGCTCGGAAATCCGGGCGGGCTCGTGCTGGCCGTCGCAATCCAGCGTCACCAGAGCGTCGTAGCCCCCCTCGATCGTGTGCCGGAACGCGGTGCGCAAACCTGCTCCGTAACCCAGGTTGCGTGGGTGCCGGAGCACCTTCACCGCGGCAAAGCGGCGGAGCAAGGCGGGTGTCTGGTCGGTCGAGCCATCATCGACAACCAGGATATTCTCGGCGTGGCGAGATACCTCTCGCAGCACGTCCTCGAGATACTTCTCTTCATTATGTACGGGAATGGCGGTGAGGAGTCTCATCGACGGGACCGCTGAATCTGAAGGAAGAGATCCGGGCTGGTGAAGGCTCGACCACGGTGCATTCACAAGACCTACGCATTCTAGGTCAGGGCACCTGGAAGTCAACGTGGGGGAGGATTCCGAACGGAAGTCGCCACTCTGAAGGCGTTTCCTACCTCCGTGACCGGCGCCTGAAGGCACGGTTCCATGACGGGCGTTTCCGGGTGACAGCCGACGCGAACCGCCGACCGCCTGCTTGGTTCGGCTGCCGTCGATATTGGAGGGTCCGAACCGGGCACCGCCATCGTGAACGGCTGCATCCTAACTTGTTGAGATTTGTTGAGGTTTTCGAAGGTTCATAGCCCCAAGACGCACCGGTCGACGACTTAAACCGTTTCCTGACATGGTCTTAAGAATATGTTTAATGAACATACGCATCGTAAAATTCCCGGAAATTCTTAACTTTTGGCGAGGTGGCACAGTCGAAATTGCTCCGGGCCAGAGGCAAGTTGTTCGGCGACGCTCTCCTGTCCGACCGTTGCGACATTCCCCCGCTGGCTACTGCCTGCCACAGACCGCCGGTTTGCCAAAGACCGAACGGGGCCCGATCTCGACGAGCGGTCCTTCCATATTCAGTATGTCACCGAACCGGTCGATCGCTTCGGACAAATCAAACTTTTCCTCCCCACACGCCACCGCCCATCTGTTGGGCGGAAGGAGCCACCTACTTTCCGCCACATAAGGAAACGTGGTTGGCCCCAACGTCCCACGCTCACCGGTGCTGGACGGCCGTGCGGTTAAGAAAAGTCGAGAAAACCGGAGTTCAGTGAGCGGAAGGCCCGCACACTTTATGGAACCAAGGAAACGTGGGTGGCCCTTTGGACCAAGCCGTGCCTCGCCGTGAATCAGGCAGCTTCAGTCCGACTGGTTATTGAATAGTTCGGCCCGCAGATAGAAAATCAAAGGGATACGTGCGCACACGAGGGCTGATTTTGCGGGTAGTAACATAGCGTTGCGTGCGTCCGCTGGTAGTCAGTCGACGGAGGAAAGTTGCCCGTGAATGACGCCTTGGGCACGATTCGAGGAAAGCTCTCCACGCTTTCGACCGAGATCCTTGCAGGCCGATTTGACCATGCCAGTCAGGCCTGGGGTGGAGCTGATGTCGCTATCACAGACCGTCCGCCTAAGCCTAGCAGCGCGGACGATTTTTATCCTGAGCCCAGGTATGTCGTCACTAAACATGCACTCGAACTGAGCTGGCTGTTCGAGAGCCTCCGGGACATCTTCTCTCCGGTCCTTGATGGCGCTACGAAGATCGAATTCTACGGCCGTCTCGCGAACGCCGCCAACCACTACGTGGCGAGGTTCGCTGGGCAAGCGCGTACTGCTCAAGACCTGCTCTTCGCAGTAGCACATGAAGCATTCGCGATTCTGGATGAGATGGAAGACGGCGAATTTCATTTCCTGTTGGTCGCGGTCGGAAACACGATCTGGGACGACCTCGTAGATGAAGCCGAACGTTCCGGCTATCTCGGCCCCGAAGCAACGCGCCGCTTTTTTGAGGACATGGAGAAGAGGCACCATGATGCTTGACATCTCCAAGTCCGCGAAGTCATTCCTTGAAGCTCTGCCCGGCAAGCAATACAAGCAAATTGCAGAGCGAGTCCTTGGGCTCTCAGTAAACCAAGATCCGCATGATTCACGCCATCTGTCGGGATACCCCGGTTATAAGCGCATCGACCAAGGAGAGTATCGGATCGTCTTCTATGTCGAGGGAAATGTTATTCGCGTGCCCTGTATCGGGAAGCGAAACGATGACGAGGTTTATCGACAACTCGGCCGCAAGGGGTAAGCCGAGAAGAGCCACCTAATCACGGACCGACGCTGAAATGGCCCGCCATCGCGGTTTTCGTGCTATCATAGGTCTGCCCGGCGGGCCGGGGCCGCCGCATACGCGACTACCGCCACGGGGGCGTCATCATAAGCAACGAGGGGATCATTACCTCGGGGTCGAAGAGGCCGCGAAGTTCCTTGGAGTCGTACCGAAAACCATCCGGATATGGCGAGACCGAGGCAGGATTCCCGAGTGCCGCCTTCCCGCAAATAACTATCGCATGTTCACGAGGGCTGACCTGCGGAAACTGCTCGAACAGATCAAGCGGTCACGCAAAGGAACAAGAAGCACCCGATGAGCCTTTCCACTTGGGTGAGAGAGCAAGTCGAAGCCCGAGCAAGGCACCACCGCTTGGTCTGGGTTCACGACTCGTATGAACTTCTTGAAGCTGGCGAGATTCCGGTCCTTCAACTGGACCTCGTCTCCACAGGACATACCCTGCTTTCAGTCAGAAACGCCCTGCAACTGCGTGAGGCATTGGAGGGCCGCGATCCGTTGACGGCGAAACTGGTCTTGCTCGACCAATCGTACACGCTCCGCGATCCTCACTTATTGCCCAAGGACGCCCTGCCTGGTGACCTGCTGCCCTTGCGAGCGCCCGATTGGAAGCCCCTGGTGGATGCGGAGGCATTCTTCAAGCCGACCGTGCGGGGGTTCCTCTGCCATCTCACCGGCGACGAGCAGTGGCCGGCCGCGGTCAACGTGTATCCGTATGAGAAACTGGCACGCGACGACCCTCATCGGTTCGCGCGAGCCTACGATACGTTTCGCCGGACGGGACACGCGCCTTGCGATGATGACTTGGTCATCGTCGGCGCAAGTGCTTTCTTCGGTACCGACCTGTTCGAGGTCAGTCAGCCGTTGGCCGCACTGGAACTCGCCTTTCATCAACGACCGAAATGGGACGCTTTGCGGGACTTGTTCAATGCGGCCGAGATGGAAGTGATCCGCAACCGCTTGCAGGCGATGCCACAGCCCATCGGCGACCTCTTCGGTGCAAACGAGGAGAACGCTCGGCTGGCGCTCGTTGCCCTGGTGATCCTGCGGCAGCACCTCGACGAGCCCGGACGGCATCTTCCCATTCTTTCGCCATCCTTAGCGCAGTACCAGGATTGCACTGTCGGGCTTTCCACTGAGGCCCCAGCTTGGTTTGTCGAGGAGGAAGTGCCGCGATTCGAGAAACTGATCGGCGACACCTTTCGCAAGCACATTCGCACGTCCCTGCAATTAGACAACAAGGCCCAGGCCCGGGCATTTGCCCAACGGGAGCGGTTTTCCAGCAAACTCCGGGCGTTGACACCTTTCGCCATTATGGCAGACACGGAGTCGGCCCAACTCGACGGCAAACAAGACTTCTCGCTAGACAGATTGGTGCCCGAATTCCAGGAAGTCAAGCGCAGGCTGCTCGACCTGCTGGACGCCACGAAGCCATTGATCGAACGCCTGAATCTTACGGCGTTGCGAGACCAGTCCATTGCCAAGGTCCTCGACATTTTTGACAAACGGGGCTTTTACCAACTCGATCAGCTCGTCGGCCGGTTGAACAGCCTGATCCGCGACGTGGAGGGGCCGGCACGGCGGCAGTGGAAGACGGTGTTTGGTTTCGAGGACGTGTGGGCCAAGGAGGTCCGCGAGTGCCGCGATGCAATGAGCACCGCCAGTAGGCTCCGCGACGACCTTGATTACCTGTTCGGCAGGTTGCTCGAAGCCCGCTACGGAGAACTTGTTCCCGGAGAGTTCCTCACGACCGACCAGTTCTACGAGAAGTGGATCGGGCCGCGACGCCGAGGTGCACAAGGCGAGGTACGCAAAGCGGTCGTGCTCATCATTGACAGCATGAGGCTCGACATTTGGCGGCAATTGATCCAGCCAGCATTGGAGAGGGAGTACCAGGTTGAAGAGGTTCTTGGACTGGCCAGGCTGCCGTCGGAAACTCGTGTTTCCCGACGAGCGTTCTTCGCCGGCAAACCCCCTGGCCAGGTACCGACGGCAGGAAAGGAGTCCGACCTTCTGGCCGACCAGCTCTCTCGGTTCCATGCCGTGACAGTCACATTGGAGACCGTTCGCGTTCAACGCCCAGGGCTCGTGTATGCCGTCCAGGCCAAGGACCAAGCCACCTACGCCGGCGTATTCGACTTTGCCGACAGGCTATCTCACGACGTGGACTGGGACCCGCATACTGTTCAAGAAGCCCTTCGTCCCCTCATACGCGAAGTCCGCGCCGTGCTCGCCGAGGCGGGACCGGAAACCCTCGTCTTCCTCGCCGCCGACCACGGACACAACCGTCTCCAGGGCGGCCGGGCTGTTTACCTCGACGACGCCGACGACGTGGGATACTTCTCGGCCTACGTCACGAAACGAGTTGACGGGCAAAACGCTGCTCACGTTTTCCAGATAGAAGCTCGAACGCTTGGTCACAATTTGCCTGGTTGGTTCGCCTTTCCCAAGCCCGGCTTCTACCTCCGCCGAGCCAACGACACTACTGGACGCCCTGGCGCAGGTTACCGTCACGGCGGACTGAGCCTCTTCGAGGTCGTCGTGCCCTTGGTTTGCCTTCGCCATAGGGAAGCACCGACCAAGGTCTATGTTAAGTCCAAGACGCGAGAAAGCGTGGTAACTGGGATGCTTTCCACGGTGGCGGTCAGCTTGTCTGCTGATGGCATCGTCGCTTCCCCACTGAAACTCGTCGCCAAAACCGCCGACATCGAGCCGATCATTGT
>Ga0187888_1003249_pt1 | contig 12930 bp, 14 predicted proteins | sample June2016WEW_7_40_FD_132987 | JGI IMG/M metagenome (GOLD analysis project Ga0187888, IMG submission 132987) | Peatland microbial communities from SPRUCE experiment site at the Marcell Experimental Forest, Minnesota, USA - June2016WEW_7_40 | ecosystem: Environmental > Terrestrial > Soil > Wetlands... | reverse complement strand
GACTATATAAATTTCGTTCACTCTTTTCAACGAGAAAATCGCGATCTTCAATCATCCACGCGGCTTCAGATACCCCACGACATGGCACGTGCGAACCTATGGGTTGTTCGCCGCCAACCCTTTCGGTTGGCACGATTTCGGCTTGAGCAAAGCCGGCGATTACATGCTCCCTGCCGGCGGTAAACTCTGGTTCGCCTATCGCGTCCTCCTGCACGAGGGAGACGCTAGGTCGGCACGAATCGCCGATGCCTTCGATCGCTACGGCGAGCATCCCGCGATCGATGTGACGGCGGGCTGATTCGGTGTGCAGGCTCACGTCCGGTCGATGATTCGCCGCGGCGTGGCGACGCCGTCGATCGGGACATCGTGCGGCTCGATCGGAAGTTCCGGGGCGATCTGGCAGTCAAAGCCCAGGGCCCAGCACGACGCGTCCGGCCGCATCCCGGGCAAAAGCCGGTCGTAGTGGCCGCCGCCGCGTCCCAGGCGATAACACCGGCAGTCAAACGCGAGGCCAGGGATCAACGCCCAGTCCACTTCCGCGGCTTCGACAAGGGCGCAACCGTCGCGTGGCTCTGGAATTCCCAGGAGACCTGGCTCCAGGTTCGCGCTCAGCGACGTGATCTGGAACAGCCGCATGCGGTTATCTTCGCGCTGGACTCGGGGGCAGAGAACCCGCTTGCCTGCCGCCAAGGCATGCAGAAAGAATGAGCGCGTGTTTATTTCTTCCGCGAAGGCACTGACGTAAAGCAAGACGGTACTTGCGGCGGCATAGCCCGGAAGTGCGGGGAACTGCGCGATCAGCTCCGCTTCCGCGGCGGCCCGAACGCCGGGATCAAGCCCCAGGATCGACTCCTTGATCGATCGCCGCAGCGCTTTCTTCTTGTGCCGTATCTGGCGGTCCCGCTCCATGGAGAGGTTCCAGGGACACGAAACAGAGGGAAAAGAGGATGTGCATCCAAAAACAAACCCGTGTCATCCCTCGCAAGAGAGCTGGCACGGGCCATTCACCTCCACCGCAATGCCGTTGGAGCGCTTTTGAGAACCCGCAGTTCAGGTGGGAGCCTCAGACCTGCGAGAAACCGGAGCTTCAAGAGGCCGATGTCGGGTCCCTACGGGTCGCATGTTGGTTCGCCAAAAGGACAGCTCCCTGTCGAACATGGCAGAGGCTAGATCGGCCTAAACCGAACAACTTTATCGTAGCTTTCTCTCCGAGTTCTGGCAAGGGGATGGATTGCGAAAAGAGCGACTGACAGATCCCCTCGAGCAGGCAATAGCCGTCATCGGCCGGCTCGACGTGGCGGCCCATGACCTCCGGATGAGACCTCATGATTCCACGAGCCTGGATATCTGCTTCCGTGCATCCGCCGCGACGACCTGTCGGTCAGGAACGGCGGCTCTCTTCGATCGTCGATCCCTTGAGCTGCTTGATCTGGTCGCGCAGGCGGGCGGCCTCTTCGTAATCCTCGAGGGAGACCGCCAGCTCGAGCTGCTGCTGGATCCGCTCGACCCGGTCGGTGGGTCGCTCGTGCACGACCTCGCGCCGCCAGCGGACCAGGAAGGAGAGTTCCGCGCAATCGGTCTCGTGGTCCTCCTGGTGGTACTCGCGGAGGAACGCGCGAATGCGGCTGATTCCCTCGTCGATCTCCCAGAGGGACCGGGTGAAATCTCCCCCGGCCAGTGCCTCGAGGGCTGTCGCCCTCGCCCGCATCATGTGCACGTAGGGTCGGTACTGGTCAAATTCGATCTTGTCGCGCTGGCGAGACGCGTGTTGAACGACGAACGCAAACAACCGCAGGTTGCGCTCGGTGTCTCGCGACACCAGATCATACTTCTGGAGGTGGAAGGCGGAGAGGTAGCGGTGATAGTACTGAAGTCCCTCGCGCATCAGGTTGCCGCAGGCGCGTTGATCGAGAGCGAACTCCTTGCCCGCGGCCACCGCACTTTTCTCGCGAGCCTCGTAGAACTCGAGGAGAGATTCAAACCCGTGCGGTTTCTGGCCGTCCGGCCGTCCGGCCAGCTCCATCTGAAGGACACCCAGGTCGAGCCTCATCTGGATCCGTTCTCTGCCGTCATCACCAGGGATAATGCGAACCTGAAGTTCGTCGGGATTGAAGTCCCAGCCCGCAAGAATGTTGGTGATGTCCTTACTCACGCGATCTCTCCCGACATCCGGACGGCATTCTGAACGAGACCTCGTGACCGAGTCTGCTCGCCGCCTGAATCGACGTATCTCAGTCTAAGCTGAGGGCGAAACCCTGGCAACATGCAACAGGAAAACGCCGCGCGAAGGTCGGGAAAAAACCTCAACGCGGCGTTTTCATGGAGCGGCCTGGCCGCTGTCTGGCTCTTGGCCTTGACCTCGCTCGGGCGACGAGCCGATGGAAGAACCTCGCTGCGATTCGGGTGGCCCTCAGGGCTCGTTGTTATCGTGGATCATCGGCTCGAGTTCCTTGGTGTTGCGTTCGACGGCCAGCACGATTGTCCGTTCCTCGGCGCCATCGCAACTCGACGCGACCGCGGGGATAATCTGCCGGGAATCGGGCAAGCTGAAACGGACCGTGAACGTTCCGTCGGAGCGGAGATGAACCGGTTCGCCCTGCAAGGTCACATGGGCATTCGGTTCGGTGGCGCCGTAAACGATCAGCTCGGCATCGATCTCGAAGTGGAAATCCCGGCCCGGGCTGGGCAGCCCGCCAACCGACAGGTTCTGCATCGAAGCGCTCGAGAGCGGGCGACGGAGCCGTTCCTCGAACAGGTCGCGCAAATCGAGCACGGAGTTGACCCGGGTACAGCCGATGGAAGAGGGATTCTGGACCCGCTCGAACTGCTGCTGGACATCGGACCAGTTCTCGTCGAGTGCGTCGGTAACTCCCGCCTTGGGAGTGGAGACGATGTTCGACCGCGCCAGGACATAGAACTTACTACGGCGCGACAGGTAGCCGATGTCGATGCGAAACGCCCGGGGCGGCTCCAGAACATCGATGTACCAGTTGTTGACGCCACCGTGGATGGGGATGTCGCGGACCTGCCGCTCTGCCGACGTCGTCGTATCGTCGCTCGTCACGTCCATGACCCGCAAGATCGGTTGGGCGCTGTGCCATTCCTGGCCTAAAGCGGCCTGGGCACGCGCCAGCGTGGTCCGGCTCAACTCCCAGTATGCATGCAGCCAGTAGGGGTCGCGGGCCAGAACGATGATCCGGTCTTTCTGACACGCATGATCCAGGGTGTGGGGTAAAGCCAGCGCCGCACCAGCGCTGGCGGCCGACGGGCGTGGACGGCGGGCTGCGACGGCCGTCTCGGCGGCACTGGCCGATTGCTTCCTGGGTGCGAGCGCCTTGGTTCGCGCCGCGGGCAGTTTCTTCGCGGATCGAGTCAGTTTCTTGGAGCGGGACGATGGCGATGAGCGGGTCACCGTCAGGGCCCGGATCAACTGATCCTTACGCATGGCGTGCCACCCCGAGATCCCCTGCTCCTTTGCCATCTGGGCGAGATTCTGCTTATTATAGTCCTTGAGCGTATCGGCAGTCATACGGAGCCACTCCAAGGTAACGCACGCGCGGCAACAGCGGACGCATGCGATGGATGAGAAGGTGCATGATTCATCCGTGAGTGGGCCGATCCGGAAAACTCCCTGTATCCCGGACAAAGGGGCACGACACCCTGTCAAGCTCTCAAGATCTCAGGTGCCCAGCCACGAGAGAATCCCACAGGAGGGTGCTAGACCAAAAAAAAAACGGCCATCAGCCCGTATTCAGGGGGGGCTGAGGCCGTCGGCTGGATTCGCTCGCGTTGGAGTCTCCGAGCCTGGGTGACAACATGGCGAGTCCCCACACTGGGTCGAACCGGAAGTTACGGATAGCGGATTGCGTGATCACCGTCCGTTAACTCGATCGCAGATTAGCACATACCACAATGACATGACGATTGTCAATGATCTAGTCACCTCGCGTGTTCGAAAACGGACATTCCGGTTCGCGACTTGGTTGCGCTTCGATACGGCCTTGCTCCGGGTCGCCTCCGGATGCAAGTTCTCGTGCGATCCTCTGCAACGAACGAAGGTTCGGATACGGTCGATCGGGTCAAGCCGCGAGACATCGGCATGCTGGAAATGGGGAGCATGCTGGGTGCACTCGCCGGGCAAAAAGTGCGATCACAAGTCGGGCTTCGCCTTGGCTGCCGAGAAGTGGCAGTTGGCGTGCATCACGGCCCTGGAGACTTTGTGAAAAATTTCTCGAAGCGGGTTGGTGGGTGGTTGACAGCCGGGATTGGGCCTGTATAAAAGATTCAACGTGCGGAGGTTCCCGCCTTGAGTAGTTTCTTCGTTTCCACGGTTTTCCTGCCTGGCGACGGCCACGGTGAGCGGTCGCTGCCTAGCGAGTCGTGACGACTCTTCCCGATTCGATGGCGAGCGTGGGAAAACTCGGAGACGTCTGTGAGTCAGAAACCCGACGGCCGGTCGGCTCTCTCTATCGGGATGGACTGGGGCACTCGAGTCACGGCCATCGGGCTTGAGTTCGCCCTCCCGGCGTTCCTCGGTTTCGGCCTGGACCGCTGGTGGGGCACGGCTCCCTGGATGACAATCCTCGGCGCTTTACTAGGAGTGGGGATGGGAATGCTGCATGTGATTCGGCTGGCTTCGGAACTGTCGGCTTCCACCGAAAAAAGACAAAGTACTCGACCGGGCTCCTCCGGTGACGGCAAGCCTACCGCGTGATTCAGCATCCAGGCCATCGGACGGATTGGCTCGTAGCCTGTCCCATGGCGTCATGACTCGGTGACCCGGTATCCTTTTGCAAGATGTGAGCAGACATGCCTGGGCATGGCGCGAACCCCCTGGAACACGTGCTCGATCACCGCGAACTCGAGATCCCCTGGGTGACCCCGCCCAGGTTCGAGTACAAGGTACATCTGCCTCAGATCTTGGGGGTGCAGATCACCCGTTTCATGGTCATGGAATTGATTGCCGCGGCTCTGGTGATCGCAGTGATTGTCCCGGTAGTCCGGCACATTTCCCGCAATTACGTCAGCCGCGGCCGGTTCGCCAACATGATCGAAGCAATGCTCCTGTTCATTCGCGACGACGTGGCCCGGCCGGCGATCGGCGGGCACGGCGCCGACCGCTTCCTGCCTTACCTCTGGACGGTCTTCTTTTTCGTCTTGTTTAACAACCTGCTGGGAATGATTCCCGGGGCAGCGTCGGCCACCGGCAACATCAACGTCACCGCGGCCTTGGCACTGATGACCCTGGCCACCGTGCTCATGGCGGGTATCAAGGAACTGGGCTTCGTGGGCTATTGGGTGGGGATTGTCCCGCATCTGGATGTGCCCGCACTGCTGAAGCCCTTCCTCTGGGGGCTGATGTTCTTCATCGAAGTGGCGGGGCTCTTGATCCGGCACATCGTGCTCGCGGTCCGGCTCTTCGCCAACATGTTCGCCGGCCACGTGGTGCTGGCCGTGATCCTCGGCTTCATTCTGATGGCCTACAGCAACTTGTGGATATTCGGACTGGTCATGCCCGCGAGTATCGTCGGCGTCATCTGCCTCAGTCTGCTCGAGCTCTTTGTTGCATTTTTACAGGCGTATATTTTCACTTTCCTCTCGGCGCTTTTCATCGGCGCCGCGGTTCATCCGCACTGAGCGTAGCGGCGTGAGGGGAGTGACCGATCGAGGCTGCTCTTGAGTTCGTGTCCGTCGTACAGAGCGCTCGCCAGACGACCGCTCGGGCAGGTCGAACAACGTCCGAGGCGAGGCCTCGGGGGTTTGCGTCTTCTGCTGCGGGGCGTCGTGAAGCCCCGGATGTTCACTCTTTTGCGTTCCAACTAGGAGTCAAGGTTCCGATGAAAGTCTTCAAGTCTGCCGCCCTGGCGTTCGGGATGCTGCTCTTCGCTCATGGTGCGACTTACGCCCAGACGCAAGCCCCGGCGGTGCACGCGCCGTTCTCCGATCTCAAGGCGATCGGCGCCGGCCTGGTGATCGTGGGCGCTGCCCTGGGGATCGGCAACCTGGCCAAGGCCGCGGTCGACAGCATGGCCCGCCAGCCGGAGATCGCCGGCAACATCCAGACGGCAATGATCATCGCTGCCGCGCTCATCGAAGGTGTGACGTTCTTCGCGCTGATCATCATCTTGCTTCAGGTTCTCTTCGCTGGCTGACGGCCGCAGCGGCGCCCTGGTCCCGCAGAGCGGACCTCGATCGCCCGGGCCGTCGTCTCGTAACCACGGTCCCGGTTCGACGTTCGCGTGGAGCCGGGCCGGGCGCGTGAGTTCCGGCTCGTGACATTCTTCAATCCGCTAACCTCGGCGAGAATCAACTCATGCTGCGGCGTTCGATCTTGATTTTGGGCATCGGGTTCCTGTTCGCGGCACTCATGCTGTCACTTGCGTCGTCGCCTGGCCATGCCCAGGGGCCGGCGCAGGCAACCGCGCATGAGAACCAGCTCAAGGCCGAGGCGGAACTTGGCCATGAGGCTGCTGTTGCGAGCCATGCGGCCGAGGGTGGAGGCAAGTCCAATCCGATGGAACCTCAGCCCACCCTGGCCATCTGGACGGTAGTGGTCTTTCTCGGCCTCTTTTGGGTGCTGCGGCGGTATGCCTGGAAGCCGCTCTCCGAGGCCTTGCATCAGCGCGAGGAGCATCTCGAACACACGCTGCTGCAGACCGAGAAGGTTCGCAACGAGAGCGAGCAACTCCTCGCCGAGCACCGCCTGTTGATGGCCCAGGCCGACGAACGGGTCAAGTCCATCTTCGATAAGGCCCAAAAGGAGGCCCAGGCCAGCGGCGAGGAGATCATCAAGTCAGCCAGGCTCGAGGCCGAGGCCGCCTTTGACCGGGCCCAGCGCGAAATCGCGACGGCTCGCGACCAGGCCCTGGCCGAGATCTGGAGCCAGACTGCCAATATTGCGGTCTCGGTCGCCGGCCGCGTGCTCTCCAGGCAACTCGGTGACGACGAGCATCGCCGGTTGCTCGACCTCGCCATCAAAGAATTACCCGCCGCGCCCGTCTCGACCAACGGCCACGGAGGTTCGCACGCATGACAGCGCCTGCCGCGGTGGCTCCGATCGACAGTGCCGACCGGTCCTTGCTCTCCGGCGACGATGCGGTCGTGGTCCGCCATTACGCCGAGGCCCTCGTGGATGCGGCGGTCGCCGAGAACCAGGCCGAGGCCGCACTCGAGGACCTCGAGGCCATCGACCGCGAGGTGTTGCGAGAGTATCCCAAGTTCAGGCAAGTACTCGGAACCTCGCAAGTTTCCGGAACCGAGAAGGACCGGATCCTGGTCGACGTCTTCGGCGACCGCGTTTCCAGCGTGGTCCTGCGGTTTCTCCGCGTACTGAACCGGCACGGCCGGCTGGGCCTGCTCTCCTCCCTGCCCCGCGAGGCCCGCCAGATCTGGGACCGGCGGCACAAGCGGGTGCCGGTCTTCGTCCGCACGGCCGTGCCGCTTGACCAAGGCCAGGAACAGGCCCTGCGCGAGCGGGTGGCAGGGATGATCGCGGCGACTCCGATCATGCAGATCACCACCGACCCCTCGTTGATTGGCGGCCTGATCGTCCAGGTCGGCGACCAGGTTTGTGACGCCTCCGTACAAAACCGTCTCGAGAAGCTACGCCAGAGACTGATCGAAGGAAAGACGCATGAAATTCAGAGCCGACGAGATCAGTTCAGTAATCCAGCGTGAGATCGCGCAGTTCACGCCCGAGATCACGCGCACCGAGGTGGGGTTCGTGCTCGAGGTCGGCGACGGCATCGCGCGGATTTACGGGCTCTCCGGGGTCATGGCCGGCGAAATGGTCGCCTTCAAGAACGGCATCAAGGGAATCGCGCTGAACCTGGAAGAGTCGTCCGTGGGCGTGATCGTGCTGGGCGACTACACCCAGATCGAGGAGGGCGACACGGTCACCACGACCGGCGACCTCTTGCGAGTGCCTGTCGGCGACGCCCTGGTCGGCCGGGTGGTCAACCCGCTGGGCGAGCCGATCGACGAGCAAGGGCCGATCCTCACCAGCCTGACCCGGGCCCTCGAGTCGACGGCTCCCGGCATTGCCGGGCGGCAGCCCGTGGACGAGCCGCTGCAGACCGGTATCAAGGCCATCGACACCATGATCCCCATCGGCCGCGGCCAGCGCGAGCTGATCATCGGCGACCGCAAGACCGGCAAGACCGCCATCGCCATCGACACCATCCTCAACCAGAAGGGGACGGGTGTCATCTGCGTCTACGTGGGAATCGCCCAGAAGGAATCGACGACCGCGGGGCTGGTCGATATCCTCCGCCGCCACGGCGCCATGGATTACACGATCGTGGTGGCCGCCGGCGCCAGCGATCCGGCCCCCATGCAGTACATCGCACCTTATGCCGGTTGCGCGATGGCCGAGTATTTCATGTACGAACAGGGCAAGCCCACTCTCTGCATCTACGACGACCTCTCGAAGCAGGCCGTTGCTTATCGCGAGGTCTCCCTCTTGCTCCGTCGCCCGCCCGGACGAGAGGCCTTCCCGGGCGATATCTTCTATGCGCACTCCCGCCTGCTGGAGCGGTCGGCGAAACTGGCCAACCGCTACGTGATCCTCCCCGACTCGGCGTCTGAAGATCACATCACGGAGGAGATGGGGGTCAACAAGAAGGTCTATATCGGCGTTCCCGGCCTGGAGGAAGCCAATCACGAGCTCAAGCACAGCTTCCCCCAGGGTCACAAGGTGGTGAAGACGACGCTTTCGGGCGGGTCGCTCACGGCCTTGCCCATCGTCGAGACCCTGGAAGGCGAGGTCTCGGCATATATCCCGACCAACGTGATCTCGATCACGGACGGTCAGATTTACCTTCAGCCCGACCTTTTCTTCGCGGGTGTCCGGCCGGCGATCGACGTGGGCATCAGCGTTTCCCGCGTGGGCGGCAAGGCCCAGATCCCGGCGATGAAGAAGGTGGCCGGCGGACTGCGGCTCGACCTGGCGGCCTTTCGAGAGCTGGAGGCGTTCTCCCAGCTTGGAACCGAGCTCGACAAGGCCACCCAGATGCAGCTCGACCGCGGCAACCGCATGGTCGAGATGCTCAAGCAGCCCCAGTACCAGCCGATGCAGGCCATCGACCAGGTCATGAGCATCTTCGCGGGTTCGGAAGGCTTCCTCGACGATCTACCGGTCAGGGAGGTCCCGAAGTTCGAGAAGGCTTTCGTGAGCTTCATCCGCGACCAGAAGCCGGAGATCCGGGCGGCGCTCGATCGCCAGAAGAAACTGACCGACCAGATCGCGGCCGACCTCAAGGCCGCGCTCAGCGAATTCAAGACCAGGCACTACCATGCAGCCTCGGCCGGCACCGCGGCGGCGCTGGCGGCCACTCATTGATCGTCGCCCACGGGCGTCGCGGCGACTCCGGAAATCGACCCACGAATTTCAGCGACCGAGCGGAAGAGAACCACCGATGGCCAAGGCCCGATCGATCATCAAGCGCCGCCAGGCGATCCAGAACATTCGCAAGATCACGCGCACGATGGAGTTGATCGCCACCGCCAAGTTCCGCAAGGCGCTCGATCGGGCCACCGAGGCCGAAGCATTCACGCGCAAAATCGCCGAGCTGGTCGCCGACCTGGGCGAAACCTCGAGCACGGTCACACATCCCTTGCTCGAGCGGCGCGACCCGGTCAAGCGTGCCTTGCTGCTGATGCTCACGAGCAATCGCGGGCTGGCCGGAGGTTACAACGGCAATGTCCTGCGGCTGGCGTTCCGCAGCTACCAGGACTTGCAGACCGAGGGGATTCCGGTCAGCATAGAAGTCTCCGGCAAGCGCGGAATCAATTACATGCGGTATCGCAAGGTGCCGATGGACACCACCCACACGCAATTCGAGGATCGCCCACAGTTTCACGACGTCGAGAAGCTTGCCGACCGGTACATCGCGATGTACGTGAAGGGAGAGATCGACCGTCTCGACGTGACCTACACCCAGTTCGCCAGCTCGGCGCGCCAGGTGGCCACCGTCTCGACGCTCTTGCCGATTGTGACCGCCGACATCGCCGCCGTCGGGCCGTCGCTGCGCCAGTCCAAGGCCCCTTCGAGTCAACCAGCGGCAGGGGCTTTCTCGAAGGCCGAGGCGGTGCGAGTTCCCTACGAGTTCCTGCCCGACGCCCAGGGGATTCTCGAGGAGGTCGTCCCGGTCTCGTTCAAGGTGCGGTTGTTCAAGTGCTTCCTGGACGCGGCCGTCAGCGAGCAGATTGCCCGGATGGTGGCCATGCGGGGAGCGACCCAGAATGCCGACGACCTCATCAAGTCGTTGACCCGGCAGTATAACCGGGCCAGGCAGTCCCAGATTACCCGTGAGCTGGCCGACATCGTCGGCGCGGCCGCCGCTCTCTCGTGAGCTTCGGCCCGCCGTTTTCGGCCACCGCCGTTTCGCGTTCAACCGGTGCGACCCAGGCACCCCACCACGAGGGATTCTCGCAACATGGCCAGCGCAACCAAGACCGGACGAATCGCCCAGGTGATCGGCTCGACCTTCGACGCCGAGTTCGACGAGGGCCACCTGCCCAGTATTTACAATGCCATCTCGATTGACGCCGAGGAAAAGGCCTTCAAGATTCACCTGACCGGCGAGGTCCAGCAGCACTTGGGCGGCAACCGGGTCCGGTGCGTGGCCCTGGGGTCGACCGACGGCCTGGTCCGGGGCATGACGGTCGTCGATAAAGGCGGTCCGGTCAGCGTTCCGGTCGGCAAGGAAGCCCTGGGGCGGGTGTTCAACTTGCTCGGCGAGCCGATCGACGGCCGCGGACCGATCACAACCGCTGAGCGGTGGCCGATTCACCGTGAGCCGCCGAGCTTCGACGATCTGTCTCCCAAGACCGAGCAGTTCGAAACGGGGATCAAGGTCATCGACCTGCTGACCCCGTTCGTCCGCGGTGGCAAGATCGGCCTCTTTGGTGGCGCGGGTCTGGGCAAGACGGTGATCTTGACCGAGCTCATCGCCCGCATCGCCTCGGTGCACAGCGGCTACTCGGTCTTCGCCGGCGTGGGCGAGCGGACCCGCGAAGGCAACGACCTCTGGCTGGAAATGCAAGAGGCCAAGATCGGCAGCACCGGCAAGTCGGTCATCGACAGCACCGTGATGTGCTTCGGCCAGATGAACGAGCCTCCGGGAGCCCGGCTCCGCGTGGCCCTCTCGGCACTGACGATGGCCGAGTGGTTCCGCGACGCGACCGGGGCCGATACCTTGCTCTTCATCGACAACATCTTCCGGTTCAGCCAGGCCGGCTCCGAGGTCTCGGCCCTGCTGGGCCGGATGCCCTCGAACGTGGGCTATCAGCCGACCCTGGCCACCGAGATGGGCGCCCTCCAGGAACGGATTACCTCGACCAAGAAGGGTGCCATCACCTCAGTGCAGGCGGTCTACGTGCCGGCCGACGACCTGACCGACCCGGCCCCGGCCACGACCTTCGGCTTCCTCGATGCCTTCATCGTGCTGTCTCGTTCCATCTCCGAGAAGGGCATTTACCCGGCCGTCGACCCGTTGGGCTCAAGCTCCCGCATCCTCGATCCTCAATACGTGGGCCAGGAACATTACGACGTGGCCCGGCGGGTGCAGGCCATCCTTCAGAGGTACAAGGAGCTGCGCGACATCATCGCGATCCTCGGCGTGGACGAGCTGTCGGAAGACGACAAGCTGATCGTCCACCGCGCCCGCCGGATCGAGCGGTTCCTCTCGCAACCTTTCTTCGTCGCCGAAGTCTTCATCAACAAGCCCGGCCAGTACACCAAGCTCCCCGACACCATCCGCAGCTTCAAGGAGATTTGCGACGGCAAGTGGGACCACCTACCCGAAGGCGCCTTCATGTACGTGGGCTCGATCGAGGGGGCCGAAGAGCAGGCCAAGAAGATGGGTGCGATCTGAGCACGCGGGGCCATCCGAAAGTCGAGAGCAGAAACAGGCATGCGGCAGTGAGCCGGGGAGAGCGGATTGCGATGGCAAGCCATCCTGAGGCAGGCGGTGAGGAGCGGCGGACCGGCGCGGGACACAAGAAGCTCCAGGTCGTGGTCGTGACCCCGGAGAAGACGCTGCTCGACGAGACGGTCGACTTCGTTTCGCTTCCCCTCTACGACGGCGAGCTCGGCGTCCTTCCCGGCCGCGCTCCACTGATCGGCCGCCTGGGCTATGGGGAGCTGAGGACGAAGCTAGAGGAGACCGTCCAACGCTACTACGTGGACGGCGGCTTCGCCCAGGTTCGCGACGACGTCGTGACCGTCCTGACCAACCGGGCTCTGACCGCAACCGCCATCGACCCCGCCGGTGCTGCCCGTGAGCTGGAGAAAGCACAGGAACAGCGCGCGATTTCCGACCAGGATTTCGAGCAGAAGACCAAGGCCGTGGCTCGCACCCGGGCCATGATCCGGGTCGGCAGCCGCAAGGGATGATCAAGTCGCCGTGCAGCGCAGGGACGATCTAGCAGCTCCTCCTCACATATTGCGCAAACAGCCCGCGCACTTTCCCGGTTGTCTTGACTCGGGGCCGCGTGATCCGGTTGGCAAGCTCAATTGCCAGAAGCGTCAGGGCCGTTTCATTCTCCGATTGGTATGGACGGGAACTCCACCAACGTCTCGGGGTGGGACATGTCGTGGCGGTTCGCCGCCGCCAAGCTCGCCTCGCCCGAGAAGGAGCACAAGTCGATGATGAATTTCCTCAAGACGGCCATCACCCAAGGCCCCGACCCCTTGCGCCCCCGGCCGGCGTCCTCCTGTAAGGGAATCCCCGCAGAATAGTCTCGGCATGATTCGAGTTTTCTGTTCTACTCCCCTCCGTTGTGGTTTCGGATTCGAGAACTGGTCCCAGGGATGGGATGATGAAAGTTCTCACGGACGAGGTGATTGCGTCGTTCAAGGATGCCGCCCGGAAGTTGACAGGACCCAAGCGCAGGGCGTTCCAGGCCCAGGTGACCTTGGACTACTTG
>Ga0187888_1003247_pt1 | contig 12938 bp, 10 predicted proteins | sample June2016WEW_7_40_FD_132987 | JGI IMG/M metagenome (GOLD analysis project Ga0187888, IMG submission 132987) | Peatland microbial communities from SPRUCE experiment site at the Marcell Experimental Forest, Minnesota, USA - June2016WEW_7_40 | ecosystem: Environmental > Terrestrial > Soil > Wetlands... | reverse complement strand
CAAATTGTGCACGTTTTGCGCGCAGTTTTGCACAAAATAGAGCATGAAAGGAGCAAAAACAGCACAACTTGCGAAAACGAGGTCAGGCTTGTGAGCTTTACGGCGGGACCGGAAGGATGACAAAAAGCCGGCTACAGTGGTGGTGGGTTGGGCTGGTGATGGTTGCGGCGCAGCGCTGACCTTCAGAGCCTGCCCTGAGCCCAGCGAAGGGTCAGAACCCCCGATGCCCCCGCGGGTTTGTCAGAAACGGAGGGGCGGGGCTTCAGCCCCGCTGCTGACCTCGCGAGGCATTTAGGGGGCTTTAGCCCCTGAAGCGACGTGGCTTCTGGGCCTAAAGGCCCATCCAACCGTGCCCCCCGGGGCGGCGGGACTAAAGCCCCGCCGTTCCGAGCGTCATTCGAAATTGCGCTCATTGGACCATTTAGGCTTTAGGCTGTTGGTGATTTAATTGCTCAAGCCATTGTTTCCAGTAACGGGTAGTGTGCCTTTTTCTGCATGCCTCATCCAACTCGAACTCTCGGAGGTTTAATATGCTGGATCGTCATAACCGTCGCGACTTCCTGAAAACCTCGGCGTTGGCTGCGTTCGGGAGCGCCGCGGCGCTCAGTGCCAAAGAGGGGCTTTCTCTTGCGGCGCCTGCCGCCTCGCCGGCCATGCCCCAGACCTTTCACCAGGGATTTCCGACCGGCAAGCTGGGGAATCTCAATGTGACCCGCCTGTTCCTGGGCTGCAACCAAGTGAGCGGATATTCCCACTCGCGCGACCTGGAATACGTGGCAAACCTGATGCGGGAGTACCAAACCGACGAGCGAGTGATGGACACCTGGCAACTGGCCGAAGAACTCGGCATCAACACCGTGCTTTCCGACCCCTTCGACAAGCCGGTGCGGATCATGAAACGGTACCGGCAGGAACGGGGCGGGAAGATTCAGTGGATTTCGGAGGTCCATCCCCACGCTAAGTCCTACTACGACATCCGCTTGGCGCACCTTAAGGAGAACATCCCGCAAGTCGTTGAGCACGGAGCCAACGCATTTTACATCCAAGGCGGGGTTACAGATTCCTTCGTCGACCGAGGCCTGCTGGATGAGCTTGGCGAAGCGCTCGAGATGATGAAGAAGACCGGGTTGCCGGCCGGCTTGGGCGCCCATTCGATCGAAACCCCGAAGGCTTGCGCAAAAGCGGGCATTGTGCCCGATTTCTTTATGAAGACTTATCACAGGGACGACTACTTCTCCGCCACCCCTCGCGAAAAGCGCAAGGAGTTCCTGGTGGACAGTAACAGCCCCGACAATCACGACAACATTTGGGACATAAAGCCCGAAGCAACCCGCGAGTTCATGGCCACGTTCCAGAAGCCCTGGGTCGCTTTCAAGGTGATGGCGGCCGGCGCCATTCCCCCGGAAACGGCCTTCAACTTTGCCTACCGCGGCGGAGCCGACTTTATCTGCGCCGGAATCTTCGACTTCCAACTCAAGGAAGATGTGGCGATCGCCAAGAAGATCCTGGCCGAGAACGTGGACCGAACCCGCCCCTGGATGGCGTAGTTCGGTTAACCACAGAGACACAGAGGCACGGAGACAGACAAAAAGTCTTTCTCCGTGCCTCTGTGGTTATTGCGTCTTCGTTATACCCGGTTTCAGGAGGCCACAATCCATGAGATGCTCTCGTGCGCGCTGGCTGCGTGGAATGGCGTATGCGGCGATCCTTGCCGCGACGCTCAGCCCCTTGGCCGCCCAGGACACTCAACTTGCCCGAACCCCGCCCATGGGCTGGAACGATTGGTATCAGTACGAGTGCAAGGTCAGCGACAGCATCATGCGCGCCAATGCCGACGCGCTGGTGAGCAATGGCATGAAAGCCGCCGGCTACGTGTACGTGAATATCGACGATTGCTGGCAGGGCAAGCGCGATGAAAAGGGGTTCATTCATCCCAACGAGCGCTTCCCCGAGATGAAGGCTCTCGGCGACTACATTCATAGCCAAGGGCTGAAGTTCGGAATCTATTCGTCACCCGGACCTAAAACCTGTGGAAACTATGAGGGCAGCTACAAGCACGAGGAGCAGGACGCGCAGACCTACGCCCAGTGGGGCGTGGACTTTGTGAAGTACGATTGGTGCAGCGCGGCGCAGGTTTACAAGCCCGAGGAGATGCAGGGGGCCTATCGGAAAATGCACGACGCGATCAAGCGCACCGGCCGCCCCATGGTCTACAGCCTCTGCCAGTACGGTCTTGAGGCCGTCTGGCACTGGGGGCCTGACGTCGGAGGCAATATGTGGCGCACGACCGACGACATTGGCGGGGACTACGACCGGGTGTCATTGTTCGGCTTCCAACACAATGGGCTCGACACGTTCGTCGGACCGGGACATTGGAACGATCCGGACATCCTGCAGATCGGCATCGGCAAGCTGAGCAACGACGAAGGGCGCACCCAGATGACCTTGTGGTCCCTTCTCGCCGCCCCTTTGCTCGCCGGTAACGATCTCACCAGGATGACCCCGGAAACGCTCGAGATTCTTACCAATCCGGAGGTCATCGCCGTCGATCAGGACTCACTCGGCGCTGCGGCGCGGCGCATCTGGCAAGAAGGTCCTTCAGAGGTCTGGATGAGACCGTTGGCGGATGGGAGCAAGGCGGTGGGGTTTTTCAACCGCAGCGGGTCGCCGCTGCCTATTTCCGTCCGGTTCGCAACCATTGGACTCGGCCATTCCGCCGGCGTGCGCGACCTGTGGGCCCGGAAAGACCTGGGCACCATTCAAGATCGATACACTACCGACGTGCCCAGACACGGCGCGGCGCTGATCAAAGCCAAATAGTGAATTATGAATGGTGAATAGTGAAAGCAGGGGGCTCACTCTCCTCGGACCGCCTCGATTTTTCGCAACGTTCGTCATTCCCGCGAAAGCGGGAATCCATCATCTTGCGCGCTGCGAACCAGTCCACTCGAACAGGGGTAACGGCCGTAATACCATTCACAATTCACTATTCACAATTCATTATTCCTGATTCACCAGGAGCGCTTCCTTACGGGGCGATACTTCGCGAGGTATTCGTCGACGTCACGGTCCGAGATCGTCAGGTGGTGCTGGACGGGGACATCAGCGGTTTCGCCGAGGAGTTCTTTCTGGAGCTTCTGGTAGCACAGCGCCGCGCCATCCTGGTAGGGAATGCGCCTTTCTTCAAAGGCGCGATTCGAAATGGTCAGCGTAAACTCCCGGTCCTCGGATTTCATGCCCACGACCCGGTAAGAGTAGTCCCTGCCGCGGGGCTTTAATTGGAATCCAGTGTATTGGATGAGTACGCTCACAGTCCTGGATACCTCCTCACAACCAACCGTGCGAAGCAGTAGGTTCTCAGCTTGCTGGCCTTCGGGCCGCTATGCCCTCCCTGCTTGTCGGTCAGCTAGATGATTAACTCTATATAATACACGCTTAGGGTCGGTATCACCAGACTTTTCTTCTGTTTCGGCGCGGTCAGGCCAACTTTCCGCTATGCCCGTGGCTTTACAGTACGCTGCCATAGCCACAGTATGCCTTGCAGGACAAAGCCTGTCAGAAAGCCCCACATCAGGTTGGTAGTCAGGAGAGAAACCACTCCCACGCATACAGCAATAGCCAGGAGCGGCAGGTTTCGAAGGATGTCGCGCACATAAGCTCCGTGCTGGATTCCCACATAAAGCAGCAATACTCCCAGAACGGCGGCAGGAATCAGTTGCAGAAGGCCCAGCGCGGCGCGGCCAAACAAAGCCAGAAATATGCAAACCCCGCCGATAACGTAGCTTGACCTCGGGTTGCGGGCGCCGAACTGGTAATGCGCGGTGACGCCACCCGACCCGTGACAGAATGGTGGTGCCTGAATCAAGCTGCCGAGCAGATTTATAAGGCCGATGCTGATGCACAATGCGCGCGCCGTGACGCGTCGAGCCTGGCTCCCGTAGAGGATCCGGGCGGTGTTCTCAGTGGCCACGATAGAATTACCGAAGGTGAGCGCGAATTGCGGAACCACCAGCAAGGTCAAAACGCGCCGCATTTCGCCAAAATGCGGGTGGAGAAAGGTGAAAGGCGTCGGCCCCCAGTCCAGCGCCGGAAGCTTGCCCCATTGGCTGGCAAGACCCAGCGCGATCCCAGCCGCCAAGAGGACCAATGCGGCAGGAAGTCGGCGCGACCCTCGAAGCGCGATGAGCAGGATAGCGCCAGCAAGTCCGATCTCCCACGCTGCGAGGTTTCGTCCCGCCCCCAAGATCACCATGGAGCGCGGGCTTGACATCAGTCGCAAGCCTTCGCGCGCCAGCAACAGTCCAAGACCCAATTGAATGCCCCTGACGATCGGTAGTGTGAACAGCTTCGCAAGCCAAGTGGCCAGATTCGTTACTCCGACGAAAGCCAGCAGCGCTCCCATGAGCAGCCCGGCGCTGGCAATCGCGGAAGGCGGAAGCGCCATGGCCAGCGCAATCGCTGCAACGGCTTTAAAGGGCTGGACGGCCATGGGGATTTGGAAATAGCGGCCCGCCAGAACATAAGTCGCGCCAGCCACCAGAAATGCTGCCGTGGGATCCACGTGATTGAGGGAGATGAGGGCAATGGCGATAGGAAACAGTACTCCGATGTCGCCGAATGCACCGGCCAAGTCCCAGCGCGTCAAGGGCCACCGCAGGCTTCGTGACTCGATATTAGCGGCAACGGCCAAAGCTCAAGGTCTCCTCTGTAAGGGCCGGATGATCATCACTTCCGTGGCTTTGATGAGCGCCGCCGCCGTCTCACCCACCTTGAGTTCAAGGTCGCGGGAAGCGTCACTGGTAATAATGGAGGTCACCGACTGCCCGCCCACGTCCAGCACCACCTTGGTCAGCAGACCAACCGTTTGCAGCTTGATGATGCGGCCCACTAGTTGATTTCGCCCGCTGATCACATGTTCGAGCCCCGCACCCACGCCCGACACCGGTTTGGCGGGTGCAACTCGAGCGGTCGAAGTGAGAGCTCCGTCGTGCCCTCGTTCGCCCCTTTGAAACAGCAAGCGGTCAATTTCCGAGCGTGGCACGCGATGATGCCCCCCCGGCGTCATCACGGTCTTGATCTTGTGCTTGTAGATCCATTGTTTCAAAGTCGGGTAGCTCACTCCCAATTCTCGGGCAGCTTCCGGAATGTGCAGGAGTTCCATGAATTAACTCTCGTCAAATACGGCTTCCAGAACAATTGTATACAATTCAATACGATTCGCCAATGACAGTCCTGCCCCTCAACATGCATGGAGCCCTCTCCCTGGGGAGAGGGTGTCCCGGAGCGGCGTCTTCATCAGCCGTCGCGGGACGGGTGAGGGGTTATTCTTAGTGAACTCTCTGGAACCCTTGGTGACCCTCGTTACTTCGCATTGCCTCGAGCTCTTCGAGTGTGCGCGGCCAGTCCTGCTTGAGCAAGCGGGAGAGCGAGCGATCCGCGAGCAGCTTGCCGCCTGTCTGGCAGCGCGCGCAGTAGTTGGTCTCGTTGTCGGCGTAGCGGATGCGCTGCACTTTGGCGCCGCAACGCGGACAGGGCTGGCCGTGCCGGCCGTGCACGGACATTGTGGGACGAAATGCCGTCACCTTTTCCGGAAAGCCGCCGCCGGTTTCCACTCGCAATCTCTCGGTCCATTCCCGCAGAGTGTTCCGCGTGGCTTCGTAGAGGCGCGCGATCTCCTCAGCCGTCAACCGGCCAGTCAGGGCTGCGGGCGAGAGTTGGGCAGCGTGCAGAATCTCATCGGAATACGCGTTGCCGATGCCGCTCATGAGGTGCGGATCAGTGAGCGCCCGCTTAAGGGTATGGTTCTCGCAAGTGAGGCGCGCCGCAAACTCTTCCAGCCGGGAGTCAAGAACTTCGAGCCCACCCGGGTCGAAGTCTGCGAGCTTTTCGGCGCCTGACACCACGTGAATCGAGGCCCGCTTGCGCGACCCCGCCTCGCTGAGTGTCAGGCAGCCGGAATCAAAGTCGAACGCCGCCACGTCCCTGCTGCGAGCAGAGAGCTTCTTCACGCGCGGTCCCGGAGCCGCCGGGCCGCGATCCCGCCAGTGCAGCCGCCCGGCAATCATCAAGTGCAGCACCAGCCAATAGTCCTGGTCGAAACCCATCGCGATGCGCTTCCCGATTCGCCGCAGGCCCTGCACTCGCTTCCCTTCCAACCGTTGGATCGGCGGCGTAGCCGTCCGCAGCAGATACGGTCCCGACAGTCGCACGCGCTCGAGCGTGTGATGAAGGATGCGCCGCTCGAGCGCCTCGATGTAAACGACTATGTCCGGCAATTCGGGCATGTGATTTTATGATGTCACGGAACCAGCGATCTGTCAGCACTCAGAGCGGCCGCCCGTTTCCACCGGCTGAAGGTGCATAGCCGTGGTGCGGGCGTCTCGCCCGCTGTCCCGGGGGCGTCTCGCCCCCGCACGAACTCGCGGGCAGGATGCCTGCGCCACAGCGGGCGAGAAGGCCGCGCCACCTAACTCTGAGACACTACCCGCGATAGGCTGTGGACATTCATCGCCGGGCAGTGGTAAGCTGACTGGAAGCATTGTTTGAATCGAAGGCTGTCCGGATATCTCGCTGCGGGAAGGTTCGGCCAGCCTTACAGGGCGACTACTGATGACGGTCAATCCAACCGGCGGTCCGCAACTTGCGGATGGCGGGGGCGGCGTCGCGCAAGCGGTCGTTGCCCCGCTTACTCGCGCTGCGATCTTCCTGGTCGTGTCACTGAAGCCCGATTCCACCACTCGAACCATCATTCGGTCCTTCTGCGCGGATCTTGCCACCCTGTTTCGCGCAGTTGAATTTCGAGACATTGAAGCCGGACTTTCCTGCGTCATGGGGATCGGCTCCGACGCCTGGGACCGGCTTTTTGGCGCGCCGCGTCCGGCGGAGTTGCACCCCTTTCGCGAGATTCGCGCCGGGGCGCGTCATGCTGTCTCAACCGCGGGCGACTTGCTGTTCCACATCCGCGCCAAGCGTATGGATCTGTGTTTTGAGATCGCGACGCAAATCATGGCGCGCATCGGTGAGGCTGTCTCACCCGTTGACGAGGTGCACGGTTTCCGATACTTCGACGAGCGCGATCTCTTGGGGTTTGTAGATGGCACGGAAAATCCTCGAGGCGCTGAAGTTGCGGAAGCGGCGCTCATCGGTGACGAGGATGCAACCTTCACCGGCGGAAGCTATGTCATCGTGCAGAAGTACCTCCACAATCTGGCCGCCTGGAATGCGTTGTCCACGGAAGCGCAGGAACGCATTATCGGGCGTACAAAACTTTCCGACATCGAATTGGACGATTCGGTGAAGCCCACCTCAGCCCACAACGCACTCAACACGATAGTTGAGAACGGCAAGCAGATCCAGATCCTGCGCGATAACATGCCTTTCGGGCGCGCTGGCTCCGGCGAATTCGGAACCTATTTCATCGGTTACAGCCGCTCGCCCCGCACCATCGAGCAGATGCTCGAGAACATGTTTATCGGGCGGCCGCCGGGCAACTATGACCGCCTGCTCGACTTCAGCCGCGCCGTGACCGGGAATCTCTTCTTCGTGCCGACCGCGACATATCTGGAAAACGTAGCTGAAGAGGGGCCCGTCGTTCCTTCTGCCGCTTCACCGGCGGCGGAGCCCGCTCCGGCCGCCCGGCGCGAGAGTAATGGTTCGTTGCCTATCGGATCGCTAAAAGGAGACGTCGAACATGAATAATCTGCATCGCGAGCTTGCTCCGATCTCCGATGCTGCCTGGGCCCAGATCGAAGAGGAAGTGACACGCACGTTCAAGCGCCACCTCGCGGGCCGCCGGGCAGTGGATGTGCGAGGGCCGGGGGGCACGGGCCTCTCCGCTGTCGGCACCGGCCACCTGAGGGAAATTGCGACGCCGGGGGACGGCGTCCACGCCCGCCAGCGGGAGGTGAAGCCGCTGGTCGAGCTACGGGTTCCATTCGAACTCGAGCGGCACCAGATCGATGACGTCGAGCGCGGCGCCAACGATTCCGACTGGGAGCCGGCTAAGATCGCGGCGCGCCGGCTGGCCTTTGCCGAGGACGGCGCCATCTTTGTGGGCTATAACGCTGCCGGGATCACCGGCATCTGCCAGGGAACCAGCAACCCGACGAAAACGCTGCCCGGCGATGTACGTGAGTTCCCGGAAGCCATTGCCCAGGCGCTGAGCCAGTTACGCATGGTCGGCGTCAATGGTCCTTACACGGCGCTGCTGGGTTCCGACGCCTATACGAAGTTGGCCGAGACCAGCGATTACGGCTATCCCGTCCTCGAGCACGTCAAGCGGCTGGTCGACGACAAGATCATTTGGGCGCCCGGCGTCCCTGGCGCCGTCGTTTTGACTGCCCGCGGCGGCGACTTCGAACTGCACATCGGCCAGGACGCTTCTATCGGCTACCTCAACCATACCGATACCGCCGTCAGCCTCTACTTGCAGGAGACCTTGACCTTCCTCCTGCTGACCACCGAAGCAGCCGTCGCCTTGGCTCCACCGGCCGCGCAGAAGAGTTGATGCGCAGCGTTCCCGCACGGCCTGCTCCGAATGCATGCCTCGGCACCAGTTGGCACTCTTGTGCATCTAATTCTGGGTACTGCATTTAGGGTTCAGGAGAGTCTTCTATGCCGGTCGTGCTTGTCTGCAGCGCTTGCGGGCGGAAGAACCGAGTACCGGCCAAGCACCTTGCCGACACAGCTGGCTGTGGGGCTTGTAAATCGCCATTGACACCCCTTGCTGAACCTCTCCCGGTCGACGACACGACGTTCGATGAAATGGTCCAAGTCGCTCCGGTTCCCATCCTCGTGGACTTTTGGGCCGAGTGGTGCGGGCCATGCCGCGCGGCGGCTCCGGAAGTCGCCCGCACCGCCGCCGACATGGCGGGCAGGGCGCTAGTGCTGAAAGTGGACACAGAAAAGTACCCTCAAGTTGCTGCCCGCTTCAATATTCGTGCCATACCCTACTTCGTCGTGTTCTCTGGCGGCCATGTCGTGGCGCAGCAGGCGGGCGTAGTAAGTCACGACCAGATGGAGCAGTGGCTGAGATCGGCTGCTCCTGTTTCGGCGTGAGAGACGACCTTTCTCGGGGCTGGCGAGTTGTGTCTCGGCCATCTTGGCCGTGAATCGGCACGGGCAGGATGCCCGTGCCACAGCGGGCGGGACGCCCGCACCACGCCTCATTGGCGCACCCCCTCTGCGGCCGGTCCTTTGTTTTCTATGACATTCTCGCTTTGTTCCGGCGATTTTGAGGTTTCGCCGGCGTTCTCCCCTGCCGGACTTTCTGTCCCAGCGTCGAGCCCCACGACCTTGCTCAGTTCCTCGGACGCACGGTCGTCCGGCTCATTGCCGGGAGGGCTGGCCTCCGGAAGCGCAGGGGCGGTTCGCGAACCGCCCCTACCGCCGACTGGCGCAGGGCGAAGCCCGGCATTGCATGGAGCCGGAATAAACAGTGACTGCAGAGCTGCGCCAGCCCGTGCTACTTTAGGGGTTTGATGCAGATGAGGCTTTTGTAGGAACCGTCACCAGGGTCGTCACAGTGTTGTCTCTCGCAAGTTTCCTGACCCGTGGGTGCCAGCCTTCCGTCGCGGGGCCATTTGCGTTGGTGTATTCGAGGACATAGATGTCTTCGCCGCTTACCGCGACGCCGGTAGGAGACCAGGGGCGTTCCGACTTCAAAATGGATGTAACCTGACCATCAGGAGTGATCTTCAGAACTCGATGGCAGCTTGTGGCTGCGACGTATACATTGCCACCAGAATCTACGCCCAGGCCTCGGAGAAGTGGGGAGGAAGCATTGGCCGGGTTGTGATCGGCGGGATCACTGTCGCAATCTTCCACTTCGACGGGGTGTACGATTTTCGCAATCGATCCATCTGACTTCAGTTTCACTATCCCATTCCATGTCGCAACGTAAATTGATCCGTCCGGACCGGAGGCCAATCCTGTAATGCCGTCCTTCAACTCTGCCAACTTGTTTTTGAGTGAGGGTGCGAAAAGATCCTGCCGGCCACGAGCCGACAGCCGCACGACAGTCATTGCTCCGGGCGGAAAAGAATCCTCCTGTGATCCGTCGCTTCCATAGTAGAGATTGCCGTCGGGGCCTACAACAAGAGGCGCACCACCACTGGCAAAGATCAGGCTGGGTATGGCGCCATCAGGAGTGATTCTCTCAAACTGTTTTGGTGTCACATTCGAGAAAGCGCCTCCTGGGTCCAATGCCAGCCAATGGCCGCCCTTGTCGTCTTCAAAGATGTTCGTCAGCTTCCCCGAGGGTTCGATCCGCATGACGCCGTGCCTCGAGTAGACGAAGTAGACGCGGCCCTGAGCGTCAACGACGATGCCGGAGGCCGGGTGTGCGAAGGCTGCATTGGTCAGAAAGAGGCACAGAGAAACAAGAACGAGCATGATGCGCGCCGATCGTATGGACGACATTTCCACCTCCCACCGCTTTGATGTTCCGATTTAAGAAGACGGAGCAGCACGCGATTTGTTAACACGAATTTCATCGCGGGTGGCGGGCTGGCGCAGGACGTTGTGAATCTCAGGTGGTGCGGACGAGCAGGCAAGTGAGGTCGTTGTGCTGGCGGGGGGCCGTTTGCACGACGACGAAGGAGCAGCCAGCCGGATCCTCGCCAACCAAGGGGCGACGAGGCTTCCCCCTCCGAGTTACCGGGCTAGCCCTCTCCTCGACGACGGACTTTCGAACGGCCCCCCACGTGTCGAAATCCAGCTTGCCTAAGTTACTCGACAAGGCGCCAACGCAAACACCTGGTTTAAGGGAAGCGCTGGCACGGGCAGGGCGGTACCACTCTGGCTCGAAAGGACCAGGCGCGCAAGATTACCAACGTACTAGTGTAGTGCGTCTTAGGCTTCTTCACATTTGAGGGGCTGGGGCAGAACACAAGTGTCATTCCGAGCGGAGCGAGGAATCTCGCTCTGATTTGTTCTTCTCGGAAAGCATGCCAGATCCAGGGCGAGATTCCTCGCTACGCTCGGAATGACAGCAATTCTGCGCTGCGGCGGATTGCTGATCCCCGAAATCCGCAGGGCTTCGCTCTCCGGCAGCCAGCTTCTATAAGCAAAGAGATCTGTACCTACATTCCGGGGATATGTTCGGCGAGGGAAGTGGCTTGTGTAGTGGCGGCGTGGGCGTCCGGCATATTTGCGAATCCGCCGATGTAGCGGCCCTTGCGGAACATGCAAAGTCCGCCCAGGTACTGGTCGTCGGCCTGGAAGGCCTCGTCGGCAACGTGGGCCGGCGTGCCTTCGGCGAATCGCTGCCGCAACTGGTTCAAGATGGCGGCTGCGGACCCGGGTGACTCTTCCATCACGACGAAGGCTTGCCCTTGCTCGTAGTGGGCTACGAAGCCACGTTTCAGCAGGCGCAACCCCAGGACGCTCTCCGGAATCAAGCGCACTGAGGCCAGCTTCGCGGTGGGAAACCAGGAGAGAGCGGCGGGGGGGGTGGCGCGGCCCGTGATTCGCTTTTCGGCTTCAGTCGCGAAGGCACGCAGCGCGGTTACCGCCCCCTTTTCGGGACTTGCCGCGAGCTCGACGTAATACTTGCCCTTACAGAACAGGGCGCGGCGCGGCAAGACCTGGCCGCCCATGCCCAGCTTTTCGATGGGCATCTGGGGATCGAGATTTGTCGAAAACACTCCGTAGGCGGAGTCCGCGTCGTTCATCTCGAAGACATCGAAGGTGATGGATCCGCCCTTCGAGCGGCAGGTCACTCCCTGCATCTGAACCAAGCCGTACAGAATATAACCTTCGGCGCTCCCGTCCAGGTACTCGAACAGGTTATCGGGAGTGTAATTCCGCGGGACGCCTCGCTGCTCCCATCCCGCCACGAGGTGGCAATCCGCCACACCGGCCGCGCGCGCGACCGGCGCGACGGCCAGCACAGCAAGCAGCAGTGCGAGCACGCAAGGCGATAACCCCGTGCTCGCCCCGGCTGTAGAGTCCGCTGAACTGGCCGCCAATAATCTCGTCAGCCAAGCCACCGGCAATTTCACGCAAACAACTCCTGTGCGCGCGCCACCCGGCTCGCAACCTTCACGCCGTACGGGCAATTCACCGTGCAGTTCGCGCAATCCCAGCAGCGCACGGCGGTGATCTTTTCGGGCAGAGCCAGGAAGTGCTCGCGGCCCAGCGAGAATTGCCCATAACCCTCGGCGTAGGTGAGATAACGCAGCAGGTCGGCCACCGGCAGGCCCTGCGAGCAGGCCCCGTCGCACTCCCCGCACATTCGGCAATAGAGCGGGGCGATATGTTCGAGTTGCTGGGCGAGGAGTTTTTCCTCGCTCTCGCCAAACGGCCCCGCCATGGCCTTCAGATTTTCCTCGAGCTGGTCCATGTCGGTCATGCTGGGGATGGTCGTACTGACTTTCGGATTCTTCAGCACCCATTTCAGCGCAGCCAGCAGCGCCCCTTGTTTCGCGAGCTGCGGGTAAAATGCCCGGCGGGGATTCCCTGCGCGGTAGCCTCCCGCCATCACCTTCATCGCGACCACGCCCAGACCCGCATTGGCGGCCTGCTCGATGACGTCGCCAACACCTTTGTCCATCGTGAAGTTATAGGTGATCAGGACGACATCCACGGCGTTTTTCTTGACCAGCAATGGAATCATGCCTTTCGGCTGGTGCGTGCTGACGCCGGTGAAGCGGATTTTCCCTTGCTGTTTAGCGACTTGCTGTGCCTCGAACGTCTCATCCGAAACACCCGTGGCCTTGTCCCGGCCGTGCAGATACCAGATGTCGAGGTAATCGGTGCCCAATTCGCGCAAGCTCGTATCCAAGTCGCTCAAGAGGCTGTTCTTATCGTTTCCGTCCGACTTGCTGGAGAGAACCAGGTCCTTGCGCTTTTTGCCGATCGCGGCGCCGACCATGCGCTCGTTGTTGCCATGCTGGTAGCTGCGCGCCGTATCGAAATAAGTGATGCCGATATCGGCT
>Ga0187888_1003239_pt1 | contig 12972 bp, 8 predicted proteins | sample June2016WEW_7_40_FD_132987 | JGI IMG/M metagenome (GOLD analysis project Ga0187888, IMG submission 132987) | Peatland microbial communities from SPRUCE experiment site at the Marcell Experimental Forest, Minnesota, USA - June2016WEW_7_40 | ecosystem: Environmental > Terrestrial > Soil > Wetlands... | reverse complement strand
CGTTTAGTTGGCAAAAACCAAACTTCGGAGGACCCGTGGGCCCTTTTCCACTTATTTTTCACGCTATTTCGTAAGTGATCGAAATGATCCAGCTTTTTCGGGCTCGATCTGATAGGCGGTCAGGATCATACCGAGCCCATGGTACGAGGCATGTGAGAAAAGGACAACCAGATCGAGGCTAAGGCGGCTGCCTCCATGTCGCCAGGACGGAGGGCATGGCCGGCGCCGCAAATATCTCTGATGCCCCGCTCGGCTCTTGCGGGCTCTACCCGCAGTCATTCCGGTCGCACGATTTCGATTTCTCGTTCACCGAGAGCCAGAAAATCGCGTTCGTTCAGAGTGAGAAGTCGCTGCGCGCGGGCCTTGCGGGCACAGGCGAGGATATGAGCGTCGTAGGTGCGGCCGCCCGCCACCTTCGCAGCTTCGAGGTCAGAAAGAAGTTGCCAGACTTCGCCAGGATCGAGCGCCACCATGCTCACTTCCGCGAAAGTGTCTTTGAGCAGGGCCGCGGCATCCTCCGGGCTCAGGCGATGAGGCGCCGGGAGCCTGGTCATCACGGCATAGGCTTCCATCAACGAAGGGGCCGGGAGCACCAAGCACTCGGCAGCCAGACCGCGTTGCAAAGCCCTGCGCGCGGCTTCGTGATTCTCATGCCAGCCGAGCAGAGCGGCGACAACGACGCTCGTGTCGACCGCCTCGCGATTCACGATTGTCGGCTCCGAAGTCTGCGCTGCGTGTCGCGCACTGTCTCGGCGGACAACATCCCGGCCGACACCGCGACCGCGACTGCCACGCGGCCTTTCTTCACCCTGGCTACTGGCTGCGGCGCTGGCTCGATTTCGACACGGCCATCGTGACAACGAATGTCCAGCGGCAAGTTGGGACGCAGGCCGGCCTCGTCACGGATGGACTTGGGCACCACCAGGCGTCCGGCAGAATCAATGGTAACGGTCATGGCATTCATAATACCATAGATGCGCCGCGATCGCAGACACCATCCGGATCGAGCGAACTGGTCCACCCAGAAAGGGAACTTTTTCGGGGTTTCGTGTGTCAGAAGTAGTCGCATGCGTGTCTGCGCATCCGCCTTGGCCCTGACCGCTCTGCTGGCGATGCCCGCGCTGGCGCAGGACGCGGGCGTTCCGCCTGGCCGCCGCATCTTGTATCTGCAGCCTTTGGGCGAATGCCAGCAACCCCAGCAACCCCAGCAAGGCAGCGAGGCCGTCGAACGTGCTTTGTCGGCCTTTTACGATTTAGAAATTCGCATCCTGCCCTGCGTGGCGTTGCCCAAGGCTGCCTACTACCAGCCTCGGCGTCGCTACCGCGCCGAGCGCCTGCTGGATTTCCTCGACGGCCGCATGCCGGCCGACGGCTGGCGCATTCTTGGGCTGACCGCGACTGACATCTCGACCACCAACGGGAAATACACCGACTGGGGCGTCATGGGTCTGGGCGAGATGCCAGGCAAGGCCAGCGTGATCTCGTATTTTCGCTGCAAGAAGAAGGCGCGCAGTCCGCAACACGCCATCGTCCGACTGGCCAAGGTGGCGGTACACGAAGTCGGGCACACCCTGGGCCTGCCCCACTGCCCCACCCGCGGCTGCCTGATGGAAGACGCCGAAGGAAAGGTTGTCACGGTCGACCGCGAGCGCGACTTCTGCGTTCGCTGCCGCCAGCTTGCCGCCCACGCGGGCTGTCCCATCAAGGAACCGGTTGGACTGCCGTGGTGATCGAATAGAATGCCGGCAGGAGATCCGTCCATGAGCATCATTGACACGCAAGCCTGGAAGAAATTGCAGCAACACCAAGGCACCCTGGCGAAGCAGACCATGCGCGAGCTGTTTGCCGAGGACAAAGGGCGCTTCGAGCGCTTCTCTCTGCGCCTCGGAGATCTGCTGCTCGACTACTCGAAGAACCGCATCACCAGCGAAACCATGGCGCTGCTGTGCGAACTGGCGCGCGCCGCAGGCGTGGAGGCCATGCGCGACAAGATGTTCGCGGGCGAGCCCATCAACCTGACCGAGGGCCGGGCGGTCTTGCACGTGGCTCTGCGCAATTTCTCGTCGCGCCCTATCTTGGTTGGCGGCCAGGACGTCATGCCCGAGGTGCGCGCAGCCCTGGAGCACATGCGCGTGTTCAGCGAGTCGGTGCGCAGCGGTGCCCAGACCGGCTATTCGGGCAAGCCCATTCGCGCGGTGGTCAACATTGGCATCGGCGGCTCCGACCTCGGGCCGGTCATGGTGTGCGAGGCGCTGCGGCCCTATCGGCGCGACGACCTCGATCTTCACTTCGTCTCCAACGTGGACGGCTCGCACGTGGCCGAGGCGCTCAAGCGGGTGAACCCCGAGACCACTCTGTTTCTGGTGGCCTCCAAGACCTTCACCACGCAGGAAACCATGGCCAACGCGCACAGCGCGCGCGCCTGGTTCTTGCAGCACGCGAAAGACCAGCAGCACATCGCCAAACACTTCGTCGCGTTGTCGACCAACGCCAAAGAGGTCACCAAATTCGGCATCGCCCCGGAAAACATGTTCGTGTTCTGGGACTGGGTCGGCGGCCGCTACTCGCTTTGGTCGTCCATCGGTCTGTCCATCGCGCTCGGCATCGGCTTCGACAACTTTCGCGCTTTGCTGGAAGGCGCGCACGAAATGGACGAGCACTTCCGCACCACGCCGCTGGAGAAGAACCTGCCGGTCACCTTGGCCTTGCTCGGCGTCTGGTACAACAACTTCTTCGGCGCCGAGACCCACGCCATCCTGCCGTACGATCAATACCTGTCGCGCTTCCCCGCCTACTTCCAGCAGGGCGACATGGAGTCCAACGGCAAGCGAGTGACCCGCGACGGACAGGTGGTGAACTACCAGACCGGCCCCGTGATCTGGGGCGAGCCCGGCACCAATGGCCAGCACGCCTTCTATCAACTGTTGCACCAGGGAACCAAGCTGGTGCCTTGCGACTTCCTTGCCTCAGTGGAGACCCACAATCCGATTGGCGAGCACCACACCTTGCTGCTGGCGAACTTTTTGGCGCAGACCGAGGCGCTCATGCAGGGCCGCAGCGAGGCCGAGGCGCACGCCGAACTGGAGGCCGCGGGCATCAAAGGCGAGGCCCTGGCCGCGCTGACACCTCACAAGGTGTTCCCCGGCAGCCGACCCAGCAACTCGATGCTCTACCAGAAGCTCGATCCCCGCACGCTGGGCAAACTGATCGCGCTCTACGAGCACAAGATCTTCGTCCAGGGCATCATCTGGAACGTGAACTCCTACGATCAGTGGGGTGTCGAGTTGGGCAAGAAACTGGCCAGCGCCATCCTGCCCGAGTTGCGCGCGTCCGGCGACGTGTCCTCCCACGATTCGTCGACCAATGGCCTGATCAACGAGATCAAGCGGCGGCGGTCGCGCTAGGCTATCGAGTCAGCCGATGAGCGCTCTCACCCTGGCACGCGCGCAGTTCGCTCTCACCGTGATGGTGCACTACCTGTATCCGGTTCTCACCATGGGCCTGGGCGTGGTGCTGGTCATCGTGGCCAGCCTGCGCCTGCGCCGGCCCGACGACGAAGTGTACCATCGCATGTTGCGCTTCTGGACCCACATCTTCGGCGTGGTCTTCGCCGGTGGCGTGGCCACCGGCGTGGTCATGGAATTCGAGTTCGGCACCAACTGGGCCAGCTACTCCCGCTTCGTAGGTGACATCTTCGGCGCGCCACTGGCTGCCGAGGCGCTCATTGCTTTCTTCCTGGAATCCTCGTTCCTCAGCATTTTGCTCTTCGGCGAGAAACGCGTCTCACCGCGCGCGCACTGGTTTGCCACGCTGATGGTCGCCCTGGGTGCGACCCTGTCGGCTTTCTGGATCGTGGCGGCCAATTCCTGGCAACAGACGCCCGCTGGTTTTCATATTCTGCACGGCCGCGCGGAGCTGACCGACTTCTGGGCCGCGGTATTCAATACCTCGACCCCCCTGCGTTTCTTGCACGCCGTCCTGGGCTCGTGGGTCACGGCCGCGGTGTTCGTCGGCTCAATCAGTGCGTACTATCTTCTGCACGGCCGGCACCAGGAGTTCGCCCGGCGCTCGTTGCGCCTGGCTCTGCTGCTCGGCCTGGTTTCGATCGCGGCCGAGGTCGTGGTGGGCGACGCCCACACTCGACAAGCGGCCCGCACTCAGCCGGAGAAATTCGCGGCCATTGAGGTTCTGCATCACACGCAGACAGGCGCGCCCCTGGCCGTGGTGGGTCAGCCTCTGCCCGAGGTGCTGTTGCCCAAGCTGCTCTCCCTCATGACTTACTTCGACTTTGACGCCAAGGTCACCGGTCTGGATGCATTTGCGCCCGAGGATCGGCCGCCCGTGACTGCCACCGCGATGTCGTTTCACGCCATGTTGTGGCTGGGCCTGGCCCTGGGCGTGGTGCTGGCGCTGGGTGTGTTTCTCTGGTGGCGCGGCCGCCTGTTCGTGTCGCGACGGTATCTGAAGGTCATTTTCTATTGCCTGCCCATTCCCTTTGTGGTGAACGAGATCGGCTGGGTCACGGCCGAGGTCGGGCGGCAGCCGTGGAGCGTGTATCACTTGCTGCGCACCGAGGACGCTTTCTCGCGCTCGGTGCCAGCGGCGGAGGTGGCTGTCTCGCTGTTCATGTTCGTGGTCATCTACATCGGACTTCTGGGCCTGACCGTGCATCTGGTGCGCAAGAGGGTGTTGCAAGGCCCCGGTGGGGTCGCGGAGGAAGTGCCGTCATGATGCTGGATCTGATCTGGTTCGTGCTGGTGGCGGTGCTGCTGGCGGGCTACGCGATTCTTGATGGCTTCGATCTGGGCGTCGGGTTCTTGCATCTCGTGATTCCGCGTTCCGAAGAAGAACGTCGCTCGTGCTTGGCCAGTGTGGCTCCGGTGTGGGACGGCAACGAGGTGTGGCTGCTGACCGCGGGCGGCGCCTTGTTCGCCGCCTTCCCGCCGGTGTACGCCACGGTTTTTTCCGGCTTCTATTTGGCCATGATGCTGGTGCTGCTGGGGCTGATCGTTCGCGCGGTTTCCATCGAAGCGCGCAACCGGGGGGCCTCGCCGGCCTGGCGCCGCTTCTTCGACCGCAGCTTTGCTGCCGGCAGCACCCTGGTTGCGCTGCTCTTGGGCGTGGCCGTGGGCAACCTCATGCGGGGGCTGCCTCTCGACGTACGCGGCGAATACGCGGGAACCTTTTGGGGCCTGCTGAACCCCTTTTCGCTTTTCATCGGGGTTACCACGCTGGCCATGTTCGCCATGCAGGGTGCCTGCTGGCTGGCCATGAAGACCGAGGGTGACCTGGGCAAGCGCGCGGTCACGGTTGCGCTGTTCACCTGGGCCGCGTTCGTGGCCCTGTACCTCGACGCCACGCTGTGGGCGCCGTCGGACGCACACTGGCTCTTTCTGCGCGCGCGCCAATCGATGATTGGCTGGATTCCGGCGGCGCTCATGTTCCTGTGCTTGGTCAGCCTGCCCGTCCTGCTGCGTTCGCAGAGGCTGCGCCTGGCGTTTCTCTGCTCGTCCATCTCCATCGCCTGCGTGGTCGCCATCCTGGCCGTCGCGGCCTGTCCCATCCTCGTTCTCTGCACCAACGACATAAGCAGGAGTTTGACCGCTTTCAACGCCGCCTCGTCGCCTCGCACGCTGACAGCCATGCTGATCATCACGCTGGCCGCGCTGCCCTTCGTGCTGGGCTACACGGTGTTCGTCTACCGCGTCTGGCGGGGCAAGGTCAGGGCCGAGCCCGAAGAATACTAGCTGATTCTCGATACCAAGTTGGCAAAGATGCCACCAAGGTTGGCGGGTGCGAGAATCTACGAGGCTTCGGATCTGCGGATTTCTCCGGCCCGCGTCTTGCTTAAACCGACGGGCTGCCCCAACGCCTTTAACAGCCAACGGATCACCGTCCTGTTCAAGACGGGGCAGATGGCGCCCCCGGACTCGTTGCTGACGATCCAGTGCTTGATCCGCCCAGATTCTGCACCGGAGTGCGCGCCCCAAAGTCAGTAGTCCGCGGGCCGCGGCCGCGGCCCTCAGTTGATCTTGACCATCCCACCGCTGATTTCAGTCATGGTCTTGCCAGACACGGTCGCGTTCTGACCCGAAAGCTTTGCCCCGGCCGCGGCTAGCTCGAGCTTCGCCTCAGCACCGGTCGCGCTCAATGTCTTCTTGCCCTGGATCGTCACCGTGCCGTCGCTCTTTAGGCTGAGGCTGGCCTCGCCGCATTCCAGCTTAATCTCCTTTGCGGCCGTGATGGTGGCCAACCCGTCCTTCTTGAGACTCAGGCTCGCGTCGCCGCATACGAGATCGATCTCCTTCGCGGCCGTGATGGTGGCCACACCTTCCTTGAGATCGACGTCGCAGACGGCATTTTCGCCCGATGAAACGTTGTAGTGCTTGACGGCTACGATGTTGTACTCACCGCCGACCATGGTCGTCTTGTCCGACCGTTCCACAGTCAACGTATCGCCGTTTTGGACCGTCTCACTCCGCCCCCCCTGGTACGTCGCCATACTCGCGCCATGCACGGTCACTTTGCGATCGGCCTGCACGGTGAGGCTCTGGTCGTGCTTGACCAGTGTGGACATGTTCCTCTCGGCCTGGATGTGCAACTCCTCGTGGCCCTTCTTGTCTTCAAGGCGAATCTCGTTGAAGTTCGCTTCTGTTCCGCCCTTGCTGCTGCGGCTCTTGATGCCGCTCTGGGTTTTGTTTTCCGGTAGCGTGTAGGGCGGCATGTTGTCCGCGTTGTAAACGCTGCCCGTGACCAGCGGGCGATCGGGATCGCCTTCCAGGAACTCCACCACCACCTCGTTGCCCACCCGCGGGACGTGGATCGCGCCCCAGCGATTCCCTGCCCAGGGGTGAGCCACCCGCACCCAACACGAGCTGTTCTCGTCGCAAACCCCTTTGCGATCCCAGTGGAACTGCAGCTTGATCCGGCCGTATCTATCGGTCCAGATCTCCTCATTCTTTGGGCCCACCACCTGCGCAGTCTGCGGACCCCGCGCCACGGGCTTCTCCAACCGCGGCGACCGGAACTGGGTCTGGCTGTCAATCGCGGTCACAGTGATCTCACACGGCTCGCCGACCGGATCGTTGCCCGACCTGAACAGCGAGTTGCGCAGCGTGATCTCGGTCATCGTGGCCAGAAACTGGCGTTGCGCGTACGCCTCCGAGTTGTCAATCGAAAACAGAAACCCGGTTGTCAGCCAGCGCGCGGTCCCCTGACCTCGATAACGCTCGGCCTGGCAGCGCTTTTCCGCCAAGCGCGTCTGGGCCAGCCGTTCGCGTTCTTCTTGGCATTCGTCTACGGCGGCATTGTCAGGCGGATCGTCCTGGTTTTCCGCCAGCGCGAGCTTGCCTGGGTAGTCGTAGATCGCCAGTCCTGCGCACTTCGCTTCCACCTCGGCGTGCTGCCGCACGCTGAGTTTGGCGCTCGGGCCGCGCAACCGGAAGTCGAAATCCGCCAGGATCACTGTATTGCTTTGGATCTCGAACGCGTCCTGGAAGGTCTCCAGGTAGTCGGGCGAACTGGAACTGCTCGACGGCCGTCCCATCCACACGGCCTCGAAGTCCTGGCGCGCCCCATGCGAACTGACAGAGTCCGCCAGCACAAGCGTGTGACCGTCTTCACTGTGCTCGAAGTAGTAGTAGATGCCTTCGTGAGCGAGGATGCGGCTTATGAACTCGAAGTCCGACTCCCGATACTGGGTCACACAGTCCCATTGCCGGTATTCGTGAAACAGCGACTCGCGAAAAGAACTGATCTTGTGTTGGCGCAGGATCTGCTTGACCACCTCGGGCACGGTCATGTCCTGAAAGATCCGGCAGTCCCGGTTCAGGGTCAGCAGCCACAGCTCGGGGCTGATGGTCACGCCGTAGTGCGAGTACCCATCTGGGCTCTGCAGACGACAGGCTCTGGTGACAATCCCGCTGAAATAGCGAGCCTTGTCGTTTGCCAGGGGCAGGCGGATCGTCAGCGTCTTGCCCAGCAGGGTCTGTGGCTGGAGGATTCCCTCTGGGTCGAGGCCCTGCCGAACCGCCTCGGGTTCGCTCAGGTTCGCCAGTTCAATTTGATACTCGTAGAGGCGGCCCAGGGCCTCGTGGCCCTGCACCTTGTACACGGCCAGCATGTTGTCCTTCAGGCCGGGAACCATCACCGCCATTGCCGACGGCGAGGTGTCGAGAGGCGTGTTCATGATCGTCGTTCTCGGTGGAAGCCGATGCTGTTGGGCCAGATCGCGTGGGGAGCCCGCCGGCTCCGCCGGCGGCGCACCATCGCGGGAGGGTTGGCGAGGCCGAGCGAAGCGAGCGGGGAGGAGGCAGCGGGTGGGGGGGCCGAAGGGCGGAGCGAACCCTCCCAGGGTTCCCATCCCAACATCAGAACGCCTGCAAGACGTCGGCCAACGACGCGTCCATTGCCGCCAAAGTCTGCGTCTGGCTCGACGAAAGCTTCTCAAACGCGTTCCGCAGTGCACTCTGGTCGATGGTGCGCAGCGGCCAGAGCCGCGAGTTTTCGTGCTTGGGATCCGCCAGGTACGCGAGCAGCCGGCTGGGCGCCGGGCCGAGCGCGACCAGCAACCGGCCATTCGCTCGCGTCCACAGGAACGACGGCATCTGCGCCCGTAGGTGTCGACGCACCAGTTCCAGCCAGAAAGCCCGTAACTCGTCCGTCGGGGCCGGACAGTCAAGTACCAGCGCCCGCTCGGACGAATCGACCGCTTTGCTCTGGCAACAGGCCGCGACGAGCGTGGTGAGCGCGTAAGCCGCGGCTTCGGGCGGCCCGCCCGCTGCAGCGCGAAGGTGGGAACATCTCGACCGGTCTAGCAGCGCGTCCAGCGCCTGGCCAGCCGGCCGAAAACCGGACGTCAGGGTGTCGATCTCGCCCGCCAGTTGGGCCGCGCCGAGCCTTCGCGCAGCCACAGCCAACCGCGCACCCGCCTCCCAGAAGCCGGTGAACTGCACGGAAACCAGCGGAAAGTTCTCGCGCATCCACTGCGCATCCAGGGCCGCGAAGATGACCACGGGAAAGGCGCGGCCAAGCGCATCCTCGCCAGGCGCAAGAACCCCGACGAACGGCCGGCCGCCCACGGCGGCAGACAGGATGAAACACGCCGGCTCCTCGGGCAAACCTGTGGCCGGCAGGTGCTCGGCCCCTTCTTGAAACCAGTGGTCAAGTCCAGCTTGCAGAAAACTGCCGGCGTTGATGCGAACGAAGTCCCGTTCGGCGGGAATCTTCCCGAAAAAACCCACAGCCGCGGGCGAAACAGTCGCTACTTGCGACACGCGGCAGCCCCGGGCGTGATGCTGCGTGGAAGCGTGAAGCGCGCAAACAGGTCGGGCACGGTATCGGGCTTGAAATCGATCTGTACCTTGCCCTCGCCGAATCTGGGCTCGAACCAAAGCGAGAGCACGTCCCCGTTTCGACTGGGCCTTGCTCCCTGGGATAGCAGGTGAAACAAGGCCCAGTCGCCGTCCTCGCTCGTGCCCAGGACTTCCAGCTCGTCGGATTTGACATACAGGCGCACCAGTGCGCGCCGGGATGGCCAAAGGATCTCATCCCAGCGCTCGACCGCGTTGAGACCGACGACCTTCTTGCCACCGGTGTCGAGCACGATCTTCGAGTACTGCGCCGACGGGCGAATGCGGACCTCCATGGGCATGCCCAGTTTTCCCGGCTCCTGTGCGAACAGCCGGCCCGACATGTTCTGCGCGCGCGACCAGAATTTGAGGAAGTCATCCTTGTAGCGAACCGCCGCCTCCTCCTTCAGCCGGAAGATGGAACCCGCGCGTTCGATGTCGGCCTGCAACGCTTCGGCGAAGTACTGCCAAAGAATGCCGGTGGCCGGCTGGAAGAACTTCTCCACGTCGGCCAGGCGTGCCTCGCCCGCCGCGCTGTCCGTGGCAAAGGGAAACTTTCCCGCCAGCAGGTCGTCGAAAGCCACCACCACGGTCTCGCACCACTTGCGGTTGGCCAGCTCCGCGCTCGCCCCGACAATCGCCGCCTCGGCTCCGCGCAAGGGCGGCATCAAGATGCGTTCCAACAGAGCCTGTTCCCAGCCCTGGTCGTTGTAGCGAGCAATCAAGCCCGACAGGGCGGCCCGCTGGGTCTTGAGCACGGACTGGAATGCCTTCGCTTCAGGTGTGCCCTGCTCGCCCATGGCGGTCGCGATCTCAAGCAGGATCTGGTTGTACTGATCGAAGCCGGTCGGCTTCACCGAGCCAAAGCGCAGCAAGCCGTCGAACTCGCGCGACACTCGCCGCGCCTCTGGATCCACGGGGCCAGGGACGGGATCCTTGTCACCGAGGTGCTCCATAGGCAGCGAGTCACTATTGAGGTTTAGATTCTCGCCCAGGTTGCGCCAGATGATGTCGAAGGGCTTGTCGCTCGTAAGCTTCTTGAAAAGCGCGCGGGTTTGCTCCAGGGTGGCCGGCTCGCGCACCGCCAGGGTCAACAGGAACGCTTTCCAGGCACCCAAATACTGGGCAAAGTAGTCGGTCTTGATTCGCGCAATCGCCTTGGCGTCCTTGGCCTTGCGTTCCTTGCCCAAAATCCACGCGTCCTGCTCGGCATCCTCGGCTTTTTGCCACTGCTCCAGTCGTCGCTTGACCACGCGAAAGCCGGCCGATGTGAACGCGCCACGCACCGCAATTGTTGGCCGCTTCTGCCCTTCCTCGACCTGGAAGAACGTCACCGCGCTTCCCAGCACGTCGACCAGCTTCACATCGCGCGGCATGGCCGGGTCATCGATCAGCTCGGCTAACGGATCCTCGCCGACGCCGACCAGCGCGGCGCGAGCCACGCTGACGAACTTTCGATCCCGGTCGATGAGCTCGGCGGGATCTGGGATTCCCGCCGCGTAGAAGCGCACCAGGCTTTCCACCAGGCGCGGAGCGCGCGAGGCCGCCAGCGGCCCGGTAAGGCTCTCCCAGCGAGCCTCCGCTTTCTGGCCCGCGCGCCCGGCCGCCTCTGCCCAGCGCGCGGTGCGCGGCGTGGGCTCGTCGGGTTGCTTGGGCTCGGTGAGCAGCAGGTGCAACAGCAAGGCGTCCATCAACTCGGCGGAAGCGAGCCCGCCTGACAGCGCGGCCTTGGCCATATCCGCGCGCAGAATCGGGCGCACCACCAGGCGTTCGATGGTTGCGCGCAAGCTCTGGTTGACCGCAAAGCGGGGAAACAGAACCGAGTCCTCGTCCCCTTCGCCCAGAGTCTTGGCCATGGCCTCGACGGATTCCAGCGTCTCGGCCGAGGGCAAGCGCGCCGCCTCCCGGCCTTGCCGGCCGGCCGCCAGCTTGTCGACGAAGCGGCGTGCCTGGTGGATGAAATCCCGACTGCGGCTGTACGATCGGATGGGCAGAAAGAGGAATCCGGCCGCTGCGGCCAGTGCGAAGCCGGTGAGGGCCAGGCGCCCAAGTCGCCGGCGCACCATGACCCGGGTACTCCGGAGGGCGACGTCCTTGTCGGCAAAGACAACTTCGGTGAACAGGTCGTGCAGAAAGTAGCTCTTGGGCTTGCTCACCGCTACGGCCGCGGCCCGCGCCGAGACGCCGAAGGCGTCGGCCATCGACTTCATGAGGCGGTCGATGGGACGGCCCTCCTGTGTGCCGCTGGTGAAGTAGACCCCGCGCATGATGGGCGCGTCCTCGAACACGTTCTCCGCGAAGAGATCGGTCACCAGATCGGTCAGGGGCTGCTTCAGGGTTGCCAGCTGTCGCGGGAACTCGAAGATCGAGAAGCGAGCCTCCGTCCGCCGTTCCTCGTGCACGCGCACGGCGGCCTTCCGCTCGACGACGTCGAACAATTCGTCCAGATGCCCGCCGCTCATCTCGATGCGCTCGTCCACCGTGGCAGCGAGCGGCAGGGTGAAGCCCAAGATCTGGCCGCGTTCCTTGTCGCGCAGATCGCCGAACGTCTCCACGAATCCGGTGACCAGGTCGCACTTGGTGACCAGCAGGTACACCGGCAGCACCATGTCCAGGCGCCCCATCATCTCGTCGATGCGTTCGCGTAGAGTCTTGGCCAGGGCCGCAATCTCATCGGCGTCGCCCTGCAGATCGGTCATGCTCACCGCGACCAGGATGCCGTTGACCGGCTTGCGCGTCCGGGTCTGGCGAAGCAGGTCGAGGAACGCGAGCCATTCTTCGCGGTCGTCGTCCTGGGTGGCCCAGCGGCCGGCCGTGTCCAGGATGACGGCGTCGTTGCTCAGCCACCAGTCGCAGTTGCGTGTTCCGCCCACACCCCGCACCCGTCCCCCCTTGGCGTGCGGAAATGGCAAACCCGAGCTTCGCAGAGCCGTGGTCTTGCCCGCCCCTGACGGCCCGATGATCACGTACCAGGGAAGCGCGCCGAGGGCGTCGCCGCCCCGGTGGCCCAGGCGGGAGGACTTGAGACTGTGCAGAGCCTTGCGGAATTCCGCCTGCATGGCTGCGATCTCCGCCTGCTAGTCTGGCCGGATGCCGCCCTCCTGACCCAATCCGTTTTCCAGCGCCGAGGACGCACGCCGGGCCGCCCGCAGGCGAAGGACATCGAATGCGACCAGGCCAAGCACCACCACTCCGGTCACACCCACCGCAACCCAGAACAGGGACGCGACATTGCGAAACACCAGCGCGGCTGCCCAGGCCAGCGCGATGAAGATGAACCCGACGATGTACTTGAGCACGAGATGATCCCCTACGGCGCTATCTCGTCCACGCGGCCAGCGAGATCGCCGACTTGCTGATCGAATGAAAGGCGCAGACCCACAAACACCGCCAGAGCCAGCGCGAAGATCCCCAGTGACAGCCAAAGCAAGAGATTGCGGCCGGCACCGTGAAGCAGCGGCTCGTCGGGTGCGTCGCCCGCGGGCGAGAGCGCGCTGGGTTCCTCCTGGCTGCGTTGCACCTGACTGCGCACGGTCTCGGCGATGCGCATGAGTTCGACGTCGCCCCCGGGAAAGCCGTACTTGCCCTGGAAACCGAACAGAAGGCAGAGCTGGTACACGCG